>ENA-UPSB01000175-UPSB01000175.1-bioreactor-metagenome-genome-assembly--contig:-NODE-175-length-116421-cov-917.167497_pt1 | contig 116421 bp, 119 predicted proteins | sample MGYA00238182_ERZ773286 | MGnify/ENA primary metagenome ERZ773286 (study PRJEB29026, sample SAMN07631240) | bioreactor metagenome | isolation source: Switchgrass digestor | place: USA: Dartmouth... | reverse complement strand
GGGCTGCAGGAAGCGAGAGGGCGGGCGGTCCGCCATCAATGGGATGCAAGCGGCACTACAGATACGGCCGGGTCGTGAAGCCCGAATGAGGCTACAGGCACCACAACCGGCAGCACGGATGCTGCCGGCGCTGGTCCCGAGCCACGGACGGCGAGTGACCTGCGCCCTCATTGGAGCGAATGAGCCGGCCTGCATCTGTCCGTGAAGCACCCCTAATGTGCACCGTGCATACTGCTTAACGGTTGATTTATGCATCATCCTGCGATAACATTGAGATAATACGGTCTGCTGGTGATTATGATGAGACTCGTTCTGAAAATATCAGCTGAAGACTGTTCCAAAACAGTCAAACAGCTTTTGAAAAGCAAACTGCATATATCTGAAAGGCTTTTAAAGAAACTGAAGCAGTCCGGCGGGATATTGCTCAATTCGGTCCCTGTCCATGTCAACTTAAAAGTATCCGAAGGCGATATCCTTGAAGCGCAGATAGAATTCGTCGAGCAAAACGAAGATATAATACCTGAAAAAATGGACCTGGATATCATCTACGAGGATGACTGCCTTATCGCCATAAACAAACCGCCGGATATGGTAGTGCACCCATCCGCCAGTCACTTTACGGGAACTGTGGCAAACGGCCTGATGTATTACCTCCTGTCCAAAGGCAAAAGGACGCTTATACGTCCGGTCAGCAGGCTTGACAGGGATACTTCCGGGGTAATCGTATTTGCGCTGAATCCATATATCCAGAACGCCCTGGTTTACCAAATGCGTAAAAATACATACCGGAAAGAGTACCTGGGCATCGTCCATGGTAAATTCCCATCCTCCTGCGGCACCATCGACTTTCCCATCGAAAGGCTTCCCGGCAGCATTATGCTTCGCCGCGTCTCCGATGACGGAGCTCCCTCGGTGACGCATTATGAAGTTATCGAACAGTTTACTGACTGCGCTTTCTTAAAGTTCAGGCTCGTTACAGGCAGGACCCACCAGATAAGGGTCCATTGCCAGGCAGCAGGGCATCCGCTCCTTGGGGATACCCTCTATACTTTGCCTGAATATGAAAGCAGTCACGCCGGACTCATCAGCAGACAGGCGCTGCATTCTGCCCTCGTTTCATTCTCCCATCCCATTACGGGCTCACCTGTGACACTAAGTGCACCTTTGCCGGATGACATGCTCCATGCGCTGGAAATATTGAGAAAATAACACCTCCCAATTTACTGTATCTTACATATATGGTATTATATTGATAGTCTACGGTTCGGGAGGAATATAAATGGAAGTACTAAAGGAAAGGTATTCGATAACTGAACTGAGCGAAATGCTCCAGTTGTCTGATCATACTCTGAGGTTCTACGAAAAGGAATGCGAACTGGAAGTCCCGAAGGACGAAAGAGGCAGGCGTTACTACACCACAGAGCTTGCCAACACGATGTACAGGATAAAACTCATGCGGAGTGAAGGGCTCGAACTGAGAGCAATAAAAAGGATACTCCAGCAGGATCGCATGTTTTTCCATCCGCAGCCTGTCCCGGATGAAAACACCACATCCCTGGCGCCGCCTGCCGGCAGGGAAATCGAATCCATCCAGGCTATACTGAACGAAATCGGCAGACAACTTACTAAAGAAATATGCTATGAATTGGACAATACCCGCGAGCATCTTGCAAGAGAGATATCAAAAAGCAAACTCGAGTTGGGCGCCTGCGTGGAAAACAGTATCCGTAGGCTTGAGAGCAGAATGGATAAACATTATGAAGAAGTTGACAAAGCTTTGGGAAACTGGCGGAAAAGAAACACCGGGAATATCTTCAGGAGGATTTATTACCGCATTTTCGGCGCAAAATAGCAGCCGCCTAAAGCACCAACCATCAGTCCGGATGGTCTGGCTCATGAAATTAATACACAAAGCCGAAAACACCACCTCATATTCCAAGTGGTGTTTTTCGTTCAAGGTTATAACAGAACGATCAGGAGTGATATCAACCGACTTTCATGTCGAGGCGCAGCTTGTCTGCGACCATTGCTATGAACTCGGAATTAGTGGGCTTTCCTTTCCCGTGACTGACCGTATAGCCGAACAGGGCGTCTATGGTTTCGACCTGCCCTCTGCTCCATGCTACCTCAATGGCATGTCTGATAGCCCTTTCTACTCTGCTGGGCGTGGTATTGTATGTACGGGCAATCGAGGGATACAGCTGCTTGGTAATGGAGTTGATAATATCGAGGTCCTTGACGACCATAATAATAGCGTCACGCAGATACTGGTAGCCCTTTATATGTGCAGGTACGCCGATCTCGTGCATAATATTCGTGACTTCAACCTCAAGATTACGCTGTGAAGGAGCCCTGTAGGACGTTTTGACATCGGAGACATAATCTGATCTGATGATCGGACCGTGGTTCGAACCCTTGAGCTGTCTTATACGTGATACGAGAACATCCATATCGAACGGTTTTACTATGTAGTACTCGGCCCCCAGAGCCAATGCTCTTTGAGTTATCTTGTCCTGTCCGACGGCAGAAAGGACGATGAATAACGGGCGCTTTTTCAGCTGCATCGTTCTTGCCTTTTCCAGAACACCCAATCCGTCCAGGTGAGGCATGATGATATCAAGGATCGCTATATCAGGCATTTTTTCAGCAATCAGTTCACAGGCTTCATTGCCGTCTTTTGCTGTGCCGACAACTTCAATATCGCCCTGTTCGTTCAGATATTCGGACAATATTTCGCTGAACTCTTTGTTGTCATCTGCTATGATGACCTGTATTTTTTTATCCGGCAAGTGTATACACCCTCCATTCCATATATGTTTTCTTACTGATGTTTCCATTATATTTTTCTTTCGTGTTTTTGACAAGTATTATTTTCCATTTTTTAAATATATATCAGGTTTTTTGTTATTGAAACCCTTTATTTCAAGCAGTTTCGCCGACATATAACCTTGTTTGTGCTCCAGTTGTCATTGTTTTATTTCCGTAAACTTCCATTTATTTCCTGTCACTCTGTCACGCCGCATTCATAAGCATGGTTTCTATAAAGATCCCGTATCCTCTCGTCGGATCGTTCACCAGTACATGAGTTACTGCCCCGACGATTTTTCCGTCCTGGATCACCGGGCTTCCCGACATCCCCTGGACTATACCACCAGTAGTCTGCAGCAGCCTTTCATCCGTTATTTTTATTATCATCCCTTTCGAGCCGTTAAGGCTCTGCCTGGATACTTTCTGGATAACTATATCGTACTCCTCTATCTTCTTCCCGTCTATGTTCGAAAGTATTGTTGCCGGACCTTCCTTTATATTGGCCCTGACTCCTACCGGGTATACCCTTCCTTTAAGCTTCTGCATTGCGTCCCTGTCAAGTCTGCCGTATATCCCGACCTCCGTATTCGCAAGTATCGTACCAAGATGCCTGCCTTCTGAAAACACTCCCTTCAGTTCACCCGGTACGCCCGACCTGCTCATTTTTACGCCCAGTATGTCAGATTCCAGTATTTCTCCTGTTTTCACCGACATCAGCGTACCTGTGTCGATATCTGTGATGCCATGGCCCAAAGCGCCGAATTTGCCCGTATCGGCATCGTAAAATGTAAGCGTGCCTATCCCTGCGGTACTGTCGCGGACCCATAGACCGATGTGGTATTTGCCGTCCTCAGTCGACCTGACCGGCGTCATAATGGCCTCCTGCACTTCATCGCCAGTTTTGTACTTTATTTTCAGAGGCTTCCCGCCGCTTTGCTCGATCGCATCGACAAGATCATCTATGTCCCCAGTCTCCTTGCCGTTTACGCCGATTATTATACTTCCCGGCTTTATGCCCGTATTCCTGGCCGGGACTATTTTCTGTCCGTTCGAAATCACACTGGATATCCCTATCACAAGAATGCCGTCCAGTTTTATTTTTACGCCTATGGTATTGCCGCAGGCTACAAGGTTTTTATTTGAAACAACATCGACATTTATGGTCTTTACGGGAATGATGCCAAAGAACCGCAAGTTGAGTTTAAGGCTCCCGCCTCTGTCAGAACTGAGCGAAACAGGTTTCGAAATGCCAACGTGATTATATGGCCTTTCGACACTTTTTCCATTTATCTTCAGGATCCCCTGGGTATCAGCTTTGATGCTGATAGGGAAAAGACTGTCTATTTCGTATGAATATTCTTCTCCTTCTATAAGAACCATTTCACCGGGAACGGTCAGGATGACCTTCATGAAAGAAATGCCGGTTACCGCAATTGCAGTTGACAACAAAATAAAAAGTACCTTTATGATAAATGCGGATTTTTTCATTGTTCAACCTCCTGCAAGTAAGTTAACCTTTTGCAAAATCAATTATTCAAACAATTAAATGAACAGAAGGTAAAAATGGATAGAAAAGAAAAAAATCCGGCGATTAAGCCGGATTTTGTTGCTTATTCTTGATTTATCAGGCCGTTCTCGTCTTTTTGGCGGTTTTGATCATTTCTTCTGCGTATTTCAGCGATGCTTCCGTAGTTTCGCCGCCTATCAGCCTTGCGATCTCCTTCGTCTTTTCATCATCGCCGAGCCTGGTTACCTTTGTCCTGGTTTTTTCTTTTTCCACTGTTTTTTCGATCAGGTAATTATGGTCCGCTATGCATGCTATCTGTGCCTGATGCGTCACGCAAAGCACCTGGTGGCTTCGGGATATGTATGACAGTTTTTCGCCTACTTTCTGGGCTGCCTTGCCGCTTATCCCCGTATCTATTTCGTCGAATATCAGCACGGGGATCCTGTCGACCTCCGCGAGGATGGTCTTGATTGCCAGCATCACTCTCGACATCTCGCCGCCGGATGCTATGCGCGCCAGGGGTTTGAGAGGCTCTCCCACGTTGGGCGATATAAGGAACTCCACTTTATCCAGGCCGTTATTGCCGAACCTTCTGCCTGAAGCACCGGATGCTTCTGCATCGAACTGTATATCCACCCTGAACTGTGCCTTTTTCATTTCCAGATCGTCCAATTGCTGCGCGATTTTGCATTCAAGCAGCGAAGCAGCCTTCATGCGTTCAGCGTTCAGCTTGAGGGACGCCTGGTACAGCAGTTCTTCAAGCTTTGCCAGTTCCTCCGTCAGCGCTTTTACGGTTTCCTCGCTCTTTTCAAGTTCTTCGAGCTGCTTTTCGGCTTCCTGGCAATATCCATGTATTTCAGGGATCGAATTCCCGTATTTCCTTTTGAGCCTGTATATCAGGTCCAGCCTTTCCTCGATCTCGTCAAGCATCGCAGGATCATACTCCGTGTTTTCACGGCATTGCCTTACTTCGCCTGCAAGATCGTCAAGCTGGTATATGAGATCCTGGAGCCGGGCATACATTTCCTCGTAGCTTTTATCCAGTCCTGCAATGTTACTGAGTTGGGAAAGTGATACATTCATCATATCGAGCACGGAATTTCCGGCGGATCCTCCGGATAAAAGGTCATGTACCATTGCAAGCGTATCTGATATTTTTCCTGCATTGACGAGCAATGTCTTCTGTTTGCTCAGTTCCTCGTCTTCCGCCGTTTTCAGTCTCGCTTTACGGATCTCGTCGATCTGGAACCTCAGGAGATCCATTTTTCTTTCACGCTCACCTGGGTCTCCTGAAAGCGCCTTAAGCCTCGCCCGTACATCCCGGTACTGCTCAAGCAGCCTGACATACTCTTCTTTTGCAGTTCGGAGGCTTTCGCCTGCAAACGAATCAAGCAGTTCGATATGGCACTCCGTTTTAAGAAGCGACTGGTTGTCATGCTGTCCGTGTATATCGATAAGCCTCTCTCCGATCGCTTTCATGAACGTTGCCGAAACCATTTTCCCGTTTATCCTGCAGGTGTTCTTTCCTGACTGCGTGATCTCCCTTGACAATATGAGCGTCCCGTCTTCTTCGGGTTCCATTCCCATATCGTTCATTATGTCTCTTATTCTCTCGGCATCGACCTGGAATACGGCTTCGATCAATGCCTTCTCGGAACCTGTCCGGATGATCTCTCTCGATACCCTGTCCCCAAGGACTGCATTGATGGAATCTATTATTATCGATTTTCCTGCTCCTGTTTCTCCGGTGAGCACATTCAGGCCTTCGCCAAGTTCAATGCTTATCTCGTCTATAAGCGCAACATTATGGATATCCAGTTGCAGAAGCATATCGGCCGAGTTCACCCCCCCAACCTGACTTCTGAAGTCTCTTCGCGGCAATCGTTCCCGGATATGCCCGGGCCGGCCAGTTATGTCGAGATCAATCTGTTGAACTTGCTGACGAGTTCTTCAGCGATCTTTTCCGCCCGGCATACGATCATTATGGTATCATCGCCTGCGATCGTGCCTACGATCTCCGGCCATTTCAGGGCGTCTACCGCTGATGCGGAAGCCTGGGCCATTCCCGGCAGCGTCTTTACAACAACGATGTTGTTGGCATAATCACAGCTCACAAATGATTCGGTAAATACTGTGAGGAGTTTGTTGGAAATGTTGCCTTCTGTGCGGGTGATCGATGCATACCTGTATGAACCGTCGTCAGCCATGACCTTGATCAGCCTGAGTTCCTTGATATCTCTCGAAACGGTGGCCTGGGTCACATCCATTCCATGTTCTCTCAGTTTTTCTGCCAGTTCTTCCTGGGTCTCGATAGGATATTTCTCGATCAGTTCCAGAATTTTTGCGTGTCTACTGTATTTCATCTTTCTTCAGACTCTCTCCCCTGAAATATATTTTGGTTCTTAGTATGTTAAAGAAGTTTATTTTCCCTATCCTGATCAGGTTTATCGAATGGCCAGATTTCCTTACGCTGACATAGTCGCCGTTCGAGATCTCATATCCATCCCGGCCGTCAAGAGAAACCATCGCACAGTGGTCGAAATCGTCTGCTACCACCGCTTTTACCACGCTGTCGGATTTTGTGATGAAAGACCTGGAATAAAGTATATGGGGGCATATTGGAGTCACAATCATAACATCCGTATCCGGTTCAGCGATCGGACCTCCCGCAGACAGGGAATAGGCCGTCGATCCGGTAGGACTGGCAATGATGAGTCCGTCACCGGGGAAAGTATCAACGAACACGTCATTTATGTACGCTTTTACATGCAATATCCTCGAAACAGCTCCCCTGGCGATGACAACGTCATTGAGAGCCACGTCAGTGATAGTATCTTTCCCTTTCCGTGTGATGACAGCTTCGAGCATCATCCTTTTTTCTATTTCAAACTTGCCTTCCATCAACTGTGCTGCGGCGTTGTCTATGTTATTCCTGTCCACTTCTGTCAGGTACCCGAGATTTCCGAGGTTTATGCCCATTATCGGGATCTGTTTTTTGTAGATTTTCCGCGCTGCTTTCAGAAATGTCCCGTCGCCGCCGAGGCATACAAGGTAATCGCAGGAATCGATCAGATCCTGCTCGCTTCCGCATGGCACACCTGTGCTCGATGCCTCGGAGAGCACATCCGTCATCATCGGACTTCCTCCATGCCTTTTGATACTTTCGGCAAGAAGCTTCGTATATATAAAATCCTTGTCCTTATCTGCATTCGTGATTATGCCGATTTTTTTCATCAAGACCTCCGATGGGCAAGCATCCGGATCCATACTTCAGAAAGAAACGTTACGGCATGCTCAGTTTATTCCATTATACCCAATAGGCTATCCCAATTCAATATGAGACCGCTGTACCGCTTCATCAAGGGCAGGCAATATTTCCGGCATTTCAGCCGAACCGTCTTTCATCGACAAATAGCACAGATATTCTATATTCCCTTCAGGACCCTTTATCGGAGAATAGGTAATACCTTTGAAAAAGAATCCGGCTTCCAGGGCAAATGACACGATGTCCCTTACTACCTGTTCATGGACCCCGATATCCCTTACAACGCCGTGCCTGCCCACCTGGTTCCGCTCGGCCTCGAACTGGGGCTTTATAAGGCAGACGATCTCGCCGAGCCCGGGTTTCAACAGATCCCTGACCGGCGGGACCACTTTTTTCAGTGATATGAATGAAACGTCAATAGATGCGAAATCAGCCTTAAATCCAATATCTTCGGGTTTAAGCCGGCGTATGTTCGTACGCTCGAGATTTATTACCCTTTCATCATTCCTTAGGACCCACGCAAGCTGACCGTAGCCCACATCCACTGCGACGACCTTTACGGCTCCGTTCTTCAGCATACAGTCTGTAAACCCGCCGGTCGACGCTCCGATATCGATGGCTGTCTTCCCGTAAAGACTGATGCCGAAAAAACGGATGGCTTTTTCCAGTTTCAGTCCGCCTCTGCTCACATAGGGTATCTCGCTTTCCCTCAGGACGATCTCGGCGTCGGAGGGATACTGCGCTCCTGCCTTATCGGCCTTTTCGCCGTTTACATACACAAGGCCGGCCATTATGGAACTTCTGGCCTTTTCGATACTTTCAGACAAGCCTTTCTTAACCAGCAGTATATCAAGTCTTTCTTTTCCCAAATACTTCCTCCCGAATAAATCCCGGTTGACCCGGCAACCGGATCGATACAGCTGTCACATGCCCTGCGGATCTCTCGGTGCAAGCCGCCGTCAGACATTTACGCTGCCGGACCTGCATCAATTCCTCGTCTCCAGGAAATTCGCCGTCTCATCGGCGATCGTGACCGGATCAAGCCCGTATTTTGCAAACAGTTCATCCCTCGATCCATGGGGGATTGGTTCGTCAGGAAACCCGAACAGTTTCGATCTTACCATGGATCCTTTTGAATTCAGCAACTCGAGTATGCCGCTTCCGAATCCTCCCCGGATACAGTTGTCTTCCAATGTCACCAAAGCGCGGGTTTTTGCGACGCTGTCGAGGATGAGCTGTTCATCAAGCGGTTTTACGAATCTCGCATTTATAACCTCGGCATGAATTCCCTTTCCAGACAGGATTTCCGCAACATGAAGCGCAGTTTCCGCCATATTGCCGATGGCTGCTATGGTGACATCTTCGCCTTCCAATAACCTGACTCCCTTACCGGGTTCAACATCGACAGGCTGCGAAAGCGTTTCCTTTCCAGTCCCGCGCGGATACCGTATGGCAATAGGACCATTATGATGCAGTACCGCGTAATCCAGCATCTGTTTAAACTCATGGTAATCTGCCGGCGCCGCTATCGTCATATTGGGTATATGGCTCAGATATGACAGGTCATAAAGGCCCTGGTGGGTTTCTCCGTCTTCTCCCACAAGGCCTGCCCTGTCGATGGCAAACACCACATGCAGATCCTGGAGCGCCGTATCATGTATTATCTGATCATAAGAACGCTGCAGGAAAGTCGAATATACAGCAACTACCGGCTTCAGCCCGCCCTTCGCAAGCCCGGCTGCAAAGGTGACTGCATGCTGTTCCGCAATGCCGACATCAAAAAACCTGTCGGGATAGATCAGGGAGAACTTGTCCAGTCCGGTCCCGAGCGGCATAGCGGCAGTTATCGCCACAAGCCTCGGTTCCACGGAAGCCAGTTCCACAAGCCGCTGGCCGAATATATCGGAATATGACGGACCGTTATTGACCTTGACCTCGCCGGTCTCTATCTCAAACGGCGATATGCTGTGGAATTCCTGCGGCTTGTTTTCCGCCGCCACGTAACCTTTGCCCTTCTGTGTCTTGACATGTATCAGTACGGGCCCTTTCATCCCTTTCGCGTTCGAAAGCACCTGGGTGAGTTCGGCGATGTTGTGCCCGTCGATAGGGCCAAGATATTTGATCCCCAGTTCTTCAAATATTATCCCGGGCGTCACTATATATTTTATCGTTCCTTTGGCCCGGTCCAGCACGCGCGCTGCTTTTTCGCCTATTGCCGGAAGCTTGTGCAGGAAGGTGTTGAAGTCTTCCCTGGCCTTGTAATAAATCGGCTGGATCCTGATCTTGCTGAGATATTTCGAAAACCCGCCCACATTCTTGCTTATGGACATACCGTTGTCATTCAGGATAATGATCATTTTGTTGGGAGAACGCCCAACGTCGTTCAGCGCTTCGAAGGCCATGCCTCCCGTCATTGCTCCGTCGCCTATGACTGCAACGACATAATAATCTTCTTTCAGTATATCCCTGGCCCTTGCATAACCAAGCGCAGCCGACAAGGAAGTGCTGCTGTGGCCAGTATCGAAACAGTCATATTCGCTTTCGCTGCATTTGGGGAATCCGGATAAGCCGCCCATCCGGCGCAGTGTCTCGAACCGTTCTTTGCGCCCGGTGATTATCTTATGGACGTATGACTGGTGCCCGACATCCCATATTATCTTGTCCCGCGGAGTCGAGAACACCTTGTGCAGAGCGAGCGTCAGTTCGACCACGCCCAGGTTTGATGCAAGGTGGCCCCCGGTCGCCGATACTCTTTCGATCAGAAAACTCCTGATCTCAGCGGCAAGCTTCTCCAGGCCGGCTATGTCCAGCCTGCGGATATCTTCAGGAGTATTTATGCTGTCAAGTATATATGTTTCATTTTTTCTTTCTGCCATTCTCAGTTTTCCTTCTCTTCCTGAAAAATAACACATCATTTTGCAGGAAATGAATGATGGAACCTACCTTGTATATTATATAATTACTGTTCTGCAATGCAATAATTTTGCCCAAAGCTTTCCCTCCGACTGTCAGAGCCGTGATCATGCCGGTCACGATCAGTTCGACCGCAGTTACATTCCCGGAGCTGCCGATAAGCCTGAAAATTATATAAGCTCCTGCAGCGCCGCTGATGATGCCGCAGATATCGCCGACCACGTCATTGCAGACATTGGATACCTTGTCTGCATTTCTGATAAGCCTGATAGCCTGCTTCGCCCCGTAAAGTTTCTTGGACGCCATTGCGTGAAAAGGCGCCTCTTCTGCAGCAGTCACTGCTGTGCCGATAGTATCGAATATGATATTTATTAATATTATGACCAGAATGACCAGAAATGCCGTGAAGATACCGGCTTCTTTCAGCACGTCGGATGAAGCGGCCGTAAGTATCACTGAAATAAAAAACGAAAGAATGGTAACCGTTAAAATCCAGATTTTGTTGCTGCCGTTCAAACTGGCGTTCCGAGGCAATTTAGGCCTGTTCTTTTTCTCATCGTCGGGACGCCGGTGGTTGTCGTCCAAAAAAATTCCTCCATAATTTTATGTAATACTATGTAAAACTTTGCGGGTGGCAATATGCTGAGTTAATTTTGCGGCTTAGGTCAGGCAGGATTTCCCCTGCGGATACTGAAATGTCGCCATATCAGCGGTTTCCCTTTAAACCCGCAGCTGCCGTGTTGCCGGCGGCAGAGCCTGATCACCACTTAGTCCACACTGCAATCCTCAGCATATCTCTTTCGGGAACAGTCTAGGGGTTTTCCCCGACAGTCTGTCCGCTTCCTAGCCTCTTTTGCAAGTAAGGTTTCAAACAGCAATAATGCACTCATACCGGCCAGTAATCATGCATCTGATCCGTTATCCACCATACCCACTCAAGGCAGGCTACGCTGTTCGCAGCACACGAAGTACCGCCTAACAGGTTTAATCCCTGATCGTAGTCGAATGCAGCCTTACCGCGCCGATGCCGGCGGTACGAAGTCCTTCGGCCTTCGGCGTTCCGGCCAGTCTTTTCTTCCACAAGTCAGGGTCTCCACGGTAAAGGGGTCAACGCCTGCATGCCATTGCAGATCGCCCCTGAACCTTAACTCCCAGCATCAGCCCACCGCTGGGCGCAGCAAGCCGACACAAGGAACTTCATCGATATGCCCTTCGACGGATTTTTAGGCCCGTCCTGAGAAGCGGCAGTACTGACTAGAATACTGCGCCACCCCATTTTACGCACTTATTATAACATATATGCTCAAACTGATAAAGGACCGCCGGTTCACGATTTATAACAACCGGCTCCGAATTTGACCGTTAAGTCACGGTATCTTGCTTATGCTCGTCCGTAATAATGCCCGTTACGGAATAGGCTTCGCTGCGGGCTTCATATGGTCATTCAGTGGTACTCAGTTTTCCCGGTCTTTTATAAACAAAGCCAGATCCCGCAGGAAACCGGCTTCACCGCCGAAGCATCCCAACGCCCCGACAGCCGCTGATACTGACCTGTCCAGCAGCCGTGCCGCCTTATCGAGCCCATATACGGATACATAAGTATTTTTGCCCGACGCGGCATCTTTCCCCGACATCTTGCCCATTCGTTCAAGGCTGCCTTCGACATCCATGATATCATCCTTTATCTGGAATGCAAGACCGATATTGGCGGCATATTCCTTCAAAGCCTCATATTCAGTCTCAGCCGCCCTTCCTATGCACGCGCCTGCCAGCACCGCAGCCGTAATCAGCGCACCTGTCTTGCACCTGTGCATATATTCAAGAGTATCTTCAGAAAGTTCGCATCCTTCGCAACCTATATCCAGTGTCTGCCCGCGTATCATGCCTTCTGCCCCTGCGCTGCCGGCAATAACGTTCATGGCCCGCACATAAGCCTTGAGATCCCCTTCTTTTTTCATTATATGGGAGATCATTAGTTCGTATGCCTTGTTGAGCAGCGCGTCTCCAGCCAGGATCGCCATCGCTTCCCCGAACACCTTGTGGTTGGACGGCATCCCTCTTCTGTAATCATCGTTGTCCATGGCCGGCAGGTCATCGTGGATAAGAGAATATGTATGTATCATCTCTATAGCGCATGCAAATGGAAGTATGTCGTTCCTGTTCCCCCCAAGAATGTCGCATACTGCAAGCGCCAACACCGGCCTGAGTCTTTTCCCTCCTGCCGCAAGACTGTATTTCATCGCATTGTATATCTCAGATCCGGGTTTGTCATCTGTTGCAATGCAGTTTTCGAGCGCATTGTTTACGATATTGGCATATTCTTCGTATTTTTTCCTGAAATCTGTTGTCCCGTACATTGGCACCTTCCGTTCCGAGCCGGTTTACCGTCCCTGATCAAGTTCGGGCAGTTCTTTTTCGATCACGCCGTTTTCTCCCTCGATAAGCATCGTTATGCTTCGTTCAGCCTCATCGAGTTTCCTGTTGCAGTACTTGGTCAGTTCGACGCCCCTGCGGAAGAAGTTGATCGATTCGTCCAGCGTCAGTTCTCCCTTTTCAAGCTTCTTTACTATCTCCTCAAGCTCTGCCATCGCCTGTTCAAATGTGACTTCGTTGTTATCCATTGCTATCCTCCTCGATACTTTCGACAGTACAGCCAAGCCTTCCGTCCATAAGGTTGATTTCCAGCCTGTCACCGATACTGACGGCATGTACGGATCTTACCAGGCTGCCGTCTTTTTTAGACTTCGTTATGCTGTAACCCCTGGCCAGTGATTTGAGCGGGCTCAGCGTGTCAAGCGTCGCAGCAAGCAGCGAGAGCTTGTTCCTGTAATTCGTGTTCAGCGCTGACAACGCTTTCTGCATATACTTTTTCTGTACATCAAGCAGCATCCTTTCCTGGTATATCTTGTTCAGGGGCTGCCTGAACGCAACGCTGCCTTCGATCTTTCTGAGCAGCAGCCTTTCCATGGCCGTCTTTTTCATAACCGCATTTCTGAGGCGAAGTTTCAGGCTGTCCAGCCTGTTCTCGACCACTGCCCTTTCAGGCATGACGAGTTCTGCTGCTGCAGACGGCGTGGGAGCCCGTACATCGGCAACAAAGTCTGCAATGGTAAAGTCCGTTTCATGCCCAACTGCTGAAATAACCGGGATCCGTGATTCATAGATGCTTCTTGCAACGATCTCCTCGTTGAAAGGCCACAGGTCCTCGAGCGATCCTCCGCCTCTTGCCACTATGATCACATCTACGTTGTCAAGTTCATTGAATCTCCGCACTGCAGCCGCTATCTGGCCCGCAGCCTGCTCGCCCTGGACCTGGACCGGATAGAGCTTCAGATTGAAATTATAGAATCTCCGGCTCAGCACATTTATTATATCCCTGATCACCGCTCCGGTCGACGAAGTGACCACACCTATGGCCTTCGGCAGATACGGCAGTTTCTTTTTCTTCGCTGCATCGAACAGCCCTTCTGCCTCAAGCTTCTTTTTAAGTTTCTCAAAAGCAATATAAAGAGCACCGATCCCGTCCGGCTGTATCTCTTCGGCATATAGCTGGTACTGTCCGTCACGTTCGAATACGGAAACATATCCTCTAATTATGACCTTCATGCCGTCTTCCGGCACAAATGGCAGCAATGACGCGTTCGACCTGAACATCACGCATTTCAGCACTGATTTCTCGTCTTTGAGGGAAAAATAGAAATGGCCGGAATAATGGTTCTTGAAATTGGATATCTCACCCTTGACCCACAAGCCTGACAGGATACCGTCTCTTGATATCATGTCTTTTATATATTTATTCACTTCGGAAACAGTCAAAATATTCGTACTTGTCATCATATCAACAACCGTTTTCGATTCCGGCACCTGTCCTGGAATCTGACAATCTGCTGAGTATGCCGTTTATGAATGAGCCTGCTTCTTCACTGCTGTATTTTTTCGCGAGCTCGACAGCTTCATTGACCGAAACGCTGAAAGGGATGTCATCCCTGAAGCAGATCTCGTATATGCTCAGCCTCAGGATCGACAGGTCGATTTTCGATATCCTGGTTATTTTCCAGCCCCTGGAATGCTTCTGTATTATATCGCTGATGTACTCGGAATTCCGATATACGCCATAAATTATGTCCCTTATATATGACGTATCGTTTTCTGAAACAGGATTATGTTCAAAAAACAGCTTCATCTGGGATTCTATGTCATCCTTCTGTATCTCCATCTGGTATAAGAGCTTCATTGCCATTTCCCTGGCTGCTCTTCTTCCCATCATCCATCCTCCTTCTGGCTGCTGAAAAAATTCTGCTCCTTCAACGATAGGTGCCGGGCGGCAGGACTCTGTCAAGGAGGTTCTTTATGTAATCCTTATCCTCATGCATCTTTTTCCCTATATAGTACCCCACTCCTGTCAGTATTGCAATAAAGAGCACCCTGAAAAAGCCTATCAGCAATATGAAGACCGCAAGCAGCAGACCTGCTGCCGCCCCTATGATCGCACCACGGTGTTCGTTATAGAATTCCAGGATCTTTTCCGTATCCATGGTTTTTCCTCCTTATTCCACCCTGGGTTTGTACGTGATACCGGAATAAATACTGTCCACTATCACTTTTACGGTTTTTACAGCGACACCGGCGGTATCCTCTACAGATTTTTTCACCCGCTGCTGTACATCCTCGGTTATGGCGGGAATGCTCATGTCCGGCATCACTACCACTCTGATCTCTATTTCCACCCCATCATCCGTTTTCCTGACCATGGTCTTTGAATCCCTGACTCCATTGGTCTTTTTGGATGCATTTATTGCGATATTTTCAATAGAGTTGAGCGATATCCTTATCTCCCCGATACTAGTATGTTTGCTGACAGCTTTTTTATCCTTGCTGCTTCTGACACCGGACAGCAGGAACATAATGCTCAGAGCAAAAAATACCAGTGCGACGGCGAATACCGCGATCCTGAGCGCCGTGGCATTATCTGTCGAAATGGCCTGGATTATTTGCTCTGAGATATCCACATATGCAGCCGGCTGGATCGCCACATACATGGCAAATGCTGAAAACACAGCCAGGCAGAACGCATATATGGCCAAAAGTATCCTGAAAAAGATCTTCATTTGTTAACCCACCTTTCGGAACAAGGATTTCGGCGGAGTGTCTATCAAATGGGCGACATCTTCCCCTGAGGAGTGTCCCCACACCTTATCAAATGGGCGACATTCCTCAACCCCAGCCACGGGGACATTCTTCAGCCCTAAGTAGTTGCTTCCCTGTAGAAGAGTGTCCCCGTTCCGCTTTCCTGAGGAGTGTCCCCACACCTTATCAAATGGGCGACATTCCTCAACCGTAAAGGAATACCTCTTGCTGAGGAGTGTCCCCACACCTTATTATAGTGTATTTTCCAAAAAAAATAAACCCTGACGGGTTTATTTACGGTATTATGTTCATTTTTGCTTCGATTGATCTTCCAGCAGTTCCTTCCTGTGTTCGCTCCCTATATTGACGCCCTGGATATGTATGTTCACTTCGACAACCTTCAGACCTGTCATATCTTCGACCGCATTCTTCACTTTCTCCTGTATCGTCCATGCCACTTCAGGTATCCTGTACCCATATTCTACGATTATATACAGGTCGATTGCAGCTTCCTTCTCTCCCACCTCGACCTTTACGCCCTTGGACAGGTTTTTCCTTCCCAGGGCTTCCGCTATGCCTCCTGCTATACCTCCGCTCATGGACGTCACTCCGGGAACTTCCATGGCGGCGATCCCTGCTATTATTGCCACAACCTCATCGGTTATCTTTATAGTCCCTATATCATTGCTCACGCTCTGTACATTCTCTTCCATCGCTTGCCTCCACATGTTTGTTTGCTTTTAAATTATAGCACGTTTGATTGTCAAAGTAAATCGACCGGGGACAAAGGATCGCCCCGCAGCATCAGAACATCGTGCTTATGTGGATATCCTCGACATCTACATCTGCCTGGCGCATCACTATGTCGGTGATCTGGGCCGCCTGGGAACTGGTAAGGCTGGGCGTCTTCACGATTATGTCGACGCTTCCGTTATCGGCAAACAGTATAAAACTGTCTTCGAAGCCCATCTTGTTGATCAGTATCTCGATCCTCGATTCTTTCTCGACGGTCTCTGCCAGCGCGATCATTTTACTGTGGGCTTCCTCCCTTATCTCAGGGCTTACCGATGCATCTTCCGCTATTGCCTTCAGCGAATCGGCCGCTTCGCTCCTGCTCTGTTCTTTGTCTAGTTTAGCCTGGATGAAGTAGTCATTTGCCATTTTCGATGCCGTTACATTTACCTGGTCGCCAAAACCTTCATCAGCCAGGTCGGAAACCGATCCGGCCATCCCTTCATTTATTATCTCATTGTCGACATACAATGCTTCTCCAAGCTTGCCTTCCGAATCAGCCGACGTATTTCCCTGCCTGTAACTGTATTGCAGGTAGCCCGCTACGACGATCAGCAGTATCAGCGCCAGGATAACTATCTGCTTCCTTTTCAATATCATCATCACAATGCCCCCTTCATGATACTTGCGACATTTTGAACACTCTATCTGTCCATCTCAGTTAATAATATATTCAGCACTTTTTGCGTTTATAACGGATCTGTTCAAAAGAAATGCTTTCAGAGAACTTCATTTTTTCCTCTGTACAACCTGGACCCTGTTGGCGGATACGTCCAGCACCACTGTCACAGCTCTGCAGATCCTGTCTCTCACCTCGATATTCTCAGCGCCCTCGGCCACCACCAGCACGCCCCGTATTTCCGGCTCCAGCTTTTTGAGTATCACAGGTGATTTCCCTCCTGAAGACATATCCTCATATGCCAGGGAACTCTCATATTCCTCTCCCCTTATTTTCCTGGTCCCGCCCGCACTGTCCTTTTCTTCGGTTTCATCCTGGCTTCTTTTGATATCATAAGCCGGTACCTTTTCCGCTGTAGAGGAATATGTGATCATGACATCCACTTTTCCAACTCCCTCGATCTGCGACAGTATCGATTTCAGCCGTGTTTCGATATCTCCTTCTTTCTCCGCGTCCTGCACGATATCAGCATGGGCCGTCCCGCTCCGGGCCGTTTCCTGTACAGGGGCATCCTGCCTGCTCTTCCGGGGAGCCAGTATTGCTGATCCGGCTATGATTATGATCACTCCAATGATAATCACGATGGCCGTATTCTCAGCTAGTTTTTTCCTGTCCTGTCGGGCTATCCATTCCCTTATCCTGCCGATTATCTTATATACAGTTTCCATGGGATCACCTCGCAACCTGTGTGATGATTATATGTTCACGGTTTACACCGAACGCATTTGCAATGCGTTCCGACAGTCGTTCCTCCAGTCTCCGGTCAACTGAAGCCTTTCTCTTCATTCCGTCCAGGCCTCCGATCCTTATCCGTTCGACTTCCCGGATACCGGGAACCATGACCACATCCGGGGCTCCGTCATTTGCAGGCACACTGCCGCCGAACGCCCCGCTTCCGTCCTGATTGTCCGTACTGTTGTGTCCCGCCGGTCCGCCTTCGACTTCCGCTTCGATATAAATGCGCTTGATCTCTCCAAAAGAAGGAGAACTGCTGTCCTCGTTTATGATCACATCAGCTTTCGCATCCTTTACTCCCTCCACCTCCCGCGCCTGGTGCTCTATCTGCTCTATTATCCTGTTCCTGTACAGCCTGATGGTCTGCCTTACCTGCTCCTCCTCAAACATCCTGCCTGCCTTTTCGATTTCTTTTTTATCGATGCTGCCCGCCGTCACTGCCTGGGAGAAAGTGAAATCAAAGGACTTTCCGAACAGGCCGGTAACAGGTTCGATGATGGCGATGATCAGTATGGTGCCTGTCATCAGGTTTGCATATTTTTTCACTTTGCCCTTTGGCAGCAGCATTTCAGTGATTACGATAAACAGTACGAGAACAACGATATTGGCAGTCCAGTTTTTTATGAACTCAAGCATTGCCGCCCATCCTCCCGAAAACTTTTCCTATCTGAGCATGGCGCTGATGTTCCCCGCGCTTATCAGCGCGGTAACGCTCACAACGAACATGAATGCCACCGAAGCTGACAATGCAAATATATGGATCATCGAACCGGCTATGTCATTTATGCAGTTCGTGATGCGGCTCTCCGATATCGGCTCGAGCAATGCCCCAGCCGCTTTGAACAAGCCTGCGAGGGCGATGATCTTGATCAGCGGCAGCACGCATATGAGCAGGATGCCTGCCATTACACCGATCCCCGCTGCGTTTTTTATCATCAGCGTACAGCCTATGACTGTGTCTGCGGCATCCGAGAGAGTCTTGCCGACTATGGGTATGAACGTGCTTATGGCAAATTTAGCCGCCTTCTGGGTAGCGCCGTCTATCACCGCCCCCAGGGATCCCTGTATCGAGATGGCAATTATAAAAACGGTGAGTATGATGCCAAGAGACCAAGACACTATCTGTTTTATCAGGTTAACAAGCCTCGTAAGCTGGATTTTTTCCGATATGTTGTTGATGATTGTCAATATCGCTGAAATGAAAACAAGCGGGACGAATACGTTCCTTATGAGCGTGGCGGAAATCTCAACTATGAGCAGCATAACAGGATGCAGTATGCCTCCGGCTGTGATATTCCCTCCTGAGATAAGCAGTGCCATCAGAACAGGTACAGAGGCATACATGAAGCCGATCATGCGGTCGATGATGCCAATGCCCATTTTCATCACCGTACCGAAACTTACAAGCAGCATCGACACCAATACTATATAGCAGACATAAAAAGCTATCTGCCCGGCCCCTTCACTCATAAAACCTGTCTGGAGGTTTTTCAGCAGTGCACAGATCACCACCAGCACAGTGATCTTCACCAGTATCCCGATGTTCTGGTAAAGCTCCCTGAAAAAAAACCGCAGCAGTTTCCGGCCTGTTCCTTTCAGATCCATATCCGCCGTACCGGCCGCCAGATCGCTTATCAGCCGCTCAGCATCAAATCCCTCAAACATCTCCATCGTTTCTTCGTCCGTATATTTCCCAAGTTCATGGCCTATCCTGCCTATCCCGCCCGCCTCGATCTGTTCTCCGAGTATATCGGCAGTTTCAGTTTTCATGGCGTCCATGGCATCAGTATCTCTTTCAGCCCGGCAGTCGTCCGCCATGAGCAGGACCGCTGCCAATACTGATAAAAACACTGGCAGCAGTACTTTCATAACCCTTATGTAAACCATATTGCTTTATCCCCCGTTATGGCATTATTTTCAGCACAAGGTCGAGTAAAGAAGTGATTATCGGTATTGCCAGCGTAACTATGATCACCTTGCCGACCAGCTCTATTTTCGCCGCTATGGCTCCTTCACCAGCATCCCTGCATATTTCAGCGCCAAATTCGGCAATATATGCTATTCCCGTTATCTTCAGCACGGCAGAAAAGTACATCGGCCTGATATCAGCCCTGGCAGCGTATTCCTCAAGAAGGTCGACCACTGCTGACAACTTGGCGGCAATAAGCAGAAACATGAGCGCTCCTGCAGCTATCCCGGCCAGTACGGCAATCTCCGGCTTCTGCTTCCGCAGTATGATCATAATAATAGTAGAAACCAGGCCGATCCCTATGATCTGAACAATCTCCATACCTTATCCCTCTGTGCTTTCAAGGTTCCTGCATGTCGCCAGGTCAGTCGAGCCTGAAAATGGTTTTTACAGTGTCGAACAGGACCGCTATCTCCTTGACGATTATCAAAAGCACCACAATCAGTCCTGCCAGCGTGGTCATCATTGCCTGTTCTTCCCTGCCCGACCTGATCAGCAGTTGATTGAGCACCGCCACCAGGATCCCGATCGCAGCTATCCTGAAAATCAAGTCAATACCCATAGATCTGCACAGCTCCTTTGCGAAGTGATTCTTTTGTTCGTCGATCATTCCTGTTGTTACTTTATTACAGACCTCTTCCGGATATGAGCGCAGCAACGGAACACAAATCTATATAAGAATGATGACCAGGGCCAACCCTCCGAGTATCCCAAGGCTTTTATACATCGATTCGTTCTTTTTCCTGTTTTCTTCCGCCTTTTCTACCTGCAGGGCAAGCTGTCCCAGCGCCAGGCGTATGTTTTTGATCTGCCCCTCAAGATCAGTGCTTCCCAGCGACTTTCCAAAGGACAGCAGTATCTGTTCATCCTCCCTTTTCAGGGCAGTCCTGCCGATACACTTCTTAACAGCCTTCTCCCATGCTTCCGACGCATTTGCAGCACTGCCGTTTTTCAGCAGATCCACGGTGGTCCTGAAAAAGATCCCTGTCTCGCCGCCAGCCCTGCTTATCCGTTCGAACGCTTCGGCCAGTACGTCAGATGAATAAGATATCTGGTTTTCGAACATCTGCAGCAGGTTCTGCAGGCTGCGAAGCTGCTGCGGCCTTTTGCTGCAGTCCCTTGACATTATGTATCCGAGAAAGCTGCTCGACAGCAGCACGATAATGCTCCCTAATACTTTAAGAAACATGGTGGCCGGACCCCCATATCACTCTCATATCTGTTCCATCCACGACCTCCGACAGTGTGCCAGGGCCGTCCGAATCATCAAGCACGATATACCTTTCAAATACCTTGTCTTCCAAAAGCATTAGGACTTCCCTCCTGCTTTTGAGTTCAGAAATGTTGTAGCCGTGAGCGGTGGTTATTATCCTGACGCCTGCGTTCAGTACGCTGTGAACTGCCTCCCTGTCCCCATCATTGCCTATTTCATCAGTGATTATCACTTTCGGGGACATGGACCTTATCATCATTTTCATACCGATGCTCTTGGGGCAGCCGTCGAGCACGTCCGTCCTAAGGCCGACGTCATTTTGCGGCACGCCCCTTAGCATTGCTGCTATCTCGGATCTCTCATCGACTATTGCCACCTTGACCCCTTTGAAGCCGAGTTCCGGCACCCCATTGCTTATATTCCTGGCAATATCCCGAAGGATAGTAGTTTTTCCGCACTGTGGAGGTGATATGATGAGCGTATTGTATATATCGGTGCCGTTTTTGATCAGATATTTCAAAACCTTTGACGAACAGCCGAATACCTGGTTGGAAATGCGGATGTTAAGCCCTGATATGTCCTTAATGTTCCTGATCGACTCACCGTCGAGTACAGCCCTTCCCGCAATACCGACCCGGTGCCCTCCCCTGATCGTTATGAACCCGTTCTTGATCTCGTCCTGGTAGGCATAGACCGAATTTTCGCTCATAAGCTCCAGTGTGGTCCTGATATCTTCCTGGGTCACGATAAAACTGCCTGCCGGTTTCGGAGACGGCAGTCCGTCACTGCCGATGAACCATTCCCGGGACCAGTTCTGCAGTACAAGCGGTTTCTCCGCCCTCAGCCTTATTTCCTCAAGCGGCTCCAGTCCATAGATCAATGCCCCTGAGATGGCCGCGGCAACTCTTCCGGAAATCATCGGAAGTATATCTTTCCTGAGGCTGCTCATCGTTTTTACTGATAATTTGCCGTCGGAGTTTTCTTTCATAGCCGGTTCCCCGCATCGATCGTATTCAGACTCCGGAACGTTGGACGTCCTTGCCTGTTTACTTATAATTATTTGGCTTTGTCCACTTTTATGACTTAAAGTGCACACAAAAAACAGGCCCTGCTCAAAGGCCTGTTTTCTTATCATTATTCGATTGATCCGTCATTTTCGTGTGTGGTTACTTCAGGGTTCCAAACCCGGACAAGGGCCAGAACCGAAATACTGCTTTCCCTTCTATCTGGCTGCGGTCTACCGGGCCGAAAGTCCTGCTGTCCTTGCTGACCTCCCTGTTGTCACCCATTACGAAATATTCGTCCTCATCCAGTTTTACAGGCATCGGCTGCTCTCTCTGGAACGTCACTCCCTTAACGTATTCTTCTTCGAGTTCGATGCCGTTCACATATACTTTCCCGTCACGAATATCCACCTCGTCGCCCGGGACTCCTATAACTCTTTTTACCATCCTGATATTGGTCTTTCTTTCGGGAGGTTTCAGTATGTCTCCTACATCGGTGATAAATATCCTGACCTTTTCGATATAGTTCTCCGGGTACTTGTTCTCAAGAAACACTATGATATCGCCCCTTGAAGGGTCGCCGAAAGTATAGCTGATCTTTTCGATCAGCAGGTGCTGACCTTCCTGCAGTGTATCCTGCATCGACGTCTGCTTAACCTGCGTGGCTGAAAAAACCGCTGTATTCAGCAAAGCCACAAGTACGAAGGCCGCCCCGAATATAACGATCCATTCGATTATTTCCCTCAACAACGCTTTGACGCTCATACCGTTCACCCCAAAAATCAAAAGGCGGGTCGACTGTCTCCGGATCCCGCCTGAATCATCACGATATCTGAGCACTTCTGAAAATCCAGGTACTTCAGTCCTCAGCATCTTCTTCGTTGTCTTCACAGTCTTCGCAGTCGCAGTCGAATTCTATCTCGATCTCTTTGCTGCAATGAGGACAAAGGACAGTATTTCCTCTCATGAATGCATCTTCAAGATTGACCGTCTCTCCGCAATGAGGACACTCAAGTTCGACTATTTCTTCATCTTCTTCATCGTCATCCTCATCATAGCAGTACTCTTCTTCATCCTCGTCATCCACACCATATAAAAGGTCCTCTATCTCAGCCAGATCTTCGTCTATTTCATCCACCTGCTCGCTGAGCTGTTCCTGGGCCTCTTCGATGTCATCGACAGCCAGGGCCATATCATCAAGCACTTCCAGTATAGCTTTGAGAAGCTTGCCTTCATTGGTGGAAGTATCCAGCTTCATTCCGTCTGCCAGTCCTTTCAGATATGCTACTCTTTCCCTCAGATAGTTCATAAGCACCTCCATGATCACTGATCGGTACAATGACCGGATCCGTAAGTGATATTAGATAATGTACTGAATATTATCTCCCCGTGCAGGAAATTTATTCAAACGCTTATGCTCTTTCAAGATACTCTCCGGTCCTTGTGTCGATCCTGATCACATCGCCCTTGTCGACAAACAGCGGTACTTTCACGATAGCCCCGGTCTCAACCGTTGCAGGCTTCGTCGTATTGGTGGCAGTATCCCCCCTGAAGCCCGGTTCCGTTTCGACGACCTCGAGTTCCACGAATGTGGGGGGCTCTATGCCGAATACATTCCCTTTGAATGACAGGATCTTAACATTCATGTTCTCCTTGACGAATTTCAGGGAATCACCTACAGTATCAGCTCCCAGCGGTACCTGCTCGTAGGTTTCCATATCCATGAAATAGTACAGATCTCCGTCATTGTACAGATACTGCATGTCCTTTCTTTCGATATGGGCCTCTGGCATCTTGTCCGTAGGGCTGAATGTCCTTTCTATGGTTGCCCCAGTAATGACGTTTTTGAGTTTCGTCCTGACAAAAGCCGCGCCTTTTCCGGGCTTCACATGCATAAACTCAACTACCTGGAATACCTGTCCATCCAGTTCGAAAGTTACTCCATTCCTGAAATCGCCTGCTGTTATCATAAATTCCTACCTCCGATATTTGCTTGACTTCGATTTGGCTCATCCGGGCAAATAGCCGGTTCCCGGTATTGCCCATATAATGCCCATATAATATTAAAATAAAATACCATGTATTTCAAGGAAAAATTTCTAATTATAAGCGCTGTTTCACAATATGATCATTTCCTTGGGAGATTTCGTCAGAACAAGCGCACTATCGCCGTTTACGACCACCATGTCCTCTATCCTCACGCCGCCGAGGTCTGTAACATATATGCCCGGTTCCACCGTAACGACCATTCCGTCCTTAAGCACGATATCCCCTCTGGGCGAGAGGGTCGGGTCTTCGTGTATCTCAAGGCCGACGCCGTGTCCAAGGCCGTGTCCGAAGTTATCTCCGTAGCCTGCTTCCTTTATGAACTCCCTGGCGGCCGAATCCGCCTCTTTTGCCAGTATGCCGCTTCTGACAGCCTCAATGCCCCTCCTGTTCGCATCGAGCACTATCCTGTATATCTTCTCGATCTCCCCCTCGGGTTTTCCGACAAAGACGGTCCTCGTGATATCGGAGCAATATCCTTTATATATTGCTCCAAAGTCAAGAGTCACGACGTCCCCGTGCTCAATTTTCTTTTCGGAAGCCACCCCATGTGGCATCGACGCCCGTTTTCCCGACGCCACGATGGTCTCGAAAGACGGGCCTTCAGCGCCCAGGCGCTTCATATGGTGTTCGAGTTCGTCCGCAATATCGAGTTCCGTGATACCCGGCTTTATGACGCCCAGGATATACGAAAAAGCATCATCTGCTATATCCACAGCTTTCCTGATAAGGCTGATCTCCGTTTCATCCTTGATACTGCGCAGTTCCTCGATCATGCCTCCGAGAGGGACGAATTCATCCACCTTCAGTTTCCCGAGGTACTGGGTGTATTGCTTGTAGGACAAATGGCATTCTTCAAAGGCAAGCCTTTTTATTCCTTCGCTTTCAAGAAGCTTGTTAATTTCCTCGTACTGATCCGTCACGTACCGCACGATTTCATAATCAGGAGCCTGCTTCGCTGCCTGCTCCACATACCTGAAATCGGTCAGCAGGACAGCGCGTGCTCCGCTTATGAAAAGGATCGCCGCAGTACCGGTAAAACCTGATAAATACATATAGTTCACACGTTTTGTTACCAATACCGCATCGATGTTCGATGATGCCATTTTTCTCCTGATACTGTCCAGTCTGTTGCCATATATTGTCACAGTAATACGTCTCCTTTACTTTCAGCTTAGCAGCAATGCGGCTGCCTTGAGTGCGATGATATAGCTGTTGGCTCCAAACCCGCTTATCTGCCCGACGCATACGGGAGCGATCACCGACTTGCTCCTGAACTCTTCCCTGGCATGGACGTTCGAAAGGTGTACTTCGATACACGGAAGTTCCACAGCTTTTACGGCATCGCGTATCGCAATGCTGTAATGGGTGTATGCACCGGGATTCAGGATCACAAGATCATATTTCCCGCGGGACTCATGGAGCTTGTCAATGATCTCGCCTTCATGGTTGGTCTGAATAAAATCCACATCCAGGCCAAGACTGTCAGCTTCTTCGACGACAGCCGCAGCTATTTCGGCCAGCGTGACTGTCCCATACACGTCCGTTTCCCGCGTTCCGAGCAGATTCAGATTGGGACCGTTGATTACAATGATCCTTTTCCTCATATCGTTATGTTTCCCCTTCATCACCGAGTTATCCAACTGGTCCGGGCATCCGGATCAGATGTGGCGCGGCCTTCTCTTCACCAATACTGCCGCTTTTGTGATCGCAGCCACCACATCGACCTCGAACTGCTGTCCGAGCGTGTTTACCTTGGAATACAGTTCTCCCTTTTCAGTAACCACATATTTGGGCGGAAGGTCATTGAGCGCTATGGCGGCAACGTCCAGAAGACATTTCTCACATGTGCACATATTGATGTCCGCGAGTACTTCCTTCATTTGTCCGAATACGACATCTTCCATATAATTTTTGATCTGTACCATTTTTAATTTCCTCCCTGACCGTTAAATTTGCTTTGGCTTAAGCCTTATGCATTTATATAGTTGAAGAACCATTCTGTGAGCTCCCAGCCCCAGATCATGGTCACGAACGTACCGGCAACTATGAATGGTCCGAATGCCACAGTATCCTTTCTCTTTTTGATCCCAAGAAGTATCAGTGCCATCGAGACCAGGCCGCCCAAAAGTACAGATACCGCAAGTGCAGTTATGCAAAGCCTCCAGCCCAGGAACAGCCCGACCGGCGCCATCAGCTTGACATCTCCCATCCCCATGGCATCTTCTGTCCTGTATATCAGTGAGCCCAATATGGCGACCAGCAGCAGGAACCCCGATCCAGGAAGCAGGCCGGCCAACGGTGTCCACCATTTTTCATCTCCGAAAACCAAAGGATCCGGAGATATGCAGTTCCATGCAAAAAACGCCAAACCGCCAGCCAAAGCTGCAAGCACCAGGCCGTTTGGTATTATCCTGTGGTCGATATCTATAAAAAACACTGCGGCCAGTATCGTCATAAGGTAAGCATAAGCAATGAAGGGCACCGTAAACCCGAACCTGGTGAACAGGATGACGAACATGGCAGCCGTCAGCAGTTCCACCAGCGGATACCTTGGCGAAATGCGCTCCCCGCAGTGCCTGCATCTTCCCTTGAGGAAAATGTAGCTGAAGACCGGTATAAGGTCCGGGACGGTCAGCCTTTCCCCGCAGGATGTGCATGACGACGGCGGAGCCACGATGGATTTGTGCATAGGCACTCTGTATATGAGGACATTCACGAACGACCCCACAACCAGTCCGAGAATGAAAATGAATACATAGTAAGCCGCCATTTCTTCACCTGTCCGATAAATTCATTATTTTATTCGCCGTACAGACGAAAAAACCCTTTAAACCTCCAGATATTTCAAAAATGATGTCGAAAGTTCCTGTAAAACATCATCAGGTACCTTTGTCTCCATCCAGATCTCGAAAGCTTTGATCCCCTGGTAGAACAGCATGCCGGCCCCGTTGTATGTCCTGCAGCCTTTCATCCGCGCTGAGGCAAGGAACCTGGTCTCGGCAGGATTATATATTACGTCGTAAACTATCGGTTTTGTCAGGTAATCCACATTATCTCCCACGGGGCTTGCGTCCGTATTCGGGAACATGCCGACGGATGTAGTATTGATAATGATTTCGGACCCGTTGAGCACCCCGTGTGCCTGGCCGGTTCCGGGCGCTGCAGTAAAGACGGGCTTTCTTAAGCCGCTGTTCTTAAGCAGGGTCCTGTTGATATATCCGGCTATCTCGTCAGCCTTGGGTACGGTCCTGTTTATAATGCAGACTTCGCCGGCTCCCTCCTGTACAACTTTTACAGCCAGCGTCCTTGCAGTGCCTCCTGCTCCCAGTATGCAGATCTTTTTCCCCGAAAAATCCGAACCGGTCTGTTTTTTGAATGCTGTCACGAAGCCTTCGCCGTCGGTGTTATATCCATACAGCCTGCCGTCTTTGATTTTAACGGTGTTTGCGGCTCCGAGCAACTTTACCTCATCATCGGTCTCATCCAGGAGATCGCAGACAGCCTCCTTGTATGGTATCGTTACGTTGAACCCTGTGAACCCAAGTGCCGCCAGTCCCCTGACGGCTGTCTCAAGGCCTGCTTCATCGGTTTTCATCGGAATATATATCCCGTTTATGCCCAAATACGAAAAAAGGCTGTTATGGATGACCGGTGAAACAGTATGTTCCACCGGGTTCCCTATCAGTCCTGTCAGCTTTGTTCTGCCGTCGACCCTCTTATCAAGCACCATCTGCAAACTCCTCATTGCCGCCCGTTACTTTGTCTTCGGGGCATATCCCCTGAGTATACGCTTTTCAAAGATCCTTTTGAGCTTCACCAGTCTGCCCTCGCGCTGGTCTATAGGCCTGACGAGTATGGTAAACATGCCGGCACGGTTGCCTCCGTAAACATCCGTAAAGATCTGGTCTCCAACGACAGCGACGTGCCGGCTCTCAAGGCCCATAAGCCTGCCGGCTTTCAGAAAAGCACTTTTTACAGGTTTCATAGCTCTGTGTATCGCATACAGCTTCAGTTTTTCATTGAACCTTGAAACACGCCTTTTTGCACCGTTCGAAACTATGCAAAGCTTGAAACCCGATGCTTTCATCGATTCTATCCAGTTCAGCACGCTGTCGTCGGGATCGGCCACGTGATTCGGGACAAGCGTATTATCGACGTCAAGTATCAGACCTTGTATATCATTCTTTCTCAGTATGTCGGCGGTAATTTCAGCGAAGCTGTCAACATACATCCTGGGCAGAAATATCTCGTTCATCGCTCCTCCATCAGTCCCTGTTCCGTCAGAAGTATATCAGTTCTGGTATTTGCTCATCTGCATCGAAGTTTCGATCAGCTCTTCCACATACATCCCGGCCTCTTTCGCCTTTTCTATATTTTGGGCGGAGAGGGCGCATGCCTCCTCTGCACTGGCAGTTACCTGTTCGCTTACCGCAGATATCTCATTTATGCTTTCCACCATCCTGTTGTTTGCTTCAAGGATCTTGCTGACTTTTTCATTTACCCTGTTGACGCTTTCCCTTACTTCGTCCATTTTCCGGCTGATGCTCGTAAAAATCTCCATGGTCCTCGAAACCAGCGCGTTCTGCTCTTCATTTGCTTCCTTGAGTTTCAGCACGGCTTCCACGGATCTGTCGGTCTGTTCGTACAAGTCGTTTATAATCTTGATTATGCTGTCGGTGGACTCCTTGCTCTGAACCGCCAGCTTCCTTATCTCGTCAGCTACAACTGCAAACCCCTTTCCCGCCTCGCCTGCCCTTGCGCTTTCTATAGCTGCATTCAGCGACAGCAGGTTCGTCTGCTCGGATATGCTCGAGATAAGGTCAGTTATGGTTCGTATCTCGCCGGTCTTCTTTTTCAGGTCAAGCATTATATTGTAAGCACTGTCGCTGTTCTGGCTGACATCGTCCGATTTCCCGTTAAGGATCTCGATTATCTTCATACCCTCGGACACTGCCTCAGCAGTATTCACAGATATCTGCTCCATTGTTTCCGAATCCTTCGAAGTGTCGCTGATAAGCTGGTGTATATCATGGGTGAGCCCGGACTGCACCTGTATATTTGCAGCAGTATCGGCCGCGCCTTTTTCTATTTCCTGCACGGCGTTCGATGCTACATTCGTGATTTCTTCCAGTTCCTTGACTATACGGTGCACCTCCTTGGAGTTCCTGTCCAGTACCGCCGCTATTTTCAGCACATCCCTGAGTATCCTTTCCTGGTTCTCCTGTTCTGTCCTTATATCCATTATTTTCTCATCACTGAACGTATTGGATATTTTCGTGGAATATATGAGCGATAAGGAAAATGTCAGGACGCAGCCAAACTGTATCAGGTAATCCGTAGTCTCGAAACTGCTGTTTTGTCCGAGGAAAAACATCAGCCAGATTATCCTCGCAATATTGACAAGCGTGAAAGCGGTGCCGCCTATAAGCACCAGCTTAAGGTCGAAATACAGGAAATAACTGAGCACAATAGGAAACATATATGCAAACACCTGCAGCCTGCCAGGCGACGCAGTGAACATCACAAATGTATAAAGTATGAAATACCCGGACAGCGTCACATACTTCATTATGTTGGATCGGTTGTTTTTCCGGAATATGATTGTGGCTATGACCATCGGAATTATGACTATCGCCGACATCACCATCAGATATGAAAGCTTTTTGCCGCCCTTCAGATATTCCAGCGCATATCCTGCTATCAGGAAAATGTCGATCGCCCAGTTGAGCAGCAATACAAATCTGTTGACCCTCCTTGAAGCGGACCTGTAATCCACATTCCTCCTGGAAGCGACGTTGTTGTCCATATCTGACCCTCCTCAGCACGATTTGCGGTACCATATTTCATTATATACCATTTTGTGAATATGTTAAAAATATTTTGCTTAAATTTAACAAGTTTTGCCGCAGGTATGGATTTTTCAGAAAAAAAGATGCATAATAGAAAAAAATATTTTGAGCAAATAAATGTCAGGAGGTTGGTGTAAAGTGGCACAGGAAATAAAAATCAAGAAAACGCAGAACCCCAAGCCGAAGCCGGATCAAAAAAATCTTGGTTTCGGGCATTATTTTACAGATCACATGTTCATCATGGATTACAATCCGGAGAAGGGCTGGCATGACCCGCGCATAGTCCCGTACGGTCCGTTGTGTCTGGAACCCTCCACGATGGTATTCCATTACGGCCAGGCGATATTTGAAGGCCTGAAGGCTTACAAATCGGCTGACGGCAGGATTTTCCTCTTCAGACCTGACATGAACATGAAAAGGATAAACAAGTCGAACGACAGGATGTCGATACCGCCTATAGATGAGGAATTCGGAGTGGAAGCGGTCAAGGCCCTCGTCAGCATAGATAAGGACTGGATCCCGTCAGAACCCGGAACATCGCTTTATATCAGGCCTTTCATAATTTCCACCGATCCTTATCTCGGTGTCAGGCCGTCCTATACGTACAAATTCATAATAATACTCTCTCCCAGCGGCGCATACTATCCGACCGGCATCAACCCCGTGAAAATAATGGTCGAGAATGAATATGTGCGTGCCGTAAGAGGCGGTACAGGTTTCGCAAAGACACCCGGCAATTATGCGGCAAGCCTCAAGTCACAGGAAATAGCCTATGAGAAAGGCTATGTGCAGGTTCTCTGGCTGGATGGCGTCGAAAGGAAATACATAGAAGAAGTCGGTTCAATGAATGTTTTCTTCAAGATCGGCGACGAGGTCGTAACACCTGCTCTCGATGGCAGCATCCTGCCGGGCATCACCAGGGATTCGAGCATCCATTTGCTCAGGAAATGGGGATACAAGGTAAATGAAAGAAAGCTGGCCGTCCAGGAACTGTTTGACGCGTATGCAGAAGGAAAACTGGATGAAGCTTTCGGTACAGGCACAGCCGCCGTCATCTCACCGATAGGTGAACTCAACTGGGACGGAAAGGTCATTACCATAAACGACGGAAAGATAGGAGAAGTTTCACTGAAACTATACAATACGATAACAGGCATACAGAACGGTACCGTAAAAGACGAGTTCGGATGGATAACCGTGGTCGAATAGGACCGTCCGGAGTAAAGGCAGTCATCTGGCGTCGCTGCGCCCTGCAGTTACGGCAGATGACTGCCTTTTGTCATGTCCATGGATCCACTCGCAGTGGACAGCAGCATATCTCTTATCAGGAATATTTCGCCGAACCGATAATAATAATTCATTAGTAGCATTTTAGAGGCAGTTTGGCAATGATATACACTCTTCTTGTCCTGATCCTGGTTTCGGTAGCGCTACTAATATCCGTGCGGCATCCCATGACCATATATCTGCGGCGGCTGGCCTTTCCCGCATTATGCGTCATTTTCACAGTGTGCCTGGTCCTTTTTTCCGATACGGCTGCAAAAGCTGCACTAAAAGGCCTGAACCTCTGGACTGCCGTAGTCGTACCGTCACTTTTCCCTTTTTTCGCAGCCTCGGAACTGTTGAGCTCATCCGGTTTCACATACATGGCCGGGACACTGCTGGAACCTGTCATGAGACCATTGTTCAACCTGCCGGGCTGCTCTTCCCTGGCCCTGGCTCTTGGCGTGACATCCGGGTACCCGGTCGGCGCCAAGATAACAGCGGATCTAAGGAAAAACAAGGCTATCACCAAAACTGAAGCAGAACGGCTGCTTGCCTTTACAAACAATTCCGGCCCCATTTTCATAATAGGCGCCGTAGGCACAGGCATGCTCGGATCGCCGGCCATCGGCTATTTCCTGTTCATCTGCCACCTTCTGGCGTCCCTCACTGTCGGGTTGGTTTTCAGGTTTTACAGGCAATCAGGAAAAACGCCTTCCGTACCCGGAAACATACCTGTTCCAAGGTCCGCCGCTGATTTGGAAGGCAAAAGGCATTCCATGGGACCATTTGGTACCGGCAGTCAAAACAGGAAAATTGCCAGGACTGATCCGGGCAAAAAACTGAAGATGGGCGAAAATACATGGAAAAACCCGGGCATACTGCTCGGCGACGCGGTCAGGAATTCCGTCGCCACGATCCTTTCCATCGGCGGGTTCATCGTACTTTTCTCGGTCGTTATCAGCTTCCTTGAGGAAACGGGCCTTATCAGGCTGGCAGTATCGGCAGTCCTGCGGCTGATGCCCGAATATATGCTGAAATGGGATATGAATGGTGTCGTATCAGGAGTTTTGAACGGATTGCTGGAAATAACCACCGGAACCGGAACTGTCAGCCGATGCGTCAACGTTCCTCTCCATGTAAAGCTGCCTGCCGTCAGTTTTATAATTGGCTGGGCCGGCCTCTCGGTCCATCTCCAGGTCATGGGCATCATTTCAGGGACAGATATAAATATCCGGCCATATCTGTTGGGCAAAATGCTGCATGGTACTGCAGCCGCGATATATGCCTGGGCGGGCATGGGTCTGCTGCCGCCCGGAAGCGTGGCAGCACAACCGACTCTTGGCCTGCCGGCATTCGATTTTCACTTTTTTGTCCGGACGATCGGGCATTCGTCATTGATACTTGCCGTTGTTATTGCCGTGTGGATCGGTATCATCTCTTTGATCCTGCTTTTTAAAGCCATGAAAAAAAAGAGCCCTATTTGAGCTCTTCCCTGTTCGCCTTGATAACGGCCAGTGTATCGGTCAGTATTTCTTCCACTTTATTAAGTATATTGTCAGCATACTCTTTTGTGCCCAGCCTGATCTCGCGGGCATTCTTCTGCGCTGCGGCAACGATCTCGTTGGCCTGCTCGTAAGCCTTTTTGGTTATCTCGTGCTCGTTCACCATGGACGCGATCTTTCCTTCTGCGTCCTTGATCATGTTGTTGGCTTCTTTCTGGGCATCCAGAAGAATCCTCTGGCGCTCTTCCTTCACCCACTTTGCCTGCTTTATATCGTCAGGAAGCTTCAGCCTGAGTTCCTTTACGATCTCAAGTATCTCCTCCTTGTCGACGAGGCATTTACCTGTAAAAGGAACAGTAACACTCTTTTCGACCAAATCTTCTAATGTCTCAAGTATCGAAAGAATTTCCATGGTTTTAACCTCCCAATGATCTATCTGCAGGTCAGCTTACCAACTATCCTTTCCTTTATGCAGTCAGGTACCAGCCCGTCAATGCACCCGCCGTTCCGGGCGATCTCTTTTACGGCGCTTGAACTGAGATAAGAAAATTGTACGCTGGTCATCATAAACAGCGTCTCCAGTTCCGGCGCAAGTTTTTTGTTCAGAAGCGCCATCTGGAACTCATATTCAAAATCAGACATAGCTCTGAGGCCCTTAATGACGGCCCGGGCTCCTACCTTTTTCGCAAAATCAGCAAGCAATCCTGTAAAACTCGTTACAAGTATATTTTCCCTGCCGCCTATCGATTCCTTTATCATCTCTACCCGTTCTTCCACGGTGAATGCGGGCTTTTTGCTTTCATTGTTCCCTACTGCCACGATAAGTTCGTCGCAGATGCATGCTGCTCTTATTATGATATCGAGATGTCCGTTTGTTATAGGGTCGAAACTTCCAGGATATACCAGTGTCATAAACCGTCTTTACCATCCTTGTATATCGTAATCATCGTATCACCGTACCCTCTCCTGACGATCACCCTGAACCTGCCGCAGGTCTCAGGCAGATCGTCTGAAGCACTGTGTTCGGCGATTATTATTCCATCGTCCTTCATTATATCATTATTTGTCAATAGTTTTAACGCTTCCTGAGCAAAATTTTTATTATATGGAGGATCCATGATTATAATGTCAAATTTACGCTGTTCCCTGCGCATTTTCCGGATGGCGTCCGAATAATCAATTGCATACACTTCAGCGAAATCCAAAAGTTTCGTATGTGCCAGGTTTTCCTTTATTATGCTGCAGCACCTCGGGTTCCGGTCGATAAATACCGCCCAGGCCGCTCCCCTGCTCAAAGCCTCGATACCAAGGCCCCCTGAACCCGCGAACAGGTCCAGTACTTTGCTGTCTCCAACCTTTGGCGCGATGATACTGAACAGCGCCTCCTTCACCATGCCGGAAGTAGGCCTCGTGGCCATGCCTTTCAGAGTTTTGAGATTATGCCCCTTTGCTGAACCTGATATTACCCTGAGAATAACAGATTCCTCCCCTATGCCTGCATTATTTATACTTCAGTTCATACTTATGGAATTTATTACTCCGCTGTATTTTTCACGGACAGCCTGGCCCAGCAGCAGGTTTTCACGCGTTTCCAGCTTCCTGTCATCCCTGATGAGCATCTCCGCAGCTTCCTGTGCTTTTTTAAGTATTTCCATATCTTTGTACAAATTAGCTATCTTGAGATCCGGTATTCCGTGCTGCCTGGTCCCGAAGAAATCTCCCGGGCCCCTCAGTTCCAGATCTTTTTCCGAAATAACAAAGCCGTCGGAAGTTTGTGTCATTACCTTCATTCTTTCTTTTGCTATTTCTGATTTACTGTCATTGAACAGTATACAGTATGACTGGTAACTGCTCCTTCCGACCCTGCCTCTCAGCTGATGCAGCTGGGAAAGGCCGAATCTTTCCGCGTTTTCGATCACCATAAGCGTCGCGTTCGGCACATTGACGCCGACCTCGATCACGGTAGTCGAAACCAGGATATTCGTTTCCCCCGATATGAAACTCCTCATTACGTCGTCCTTCTCGGACGGCCTCATCTTGCCGTGTATCAGCCCGACCTTAAGGTCGCTGAATGTTTTGTGGGCCAACTGGAAAGCCAGTTCGGAAGCCGAGACGGCATCAACGGCATCGGATTCTTCCACCAGCGGACAGACGATGTAGACCTGCCTTCCCTCAGCTACCTGTTTCCTGATAAAATTATAGACCCTTTCACGCATCGACGAGTCCACCGCATATGTAAGCACTTTTTTCCTTCCCGGGGGCAGTTCGTCGATGATCGAAATATCCAGGTCTCCATATAATATCAGTGCCAGCGTCCTCGGTATCGGAGTGGCCGTCATGACAAGCATGTCAGGGCAGGCCCCTTTCTTCCCCAGCGCGGCTCTCTGCCTTACACCGAACCTGTGCTGCTCATCGGTGATAACGAGACCAAGGTTATTGAAAACCACCTTATCTTCTATCAAAGCATGGGTACCTACGGCGATATCTATCTCTCCAGAAGATACGCCCTCCTGTACCCTTTTGGCATCCTTCGTCCCGACGCTGCCTGTCAGCAGGGCTATATTGAAGCCCAGCGGTCCCAGCAGATCTTTCAGCGATGAATAATGCTGGGCGGCAAGTATTTCGGTGGGCACCATGAAAGCTCCCTGGTACCCGCTTTTCACAGCTTTTACAAGCGCAGCGACGGCGACGATGGTCTTCCCTGACCCGACATCGCCCTGCACGAGCCGGTTCATGACCTTGCTGCTTTCCATGTCGCGTTCGATCTCATCAAGTACCCTTAGCTGCGCATTCGTCAGCCTGAACGGCAATCCCTCGACAAATCTGCGGACTTCTTCCCGGGCGCCGAATGTGATCCCGGGCACGGCGCTTTCCTGAACGGTCCTCACTGACATCAGGGCAAGCTGGAGTATCAGCAGTTCTTCAAAGACGAGACGTTCGCGGGCTTTCAGAAAGGCTTCGTCACTTTCGGGAAAGTGGATGTTGCTGATCGAATACTGAGCGCCTGCCAGATGATACCGTTCCCTGATCCACCCGGGCAAAATGTCTTCAATGCTGTCGCCGGCATAAGCCAATGCATTCCTGATCACGGAGCGGATGACGTTCTGGGTCAGTTTGCCTGTCGACGGATATATCGGTATGATCCTGCACGTATTCACAGGCCCTGACTCATCCGTTTTTTCGTATACCGGGTTCAGTACCTCGAAAGTTCCTCTCCTTGTCACCTTTCCAAAGAAAAGGTATCTTTCTCCGGGCTTCAGCTGGTCCTTCAGGTACGGCTTGTTGAACCATACGGCATTTATCAGGCCTGTATCGTCCCTGATGCTCACTTTGCTTATGGCAAGGCCTTTCCTGGGCTTCGACACGACTACCCTTGATGCGATGATCCCTTCAAAAGAACATTGATCGCCGTCCTGCAACTGAATTATCTTTTTCAGCCTGCTGCGGTCTTCATAATCTCTCGGATAATGGGAGATCACGTCTCCCACCGTATGGACCCCAAGCCTCCTGAACAGAGCAGCCCTTGCCTCCCCGACGCCTTTCAGGTATTGAAGTTGTTTGTTCAGCAGTTCCGAGCCTTTGTGCATTGCACATCTCCAGTCCGCAGAATAGTCATATATTTAATTCTAATATATCATGCTTGGATTTTCCACACCGTAATTCAGGTTAACCTGACGCAGTCAAGTCCTGATAAGTTCCAAGGATGACCGGCTGAAATATTGAGAGGAGGTATCCAGCCATGCATTATGGATGTGGATGTAGGAATAGTGGCTGGACACCGCTCCCGCTTCCGTAAGGTAATGCATGACTACTTTGTCCTTATGCTGCCACGCTCACTGTTTTGTTACAAACTGATACAATACCTGCATATTGAGATAAAAAGCACTTGCAGTATTCGGAACGGTTGTGTTAAAATAGTTATGCTTTTGCGATCATAAGCTCCGGCTTTAAGGAGGTGGATATAGATGGCAAGATGTGTGATATGCGATAAAGGTACCGTATTCGGCAATAATGTGAGTCACTCCGTAAGAAGGACAAACAGGGCATGGAAGCCCAACATAAAAAAAGTCAGGGTGATAGAGAACGGCACACCCAAGACCATCACTGTTTGCTCCAGATGCCTGCGCTCCAACAAGGTCACAAGGGCCGTCTGAGCAGCCATCGTACGGTCAGCAATGTTTCCGTATATATATCGAAGCGACATAAAAGCTTTAGCGAAAGTCTTTTATGTCGCTTTGATTTTTAATGCATTTCAGTTCATCCTGAGCACTTTCCTGATCAGATTGCCGAAAAATCTGGGCAGTTTGACGACCATTATCCTCATAAACGTTTCCTCCCCGATAGGTCTGTTAATATCACAATACTCCGTGGCAAATGTTTTGTGCACGTCCGCAGACCTATCAATACAAAAACCCGGTCGTCAGTATCCACTATCAGTGCCTGACTTCGTACAGTCTCCTGGCCGTCATTACACAGTTGCGCCCTGACGCCTTGGCCTCATAAAGCGCATAGTCAGCCGTACGTACAAGGTCGTTTTCATTAAGAGCGCATTCATCATATGAAGATATCCCGAAACTCGCGGTCACTGATACGTTAATCAGGTTATCTTCTATGACATGCTGCGATATCAGCTTCCTCAATGTTTCAACCTTTTCATATGCTTCATCCAGGCTTGTCTGCGGGAGCAGTATGGTAAATTCTTCTCCCCCGAACCTGGCCAGCATGTCGCCTTTTCTCAGCGTCGATGCGACCACCTCTGCAACAGACTTCAGCACCTTGTCTCCGAAAAGGTGGCCGTACATATCATTGAATTTCTTGAAGTGGTCGATATCATACATGACAAGCGACAGCGGATAGCCATTTTTCTGCGCTTCCCTGAACTCGGCCTGGAGTCTCTCCTGGAAATACTGGCGGTTGTAAATCCCGGTAAGTCCGTCTTTCCGCGCCATCTCCTTCATTTTCAGGTAAAGCTCCGCATTCTCCATGACTATTCCGACCTGCTGCGCGATTATCCTGAGGAATCTCACGTTTTCAGTATCAAACACATTGCTCATCGTGTGTTCGACAAGTATCAGCCCGTATTTTCTCGAACTTGTCGTCAGCGGTATGCACATCAGCGAGTTTATGTTCCTGCCGCAGGTAAACAGGTATTGATAATAGTCAACATTGTTCTCGAGCAGGCATTCGCCTTTCATGAGTACATCCATCAGGATGCTGCAGTTGATATTGTCCATCAGCGTAGCAAGTTCGGCAGGATTCGTGACATTCGTCGTATGGACCTTCAGGCGCCCGGATTCTTCATCGTACAGCACTATTGTGGAATAACTGCCTCCGACGACGCCAAGGATTATGTCATTAAGGCGTTTCAGGAGTTCCCTGGTATCAAGGATCGAACCGATGGCCTGGCTGATCTGGTTAAGAGTATAAAATTCTGCGATGCTTTTTGAAAGGGATTTGTTGGATTCCTCCAGCTTATCCGAATTGGTTATCAGGCTGCTGTATTTCTGTATGATCTCATCCATTTCGCTTTTAAGCATCTGGTAACGTTCATTGAACTGTTCCGTGGCATATGTGGCCTGAAACTCTTCCTCGATCCTGTTTTTATATAATTCGCCGAAGAAGTATACGGTTATGAAAGATATTACATATAAGCCTGCAGCCATGCCTATTGTCTTTTTGACATCCGAGGCGATCCCGCCTGCCGCCGCCAGTGAAATCCTGCCGTACAGCATCAGCATGTGTATTATGGCGGACGTGACCGCCGTGGCATATCCGTATTTCTTCCCTTTTATGTATGTCGTAGCGCACATTGGCAGCAGATAGCCTATATAAAACCACACGCCTATACCTGAAAATATGGCTATCGCAGATACTATCGAACTGAACAGTACTTTTTCAAGGCAGTATACCAATATGTTATTAAGCATGAAACTCCGGAAAACCTTGTATCTTATCAGCAGCAGTGCAAAAACGGTCACGCATGCGGCTGCGCTCCAGATCATCCGTATCCGGTAGGCAGGATCAGATGTTATTGATACATCCTTCAGTAAAATGTTTTCAATAAAATATATGAAAGCCGATGCGATGAGAAATACCACCGATGTCTTCAGGTAAATAAGTTCAAATGCTTCGAATTTGTTCAGGCTTCTGCCTTTGAAATGGTCCAGTTAATATACCCCCCAATGCTATTTTCGCCAATATATCTCTATTTCGTCTCCTTCGCTGATCACATCGGTAAAGGCCGCAGGCCTGCCGTTCAGTCTCAGCACTATCGTTCCCTGCGGTTTTGACAGGTCGAAATCTATATAGTTGAATATATCAACGAACATATGCCTTGCCTGGTTTTTCCTCAATGAAACGGTTTTTCCGTTCACAGTAACATCGAACCATTCGTCCGGTTCCTGCCGCGTATAAATGTTCATCATGTCCCCGGTTTCAGCTTCAGTCCCGGTTCCGATCCCGGCTTCGGTCTCAGCCCCGTTTTTGTGCAGGTTTCCGACACTTCCGCCATGATCTTCTGAGGCAGCCGGCGAGTAATCCTCGCGTCGTTCCTCACATATCACGACATCCCTGTCTTTCAGCACATAATCATAACTGCAGTCACTGACCCCATTGACCATGATGCTGCAGTCCATACCTGTGAAACCCGCTGCTTCCAGCAGATCGCCAAGGGTTCTTATCCTCGAAAACTGAACTGTATCTCCATCCTTTATTTCAGTTTCAGCTCCGACCTGTCTCCCGTTGACGGTAATTATCGTACTTATATCCACCGGGCTGCCGTTCAGGATGACAGAGCCGGTGCAGTAATCAGGCACAAGTTCATATGCCTTCACCGATGCATCCCTGCCGTTCTGAGCCGGTATTACGGTGATATTGTCCCCGAATGACAATGAAGCATCAAGGCTTGACAATTTACCGTTCAGCCAGATCTCCGCCGCTTTCCCGTATTCGCCGCGGATCCTGCGCTCTTCGCCGTTGACAGTGCAGGTTATGCTCTTTCCGGAGCGTCCTATCAGATCCCCTCCATTGAATCCATAAAGTACAAGCGCATCGGAAACCTTCAGTTTTTTAGAGTTGAACAGCTTCAGCTTTTTATCGTTCACCGTAACAGACATGAAGTCCTTCCCCGCATACATCTGCGCTGTGACCGCTATCCCTAACGGAGTGACCGCTTCAGGACCAAATAATTTTTTGTCGCTGTACTTAACGCCCCTGACCACATCGCGTCCCCTTACTACGACCCTGTCTTCCGGCAAACCAAGCTGCTCCGCCAGGAACTTCGTCAGCAGCGGGATGCGGCTCCCTCCTCCTACAAGGAACACCGCATTGGGAGCTTTGCGGTTGTACTCCAGTATTTTGCCGGAAATCGTCGATGCAAGCATCCGGATCGTATCCCCGATATCGCGCAGGACTTCCTCTGCCGTTATCTCATGCTTCTTTTTCAGTATATCGGTGAACCGTATCATTTCCTTTCCTGAAGACAGCGATACTTTGATCTTTTCCGCTGTGGCAAAATCCACGAGATAACGCTGCGATATGCTTTCTGTAATTTCATCTCCTGCGACAGACGCCATTGCGTATGCAAACACGCTTCCGTCCTTTGTAAGTGCGATGTCCGAAGTCCCTGCTCCTATATCGACAAGAGCAAGATTCAGCAGCCTCAGGTCCGGAGCTATCGCCACATTGATGGCTGCGATCGGCTCAAGGGTCAGGCTTGCGACCTCCAGGCCCAGCCTGTTCACGACCGAATATAAGCTGTCAACGACCGTAAGCGGCAGGAACGTTGCAAGCAGTTCTACGCCGGCAGTCCTGCCCTTATGTCCTGTGAGCTTCGATATCACATATCCGTTCAGGTAATAGTTTATGACACTGTATCCGACGCAGTAATACTGGTTTTTATCTTCAGCTTCGGAGTTTTCGTCAAGGACCGTCTGGGCGCGCTGGATCCCTTCTATCTCAAGGCTGCTCACCAGATCGGCGTCGATCTCCATGTCCTGTTCCAGGTTTTTCTCCACTTTGACCTGGCATGTCCTGAGCACTCTTCCGGCAGCCGCGATGGCCACTCTTTTCAGCCTGAAGCCTATCCTATACTCAAGCCTGCGCTTTACTTCCATGGCTGTAGCAGCGGCCTGGTCTATGTCATGGACCTGTCCGTCCATCATCGCCCTGCTTTTGTGTTCGCAAACTTCTGTGGCAAGTACGTGGAAAACGTCTCCTTCCTGTCTCCCGATGACACCGGCGATGGTTCGGGTGCCTATATCCATGGCAAACACGATGTCATCCGGAGCAATATCTTTAACAGCGGCTGGTGTTTCCGGGTTTTTGCCCTCCAGCCTGATCACTCTTCCGCCGCGTTTCTTATTTGCACTGCCTGTGGCTCTCATGCCGCTTTCCTTGTCCGGACTGGTGCCATGATACTTGCCTGCCACAGCTATATCACCTCTCACACATGCATATGGCGGACCCATTTCGCCTGATCCGCCTTTATAGGCTCAGCTGCATTGGTTTGATAACTAATATTAATTCGACAGTTAAAAGTTAAATCCTTCTGTCGAACTGCCGATTTATTCATCGTACGCTGCCGCAAAAAGTCAAACAGGTCCTGACTCCTGCCATGGATGGGACTGGAGTCCATAGGTCCATTTTGTACTTTTCAACGCCTGTTCATGATAGTATACTGTTTATGTAAATGGATAACAAAAGCATTATGAATATGCTTCAGCAGGAAAGGAGAACAAAAGTGCTGTCCCTTGCCATCCTAGATGACAACATTAAAGTCCTTGAACTGTATGAAGAGCTGATTCCCCAATGGTTTGCCAGGAATGGGATCAAAGGCCGCATCGTTACGGCCACCGGTGACTACACAGAGTTCCTTGAAGCAGTAAGGGCACGTTCTGTAAATGTATGTATCATCGACATCAACCTGCAGGCTGAGATAAGCGGCCTCTACATAGCCCAGAAAATAAGACAGGAAAAGCTTGATGTCGAGATAATTTTCTGCACGGGCATGCTGGAATACATGCATAAGGCGTTTGACGTGAATGCTTACCATTATATAATCAAACCTATAGGCAAAAACCTTGAAAAATGTCTCGTAAAGCTGTACAAAGAGATGGAGGCCAGGCAGAACAGGAAAAACGTACTCGAACTGAAAACAAAAACGAATATATACTACGTTGCCCGCAATTCGATTTCGCATATCGTAAGGAAAGGCAGCAAATCCATAATCTACTCTTCCGGCAGTGTATACGAAGTGTATGACAGTCTCGATTCGCTCATTGAAAAGCTAGGAACTGAAAAATTCGTCAAATGCTGCAGATCCGAGATAATCAACACTGACTATATAAAGCAAATAGATAAAGTTAACAGGAAAATCGTCCTGGTAAACGGATACGAAGGAAAGCTCAGCCGGCTCAAAACATTCCGTCTGTTGAAAGGAGCTTCTGACAATGAAGGTTGAAACTCTTCTGATAAACATTTTCTCTGCATTTCTTGGAAGCCTTTACATCATCTATTTTCAAAGCACCATATGCGGACTGAAGCTGCCAAGACACGAAAAGATCAAGTTTTCGGTCATATTTGCACTGCTGAACGGCGTCGTTTCATCCATAATGCATGTATCCGTATACAAGCCGTTAGCGCTTCTGTTCCTCAGCACGATCATTATCACGGTTTTTTTGAAAGCAACGGTAATGCAGTCGTTCCTGTCATTCTCACTTTACATTATCGGGCTGGCGGTAGGAAACTCGCTCGTGCCGCTCATGATAAGCATATTATCTCCCGGCATGGCTGTTGAGGAAGTACTGGCCGATCCCATGCTGTCTCTTGGCGGGAACCTTTTTGCCAATTTCTTCGTATTCCTGCTGTTCATGCTGATCAAACCCATAAAGGACTATACGAAAATGCTGAGCCAGGACAAGTTCCTGCTTGTACTCACTGCTGCCACGATACTGGTCATATCTTCCACATTCGCCATGTACCTGTACACCAGGACCCTTAATATGGCTGCCTGCCTGATAATCGCATCGATAAGCATTTCCTACTGCGTTTTCATAATAGTGATGTGGATCACAACGCTCAGAAGAGTGATCAGGGATGAAGACCTCAAGCAGCAGAAATTCTATAACGAGTCGCTCCGATCCACCCTGTTCGAACTCAGAAGGTTCAAGCATGACTGGATCAATAATCTGACCGTTATCGACTCAATGCTCAAGATGAACAAAATCGACGAACTCAGGCAGTATGTCTCGGAACTTATAGGGCATTGCTGGGCCCACACGAACACACAGATCTATTCTATCAAAAACGCCGCACTGTTTGGCATCCTTTCCTCCAAGATCAACCTTGCCTATGAAAAAGGCGTATCAGTCAACATGTCTGTCACCGGTGAACTTGAAAACATACCCGGGGTAAAGATATCTGATTTCTGCGAAGTGATCGGGATCTTCATGGACAATGCCATCGAAGAAGCCGTTGTCACTGACAAGGTGATAAATGTAGATATGAGAGAAGGAAGCAACTTCATCGAGATGTCCATCTCAAACACCTGCACGAAACCTTTGGACATGCAGAAACTGGCAACTGACAGTTATTCAACAAAAGGCGAAGGCAGGGGCATGGGACTTGCAATAGCGAAAAAAATCATTTCCAAGTATAAAAATGTCCTCCATGTTACCACATATGAAGACAATATATTCACTCAAACGATCGAAATACTGAAAACAGGCAGAAAGGGGGAGTAATCCCCCCTTTTGCCCGGCATTATTCCATTTAGTCTTCCCTGATAAGTGCCTTTGGGCATTCCTTCTGGTAGAATGTCCAGAACCAGCATCCGTATGCGGAAACAGTGGATGCAACGAACACGCCTGCCATTGCAAGCAAGCATATAAGGACCTTGAAATAGTTCTTCTTCATGCAGACACCTCCTCTCTTCCATATTTATTCCTCGATATCCTGTATGCCAAAGGCGTCATGAATACAGCCTGAAGGAAACACGAGAAGAGTATGATGTTCGACCATATGGCAGGGAGAAAGTACGAAGCTGTAAACAGTCCTGTCAGCAATACGAAGCCTCCGATCCGCAGCTGTCTCCTCTGTTTTCTCGATTTGACAGGCTTTTGCGGGAGATCTGCCGGTGCATACAGATAAGCTGTCAGATATGAAAACGGAGCTATTACCAGTAATAAGTACGAACGATCGATATTGCAATAAAGCGATACCGCAACGACACCGAAAACGATCGCGGAATGGACGATCATGCATCCAATGTGCGATTTTGCGTGTATCCCTCCCAGCAGTGTCCGCTGTATTCCATATACGGCCACGGCGGCGGCAACATACGGAACTATCCTGAGGACAAGCGAAACAGCCAGGATGATGCTTATCTTGACTATCTCTGAGGCAGTCATATAAACGCCGTATTCTATGATTTCACGCCTTTCCGGGTCAACGCCGTCAAGGGTGGAATAGATCATATCCGTCACGTACTTGCTGATTTTATCAAACATTGACATCACCTGTTAATATTATACACTATACTCATATAATTCCTGATGGATTTTATCGAATGATATTTTTTCTTCTTCGAAAGTATCTTTTTTCGTTTCAGTACAAAAAATTGTACTTTTTTGCCATGAATATGCTATTTTTTAACGTATCTTACGAACTTTTCATTTAGTGGCGGGCAATACCGATGGAAATAATCATTTATATTGACAAATGTTACTTATGATGATATCTTATTTTCGACGAATCATAGTCGATCGCAGAAATGCAATAATGTGAAGAGGTTATGATATGTTATCCGAATTAGCTGAATGCACAATGCTCATGTTGAAAGTGATCCATGAGATGTACAGCACACAAAGGATAACTTACGAAGAATTTGTGACCCACACCAGGAAAAAGCTTCAGTTTTTATCAGAAAACATTTCACAGTTCACATCTGAAGCAGAGAGAGAAAACGCATATGACATTATCTATAAGTGCAGTTCTATACTGTCGGGAGAAGAAAACAGCTACCTGCAGTAAAACAGCCGAATGTCGCCTGCGTTTTAATCCGGTCACCCGTCCGAATACTTTTTTATAACCATCAACACAGACTGCACTCCGCGGACGTCGGTGCTTTTTTTCATTGACGCCGTGTAGCGGTCCGCATTTCTCCAAAGATCATATATGGCATTTATCAGGGATCCGCTGTCCAGTTCCTCTTCGGGCAAAACCTTGCTGTATCCCTGTTTTTCAAAGGAAGCCGCATTTTGAATCTGGTCTCCGCGGCTGGCTGCTCTCGATAAAGGGATCAGCAGATTCGGCTTCTTAAGGGCAAGCAGTTCATACAGCACCGTAGCTCCTGCCCTCGATACAACAATGTCGGCAAGGGCATACAGGTGGGGCTGTTCTTCATTTACGTACTCAAATTGCTTGTAACCCTTCACATTATCCAGTTCTTCCTTAACGTTTCCTTTCCCGCAGATATGGCAAATGTTGAAATCCTTCACCAGCCTGTCAAGTACGCTCCTCACAGCATTGTTGATATTTTCGGAGCCAAGGCTGCCCCCAATGACCATGATGACTGGTTTTGTGTCGCTGAATCCGCATATTTCCCGTCCCGTCCGCCTGTCTCCTTCCAGCAGGCTTTGCCTTATCGGCATGCCTGTCCTTATTCCTTTCTCTTCCGGTATATATTGTGCTGTTTCCGGGAAAGTATAACAGACCGCCCTGGCAAAAGGCATTGAAAGCTTGTTGGTAAGCCCTGGTGTTATGTCGGATTCATGTATTATGACAGGGATCTTTCTCATCCACGCAGCCCAAACCACCGGACAGGACACAAAGCCTCCCTTGCTGAACACCGCTGAAGGCTTCAGCCTGCCGAGCAACGAGTATGCCTGGAAGAATCCTGAAGCAACCCTGAAAACATCAGTGAAGTTCTTAAAGTCGAAATACCTGCGCAGTTTGCCTGCACTGATCCCATGGTAAGGTATCCCTTCTTTCATGATCAGTTCCTTCTCCATGCCGCTGCGCGAGCCTATGTAATGTATGCTGTAGCCTTCCTGTTTCAGATATGGCAGCAGAGCGATATTGGGAGTCACATGACCTGATGTTCCCCCGCCTGTCAAGACAAGTACCTTTTCTTCATCCATATCAATCAACTACCTCGTTCCTGCGCAAAGACGCTATATCATATCCTGACGGATCCTGGAACGCCCTCAGTCCAAAATGGGGCAGCACTGCAAAAAGGTGATCGAAAATGTCAGACTGAATATTCTCATATTCTGCCCACTCCGTTGTTGATGTAAACGCGTACACCTCCAGGGGAAGGCCGTTCGGTCCCGGCGAAAGCTGCCTGACCATCAGCATCATGCCTTTATGTATGCCTGGATGGTTCTGGAGATAGCTCTTTACATAAAAGCGGAACGTACCGATATTGGTCATCCTTCTTCCGTTTACCGGTACCGATACATCTATATTCCTCTCCTTATTATATATATCTATTTCTTTCTGCTTATTCGCCATATATTCCTTCAGGTATTCTATCCCCGACAGCCTTTCGATCATTTCATCGCTCAGGAACCCGATGCTTGTCACATCTATATTGATGCTGCGCTTTATCCTGCGTCCGCCCGAGGCTTTCATGCCCCTCCAGTTCTTGAAGGAATCAGAAACCATTGCATGGGCAGGTATAGTCGTTATGGTGTTGTCGAAATTCCTGACCTTCACTGTCGTCAGCGTGATGTCTGTTACGAAGCCATCCGCATCATACTTGGGCATCTCGATCCAGTCTCCTATGCGGATCATGTCGTTGGACGTCAGTTGTATGCCTGCCACAAATCCCAGTATAGAACCCTGGAACACAAGGAGTATAACCGCTGAAAGCGCTCCGAGTCCTCCGAGCAGTATGAGAGGGTTCTGTCCGATCAGTGAAGACACTATGACGATGGCACCGACTAAAAACGAGATTATCTTGATTACCTGGAGGATCCCTTTGACAGGCCTTGTCCTTGAGATTTCAAAAGTCCGGTAGATATCATCCGCAGCGTTCAGAACCGAATCGATGATCATTACCAGCACAAACGTCACATATGCGGACAGGATCCTTTTTATCCACATTTCATAAGCAGGGAAGGATCCTGTGAATAAGCTGATGATCAACGGCGTTACCAGATGAGCGGTACGGTGGAAGACTCTGCGTTCATACAGCTTGTCGTCCCAGGTATATCTGTTCTGCCTGACCAGTTTTGAAACGAACCGGAGCAGCACTTTCCTGGCAGCCAGGTTCCCCAGCACGCACAACACGGCTATTGCCAGCACTATAGCAACCGTTGTCAGTATTTCTGACGCTTCGCCGGTTATACCGAGGCTGTTGAAACGCTCATTTATCCAGGCCTGCAATATGATCCCCCCCATGTATATGATACCTGAGCCGAACCAGATTGTCAGGAGTTCTTCATTATGACGCTCTCTATCGCATCGGCCACATCCTCGCATGAGTCGCAGCATTTTTCAAGATAATGGTATATCGTGTCCCATGCGGCAAGTTCCTTGTAGTTGCCGCATTCCACGTAAAGTTTCCTTGTCGCCTCCATGTACAGGGAGTCGCCGTCTTCCTCCAGCCTGTTTACCTCCACTACCAGGTCGTGCAGTTTCGCTGACTTGCGGAAGTTATAGAACTCGTCGAGGGCCGTCTTCAATGCGCCGCAGCATTTTACTATGACGTCGGTCATTTTAAGGGCGTAGTCGGTCACCTTGCTGATATTGAACATGTACATACGCATGAGCACGTCTTCTATCGTATCAGTGACCGTATCGATGGAATCGGCCAGCGCCATGATGTCCTCCCTGTCAATGGGGGTTATGAATTCCCTGGCCAGTTTCCTGATCATCCTGTGCCGTGCTTCGTCCCCGCTGTGCTCTATTTCGTGCATTTCCTTCATTTTCCTGGGCAACTGCTCTGCGTTGTAATTGTTCAATATCTCCTTGAGCAGGTCGGCCGCCTTGCATGAATAGCTTACCAACTCGACAAATGTGTCAAAATAGGTTTCTCCTTTTTTTCTGGACATTTTCAGATCATCCTCATCAACCATATTTTATATCAGAATATCCTCATAAACAGCGAAGCTATCAAAAACCCTATAAGGCCGCATCCCGGGAAAGTCAGCACCCATGCCATCAGCATCTCTTTTACGACTCCCCAGTTGACCGAAGTTATCCTCCTTGCCGCACCAACGCCCATTATAGCCGTCGTCTTCGTATGGGTGGTACTCACAGGCAGCCCGAGGAAATTCGCGGTCAGCAGGCTCACAGTCCCCATCATGTCTGCGGAAAAGCCCTGGTATGTCTCCAGCTTGACCATATCCATCCCGACCGATTTTATTATCCTCATACCTCCGATAGAAGTGCCGAGCGCCATTATTGCAGAGCACAGGAATATCAGCCACAGGGGGATGGTGAAAATTGTTACGCCGGCCTGTCCCTGTGCAAGGAACACGCCGAGCATGAATACACCCATGAACTTCTGACCGTCCTGCGCCCCGTGCATGAATGCCATACCCGCAGCAGCGGCTATCTGGGCATATTTGAAAAACGAATATGTCTTCCTCCTGTTGAATCCTCTGAATATGAGTTCAACAAGCTTTACCACCAGCACTCCTCCGACGAATCCCATTGCGACAGAGAGTACGAGCCCGTAGATCACCTTGACCCATTCAGCGGGATTGATGCCGCCTATCCCGCGCTGAAGCGCTATGGCGGCCCCGGAAATTCCTGCGATCAGTGCATGGCTTTCGCTGGTAGGGATACCGAACCACCATGCGGCCGTCGCCCACAGGACGATGGCTACCATGGCGGCGCACAGCGCTACGAGCGCTTCATGGCTGTCTCCCCTGAAATCGACCATTTTATAAATAGTTTCGGCAACTTTTGAGTTTACCAGTGAAAATACAAGAACACCAAGGAAATTGAAGACAGAAGCCATGACAATGGCTGGCCTCGGACTCATCGAGCGTGTGGATATGCATGTGGCGATCGCATTAGGAGCGTCTGTCCATCCGTTTACCAGTATGACGCCCAAAGTCAGCATTACGGTCACCATCAATGCCGGACTCGTAACAAGTTTACTTAGAAAATCCGTCAGTGTAACAGTCATAGACCATCAACTTTCCTGATTAAGATTATGTATATTTAATATGTACATTATCAAGCGTTTTTAGCATACCATGTTTTTTTTATCCGGACAATATCATAAGGCGTAAATTATTCTAAAAAAGCTATTTTTGATGAATAAGGAAAAATAACTGCGATTTTCGCCGAATAATTTGGCTGTTTTAACGAAGGATGGATGTTACGGCCTCTTTATGCTCCAGGATGCAGCTTTCAACCGTTTTTAAACTGAAAACCTGCTTATAAGCAGGTTTTCATATGATTCATGGTGGAGCTGATGGGATTTGAACCCACGACTTTCACAATGCGAATGTGACACTCTCCCACTGAGTTACAGCCCCACATATCATATCAGCAATCCATATTACAATATACACCTTTACTGAAACCAGGTCAACAGCTTAATGAAAAGTATTTGTCAACCTTTTATTTTTACACGGTTGACAAATATCTCATATGTATATATCCTAAGTATAAGGATCAAAAGACCCGGCATATGTCAACGGTATCCTGCAACGAAAAGATGAAGGAACCTGCGGATTGACCGGGCTCACCGAAACAAGGCTGATATTGATGAAAGAAGGGGTTTTCACTATGAAACTGACTGTAAAGGAATGTGTAACTGTTGCACTATTCACAGCTTTAATGGCAGCCGGAGCGTACCTGCGCATTCCGTTCCCTCTGCTGCCCGTAACCCTGCAGACTTTTATTTGCGCCCTTTCCGGGCTGGTCCTCGGCGCCAGGCTTGGGGCGCTGTCCATGACGGTCTACATGTGCCTCGGACTTGCCGGTCTTCCTATATTCGCAAGCGGCGGCGGGCCCGCATCGGTATTAGAAAAGTCATTTGGCTTTATCATCGGTTTCATAGCAGGAGCTTATGTTATCGGCAGGATATCCGCAAAGTTTGAAAAACCGACGCCTGTAAACAACCTCAAAGCATTGCTGCCGGGCCTTATCTCCATATACGTCCCCGGAATAGTCCATATGCTGCTGATAATGCGTATTTACCTGGGAAATAAACAGGCAGGCCTCCTTGTGGTGCTTTCCGGAAACCTGCCGTATTTTATAAAGGATGTCGTCCTGTTTGCCATAATCGCATTTTCCGGCGCCTCGTTGCTTCCGGCTGTCAGAAAGGCACTGTATGACAAGGCCTCCTGACTGCGCCATCAAACCGGACACATCGCTCCGTATGTTAGCCTGCCGGTTTATCTGTGTCAGCATTATTTGTATATCAGTATATCATTTTCGATAACAGGTTCAGTCCCGAGCCTGCGGCTGAGATCCGTCTGTCTTGCAAGCAGTTCTGAAGCGTCGGCGCCCGTCTGTATCTCCACATACGATTTTTTAATGATCCTCACAGGCACAGCCGACAGCCCGACCAGATCAGTGCCTTTGTATACCATATCGACTATGAACGATTCCATGTTCTCAGACTCGTTCTGGTCGAAGAGGAAATTCCCCATACTGTACAGGATCGGTTTGCCGTTGTATATCTCGATCCCCTGGAACTGGTGCGGATGGTGTCCCAGGATCATGTCGGCGCCGTCATCTATCAGCTTGTGGGCGAACTCCACCTGCTCATCTGTCACCCTGAAGCTGTCCTCTATCCCCCAGTGCAGTGAGACAGCCAGCAAATCGACCTTGTCGCGGTTCTTCCTGATATCTTCCCTTATCATCTCATACTTTCTCGGCGCAACGCCGGACTTTTCAGGGCCTGCCGCAAAAGACAGGTAAGGATCGCCTGCAAAAACGATCTCAGCCATGTCAGTGTACGCCAGCAGCCCGATTTTGAGGCCATTTTTCTCTATAACGGCCATTTCCCTTGCTTCATCTATATTCCTGCCGCCGCCTGCGTGCACTATGCCGTGCTGGTCCAGCAGTTCCATGGTGTCGAACAGGCCTCTTTCATAATAGTCCATGATATGGTTGTTCGACAGGCTCAGCAGATTGAAGCCCGCGCTGGTCAGCGCCGTGACGGATTCAGGCGAGGCTTTGAGCACTATTTTCCCAGTCTTGTACAGGCCTTTGCCGCTTGATGTAAGGGGGCACTCGAGATTTCCGAACACGATGTCGCCCTGCTCCAGCAGAGGTTTTACCTTGGCAAACGCTGACTCGTAACCTCCGCCGTTCTGCCTGATCCAATACTCGACTCCCCTGCCGGTCATTATGTCGCCTACCGCAATGAATCTCAGTTCAGGTATCTCAGGCTCTTCAGCATTTCCGGTCCCGTCATCCGTTTGTCCGATGCCGTCTGCAGAAATCTTTCCCTGTCCTTCACCTGGTTCCTGTCCGTTTCCCTCTCCAGGCACCGGCCCAACCCCATTTTCACTATCTGTGGCATTTCCTTCGCCGTTGCTGCCATCCGGAATCTCTTCATACGGCTGCTCCTGCAGGACCTGCCTGTCCCTGTATGCACTGCTGTGGTAAAGGATCGCTACAGTCACGCCCGCTGCGATCAGTATTATCAGAGCAGTAACGGTCAAAATCCTGATCTTGTTCATAATCTTCTCCTGAATCGGTTCTTAGGATATATTAACACTAATTATGCAATCTGTCACCTGATTATAAAAAGAGCTGTATGCTTTAAGCATACAGCAGGCAATAAGGGGTCGAATATCGGATCGGTCCTGGCAGCAGTCCGCTGCCCGGCACCGTGTTGTCAGCCATTTATACGGATCCATCAATAGTCTTCGACAAACAGCTGGAAGTATGACTGGGGATGCGCACATGACGGGCACTTTTCAGGAGCTGATGCACCTTCATGTATGTATCCGCAGTTCCTGCAGATCCAGTATGTCTTTGTTTCCCTTTTGAATACCCTGTCATTCTTAAGGTTTTCATACAGCTTGCGGTATCTCTTTTCATGGGCCTTTTCCACTTCTGCAATATAGCGGTAAACTTCGGCTATCTCCGGGAAACCTTCTTCATCTGCCACTTTGGCAAACTCCGCATACAGTACGGACCACTCTTCATTCTCACCGTCGGCCGCACTTTTCAGGTTCTCAAGAGTACTTCCCATTGCCAGCGGATAAGAAGCGGCAATATCCACATGTAACGGGGTCTCTCCTTCCATCCCTGCCAGGGCGAATTTGAAAAACCTCTTGGCATGCTCTTTTTCATTGTCGGCAGTTTCGTTGAATATCGCAGCTATCTGCTTATATCCTTCCTTATCGGCTATCGACGCATAAAAGTTGTACCTGGTGCGCGCCTGTGTTTCACCTGCGAAAGATTTCATGAGATTTTCAAGCGTTTTCGTTCCTTTTAAGCTTTTCATGATTACCTTCCATAACCTCCCTTATTCCCGTACTATATTGCATGCAGACCTTGAAATGGATTATAATGACTATTGCGGGTCAGATAATACATACCACATTGAATGGCTGATAAACAGAAAATTTACAGAATATACAACTTATATAAAGGTAAATATTCCACATCATAAATACGAGGCGATAATAGATATCTCACGCCTCGCTGAAACGTGCTGGGGTAAGGAAAATTTCCTGAAATCGGGGATTTTTCTTTGAATGATGCGTTATATGGACGTGATATGGAGGCCTGTATGAAATCGCACATGCACAAATTCAAATTCGACTGCAGACTTTCAAACGGCCATAACCACAGGCTGCTTGGGTATGCAAGCGGAATGGTGGGTATCGGCAGCTTCCATTTCCACTTTTATTATGGTGTTTCATCCTACCGCAATCATACCCATTATTTCTGCGGCGTGACAGGAATGCCCCATAAGACCGAAAACGGGCATATACACAAGATGGAAGGCATACTGGAATACAATGACTCACACGAACATGTTTACAAAGGTTATACCTTCGAGGAGATATCCTATATCCCATCTGCAAGCGTCATAGGTTTTGTCCGCTGAATCCCAGTTCCGCATCCCTTTCGCCGGAATGACCGCGCCGTCAGCCATTGGCAATGTTTCATCTGCCGTGATATGGAAAAGACCCGTCAAACGCAGATCTCGTTTGCGGGCCCCGTACTGTTCATCTGATCACAGGTACATAGATCTTTTGCTCAATAATCCATCCCTATCTTCAGCGCTTTCATTTCATCAGGGATCATATAATGCTTTTTCTCAGGCAGAACCTTTTTAAGCCCTCTTTCAAAATTCTCCGGTGAAACGACTCCTGTTTCCTTGATGAGCTTGCCGAGCATGATTATGTTTGCAAAAGCCAGGTTACCCATATCGGAGGCGATCTGTGTCGCCGGTATCGCAAATACCCTTATATCCTTCCTCGCCGGTTCCCTGTTCACCAGTGAGCTGTCATACAGCAGTATCCCGTCCGGCTCGAGATAACTCTCGAACTTGTCCATCGACGGCCTGTTCATTGCCATTACAACGGTCGCGCTGTTCAGTATCGGTGAGCCAATGGGTTCGTCAGACACGATGACATGACAGTTGGAAGTCCCTCCGCGCATCTCCGGGCCATAGGAAGGGAGGAACGAAACATTCTTATCCTCCAGTATACCTGCATACGCGATCAGTTTCCCGGCAGCCTGTATCCCCTGACCGCCAAAGCCTGCAAAAATCATATCTGTCTGAGCCATGTGCTACACCTCCAGATCCTTTCCCCTGAAATTGCCGAGCGGATATTGCGGTATCATCTTTTCCTCGATCCATTTCAGCGCGTTGACGGGATCGATCCCCCAGTTGGTTGGACATGATGATAGGACTTCGACTATGGAAAATCCCAGGCCGGCCATTTGCACTTTAAAAGCTTTCTTTATTGCATTTTTGGCATTCCTGATATTTTTAATGTCATGCATGGATACACGCTCAACATAAACCGCTCCCTTCAGCGTGGAAAGCATTTCGCATACGTTCAGCGGATATCCGTGGAGTTCCGGCTTCCTTCCAAACGGCGAAGTCGTCGTCACCTGCCCGATGAGCGTGGTAGGCGCCATCTGTCCCGAGGTCATACCGTAAATGGCATTGTTTATGAATATGGTAGTTATCTTCTCTCCCCTGTTGGCAGCATGGACGATCTCTGCCGTGCCGATCGCGGCGAGGTCGCCGTCACCCTGGTAAGTAAAAACCACATTGTCAGGATGGACGCGCTTGATACCTGTCGCCACGGCCGGCGCCCTGCCATGGGCAGCCTGTACCATATCGCAGTTGAAATACAGGTAATTGTTATACGCACATCCTACAGGGGATACACCTATGGTCTTCCCCTCGATCCCAAGTTCGTCTATCGCTTCTGCTATCAGGCGGTGCACGATGCCATGCGTGCATCCCGGGCAGTAATGCATCTGTGTTTCTCTCAAGGCATGCGGCCTCTGAAATACAATAGCCATCGTCATTCCCCTTTACTTCAGAATTTCCCTGATCTTTTCGAGTATTTCCTTCTGGGTCGGTATCATGCCGCCCATCCTTCCAAGGAAGTGCACAGGCCTTTTGCCGTTGACCGAAAGTCTGACGTCCTCGACCATCTGGCCTGAACTCATTTCCACGGAAAGGAAAGCCTTCGGGACCTGTGCATATTTCTCAAACGCTGCCGTTGGGAAGGGCAAAAGTGTGATCGGCCTGATCAGTCCGACCTTTATCCCTTCTTTTTCAGCAGTTTTAATGACATTCTTTATTATCCTTGCCACAGTACCATATGCTGCAACTATGACATCAGCATCATCGCAGTTGCAGACTTCGACCCTGGTCTCGTTCTCTGCTATCTTCCTGTACTTCTCCTGCAGTTTCAGGTTGTGTTTTTCCAGGATCTCAGGGTCTATATAAATGGAAGTTATGATATTGTGGTCCCTTTTCATCCCAGTGCCTGTCACAGCCCAGCTCTTGTCTGCCTGGTATATATCTTCCTTTTCTTTGAACTCGACGGCTTCCATCATCTGTCCAAGCATGCCGTCGCCCATGATCATGCAGAGGGTGCGATATTTGTCCGCTATGTTGAAAGCTTCAACCACCAGTTCATACAGTTCCTGTACACTGCTCGGAGCAAGCACCACCATCCTGTAATCGCCGTGGCCTCCGCCTTTCGTAGCCTGGAAATAGTCGCTCTGGGCTGCCAGTATGCCGCCAAGCCCCGGGCCTGCTCTCATAATGTTTACGACAACAGCCGGCAGTTCGGCGCACGCCGCATAAGATATGGCCTCCTGCTTCAGGCTTATGCCCGGGCTTGAGGAAGAAGTCATCACTCTTGCCCCCGCACTGGCTGCGCCGTAGACCATGTTCATCGCTGCCACTTCACTCTCTGCCTGTATGAAAGTGCCCCCGTACTGGGGCATCTTTTTCGCAAAATAATGAGCTATCTCTGTCTGAGGTGTTATAGGGTAACCGAAGTAATGCCTGCAGCCCGCTCTCAATGCGGCTTCTGCGATCACCTCATTGCCCTTCATAAGTATTTTTTCTCCCATCGATATTACCCCCTTGTCACTTCTCAACTGTTATGACGCAGTCAGGACAAACCGTTGCACAGAAAGCACAGCCGATGCATTTTTCCATCTCTTTTACCGTTGCCGGGTGAAAACCTTTGAGATTGAGTTTCTCTTCATCCATCATGACTATCTTTTTAGGGCACACAGATACACACAGCCTGCAGCCCTTACAACGATCTTCATCGAAAGTAACTCTTGCCATTTTTGCTATGTTGCACCTCACAATCTATAAGCCTATAAACGATCTTTCATATTATAAACCTCATTTTATCCAATTGCAAGTGAAACAGTCCGGCTGCCTCACTGGCCGGAAACCCAGCCGTCCCCGTCGATCCCGGGCCTGCGGGGCTCACTCCCTCTCCCAAGGCAGCAGGATATTTTTTTTCATGTAAAGCCGTTCAATGCCCTTGTCTCCATCATACAGAGACAAGATATCCTCCATGCCGCTGATGAATCCGACGGGTATGGACAATTCCGCACTGACAGTATCCAGTATTTTCGAAGCTTCGGCCAGTAGTTCAGGAGTGGTTGCGCCAAGGACATTGGCGTTGTTGACCAGCATGTCCACCTTCAGACCCGCGCTGTCCTGTATCTCCGTGATCATCCTGATGATCTCTTCCGGAGTCCTGGTCATGGGGCGCCTGGTATTGACAACAAAATAATGTACGTAATCATCATTGACTATCTGGTCTCTGTATCTCGATACAGCCCTTGCTCCGAGATCGTCTCCGCCGACATCGATTATCACGCTGTAGCTCCTGTCTTCGAACATGCCGCTGATCTCAGCCGGAAGCGAAGGCACATCCACATTAGTATTGGCGTATACGGGTGTGATTACTTTGATACCCTCGGCTTCCAGCCTGTTTTTTACATCGGCTGTCCTGAAAAACGGGTTGACTATGTCAAGATCGATTATGGCCGTCTTTTTGCCGGTTCGTGCGGTCTGCTGGGCATAATTGACGGCCACTTCGGTTTTTCCGCTGCCAAAGTGGCCGGTAAAAACGGTTATCCTGTTGCTGAACATCTGATTTCCCTCGTTTCGTTCACTCTTTTCGGTTTGATTGGTCAACAGTATATAATATATTGGACACAATATATATTATATCTTTTCGATTATTGATTTCTGCCGCATTGCCTGTATCATCTTCCAGTACTTATACCTGCCAGGTCGCGGATCACTTCACCGGCAATCATCAGACCGGCAACCGGCGGTACGAAGGAAGCGCTGCCCGGTATCCTTCTTTTGGTTCCGGGCTTGTCTCCTCTGCATTTGGGGCATGTACAAATATCTTCGCCTCCTGCCTGGTCCACGGCCATGGGTTCCACCGGCATTTCCGGCGAGAAAACCACTTTAAGGGATGTGATGCCCCTGGCCCTGAGTTCCTTCCTCATCACCTTTGCCAGCGGATCGGTGGTCGTTTTGCTTATGTCCGTCACGATGATTTTTGAGGGATCCAGCTTGTTGCCCATTCCCATACTGCTTATGACAGGAATGCCTCTTTGTTTTGCCTGCATCACGATATCCAGTTTAGCGGCAACAGTATCTATGGCATCGATAATATAGTCTATCCTGCCGTCAAACAGACCGACAGCTGTTTCAGGCAAATAAAAAAGCTGATATGTCTCAACCTTCGCTTCGGGGTTGATATCCAGGATCCTTTCTTTCATGACGTCGACCTTGGGGCGGCCTACGGTGCTCCTGGCGGCGTGGATCTGCCTGTTGAGGTTTGTAATGCATACATAGTCATCGTCCACCAGGATGAACTTCCCTACTCCGCCGCGGGCCAGTCCTTCCACGGCAAAACTCCCTACGCCGCCTACCCCGAATACAGCCACCCGTGATTGTGCAAGTTTTCCCAGTGCATCAGTCCCGACCAGCATCTCAAATCTTGTGAATGCCCGCTGCATTATTTGCTACCGTCCTCTATCAGTGTTATTACCCAGTTGGCGCCCTGCTTTTTCATCGTTGCTTTCATCTCCTGGCTGAACTGTGAATCCGCAGTAAGCCCGATCGTATGGATATAGCTGATTTCAGCCGTGTCCCCGTCAGGTATCGAAACGCCGACCAGACTGCCGAACCTCGCCGCCCTGAGCAGTTCTGCATACATTGCCGCACTTTCCTGGTTTGCATCAATGTCCGACTTATGTATCTCATTTACTCCGAACTGCGTCAGAAGGCCCATCCTGAGAACAAAATCGTCGGCAAGCATGAGCATGGCCTTTGGATAATCCGCATCGGAACCAAGATACCTGTAAAACAGTTTCAGTTGCTCAACGGGTTCGTTCCGGTCAGGCTGGCTCACGTCATCAGTGTCGGTCCCGCCGGCATCGTCCGGTCCGTTCTCTTCTGCGCTGCCGCCGTCGTCACCGACGGTTCCTGCCGGCGATATTTCCGTGCCGTCAAGGTTCAGAAGCAAATCCGCTTCGATATCGTAGAGCACTTCCGACCGTACAGGCTCCGAACCGGTATTGCCGGAAGGCCTTGCAATCTGGGCCAGTTTGATCACGCCGGGCGACTGCCACCCCTCGAATGTGTAGTCATATATGTAATCAGGAGCGCTGTTTTTCCCAATCACTGAATTATCAGCTTTCCTGCTCCCCCTGATCAGGAACTCGGAGTTTACGCAGTCGAACACCTCAACGACACTGTCCTCCTGGTACATGTTCGTTTTGGGCGGGTCCAGGAAGCTGTAAGCAAGCTTGCTGAAATCCCTGCTGAAATACATCTTCCCGTATTTTGCGGGATATGAGAACAGCTTTTTGACCGACATATCATTCAGATCCACAACATAGAAAGAAGACTGGATATATTGGTCAAGCTTCGCTCCGTTTACCATGATGTAAAGCTGGCCGCGCACAGGATTGAGCAGCGCCTGTCCTATAGAATACGGCCTGTCCGGGTCGGAACTCTGCTCCGCATCGCCGGTTTGCTGCGTATCCCCCTGCCTGGCATATCCCCTGCTTTCAAATATGCCCGCAAGTTCGGGGATCTGTTCCTGGTCAAGCTCATTTTCGACACTGGCGCCATTCCTGTAATACTTCAGACGGAGAAAAGTCCTGTTGTCCTTATCCTCACAAAGCATCATCGCGAGATCATATTCAGGGGTGTTATAGCTCACGGTCACGCTTTCGCTGAAGATGAGCCTGTCTTTTTCATCTTCCCCGGTTTCAGACGATCCGGTCCCGGTATCGTCTCCAGGCTCATCCGCATCTTCTTTCATGGACGGGTCCGTATCAGCAATGCCATTTTCAGTTTCATCCCCGTCGTTTCCCTGCTGCTGTGACGTCTGTTTCACATGGCCCAGCAGTTCTGTATCGAAATATATAATTGCCGCAGCCAGCATCAAAACGGCAACTATAAATACGATCAGCGACTTTCTTATCTTCACATCGACCACCTGAGTCTTCCCGGCTGAAACAGCCGTTATTGTCTTTCAGAGCAAAATATCCCATCCGTTCTATATTATGTTTATATTATACAGGAAGAATTATTCGCACGCAAACAATCACCTCTCAACGATTTTCTTGGCTATCGCGGAAAGGTTTGCTATAATAGGTAAAGTAAAAAACGGGCCGTACTTTAAGCCCTCGCTGAAATGGAGTAATGACGGATATGAAGTATGCAGTGGTTCTGGGCGATGGGATGGCAGATTACCGAATGCCCCGGTTGGGGCACAGGACACCGTTGCAATATGCCCGCAAGCCCAATATCGATTATCTCGCAGCAAATGGTGAAATCGGCATCGTCAGGACGATACCGGAAGGCGTATCGCCCGGAAGCGATACGGCCAACCTGTCCGTGATGGGTTATGATCCAAAGAAGTATTACACAGGCAGGTCTCCCCTGGAGGCCGTAAGTATGGGAGTGGAGCTTACAGATGCCGATCTTGCTTTCAGATGCAACCTCGTAACGCTCGATATCGACGGCGATTATGAATCTGCAGTGATGGCCGACTACAGTTCGGATGAGATTTCAACTTCCGAATCCGCCGAGCTTATAGATGAACTGAACAGGCAGCTTTCCAGCGACACGATCAGGTTCCATGCCGGTATAAGTTACAGGCACTGCATGGTGTGGCATGGCGGAACAGGCGCCAGGAAGCTTACGCCTCCGCATGATATCCTGGGAAAACACATAGCTCCATATATGCCTTCCGGCGACAACAGTGATATGTTCATCGGCCTTATGAAAAAAAGCCATGAAATACTGGCCGGTCATCCGGTCAACAAATCAAGGATATCACGAGGGCTTCGTCCCGCCAACTCGATATGGCTCTGGGGCGAAGGCAGGAAACCGGCACTGCCCGGTTTTGCCGGCAAATATGGACTAAGCGGCTCTGTTATCGCTGCCGTCGATCTCATCAAAGGAATAGGTATCTGCGCCGGGCTGGATGTCATCGAAGTCGAAGGCGCCACAGGCAATATAAACACGAATTTCCGCGGAAAAGCCGAGGCTGCGCTGAAGGAACTCAATAGCGGAAAAGATTTCGTATATATCCATATAGAGGCTCCGGACGAATGCGGCCACAGGTTTGAGATCGAAAACAAAGTGAGATCCATCGAACTGATCGACGAACTTGTCGTCGGCACTTTGCTGGAAGGCCTTGCAGATTATGACGACTTCAGCATCATGGTCCTTCCTGATCACCCGACTCCGCTTTCATTGAGGACGCATACGGCAGACCCTGTGCCGTATGTCATTTACAGAAAGAGCAGTCCAAAGCAGTCAGGCGTTGCAGGTTATGATGAATTCGAAGCGCAGAAGACAGGGATATTCATCGAACAGGGCCATAAACTTATGGACAGGTTTCTTCAGAAATAATATAAGCCGGTGATTTCACCGGCTTTTTCTGACAGCGATTACTCTCCATCCGGCTCCGTTCGAGCCCGCAGTCCGCTTTTTTCCTGCCTGATCTGGTCATATTTTACAAACAGGTACGTGATTATGACCGGTATCGTTATCATTTGATATGGAAAGAAAACATGGAAAAGAGGACTTTTTGCTATCCCATATATATCACTGCTGAATATGCTCATCAGCAGCAACGGCAACATCAGCACAAATGTTGCAGTCAGCATCGGGAAATAATTCCTGGTCCCCGCCCTGAGTGCGCTTTTAAAACAGGCTGTGACACCATCTTCCCTGTCCATGAAGATGGCAGGCAGCAGCAACATGATCAGGGGATATCCGAACAGCGTGATCGAACAGCTGATCAACAGCACCGTTTTCTGCAGCCCGGCAATGCTTATGCCTGACGGCCCGCTGCTTATGATACCCGCGCATTGATTTCCAACTGTCATATATTATACATCATAACACGATAATATTTAAGTGTTTATTTCTATATCCTGCCATACGGCTCCCATAGCCTGATGGTGCCGCACGCGATCCGCCTGCCTGAATTCCCGGCTGGCTGGGACCTGTAATCATCAGGGTTTTCATGTATTATAACCGCCCTGCCTGTTATTTCATCGACAGTGAAACGGTCTGTGATAAAGCACATCCTTGCCCTGCCTTTGCTTGCCACCAATACGGGAAAGTCTCCCGCATGATTGCCGTGAGGCTGGTTTGTTGGGTTCCAGTGTCCTCCGCAGCCTTCGAAGGGCTTTTCAGGATCTCCGACTTCACATATGCATCCTTCATGCAAGTGGAATCCAAAAGGCCCCACCGGGCTTTTATCACCGGCGGCAGGTCTGTATTCAGGCAATCCTCTTACATCAGCACTAACCATGGTGCCGGACGGGGTGTCGGTAAATGTTACAAGGCCGGTTATCGACGGGTAGTCGGGACCGGCAACGAGTATCGCGTACGCAGCGTTGTACCCTTTGGGGCACGATGTATCCGGACCCCTGGCAAGCATAGGGTATGGACTGTATTTCCCTGGAGATGAGACATACGGCTTCCAGGCGAACGGTACGGGATTCGGACAATAAAATACCATGTTCGCACCCTCCGGATACGATCATAATTGCTCGCTATACCATATTATGTAAATAACTCTGAAAAGTTGCCTGTTAAAATGTTTTGGCGGGTGGATCCAAGGTTTGCCTGCCAGGTCCTTTGGATCATTTCCAGATATCATCCGGATCCTTTGCTTCGTGCTCGCAGGTCCGGTCCCTGCTCATCAATGCGGATACAGCGCTGCCGGGATCCTTTCCTTCGAACAGGATAGCATACGCCTCGGCAGTGATGGGCATCCTGATCCCAAGTTTTTTTGAAAGGTTATAGACAGGTTCCGTCGTGTAAACTCCTTCCACGACCATTTTTACTTCTTCCAGTGCCTTATCCACAGGCATGCCCTTCCCGATGAGTATCCCTGCACGCCTGTTCCTGCTGTGCATGCTCGTACATGTCACGATCAGGTCCCCGATACCGGCAAGACCTGAAAAGGTTTCTCTTTTAGCTCCCATAGCGCACCCGAGCCTGGACATCTCCGCTATGCCCCTGGTCATCAGCGCAGCTTTTGTATTGTCTCCGTAACCAAGGCCGTCGGATATCCCGGCACATAACGCTATTACGTTTTTTATCGCCCCTCCGAGTTCGACACCGATGATGTCGGGATTCGTATATACCCTGAACATGGGCGACATGAACAGGTCCTGTATCATTTCAGCGGCTTTCCTGCTCCCGGAGGCGGCAACATATGCGGTGGGTATCCCTTTTGAAAGTTCTTCCGCATGGCATGGCCCGGACATCGCTACAACTGTGACATCTGGCAGTTCTTCCTTTATCACTTCGGACATTCTCAGTCCCGAACCTTTTTCCAGTCCTTTTGAAAAGCAGCTTATCACCAACGGTCTGTATTTCAACGAAGCAATAGCCCGTACATTTTCCCTTACTTTCTGCGATGGTATCACGAGGATACATATATCCGAGAACCGCACCGCTTCCTCAAGGTCGTTGGTGCATCTTACGCTCTCCGGGACGGTCACTCCTGGAAGTTTGTCTTTCTGTTCCCTTAGTTCATTGATCATATCGACTTCGTCTTTGTACAGTGACCACATCAACACGTTATGACCGTTTCCGGCAAGCATCACGGATACAGCCGTACCCATGCTTCCTGCTCCAAGAACAGAAACTTTCCTTCCCATAGCGATCCCTCCGTTATTTCCCTTTTCCTAGAGAAAATTTCGATTCTGTACCGCTGAGGAGCCTTTTGATGTTCTCGTGGTGTTTTGCAATAACGATCACGGCGATTATGCCTGAAAATATCAGCGTTTGGGTCCCCCTGCCAAAAACCGCTGCAGCCACAGGAAAAAGAAATGCAGCTGTGATGGAACCCAGCGAAACATATCGCGTGGCCAGCAATATTATGGCAAAAACCGCAAATAGTCCAAGGGCGATCTTCCAGTCGAACATGAGCAGCACGGCGAATGCCGTGAGAACTCCCTTTCCTCCCCTGAACCTGAAGAAGACAGGCCAGATATGTCCAAATATGCATGCGGTCCCGCCAAACAGCCCGCCGGTCTGGCCGCCGTATATGTAATAGCCTGCAAGATATGCCAGGATACCCTTTACTATGTCGCCAAGTATCACGAACAATGCAGCTTTTTTGCCAAGAGTCCTCAGCGTATTCGTCATGCCTGCGTTCCCGCTGCCATGCTTTCTCACATCCACATTGTAGAATCTGCCTACTATCAGCGATGTGTTCAGGCTTCCCAGCAGGTATCCGGCTAATATTGAAAGCGCTGTCCGGATATACATGCGCGATCCCCCCATATGTCAGTATTTTGATTCATTACCGGTTTGTACGCAAAATACCTGTCCTGACGGCGGCTGACCAGGTCAGTCATCATTCCGCTCCCTGGGTAGGAACCTTATCGGCGTACCTTCAAATCCGTAACTTTTCCTCAGTTGGTTTTCCAGGTAACGTTCATAGGAAAAGTGGAAAAGCTCGGTGTCATTCATGAAGATAATGAATGTAGGCGGCCTGACTGCCGACTGTACAGCATAAAACAGTTTCAGCCTCCTGCCTTTGTCGGACGGCGGCTGGACCATGGCTGTGGCTTCATTCAGCAAATCATTGAGCATGCCTGTCGTAATCCTGAGTGACGCCTGTTCATATACGAATTTCACTAGTTCCAGCAGCCTGTGCACCCTCTGCCCGGTCTTCACTGAGATGAAAAGCACAGGCGCATACTGCATGAAGCTCAGTTTCTCCATGACCTTCTTCCGATACTCTTCCATCGTGCCGGTACCCTTTTCGATAAGGTCCCATTTGTTTATAACGATCACCGATGCTTTCCCCTGCTCATGGGCGTATCCGGCTATCTTCGCATCCTGTTCCGTTACGCCGTCCTGCGCGTCTATCATTATGACACAGACGTCAGACCTCTCTATTGCTGTCCACGAACGCAGCACACTGTATCTTTCGATGTTCTCCGTTATTTTGTTTTTCCTGCGTATGCCTGCGGTATCTATGAGCACGAATTTGCCGCCATCCCGCTCCACATACGTGTCTATCGCATCCCTTGTGGTCCCGGGGATATCGCTCACTATCACTCTCTCTTCGCCGGTAATCCTGTTGACCAGGGAAGATTTCCCCGAGTTGGGCTTTCCGACAACAGCCACCTTTATGACATCTTCTTCAGTCTCCTCCTGTTTTTCATCAGGAAGGTGACTGAATATCCTGTCCAGCAGATCGCCCATGCCAAGACCGTGTATGGAAGAGATTACTTCCACGTCGCCCATGGCAAGGTTATAGAATTCGTATACTTCCGGCGGCGGATCCCCTATGTTGTCGACCTTGTTGGCTACCAGGACCACAGGTTTGCTGGTCTTCCGCAGCATGGATGCTATTTCCTTGTCGGAAGCCGTCATTCCTTCCCTGGCATCTACCATAAAAACGATGACATCAGCAAGTTCGATCGCTACCTCTGCCTGACGGCGCATCTGCTGCATTATCCTGTCTTCGGAGTACGGTTCGATGCCCCCGGTATCGATAAGTGTGAATTTCCTGTTCCTCCACTCTGTCTCCGCATAGATCCTGTCCCTGGTAACGCCCGGCGTATCCTCGACGATAGAGATCCTTTTTCCGCACACATAATTGAAAAATGTGGATTTGCCCACATTGGGCCTGCCAACTATCGCTACGATCGGTTTTGCCAAACGATTCACCCTCTCTTCATGTTGTTCCCAAAACCCTGGTGATAAATTCCGCACCATCATTGTCGACTATGGTGACCTTTTTGTCCAGTGCAGAGCTTAATCCATCAACGGTGCAGTCATCCAGGAACAGTTCTTCACCGGATTTCAGCATACACCTGGAAATCAGCAGTTCGCTGCCAAGCGGCCTGCCTTTCAGCTGGCCCGCTATGTCGCGGCCGGTCAGAAGCCCCGTCACCGTGACATTTTCTCCAAAAAACTCGTTTTCTATTGCGTAAACGTTTATGTGCAGCCCGTCAAAACGTTTTTCCAGAGTCCGGGCCATTCCTTCGATATATCCGGCCGCACATCTGCCTGTCGCTATGCTCACAGTTCTCGGCGGCTCGCCATTCCAGCGGCTGTCCAGCATACTGCCGTTCGTATCAAGGAAATCGTCGAATTCATACATGAACTGTTTCATCATCCCCACGCCATTCTCAATCTGCGGAAAATCTTCATATTCTTCGTATGCCGGCAGTTCAGCGCCTGCTTTGATATAGAACTCGTCAGCCGCATAGACCAGTCTCGTCCCAAATTCGTCAAGGAACTTCTTCTGCCATTCTCCGACCTGTGCCAGTACTTCGCAGGCTTCTGCAGCAGTGAACGGCTCAAGGGGATACAGTCCTTCCCTCCATTTCGTCAAGCCTACCGGCACGACCGATATGCTCGCCATGCCGGGCCACAGCGCAGACAGTTCGCTCAGAGTCCTGTCCAGTTCAGGTCCGTCGTTGAGTCCTCTGCATAAAACTATCTGGGCATTTACATTTATGCCGCCGTCAGTGAGGATCCTTATCTTATCGAGCACGTCGCCTGCAAAACGGTTGCCCAGCATTTTGACCCTGAGTCCGGGATTGGTTGTATGGACGGACACATTCACCGGTGTCATCCTGTACCGTACTATCCTTTCAAGTTCATTCCTTTTCATGTTTGTCAGCGTTACATAGTTACCGTTGAGGAAAGAAAGCCTTGAGTCATCATCCTTGAAGTACAGGGTCTCCCTCATCCCTTTGGGAAGCTGGTCGATAAAGCAAAACAGACATTTGTTGGCACAGTGTTTTGCCTCTGATATCAGCGGGTCCTCAAATTCAAGGCCAAGGTCTTCATATTCATCCTTCTCTATTTCGATTTCCCAGATATCGCCGTTCTTTTTTTCTATCTCAACGAGAAGGTTCGAGTCTGCAGTGAGGAAGCGGTAATCGAATATGTCCGTTATGTGCTGGCCGTTCACGGACAGCAACAGATCTCCCGGTTCGATGCCGGCATCCGTCGCAGCGCTGTTAGGTTGTACATTGGTTATTACGATTTTCTTCTTCATCCGTACCTGCCTCAAATAACACTAGCCTCTTTAGATTATTATAATTCATTTGCATTGCACTCGGAAGAGACATGGAAACACTCCTCTGAAATAGGTATGGGACACTGCTCAACGAAGATGCATTCCTCATTGGTTAATTTCCCCATGAACCGGGCCATGTCCCCACGAGGAACGTCACCATACATTTTTCCACTTAAAAAGGCTGTCTTTTCAAGACAGCCTTTCTCGTCGTTCGGATCCGGTCCTGAAAAACCGGATTATTTTGCCTCGACTTCCTTGAGGACTTCCTTGCCATCATAATATCCACATTCTTTACAGACTATGTGGGGAGCTTTCAGCGTATGACACTGAGGGCAACTGACCAGATTGGGCTGGGACAGTTTCCACTGGGATCTCCTTTTGCCTGTCCTGGCTTTGGACCATTTACGTTTTGGGTTCGCCATATTCTAACACCTCCCCTGGAAGCGAATGTTACGATCTTTCAAAAAATTTGCTCAGACCTTCCATGCGCGGATCGATACTGTCGTCGCTGCAACCGCACTGAACCTCATTGAGGTTTGCACCGCATTTGCTGCATAGTCCCCTGCACTGCTCGGAACACAAATGCTTCATCGGAAGGTTCAAAATTATATTATCATTAAGTGCCCTGCTGATGTCAAGTTTTTTCCCTTCGAAGGGATACATGTCGTTCTGCTCGGCATCGGTACTGCTCGAGAAGTTTTCCTTAACTCTGAGCCTCAACGCACCCCTGACTTCACCAAGGCATCTGTAACACGCGCTTTTATAAGCGGCTTCAAGCCATCCGTCAAGATGCAGGATACCGTTATTGTTGGTCAGTGTGCCGGAGAAGGAAATATCACCATCGATGATGCACCCTTCCGCAGGTTCTCTCTCCGGCGGCTCTCCGGTCCAGTCGATCTTCGTACTGGCGCCGTTGACCGTTAAAATATCCGAAATATCAACCTTCATAAGCGATACCCCTTAAATCAGCAACAAGGAACATTATACTAACTAATGCCAGCGATGTCAAGGCAATTATTGTACTGTCATCCTGGACTTTTATGCCGGTCTTCTTCCGGCATCAACCAGGGCTACAGCTCAATCCTGTCATTCAGCTCAGCTACTTATCCGCAGTAATGAGCTTCAATGTCTCATTTGCAATAGCAAGTTCCTCGTTAGTAGGAATGACCAGCGTTCTTACCTTCGCACCTGCGGCAGAAATGTCGGCTTCCTTTCCCCTTATATTGTTTTTCTCCGGATCTATCGCAATTCCGAGGCTGTCCAGTTCTTCAAGGGACTTTTGCCTTATCACTCCGTCATTTTCACCTATGCCGCCGGTGAAGATTATCGCATCGGCTCCGTTCATCACTGCATAATAGGAGCCTACATAAGTTTTTACCCTGTAGGTAAAGATATCCACGGCAAGCTGCGCTCTCTTATTTCCAGCTTTTGCAGCGCTCTGCGTATCTCTCATGTCGCTGCTCACGCCGGATATCCCCAGCAAGCCGGATTTTTTATTCAGGTATTCGCTCATTTCAGCTGCCGACATTCCCTCCTTTTGCATAAGGAATGTTACAACAGCAGGATCAATGGTTCCGCATCTGGTTCCCATTGCCAGTCCGTCAAGAGGAGTCAGCCCCATGCTTGTGTCAACGCATTTTCCATATTTCACCGCACAAATACTGGCACCATTACCTAAATGGCAGGATATAAGCTTGAGCTCCTCTATTGGTTTGCCCAGTATTTCAGCGGCTCTCTGCGTCACATACTTGTGTGATGTTCCATGGAATCCATACTTTCTGACCGAATACTTTTCATATACCTCGTATGGAATTGCATAAATATAGGCATATTTCGGCATTGTCTGATGAAAACCGGTATCAAAGACAGCAACCATGGGAGTATCCGGCATTACAGCTTTACAGCCCTCTATTCCCATAATATTGGCCGGATTGTGCAAGGGTCCAAGAGGTATACATTCCCTTATCGCATCCATTACCTTGTCATCAATCAGTGCAGGATCATGGAATTTTTCTCCGCCATGAAGGACCCTGTGACCTACGCCGGATATTTCCGATGTGGATTTGATGACGCCATGCTCCTTATCGGTCAGCGTCTCCAGTACCAGAGCTATCGCATCTTTATGCTTTTTCATTTCTTTTCTGACCACGTATTTTTCTTTGCCTGGTACCTGGTATTCCATCACGGAGTTGTCGATACCGATCCTGTCGCATATACCCTTTACTAAAACCTTTTTCTCATCCATATCAAAAAGCTGAAACTTAAGCGATGAACTTCCCGCATTAATGACTAATATGTTCATATTGTATCTCCTGTTCATTTATTCTGTATATGTAGGGCATTTCCCTACGTATTCTGTCTCCAAGGATCCGCGCCGGCATCAGGCCTTTGCCGCATCCCTCAAGTCCTTCTCAGGATCTCTGTGCCTGGACTGCCGTTATGGCAATAACGCCCACGATATCTTCGGCAGAACATCCTCTGGACAGGTCGTTCACAGGCTTCGCTATACCCTGTGTGATCGGTCCGTATGCCTCAGCCTTCGCAAGTCTCTGAACCAGCTTGTAAGATATGTTACCGCAGTTCAGGTCAGGGAAGATGAGTACATTTGCCTTGCCTGCCACAGGGCTTCCCTTTGCCTTGACTTCTCCAACGGACGGCACAAGTGCGGCATCAGCCTGCAGTTCACCGTCTATCAGCAGATCAGGAGCCTTTTCCTTTGCCAGTCTGACAGCCTCCACTACCTTCTGTGTCAAATCGCTCTTTGCACTTCCATAGCTGGAATATGAGAGCATTGCAACCTTTGGCTCGCCGCCCACCAGGTTTTCATACGACTTTGCAGACGCCAGCGCTATTTCCGAGAGCTCATCCGCCGACGGGTTTTCCACAAGGCCGCAGTCAGAGAATACGAAAGTTCCGTTGTTTCCATATTCACAATCAGGCACGATCATAACGAAGAAAGACGATACCAGCTTCGTTCCCGGGGCTGTCTTAAGGATCTGCAATGCTGGCCTCAGTGTATCGGCAGTCGAGTGGATCGCACCTGAAACCATCCCGTCTGCATCGCCCATCTTGACCATCATAACTCCCCAGTAAGTCTCATCCTTCAGCAATTCGCGGGCCTTCTCCGGGGTCATCCCCTTTGCCTTCCTGAGTTCATAGAGGGCATCTGCGTACCTGTCGAAATCAGGTGAAGTTTCAGGATCGACTATCTTCGCCTTCGAGATGTCCAGATCACCGGCAAGCTTTTTGATTTCCGCTTCCTTGCCCACAAGGACGATCCTGGCGATACCCTTTTCCAGCACCGTTGCTGCGGCCTTGATCGTCCTTATGTCAGAGCTTTCAGGCAGCACGATAGTTTTGATATCCTTTTTCGCGCGTTCACTGATCTGTTCAAGAAATTTCAATTGAAAGACCCCTTTCACATAGATGTACAGGACCGATTTTATTCTGCCCTGATTTGATGTGTTTAGTCCGATATAAACCGAAGCGCATAATTATTACCTGGTTCTAGCATCAGCTCATATCAGGCTTTTAAGCCATGTTTATTATATACAAAACGTTTATTGTATACAAGATACAATTAGAATAAAATGGGGTCATATTTGTGAAATGAAAAAGATATGGATGCCGATCAGTCTTCAGCAGTCCTGCCGAATGATATTATGAAAAAAGTCCTGTATTTGCTGATATCGACGCCGAGACCGGAACCGGACTCCGGACCGTCCTGCCGCAGCCTCCGGATCAGAGGGCCGGAACCGTCGTCCAGCACCAGTGTTCCCCCATGCTTCTCCACGATCTTCCTGGCAATGGCAAGGCCAAGTCCTGTTCCTCCGCTGCGCCTGGACCCGTCTGCCTTTACAAAGGGATCGAATATGGTATCACGGATGTCTTCAGGGATACCTTCCCCGCTGTCGGCGATCACTATATACGTGCGGTCCGGTATATCGTACAGCCCTGCGAGTACGGACGTCCCCGGCGGATTGTGCCGGACGGCATTGACAAGTATATTGGAGACGGCCCTGGTCATCTCTTTCCTGTCTATCATGTACATTACCCTGTCCTGCGGGATATGCAGTTCCAGTTCAAAACCTTTGTCCTCCAACAGCTCATAGTGCTCTGCAGCCATATTCCTGAGGAACTCTGCCAGATCCGTGTTTTTCAGGTCCATGCCTGTTTCCCTGAAATCCAGCTTTGCCAGTTCGAACAGATCCTCTATCAGTTTTGATACATACATTGATTTATTATAAATGGCTTCAATGTATCTCTTCCTTTTGCCTTCGTCCCTGACCATGTTCTCCGCAAACGCCTTGCTGTAACCGCTGATGACTGTCACAGGCGTTTTGAGGTCATGAGATATATCGATGAACATTCGGTTCCTGGCTTCTTCCATCCTGATTTTTTCTTTCTGTGCGGTTTCAAGCCTTTCGGCCATCTCATTGAATGCATCCCGTATCTGCAGGAATTCGTTTTCAGCCCGGAAGTCCATGCGGGTATCCAGTTTTCCTGTCCTGAGTTCGTTTATCGCATCAGTTATCCCCGATAAGGGCCTGCTTATCTTCACTGCTGTCCATTTGCTGTAAAGGAATATGTTGAGCAGGAAAAGCATAATAAACAGGAACAATGATATGGAGACCGTCTTCAACATTTTCCTTGCAGCAGGCAACCGGGGGTCTGTCAGATTGAACTGCAGCTCTGCGCTCTGTTTTGGTATGAATACCAGGCATGTGTATCCGCGGCCGTCTTCCGAAATGAAATTGCTTGCGGTACATAGCCATTCGCCGTCTTCTTCCGGATAGCTGAGCATTTCATACAACTGCCTGCTTCCATACATGTAATCTGCCGTTTTCTTGTCCCCTTTCACGAATATGACCTTGTTGTCCTCATCAAGGATCTCGACCCAGCCGCCTACCAGGGATATGCCTGAGATATCGATCTGTTCGTAGTCCGTTCTTGCCACCTGCTCAGCCGTCAACGGAGGAGCGTCCTCTCCTTCCATGGTCCTGTTCAGCAAAATTCCGAGAAACATAAACGACAGGGCTGCCGCGGCCAGCATGATGACTACGAAGGCTATGTAATTCCTGATGAGCGTGCCATGCAGGCTTCTTTTCCTCACGGCTGTTTCTCCTTTTCAAACCTGTATCCGATGCCCCTGACGGTTTTAAGGTACCGGGGATTGCGGGGATCGTCTTCTATCTTGTCGCGGAGCTTGCTTATATGTACCATTATCGTATTGTCATCGCTTTCGTAAAAATCTCCGCCCCATACATGTTCATATATACGGCTCTTGGTGAATACTTTGCCCCTGCTTTCCATCAACAGGCACAGTATCCTGAACTCGACGGCAGTAAGGGGTATGTCCCGGCCGTTTTTAGTCAGGGTACAGCCTTCCCTGTCAAGAACCAGTTCGCCCGCCGTAATGCGGTCCGCTGCCTCCGATGGCGGCGTATTCAGCCTGTAATACCTGCGGAGCTGCGCCTGGACCCTGGCCGTGATTTCCAGCGGATTGAACGGCTTTGTTATATAATCGTCGGCGCCGAGATCGAGTCCGAATATCTTTCCGCTGTCGTCGCTCCTGGCTGAGAGTATCAGTATCGGTATGTTGCTGGCTTCACGGATCTTCCTGACCAGCGTATAGCCGTCCATCTCAGGCATCATGATATCCAGCACTGCCGCATCGATCTTCACATCTTTCCGGCAAAGCACATCAAGCGCTTCTCTCCCGTTGGAAGCCCCGATCACGCTAAGTCCGGCATTTTCAAGATAAAGGCTCAGCAGGTCCACTATTTCCTTTTCATCATCAGCCAGCAGGATCGTATACTTCCTCTCCTCCATTATCAGAAACCCTCCGCTGTATTTCCGGCAGTTCAGCCGGCAAGGTTCTCCAAAAATTCGGCCAGCGACAGGCTTCCGGTGCCGGACAGATCCTGCTTCCAGACCGGGTCCAGCCTGTCCAGCAGCATGCATATGCCCATGCCGCTCATGTAATATTTCTCCCTTCCATAGGATATTTCCTTCAGGGACGAAAGATATTGTCCGTATAACTCATTATCCGACAGCGCAAGCGCAGCCTTTGCCTCAACATACCTTGCCGTTCCCTCCAGCAGTTCATACAGGTCTGCGTAACTTCTCACAGCGTCGATATCGATCCCTGTCTTTGCGCTCAGCAATGCCTGCGTATCTTTTCTTGCCCTGATATACTCCTTTACAGTCTCGGCATCGGGCATGCCGTCGTCCGAAACCACCAGCCTGTACAGCAGGTCTGCCTGTTTTTCGTACATGGCACGGATTTCCGGATCGGATTCAGTTTCTGCGATCTTTGCCTCGGTACCGGCATCTGCGATATCTTCGGCCAAAACCATTATTTTCCTCTCCCAGCGGCTCAGCTGGAGGGCATGCATCGCCTCATGGCAGAGTACCGATATATACTGGTTGTCCGACAGTTTTTGGGCGTCGATCGAAAACTGATCGATGAGAAAATCATCAAAGCTGCCGGAAAAGCCCTCGACGATCTGTCCGACCGAATCCATCACCGATTTGGACGGTACCAGGATATATACAGCGTCTTCGGAAGGATATGCCGTACATGCAATGACAGGCAGGACCGGTTTCCTTTTCCTGACATCCCCGTTAAAGACAACATACTCAGCGTAGCCTTTACGTATTGCGACCGGGTAACGGCTTACGGACAGACCCGGCCATATCCTCTCCAGCCTCCCGTCTTCCAGTTCACAGGCCTTTTCATACAATACCAGGTCCTCCTCAGGAAGCCCTTTCAAGGAAGTAAACAGCACACCGGCTGCCAGCAGTATACCGGTAAGCAGATAAATAAGCTTAAATGCTTTCATGTCATACCTCCTTCCTGAAAAGGACAAACGTCAGTGACAGGACCAGGTACAACAGCATCAGCGAACCAAGTATGGGTTCCGGATCCACGGAAGCGCCTGTCAGTATGTTCGAAGCCTGCTGCTGAACCGCTGAAAAATCCGGTATCAAAAACAGGATGGCACGGGCAGGGACTGCACCTACCCCCTGTGCCGTGTTCGCCAGGGCGTCCAGGATGCCGTGCAGTACCCCGGCCGCATAAATGAGGATACCAGCTAAGCCTGCAATATATACAGGCGATTTGATGCTCACGACGCTTACGGCTGCACTCAGGAACAGCGAATTGACGCTCATGACGATGATGCACAGGAATGTCGGCAGTATTAGCCCGAGTTTGCCGTAAGCGGCACAGAAGACACACAGCGAAATATAAAGAGAAAGCATGCAGAAAAGGCTCGCGAGCATGTTGCCGACAGTGAGCGAAAACATGTACTGCCACGGCTTTATGCCCCTAATCACCACAAGATGCGTCGCTTTCCGTTCAAATTCGTCCGGTATCGTCCGAAGCGATACCATCACAGCAAGCAGGGTTGACAGAAAACCTGTTATCGAAAGGGCTACAGGCACCATCTGTTCGAATCCCGTTATCTTTTTCCCATTTATCGTAAGATTGCTGTCCCCGGTGGTGACAAGCAGCATTATCACCATCCCGATGAACGCGACGACATAGAATGTCTTCCCGCGTATCCGTTCCCTGAATGTATTATGTATCAGCGCAAGCATGTACGGCACCTCCCACAGCTTTTACGAACAATTCCTCAAGGCTGCTGCCGGCAATGTCTTTTCTGTGCGCTGTACCGGCCAGTCTTCCGTTTGCAATGATTATTGTCCTGTCTGCGGTTTTTTCTATATCGCTCAGGATATGTGAATTGATAATGATCGTTTTGCCTTCATGTTTCAGCCGTTCGATCAGTTCGAGCATTTCTATCCTGCCGACGGCATCAAGGCCTGATGTGGGTTCGTCAAGTATGAGCAGTTCAGGATCTCCCAGCAGGGCCTGTGCGAACGCAAGTCTCTGCAGCATACCCTTTGAGTAATTTTTGACCCTTTTTTCGGATGCGCCTGACAATCCGGCAAGCTCCAGGAGCTTTCCGATCTGCTGTTCGGCAGTTTGCCTGTCCAGTTTCTGCAGCTTGGAATAGAACCGCATTGCCTCGTAACCTGTCAGAAACGGATGGAAATAAGGTGTCTCAGGGGAATAACCGATCTTCGTGTTTTTATCGATAATCACCTTCCCGCCGGTCAGCCCGGTAAGCCCGAGGATCATCTTTATCGTGGTCGTCTTGCCTGCCCCGTTCGGTCCGAGGAGTCCCAGGACTTCGCCTTTTTCCACGCTGAAGGAAAGGCCGTCGACTGCCCGTACTTTGCCGTAAGTTTTGATCAGTTCGCAGCATTCCAGTATTTTCAAAGCTTTCACCTCCATATAAAGATAATAAAGGCAAAAGCTTTAGATATACTTCACACAGTCTTAAAATTACCTTAAGAAAATGCGGGTGAAAGTTAAAGGATAGCGTCAGATATTGATGTGATCCAAAGGTTTATCTGCACCTTTTAATGAGTTCGAGGATCGCGTCTCCAAGTTCGGAGTCTTCTGCGTTCACAGGCAGGCAGATCTCCGGGTTTTTCGTGATATAGACATATGCCCCTTCAGAGGTCCTTGTGGTGGAGTTCAGCATTATGTTCCTGCCGTCCCTGCAGTATACCGATACGCTGAGCCTGCCTTTTGCAAACTCTCTCCAGTTTCCCGCATGGAGCAGTTTCATCAAGGTCGTTGTGGCGGCCGGTTTGCCGTTCCTGCATGATGCCATGGCAGATCTCACAGCCTGACCGAGCCCTTCGGAACTGTAGGGCATGTCCAGCCATATTACATTGTCCGTTGCCTTCCCTGATCCGAACAGGTCCGGGACATACGGGATCAGCACGGCATTGCGCTGCCTGTCGAAGAATACGCTCACGTTGCCGCTGTCAATAATGCCGTCCGGTGTATTTCCTTTCTTGATGCTTCGGGGAAAAGCAGCATTTCGCTTTTGGCCCTTCCTGCCCCTGGCGGCGATAAACAAAACCGTCCCGAGCACAACAGTGCCAGCGGCCGCCAGCGCCACCAGAAGAAGATAACGCGCATATACAGTGTCCATCCTGGCCCCATCCCTGTCCGTCGCTGATCTCATGCAGCTTTTGCCTATATATTATCATGAGGCGCAGGTACTTCACAACCTGCCTTTTTTGGTATAAACTATTAAAAGGTTTGTATACATAAATTTACATGGGGGTCACAACCAATGCGAAAAAACCTGTTCATTTACCTGACTTCATTCCTGTGCGGCATGGCGGTAATGGGAGTCGAACTCTCGGCCACCAGGCTGCTGGCGCCCTATTTCGGTACTTCCCAGATCGTCTACACGGTCGTGATAGGGCTTATCATGATATCGATGAGTATCGGTAATGTGCTGGGCGGCCGGTCAGCCGACAAGCACAATGACCTGGGCAGGCTTTTTCTGCTGCTGTGGGTCGCCGGCCTCTGGATAGCTGTGATCCCTCTTGCAGGCAAATACATAATAGCGCTGTCCGCCCTGGCCATGGCATGGATCCTTCCGTCAAACCTCATCGTGGCCGGTTCGGTGGTCTCATGCCTTCTGGTATTTTCGGCTCCTCTGCTGATACTCGGAATGGTATCCCCCTATCTCGTCAAGCTGGGCATAAAAGATATGGAAAAAAGCGGGCGTACGGCCGGCGAGATCTATGCCGCTTCAACGATAGGAAGCATCATCGGCACATTCATTCCCACATTCGTGACGATACCATATATCGGTACCCTGAAATCATTCCTCGTGTTTGCACTCGCCCTGAACCTGATCTGCCTGTACTACTTCATAACGATAAGGAAAGGCTATGTAAAAGGGATCATCACGACAGTGGTCACGGCAGCTCTCCTTATCATGCCGCTTAACAGTTCTTACGCTTTCTGGACTGATGTGGTGCTCGAAGACGAATCGCTGTACAACTATCTTCAGGTGACTGAAAAGGGCAATTCGGTAATATTGTCCACAAATGTGGCTTTTGGCGTACAGTCCATTTATACCAGGGACCGTATCCTTTCAGGCTATTATTATGATTATGCGCTGATGTCGCCCCTTTTCCTGAAGGACGGCAGCACGGAAAAATCGTTCGATGTGCTTGTACTCGGCATGGGCACAGGCACATTTGCAAAGGAGTGCAAGTACTTTTACCCCAACAGCAATATCGTCGGGGTGGAAATAGATGAAAAAATAGTCGACCTGTCCAGGAAATATTTTGAATTGAAAGAAGAAGAAGCGACCATATATGTCAATGACGGCCGCACATTCATGTCGAGCCCGGAGGCGGGCATGTACGATATCATCCTGGTGGATGCCTATCACGACATAACGATACCCTTCCATATGGCCACCACCGAATTTTTTGCCATACTGAAAGAGCACCTGAAGCCCGGCGGCGTCCTAATGGTCAACATAAACATGCGCAGCAAAAACAACACTGAAATTACCGACTATCTCACCCACACCCTGAAAAATAACATGAAAAAAGTATACAAGTATGATATCCCGGGGATAACGAACACCCTGGTCTATTCTTCGGATGATGACAACTGCCTCCAATACCTGGTCGACAACTCGTCAGCACTTGGAGAGGAAAGCCTGCTGCTCCCGCTGGCCAGGAACGTGATCAGGGACTGCACCGAAGTTACGGAGTCGAAATATGTACTTACCGATGACCTGGCTCCTGTTGAAGTATTGGGCCAGAAACTCCTCAATGATGTAGTGACCGAAGAGCTCGATTACTTCAAAAGCGAGATTGGCAGTTCAGGCGGCGGCATCATGGATGTTTTCAACATGCTTTCCTGATCATTGCTTTGTCAGACACCTGCGATACAGCATGTCTTCATTGCAGAAAAGCATGAATATATCCCTGATCACGTCATTATGGTTTGCCTCTGTCACATGATACAGCTGACCGTCGTTCAACTGTATGTACATGGCTATCTGGAACCTGTCGCTGTTATCTATGACAGCACTGATGATGTCCACCGCGTCCACAGGCTTCTTATACTCATGGAACCAGCCCTCAGCTTCATCAGCTATCTCTACCTCACATTCATAATAAGAACTGAGGAACTTTTTCAATTCCCCTTCCTTTCGCGACCACAAATTGACCGTTAGACTCATATTGATCTCCTGTTTAAGGTAAGGGGACACTCCTCTGCAAGGGAGTATTGCTTCAGGGTTGAAGAATGTCCCCTTTTATTTTTCCGGCGACTCTCTACTGCCTTATAGGAAATATCCCCACACAGAAGAGGGTCCTCTCTCCGCTTTTCCTCCTCTCAGTATACAACAACGTCCGGTGAATTGGGCGAATATTTTGAAAAAACCTTCATGTAATTTGTTCCATGTATGCGATGCCGCGCTTGAAGGATTCGTTTGCCGTATGAATGTATGACTTTTTACTAATAATAAAACAGCCGTCGTATACTCGTTATGGAGGTAATAAAATTGATTGGTCATAAATCCGTTGCAGGTATTCTGCTTGCATCCATGGTTCTTTCAATGCCGGCAGTGATGTCAGGATGTTCAGGCGGAAGCAGCCAACAGCAGGGCACACAGCTTAAGGCGGCCCAGGAAAAGATGGCGGAAGAAAAAGAGTCTGAAAAACTCCGCAAGCTGGAGGAAAAAATAGAAAGCATTTTCGAAGCGCTGGGCGGTCCGGCCCTGAAAACCGAAGCCGGCGAAAACCAGACAGGACATCAGCAGGATAAGAAGGAGCAGGAAAAAAGCAAGCAGGAAGACAGCCAAAACCTGGATAAGCAGCAGGAAGGCGGACAACAGAAAAGCGGGCAGCAGGAAGGTAAAAAGCCGGATGATCAGGAAGACAATAACAAGCAGGACGGAAAAAAGGATGACATGAAAAAAGACGATGACACCTGGCAAAAAATAGACAAAACAATAAACAGCCTGCATTACCAATGGAACGACCTTATGCCTGAGATCTCGAAAAAAGGCGCAGACATGAAGCTCGTAGACGCTTTCGCCAATTCACTGAACAGCCTGACCACCGAGGCAGAGTCCAGGGACAAGGCCAGGGTGATGTCTTCTGCCAATAAGCTGTATTCGCATATACCGGATCTTTTTTCCCTTTACCGCCTTAAAATGTCTCCTGAATTGAAAAGGATGATATATTACACCAGGAATATTGTCCTCGAATCAGAAAAGGAAAACTGGGATCAGGTCGGAAAAGATAAGGAGGCACTTGAAAAATCCTGGTCGCTGTTGAGGAATACGCTGGAAGGCGATCAGAAAAAGATCGGCGACAAGCTGGATTTTTCGATCTATGAACTGAAAAAGGTGGTATCTGAAAAAAACAGGCAGCTTGCCGTTATAAAAGGCAGGATCGCACTTAACAACATTAAGGAACTTTCGGATTCATACAAGGAAAGCAAATAAAGCCGGCATTATCATGTACGGATACACATGACTTATGCCGGCTTTTTTACGGAAAGTGTGATATCAGTTCAGATATTGCTGATCCCGATCATCATTCTTCCATTCCTGCCTGTCATTCTCCCGGCTCAGATTCTCCTGCATGGTTTCCATCATTGCGATAAGGTGCTCGCGGTCCTTTGAGAGGATCCTGCCGACAAGATCAGCGCTTTCGGGGTCAAGATCGCCTTTTATGATCTCTTCGACCATTTTGACTCCCTTGTCCTCACCGAAATATGCCCTTTTGAGTATTTCATCAGAATCTTTCCTTTTCGTCTCGAATTCCAGCTTGATTTGCGAGAACATGCCCGGTATGCCCGTCCTCTTTCCGGGAACAGCGCCGAGACTGCGGATCCTGTCGGACAAAAGTTCCGCGTGCTCCTTGTGGTCAGCCCTGAATTGCTCGAATAGCTTCCTTATCTTATCATCATCAGTATTGGAAATGAACAGGTCATACGACTCAACAGCCATCAGTTCGCCCCTGAGTACCGTGTTGAGTTCGTTTATCACAGAATCATTATCCATAGGCACCACCCATTCTGTTGAAATGATAATTATATCATTCCACAGTGTGCCTGTATTTACTCCGTATATTGCTTAATGAAACCAGGCATTTTTTCAGCCGGTCCGTTAAGAGTGATGAAAAACAAAGTCCTGTGATTCTCTGCAAGCACCCTGAGTTTTTCAAAGAATGTCTCGAACTCTTCAATATTCTCTTTTGTTATAAAATTGATCCTGTCGATGAAAATTCCTTCGATATCATAGTTTTGTGACAGGATACCGCATATGAACCCGAAAAAGCTTTCATGGCCGAGCGGCGGGTATTCCGACACATTCACGAATCTTACCTTGTGCGAAAGGTCATACATAAGCTTTGTGCTGTCATCGATAAAAACCACCGTGCCTTTTGCCTGTGCGGCCATTCTGTTGGCTGAATCGACAAGCAGCTTCGTCTTGCCTGTCCCCTTCGGGCCGTATATGACTTTTATCATGCCACCATGCCTTCCCTTGTTTTATTATAAACTAAAAGCCGGATTATTTCCGGCTTGTTTTTTATGCGTCGGGGCTGTCACCACTGCCGGGACTTTCATCGTCCCGCTCCACCACTTCCATTTTGGATATGGACACTTCATATGCCACTTTGGTCACTACTTCGCCCGAATCGTACTTTTTCTGATATTCCCTGCTCTGTATCCTTCCCCAGATCTTTATGTTGTCACCCACGGAGAGTTTCTCGGAAAATCTTGCATTCCTTCCCCATGCTATGCAAGGTATGTAATCCGACTTGTTGTAGGGGCGATTGACAGCCAGCAGTATATCCGTTATTTCTCTGCCGAACGGAGTCGTCCTGTAGATCGGTTTTTTACAAATGAAACCGTTCAGAAATATCTGGTTTGGGTTTTTTACCTTTTTCTCATCATCAAGGAATGCGATTTCTCTTGCGAAAACTGTCAGCAGGAGCTTATTGCCTTCACTGCTGTAACTGTTGTAAGAACGGAACTGTCCTTCCACTTCGACGATCGTTCCCGGTGTAAGCCTCTCCTTGCTCGTAAGCCTCTCAGAGATGGTTACAGGTATCACATCGCAGCTCTCGCTAAGTCTTGGGACTTCCAGCATGAAGCTGTAAAACCCTTCGCCATATACCGCATGACTGAACTCGACATTAGAAACGACTTTACCGGCAACAGTCGCCATGTTGTTTTCTATGATATTTCCGACCATCCGCCCCCCACTCTCCTCTCAAGGTTCATCCGTGCATCGCTGAGTTTTTCTAATGTATGTTTATTCGAGAACGGCATGTTTTAGAATTAAAACTGACAATCCATACATCAGCATCCCTTATATCAAGCAACACAACAAATCCAGCCTCTGATGGCTGTCAAGTTATATTATATTACATATTTTGCAACTTGAAAATCCCTAAAAATTTTATTGATTCAGATCGATGCCGTTGATTATGGCAAAAGCTGCGGCTGCCAGCAGATCATGGCTGTCGGACTCGCCCGCCTCAAGCCGGATCTTATACTCCTGCGGTTCGACCACTTTGCCGTCCCTTGTGGATACCGATCTCTGGAGGCAGCATATGAAGCCCTCTTTGGACACTGTATCACCGATGCTCGACGTTGTGATGCATGCCTTGGTGTTGAAACCATATGTGATGAACCTGTGTTTCATGCCTTCGAGAAGTTTTATCAGTTCGCTGTCATCCACATTGACTATGGCGACGCCCTTGTCATCCAGGAGGGAAAACACTTTTTTCAGGCAATCCGAATAGGCTCTTTGGCTGCTTTTGCAGGAATGTACCTTACCGGCGTATATCAGGACATCGAACCTGATATCATCGGGCAGGAACTTTTCGATCTCAGGGATGTTCATCTTCAGGATCAGCATGCTTATGTTGTTTTTTTCAAGTTCATTCACATAAGCACTGAACATCCTGCTGTCTATCCCCGGCATGCCTGCAGGGTCAATGATGCTGACTTTCTCTCCTTTTGACAAAAGCATGGAACTGATTATACCGGCGGCCTGCCATTTGCCTTCGCTGCCAAGGATACCCGCAATAAGCATTCTTTCAACCCCATCGGTCAGAATCGGGAAACACAATCCTATGATATGCTTTTTCAGCTTTTTTATGTGCCTTTTCTCTGGCGCCCCTCATGGTCTATTATGTAATTGTTTCTCAGGATGAGCCGGGAAACAGGTACCAGCTTATAGCCGCCGGATTGCAGTTCTTCTATTATTTCAGGCAGCAGTTTCGCAGTATGCGGAGTATCGTTGTGGAACAGTATTATGGAACCGTTCCTGACCCTTGAACGTATCCTCTGCTTTATCTCTTCCCTGCTTATACCAGGCTTCCAGTCAAGCGAATCCACGTCCCACTGGATCGTATAATAGCCGAGTTTGCGCGCTTCCTGGATGAGAGAGTTGTTGTAATCCCCGTAAGGCGCCCTGAAAAGGTCGCATTTTTTCCCCGCGATCTTCTCGATCACGTCACCGCATTTCTTTATTTCACTGCTTTGCATCTCCCTGTCCAGGCTCCCCATCCTGAAATGCGAATACGAATGGTTTGCCAGATCATGTCCCTCCTTGGCCATCGCCTTTACCATCTCAGGATTTTTTTCCGCCCACTGGCCTACCATGAAAAACGTAGCCTTTATATCAGCTTCCTTCAGGGTATCCAGTATCTGCGGTATGTCGTCGGCTCCCCATGCGCAGTCGAATGTTATCGCTGCAAGTTTTTCATCTGTTTCGACTGAATATATGGGAATTTCTCTCCCGGCTGCGAAGACCCCGGCAAAATCTCCATGGAGTGCAGGCAAAGATATGAGCAGGCAGACCGCTGCAAGCAGGAACAGGCAGACCGGCATCTTTTTCCTGTTGATGACATAAAGCTTCATTGCGTATTTCCTCCGCAAAAGCAGGTAATATCCTTTAATATATTATTTTCCCCATACCGGTGTTATGCAGAAAAGCAGGGGAGCGGATGCCGCCGCTTCCTGGCGCCGCAACGCCGGAATCCCGTCGGCATCCGCTCCCCTGTTACATGATGGAGGGTCTGTTATTTGACCTGGTCAATGCCTCAATATGTTGCTTTCTCTTCTCCAAGCGCCAGCTTCAGTTTAAGTGTTTCACCGTCCCTGTACACTTCGACTTCCACCTCGTCACCCGGTTTATGCTGGTTTTTCAGGTTTTCAAGTTCTTCGAACGTCTTGACTTCCTTACCGTCAAACTTTAGGATGATATCACCGATATGAATGCCTGCCTTGTATGCTGCAGACAATTGCTGGACATCATATACCAGCAGCCCGAATGGGACATTGTTGCTCCTGGCAAATTCCTCTGTAAATCTCTTGTCGATCGTGACGCCGATGTAAGGTCTGCCCTTTACATACTTGTAGCTGATCAAGCTCTCGGCGATTTCATTTGCTTCATTGATCGGTATTGCAAATCCAAGTCCTTCAACATCTGTGGCAGCGATCTTGATGGTATTTATCCCTATGACCTGCCCCTTCGAGTTGACGAGGGCTCCGCCGCTGTTGCCCGGATTGATGGCTGCGTCCGTCTGGATCAGTTTGAACTCCCGGCCGTTATCCAGTGTAATAGTCCTGTTGACGCCGCTTATTATGCCTGCAGTGACCGATCCCATATAATCCATGCCGCCGGGATTCCCTATCGCCACCGCAAGTTCGCCGACCTTCACCTCGTCCGAGTTCCCAAGTTCAGCTGCAGGCAGACCTGCCGCATCTATTTTCAATACAGCTATGTCCGTCTTCTCGTCTCTGCCTACCACTACCGCATTATAAGCTTTATCCTTGTTGTCGGGCAGGATGACTTCTATTTTTGCGCCGTCTAACAGCTTGTTGGACAGCGAGCCCGACATTGCCGCTTCAATGACATGGTTGTTCGTCAGGATGTAACCGTCCTCCCTGATTATAATGCCGGAACCGTAGCCGACTCCGTTCTCGCTGATATCGAAGAAGAAACTGAAGTTGCTCCTGACCGGAACGGTTATCTGGATGCCCACAATCGACGGCCCAACTTTTTCAGCTATTGCTTCGACCGGCGATGTGGACTCGGCTATCTCAATCTTCTTAATTATCCCGCTTTCATTGCCGGAAACCCCTGCAGTTTTCACGGGCAATCCCAGCCATTCGACGGCTTTCATGCTTACCATCGGGGCAAGGAACACAACCGCCGCGAACATGATCCCTGCGCCAAGCAATGAACTCAATACCGACACGATGACCAGATGACCGACTCCGATCTTTCTCTGTCTGGTCTTCTTAATGTTCTCCGAGTAGTATGGTTTCGTGCCTGCATCAGCCGGTCCTGCAGCCTGGCTGCCGGAAGCTTCAGGTCCCTGGTACGGGTTCCGGAAGCTTGTCTGGGCATCTCCGGCTGCAGCATTATGTGCAGCATCATCCGGAATGACTGTATCAGGATCCTGGCTGTGTACAGCATCGCCGGCCGCTTCCGCTGCAGCATCGACTGTCTGGACGTCCGCATCCGCCTGTATGGATATATCTGTGTTATTACCGTCAGGCTCGTTATTCCCGCCATCAGCATTGCCTGTTCTATCATTTAATTGATCAAAACCAAATTTAAAGTCGTCCATATGTTAACCTCCCAAAAAGCCGATCGTCCGTTTCTGCTTTACTTTACAAGTATATTGTAAATCCGCTATTTGAAGAATCTATGAATAAATTGTAAACTTTCAGGTTTTTCTGAAAACGCTGTCCTTACGTTTTTTCGGGCTTCTCGGCAGTATTGACGCCGGCTTTTGCAAGAGTGAAAGTGAATGCAGTGCCTTCGCCGAGTTTGCTTTGCACTCTGATACTCTGACCATGTTCATTGATTATGTTCCTGACTATGGCCAGGCCTAGCCCTGTGCCTGTTTTATCCCTGCTTCTCGATTTGTCTGACTTGTAGAACCTGTCCCAGATCATTCCGAGTTCACTTTCATCTATCCCTATACCTGTGTCCTTTATCGTGATCTCCGCCGCATCTTTTGAGCTCCTGGTCATGATGCTTATTTTGCCGCCTGCCGGAGTGAATTTGATTGCATTGTGCATCAGGTTGTAAACGACTCTTTCGATGGCGTCCGGGTCCCCGCTGACCATCAGGTCCTCCTCTTCGAAATCGGCATCCACGGTCAGGTCTTTTTCCAGCAGCAGGGTCTCGAGCTTGATCACGCATTTCCTTATCAGTTCGTTTATGTCAAAATCGGTAATGTTCAGTTTCATCTCGCCCGATTCCATTTTCGCCAGATCCAGCAGATCGGTCACGAGACGGTTCAGACGGTTCGTTTCATCCCTGACTATCATGAGATAATGGCTGTGTTTTTCCGGCGGTATCGTGCCGTCGAGGATCCCTTCGATGAACCCTCGTATGGAAGTCATTGGCGTGCGCAGTTCATGGGATACGTTGGCGACAAAACCCCTGCGCATCTTTTCGATATTTTCCAGTGCCGATGCCATCTGGTTGAACGCTCTGGCCAGTTCTCCTATCTCGTCACGGGATCTTATATCGACCCTTTTCTCAAATTCACCGTTCGACAACCTGGATGCGGCGTACCTGAGCTGTTTGAGCGGGCGTGACAACCTCAGCGAGAAGATGTAGATCATCACTACGCTGACCGCGATAGCGATGCCGACGGATGTAAGGAAATACTTCAGCACCTTCCTGCGGGCTGCACTCACTTCCTGGACCGGTGTGTGCAGGTATATGACCACCATGGTTTCCTTGCCGCCGGTGATTTCATATTTGAATGAACGGGCCACCGTCAGCCATACATCTCCCAGTTCACTGAAATAGGGATCCTTGAAAAAGCCGTTGAAATCTCCGACTTCCCTTATAGTGGTCTGTGTTTCGATGAGCTTTGAAAAATTCCTTGGGTCATAGATTTTTACATAGCCGGTGTCATCCGTGTATTTGACGGCTATTGATGCAGGCATGTCCCAGTTTGAACGGTAAAGGTAGCCATCCTGGTTTACGATCCATATATATGAAGACGTGTATTTGCCGTAATTGACGAGCGTTTCTCTGAGCAGTACCTCCGCGTAAGCCAGGCTGGCATAATCATTCAGATCGATAAGGTTAAGGTAGAATTTGAAAACGTTGTTTACCCAGTTGCCGGCTTCTTCAAGAGTTACCGCCTTTTCCTCAGTGACATAGTCATACAGGAAATAATTCATCATCACTCCCGTGACTGCAAAAGCCACTGTCAATATAAGCAAAAATATGGCTATCAGTTTACTGAAAATGCTTTTGAACATTACTTAACCTCGAACTTGTAGCCCACGCCCCATACAGTCTTGAGCTGCCATACCTGCCCGGGCTGGTCTATCTTCTCCCTCAGCCTTTTTATATGCACATCCACCGTCCTGCTGTCGCCATAAAAATCATATCCCCATACGTTTTCAAGCAGTTGTTCCCTCGTGAACACCTTGTTCGGGTTTGAAGCCAGGAAATACAGCAGTTCCAGCTCTTTTGGCGGAAGGTCTATCTCCTTGCCGTTAAGTTTGACCACATAGGTCGATTTGTTTATGACAAGATTCGGAAACACCACTTCCCTGACATCAAAATCGCTGCGTTCATACCTTCTCAGAACCGCCTTGACCCTTGCCACAAGCTCCTTCGGGTCAAACGGCTTCACGATGTAATCATCGGCTCCCAGTTCAAGCCCAAGCACCTTGTCAAAAGTCTCTCCCTTTGCCGTAAGCATTATTATCGGGATGTTGCTGATTTTTCTTATTTCCCTGCAAACCTGCCACCCGTCCATCCCCGGCAGCATAATGTCAAGTATCACCAGATTGGGAGCAGAGTCGGTAAAGACATCCAACGAACTTTTTCCATTATGCACTGCCAGTACTTCAAAGCCCTCTTTTTCAAGATAGAGCCTTATCAGTTCGCAGATATTGACATCATCGTCCACGACAAGTACGCTTGTCTTCCTGTTCATAAGCATCACCACAGATTATTGTATCACAAAATAATACCAATACAAATAAAGACACCGACAGCAATAAAGACATGATGAGGCACAGGGACTGGAGCGCGGGGACGGTTCCCGCATGATAATTGGGGACGGTTCCCGTATCTTGCCAAGAGCCGTCCCCATTTATCATATGCCTCACAAAAAATGCCAGGCACGTCACACAGGCACTTGCCTGCTACCGCAGCAAATGTCCATGTGACGCGCCTGGCGCCTCTGCTTCCTTACACTGCACAGATAAACTTTATCGTATTGTTATTGCAAACGTGATCGATGGAAGGAACCAGATCAGTATACTCGACATTCAGCAGGGTGTATCCGTCAACGATCAGTCCTTCCCAATAATGGCTTACTTCGTTCATGCGTTTGCCGTTCTCCCTGGCAAACTTCCTTACCTGCTTCAGATTATTGATCCTTGAGCTCTGGCTGTCGATCATTTTCAGATAGATCTCTCTCGGATAAGGCAGAGAGATTTCTCCGTTCCTGAGCTTCTCGACCGTTGCTTCATAATCCTTGATTGCGATAATGTACCTGTCCTTGAACTCCTTCTTCTTTCCAAACATAGAAACACGACCTCCGTTATATTGTGAATCAAAAACTATATAATATATTGAAGCAACGTTCGACAAATTTCAATACCTTTTTTGAAATGGCACATTTTTATTATTTGTTGTAATATATAGTACAGGTGATTTTATGAGGCTCAGGATACATGCTTTTTTTGTGCTTTTGATCATAACGAAGGCCTGCATATATTATAAACTGGTAGGTATTGAGAAGTATCCGCTCGCCACTGTGCTGCTGACAGCCGTATATATGGCTGTCATATATTTCATATGCGGATCGAAAAAACTGGCATATTGTTTTATCAGCCTGCTGATCTCTGTACTTATGCTGGCAAATGTACTGTATAACAGATATTTCCATATGTTCTTCTCATTGAACATTATCCTGCAGGCAGGCAAGCTAAAGGAAGTCGGAGGAGTCGCCTTTGACCTGCTGAAGCCGGCGGACCTGCTTTTGTTTATCGACCCGGTCCTGCCTGTCATACTCATCGCCGCGTCAAATAAACACAGGACAGGGCAGAAACGCGGAGCAGGATGGACAGGCCCTGTATCAAGGGCGGCAATGTTTCTCGCGATGGCGGGATCCTTTGCGTTCTTTGCCGTGAATCCGACGGACAGCAAGCTTGTCACAGCAGTCAATCACCAGGAGATATTCACCTGGTATTTCAGGGACAGCCTCGTCAGGTCTGAAACTGATACAGCCGATGCAGCCGATACGGAAAAAATGGAAATTGGGACAGCTACTGCCGAACAGTTGAGCGGCGAAGGTTACCTGAACGGGATTGCGGCCGGAAGGAATCTCATCGTTATCCAGATGGAGTCATTTCAGAATTTCCTGATAAATGCAGTGTACAACGGCCGTGAAATCACTCCGAACCTCAATAAGCTGGCAGCCGGTGAATCTATCTATTTCAGCAGTTATTACCAGCAGCTCGGCAGAGGCAATACATCAGACGCGGAGTTCGTGACCAACAATTCGCTTTACCCTGTCATATTCGGTCCGGTATATGAACTGTACCAGGGCAACCGCTTCTACGGCCTGCCGTGGGTCCTCAAGGAGAACGGCTATCGGACGGTCGCCCTCCATGGTTATAAAAAGTCTTTCTGGAACAGGGATAAGGCTTTTCCCGGGCAGGGTTTCGACATGTTCATCGGCGAGGAAGATCTCGCGGTCGATGAAAAAATCGGCTTCGGCCTGTCGGACAAGTCCTTCTTCAGGCAGGCGGCAGAGCATTTAAAAAATATGGAGCAGCCGTTTTACAGCTTCATCATAACCCTGTCTTCACATGTCCCCTACAAAATGCCTGCCTCCTGCCAGGGGCTCGAACTGCTGCCGGGAGACGAAGACACGCTTTTCGGAAACTACATCCAGGCAGTCCATTATACTGATGAAGCAATAGGCGAGTTCATTAACTACCTGAAGGAACTGGGCCTGTACGACAATTCGATCATCGCGCTGTACGGCGACCATTTCGGCATAGACTGCAAAAATGAGGCCGCCGAACAGGTAAAGGCCTTCCTCGGGCGAGACTATACCTACAACGAGATGCTTAACATACCATTGATAATACACATCCCCGGCTCAGGCATACACGAGACGGTCGAAACAACAGGAGGCCAGGTGGATTTCATGCCGACAGTACTTAACCTGTTGGGGATCTCCGGCGAAAACCTGGTAATGTTCGGTCATGACCTTCTTCAGGCCGATTCGGGCTTTGCAGCTTCCCAGACATACATGCTCAAGGGTTCTTTCATCGATGACGAAAATGTATTTGAGATGGCAAGGACAGGCATATTCGAAGACAGCAAGGCATGGGACAGAAAAACGGGAAAACCTGTAAGCATCGACACATGCCGTGAAGGCTATGAAAGAGCCATAAAGGAAATAGCAAAATGCACATATCTGCTGGAAAACGACCTGCTCAGAGGCATGGACCTGGGGGGAACCACAGCCGCCAGGGGCGGAAATCTCACTGATATCGGCCAGTCCGTCAATGAGATCCTCACGAGCCACGGCACTGTAACTGACATAGGCACGATGGACAGGATCGGTGAAGATCCAGGTATTCTTGATACGATGTACGGCGAAGGCTTTAAACTGTACTTCGCAGAATTACAAGCCAAAGAGCCCGGAACGCTCGCGCTGCCGGACGGGCACAGTTTTGACAAACTTGCGTCATGGCTCTCCGGGCATTCGGACTCATTCCTGGTCGTCCCTGTTACCGTCGGCGATATCAGTGTCCTGGAGAACCTGAAAAAGCTGTATCCGGACATATGCCGGCAAATAATCCCGCAGATAAGCGATTTGGGCGACTATGTAAAAGTGGAATACCAGGGATTCAGAAGGATCATACTTGATCTGAGATCATCCGGCATAGATGCGGACAAGCTGGCTGTATTCCTGGACAGGAACAGGGTTTCGGGGGCAGTACTGTCAGAAGGACAGCTTTCAGACGCGCAACTGCTTGAAGTACTTGAGTCGAGAGATGTTGCCGTGCTAAAATAAGGTGCCGGAGAGGTTGCCTTGCGTCCTGTTTTTGTTGACAGTTTCGATAATAAAGATATAATTGGTTTTGATTGGGCCAAAGATAAGTTCCGGCAGCACTGCCGGTCATAAGGCGATCAATGGAAAAAGAAAGAAGGATAGACATATATGAAGCTTGGTATCGTAGGCCTGCCCAATGTAGGCAAAAGCACACTTTTCAACGCAATAACGAAGGCCGGCGCAGAAATAGCCAATTATCCCTTCTGCACCATCGAACCTAATGTGGGTATCGTCCCGGTGCCTGACGAAAGGCTGGACAAACTTGCTGAAATGTACAATCCTGCCAAAGTGACGCCGGCAACAGTAGAATTTGTCGATATAGCCGGCCTTGTCAAAGGAGCCAGCAAGGGAGAAGGCCTTGGGAACAAATTCCTCTCACATATCCGTGAAGTCGACGCGATAGTGCATGTCGTCCGCTGCTTCGATGACGGCAACATAGTCCATGTGGACGGTTCCGTATCCCCCTCAAGGGATGCCGAGACTATAAACCTCGAGCTTATTTTCGCGGACCTGGAAATGCTGGAGAGGCGCATCGACAAGGCGAAAAAGATGCTGAAAGGCGATAGGAAATACCAGGCGGAAGTAGAGCTGTACGAAAAGATAAAAGAAACCCTGGAATCAGGAATACCGGCAAGGGCAATGTCTTTCACCGAAGAAGAAAAACACCTGGTGGACCAACTTTTCCTGCTCACCTCAAAACCTGTCCTGTATGCGGCCAATATTTCAGAGAATGATCTGCATAACAGCGGGAATCCATATGTCGAAGAACTAAGGGCGATCGCCGCCAGGGAAGGCGCGGAATTAATGGTGATCTGCGCGAAGCTCGAAGAAGAAATCGCACAACTGGAAGATGAAGAAAGAAAGCTGTTCCTCGAAGAACTCGGGCTGAAGGAGTCAGGCCTGGACAAGCTGATAAAGGCAAGCTACAGGCTTCTTGGCCTTATGAGCTTTCTTACCGCAGGCCCGACGGAAGTCAGGGCATGGACCATAAGGAAAGGCACCAAAGCGCCGCAGGCCGCGGGCAAGATACACAGTGACATGGAGAGAGGCTTCATAAGAGCCGAAATCGTCTCATACGACGACCTGGTCAAGTACGGTTCATACGCTGCGGCACGCGACAACGGGCTTGTCCGCTCCGAAGGAAAGGATTATGTCATGCAGGAGGGAGACGTTGTCGTTTTCAGATTCAATGTTTAAGCATCATGCTTCTGATATTCAGTCATCAGTCTTTTGGTCCCGGAGCAGGGAGTCTTTTCTTCTCTGCTTCGTTCAGTATATTTTCAAGATCGATTATGGAGTATAACATATCCCCTTTTTTGCCGATCTTTTTAAGGTATGAAGCGGTTCCGGCATTTACGACGGACGGGGCTTCTTCCACTTCCTCTTCCGCAAACCTGATGATCTCTGTCACGTCGTTGACCAGGAATCCTGCATACTTCTCGCCGATCCTGGTAACAAGGATCTTGGTCTTCTTATTGACATCCATGCTCCCCAGTTCAAATCTCTTCACAAGGTTTATCACGGGAAGTACGGTGTCCCTGTAATTGATGACCCCTTCGATGAAAGAGGGCATCCTCGGCATCCTGACAGGCTCCTGGTATCTTATTATCTGGAACACCTGCGATGCGTCGGCACCGAACAACTGACCGTTAAGGTTGAATATAACAGCATTCAGTTCACTCATATGACAGCCTCCCTGGTATTTGGCCCCCGGCCGGTTCTGCACCTGAAAACCATTGCCAGTAATATTATAGCACAGAATTTCGACGCATTGTAACCAAAAAACTCTCTTGACAGTAAAAACACTCCATGCTAAGATTATATAAATTTATTAACTGCAGAATATGCAAATAAACTGACAAAGGCAATGACCAAGGGAAAGTAGGCCGCACGATGCCTGTCTACCAGGAAGCGTTACGGAACGCCGCAATCAGGTCCGTAACAGTTCCATGCAGCGAGCCGGGAATGGTGGGAGCCCGGTCGGGTATGACGGTCGAAGTTCCCCTTTGAGCCGCAGGCTGAAAGATACAGTAGGCTGAGCCGGGTTTCCCCCGTTACAGGGATAGCGCATGATAGTGCGTGACAGAGTGGGCATTTGCCAATTTGAGTGGTACCGCGTGGAGTATAACTCTTCGTCTCATAAGAGACGAAGAGTTTTTTGATTAATGCGCAATATCCGATGCAGCATGAAGGAGGACTGATGTCATGATAGTAGTAATGAGCAGGAATGCTACGAAGCAGGAAATCGACAATGTTGAAAAGAAGTTACAGGAACTTGGTTTCAAGACACATCCGATCATAGGGGAAGTAAAAACCGTTATTGGCGCCATCGGCGACAAACGTATCCTGAATACCGTCAACATCACCACGATGCCTGGAGTCGAGAGCATCGTCCCTATCATGAAACCGTTCAAACTGGCAGGCAGGGAACTGAAACAGACTCCAAGCATCATCGATGTAGGCGGGATAAAGTTCGGAGGGAAGGAGCTGGCTGTCATCGCCGGGCCATGTGCCATAGAAAGCGAAGAATCTTTTATAGAAACAGCCATGAAAGTGAAGGAAGCAGGTGCATGCATCCTGAGAGGAGGAGCTTTCAAGCCCCGCTCTTCCCCATATTCTTTCCAGGGGCTCCAGGAAGACGGGCTCAAAATCATGGCAAAAGCGCGTGAAATCACGGGCATGAAGATCGTTACCGAAGTATTGGACACCCGGGACGTCGAACTTGTGGCCTCCTATGCGGATATGATCCAGATAGGCGCAAGAAACATGCAGAACTTCAGGCTGCTTCATGAAGTGGGCCTCACTTCGAAACCTATACTGCTTAAACGCGGCCTGGCCGCCACGATCGAAGAATGGCTCATGGCGGCGGAATATATAATGAACGCCGGAAATGAGAACATCATTTTGTGTGAAAGGGGCATACGCACTTATGAGACTTCGACAAGGAACACGATAGATATCAGTGCGATACCGGTAGTGAAAGAACTCTCCCATCTGCCGATAATAGCGGATCCGAGCCATGCCGCAGGCAACTGGAAGTATGTCGGCGCCCTGTCAAGGGCCGCTGTAGCTGCAGGTGCCGACGGGCTTATCGTCGAGGTCCACATCGATCCGCCGAATGCCCTGAGTGACGGGCCCCAGTCTCTCAGGCCGTCAAAATTCAAACAACTGATGGAAGAATTGGAACTGGTGGCCGCTGCCGTCGGTCGTACGGTCAGAAATTCCGAAAAAACGATTGTTACGGAAGAAGCCGGTGCTCCGAACTGATAAAATTTCAGGGACCTCCGTGTCCCGGAGGTCCCATCAGTCCAATTCCTGTTTCCTTTCGAGTTCTTCCCTGGTCATGCCTATCTCATCATAGCAGACCACTATGTTCTTGCCTATCGCCTTGGCATGGTAGAGCGCCTGGTCGGCCATTTCAATAACATCCTTTATATTTGAAGCATGCACCGGATACTGGGCGATACCGCAGCTTGCTGTCACAACCTGCCTTCCGAATTTGCTTCCCAGCCGGATGCACTGTTTCTCCAGCTGTTTCCTGATCCTTTCGCCGACGCTTTTGGCTATGATGACGTCCATATCCCTTATCATTATCAGGAACTCTTCTCCCCCGTATCTCACCGGGATATCGGTTTTCCTGATGCACTGCTTTATAATGTCTGAGAAAAGTTTCAGGAGTTTGTCCCCTGAAGCATGCCCGTAAGAATCATTATAGCCCTTGAAATTGTCAAGGTCGAACATCAGTATGTTTATCACGGAATTCCAGGCGTCCGCATATGCAACTTCCTCCCTGATCTTCTGGTCGAAATAGTGGCGGTTTGCAAGCCCGGTCAGCTTGTCCGTGCGTGCAAGCTTGAATTCCTTCTTTCTGAGTTCGTCGTATTTCTTAACTTCAAAGCTGAGTCTTGTTATTGCGAATGCAGCCATAAGGAACAGGAAATCATATATTATCAGCCTGGACCAGTTGAGCCTGGTGTTGAACAGCATTGAAGACAGGAAACAGAACGCTGTATAAAATACGACTGTAAAACAGGTTATCCTGACAGTGCCGGGCAAATCATTCTTTATGCCGTAAAGGCAAAGCGGCAGAAAGTAAAATATATAGAGATCGGAATTTATCCCGCCAGTGAAAAAAATCAGCAGTGAAATAGCGATTATATCGATATAGAGAAGGGATCCCGCGTACTTCTTCCCGTTGTTGAGGCAATATGCGGTCACAGCGCCGTTGTATACCGCAATGACAGCTAGCGACTCAAGTATCGAGTACCCCTGGGTGTCAAAGCTGCTGCCCGTAATGCACAGTATGGCTGTAAACAGGAATACGAGCCATCGGTAAACCAGTATAATGATTACTCCCTGGTTTCCATATCTGATGCTCTTCGCGTCTTTGCGGGTATTGATCCGGTTCGGTCTTTCGTCCACCACTTCTCACCTGCGTATTATATGTTAGGGATCAGGTTTATCGGGGCGTCGGTCCCTGAACCTGGAATTCGGCTTCTTCTTCCACGAGTTCGCCGTCTTTGTAGTAGACCTTGATACAGGCGGCATTTTCACTGTCTCCGGCTTGATGGTCTTTCGGGATGTATATCTCCACATTTTTCTTTATGTCAACGAATATCCTGTCGAAAATATCTGTCTGCATGAGCCGGATAATGGAATCGATATACTTTATGGGGGAATGGCTTGATTTGGCCTGTATCAGAACCGGCAACCTGGATCTGTTGTCCGGACTCATTATCCTGATATGTATGCAGCCTGGTTCGATGCTGTTGTCAGTAGGATACAGCATGTCTTTTTCAAAAAGGACTTCTGCACTCATATATAGCCTCCGCGCGTCATTATCGTTTTCCCTTCATGTATTTCTCTTATAAAAATACCATTAAAACTCATTCTCGTAAAGCTTTTTATATATCAGGTAGCTGTTTCTTACTTTTTTCAAATATTTTTCCGTTTCCCTGAAAGGTATCCTGTCCAGGGTCCTCCCCGTGGAACTCAGTTCCCTGTCGTTCAGCCACTTGCTTACGTTCCCGCTGCCGGCGTTGTATGCGGCAAGGACCAGGTCCGTATCGCCGAATTCACTGTAAAGCCTAGAAAGGTACCAGCATCCTATATTGATATTGATCTCGGGATCGAACAGCATATCTACCGTGAAATCCTTAAGTCCGATCTTTTCAGCGCTCCACTTTCCTGTCCCCTCGGTTATCTGCATCAGGCCCCTTGCGTTTTTGCGTGAAACGGCGGTATGCCTGAAACTGCTCTCCGCTTTTATCACTGCGAGTACAAGGTACGGGTCAAGATTATAGCGCTCGGAATATTTCTGGATCAGATCGTGGTATTTCAGCGGATAAAGAACTCTGGCCGCATCATCGGCAAACAGGAAGGTCGCAATAAGCAAAACGGCGATTACTGCGGCAATTATCAGCTTTGTTCTGCTTTTACCTGCCAAATGAACACACCTCTCGATCCACGTTTACTGCTGCCATTTCTGCTTTTTTGACAAAAACAGTCTGACCACCGTCTGTTCCAATTCTTCGATACTGTCACCGTTCCTTATCACTTCATCAGCCAGCTCCAGGTATTCGTCTTCGCTCATCTGCGAATCTATCCTGGCTGCTACTTCGTCATAAGTATATCCGCTTCTTTCCATCGCCCGCCTGATCCTGGTCTCCCTGTCCGCAACAACGACCCATATCTCATCCGCCAGATCGATAAACCCTTTCTCTATAGGTATTGGTGCGTCGATCACGATGGTATCCCATTTTCCTGTGTTCTTTAATACCTCCACGGTATCGTATATCTTTTCCGCTATATGTTTATGGGTGATGGCGTTGAGCATTTTCAGTTTTTCCTCGTCTGAAAACGCGGCATGTGCCAGCTTCTTCCTGTCGATTTCCCCATCATCACCCACTATTTCTTCGCCAAAATAACCTACAAGTTCATCAAAAGCTTTTCCTCCTGCAGATGTTACGCTTTTCGCCAGCACATCGGCATCGATGACTGCGGCGCCAAGGTCTTTCAATATCCTTGCCACCGAGCTTTTTCCGCTGCCGATACCGCCGGTTACCCCGATAATTTTCAACATTACCATCCTTTCCAGCCATTGTTCTGTCCTATTTTGTCTCATACCAGCTGGATCCTGTCCTGACCTCAGCAATTAACGGCACTTCAAGCTTCACCGCGTTTTCCATGCAGTCCTTCAGTATTTTTTCCACCTCCTCTTTCTCATCAATGCTTGTTTCGACGATCAGTTCGTCATGTACCTGGAGTATGAGCGCCGATATCATTTTACGTGCACGAAGTTTCTTATATACATTGACCATCGCTATTTTGATGATGTCGGCGGCAGTCCCCTGGATCGGCATGTTCATTGCGACCCGCTCGCCGAAAGACCGGGTATTGAAATTGGACGATTTCAATTCCGGAAGATATCTCCTCCTGCCCAAAATAGTCTCCACATAGCCGTGCTGCCTGCCATATTCCACTACATCGTGCATGTAGGCTTTGACGCCTGGATATCTGTCCAGATAGTCATCGATGTATTTCCTCGCCTGCTTCCTGGTGATGCCCAGATCCCGTGAAAGGCTGAAATCTCCTATCCCATACACTATACCGAAATTGACGGCTTTGGCCCGTGTACGCATCAGCGGTGTGACCTGCTCCTTCGGCACCCTGAAAACACCTGCTGCGGTTGCGGTGTGAATATCTTCATTATTTCGGAATGCTGTCCTCATATTTTCATCTGCCGCTATATGAGCCAGCACCCTCAGTTCTATCTGTGAATAGTCAGCATCAGTCAGCAGGAAATTTTCATTTTCCGGTACGAACACCTTCCTTATTTCCCTGCCCATCTCCAGCCTGACAGGTATATTCTGCAGATTCGGTTCCGTGCTGCTGATCCTTCCTGTTGCAGTGACCGTCTGGTTGAAACTTGAGTGTATGCGCCCCGTCGCAGGGTTGATCATATTGAGCAGCCCGTCTGCATACGTGGTTTTAAGCTTGATGAGCTGCCTGTATTCAAGTATCCTGGAAACGATCTCATGATCGTCTGCCAGTTGATCGAGCACTTCCGCATCTGTCGAGTATCCTGTCTTGGTCTTCTTTATCACCGGCAGCCCGAGTTTTTCGAAAAGTATCGCGCCAAGCTGTTTGGGTGAGTTGATGTTGAATTTCTCACCGGCCAGATCATATATCTCTTTCTCGGCCGCTTCTATTTTTTCGTCCAGCCTTTCCGAGTATTCCTCGAGTTCCTTCCTGTTTACCCTGAATCCCCTGTATTCCATATCAGCCAGTACTTCTATAAGCGGCATCTCTATCTCATAGCACAGCTTTTCCTGGCCGTTTGCCTCTATCTGCTCCCTGATCGCTTCCGCAAGTTTTACGGTGCTGCTAGCGTGCATCACGGCGACAGGAGCTACCTGCCCCGCCGGCAGCATGTAATACGGAGTAAAGTTTTTGCCTCTGCCGCAGAGATCTTCCACGTTTTCGAACGAATAGCCCAGGTAAAGCTGCGTCAGATCGGACAATGCGTATGCGCTCTGGGAAGGATCCAGTATATAGGCGCCGATCATGGTATCGAAGCACAATCCGTCAAACTTTACTCCTTTGCGTTTCAGATACACTATGAAGTTCTTGAGGTTATGCCCGTATTTTTTAACGGCGGGATCAGAAAACAACTTTCCGAATACATCAAGAAACTGTTCTTCACTGATGCCTCTTCCTATATTAACATAAGCATTCTGCCCCGCCCATGAGAAAGCTGTCCCTGACAATCTTGTCTCGAACCGGCTGGTGTGATCCAGCAGATGGCATATCGAGATCTCTTTTGCTTCCGCCATGGACGCCGCGAGGTCAGCAAGCGCAATTGGATCTTCAACGGCCGTGAACTCGGGAAGTTCAGCCCTCACCACGTTTATCCTTTCTTTTATATCAAGGCCGAATTTTTCTATCAGGCTCCTGAATCCCAGCCTGCTGAAAAGCTTGTACAGCCTGTCATTGTCATATTCTTTCCTCTTCAGTTCATCCAGTGAGCAAAGCTCGGGCATGTTCCTGTCGATGGTGGCAAGGCGCCTGCTCATGAAAGCCAGTTCCCTGTTGGCCTCCAGTTTTTCACGCACGGATTTTTTGCTTACTTTATCTATGTTTTCATATACTCCTTCCAGAGTCCCGTATGCCTGGATCAGTTCAAGCGCCGTTTTCTCCCCGATACCCGGGACTCCGGGTATGTTGTCGGATTTGTCGCCCATCAGGGCTTTGACGTCTATCAGTTGCGCGGGTGTGACCCCATAGCGTTCGAACACTGCCGCCGCGTCATAGTACTCGGTTTCCGTCCTGCCGGCCCTCGTTACAGGAATTATGATCCTTGTTTTTTCAGATGCGAGCTGCAATGAATCCCTGTCGCCGGTCACTATTACGACCTGCATTTCCCTTCCTTCCGCGCATTTTGAAACAGAGCCGATTATATCGTCCGCCTCGAATCCTTCCATTTCAAGGCGTTTTATATTCATCGCATCCAGTATTTCTTTCGTATATGGGACCTGCTCCGCCAGTTCGGAAGGCATCCCTTTCCTGTTCGCTTTATAGTCTGCAAATTCACGATGTCTGAATGTCGGTGCCTTGAGGTCGAAAGCCACGCAGATATACAGGGGGTCTTCCTCCGCGATGTATTTGTTCAGTATGTTCAGGAACGCGTATATCGCGTTTGTATGAAGCCCGTCCGCCGCAGTAAGAAGCTGCGGGCCCTGCAGTCCGTAAAAAGCCCTGTTGAGTATGCTGTTGCCGTCTATCAGCATCAGTTTTTCCATACGGCACCTCCATCGCCCGGGTATTTCTTTCATTATCATATGTTTTGCCACAGGTGCTGTTTTTCATCCAATATATTTTACACAAAAAAACGGCCGCCGTAAATGGCCGCCGTTTTCAGCAGACTATGTTATTTTTTGTTGATATACACATCGACTGTTATAAAGTCGGAATTGAGCCTTAGTGATTCGATGCGTCTGTCCGCATCCTCTTTTTCCTTTTTCAGCTTGTCTATTTCCGCTGCGCTGCCTTCGTCGTCCTTCCTTTCCAGCTCCCTGATGGCCTTGTCATATGAATTGGCCTGGTCCACAAGCATGTTCAGTTCATCTGTCCGGTCCTCAATGACAAATGCGCCGGTCTGTACATTTGCTGCTCCGAACGTATCGTTGATCGCAGCTGTGAAATTGCCGTAATCCGTCTCGGTAAATGTCAGCACCAGTTTCAGCTGGGTCATGGATTCCGCCTGCGGTTCGTCATATTGCTGTTTGCTTAAATAACTGCCCTGGCTGTAACGCTGGCCCCCGCCATCAAGATCGTTTTCATCCGAATATAGCGCACCATTGTTGTGCGTTGCCAGCGTCATGACAGTATCCAGCGCCGACGCAGGATCTTCTGCGCTGACATACATCTCAGAGGTTTTGTAGCTTATTGTTTCTTTTCCCGCCATTGTAAGACCCAGGCCGTTGATGCGCTCGTCATCCTCACATGAACGGTTTGCCTCGGTAAGCCTCGGAGCCGCAAAGAATTTACCCGGTTCAATCGATTTAATCTCAGCATCGGCTGTATCCCGAACTTCTCCGGCTGCCTGGCCGTACTGGATCAAGACGGAATCGTCTGCTTCAGCCATGGTTACCCCTGCGCCGCCGTCCGCAGCGGTTTCGGCCGGGCTTTCTGCTGCGCCTGCCGCAGATGCAGTTTCTGCCGGAGCGCTGGATTTTGCCCCTAGTTTGACTGAAAGCATTCCGAATCTCACAATGCTGCCCCCCAGGAAGATAAGGAGTATGCCTGCTGCAATCGATGCAAAGGTTCTTGCAGTCCATTTCCTCTTCGGCTTATCAGCGCCTGCCGAACCGTGATTCTTCGATACTGCCGCAGTCAGTTTTTCATGGAGTTCGTCCCTGAAGCCTTCCGGAAGATCATGCAAAGGCATGCTTCGGCAGAGCTTTATGATCCTGACCATGTCATCCAGCTCTTTCCTGCATTCGGGACAGCTGCTTACGTGTTCTTCGAACAGTTTCCGTTTACTGGCATTTAATTCGTCATCTGCATATGCGCTGATATTTTCCCTTACATCCGCACAGTTCATCATCTCCAACCCTCCTTTCACGTTATTTGACGTAATCATCGATCAAAAGTTCCGTTCTTGCTGACAAAACGTTGCGAAGCGCCTGCCTTGCCCTGTTGATCCTCGATTTGACCGTACCTCCCGGGCAATCGAGGATCTTCGCTATTTCATCGTAGCTCAGGCCATTCAGGTCTCTCAGGGTGAGTACTATCCTCTGATCCTCCGGCAGGCTGTTTATCGCCGCGTTCACGATACTTCGGAGTTCCTCCCGCTCTGCCAGTTCATCGGGGAGAGGTTCTTCGCTGATTACCTGGCGCTTTATATCGCCGTCATCCATATGTATCTCTTCATCTATCGAAATCACTTTTCTGTTCTTTCTTTTTCTTATTTCGTCGAGGCATACGTTTGTAGTGATCCTATAGACCCACGTGGAAAAAGACGATTGCTCCTTGAAACCGGAGATCGACCTGAATACCCTGATGAAGGCTTCCTGGGCCAGATCGGCTGCATCGTCCTGGTTGCCTGTCATCCTCAGGGCAAGGTTGTATACTTTTTTCTGATACGCTTCTATCAGCTGCTCAAAAGCTTCGACATCGCCAGCCTTGGCCTTACTGATCAAAAGCCTTTCGTTTTGGTCCATAGGCTTTTGTGACCCCCTGCAGAAAATAAGTGCATATAATAAGCACCCATGTTAGATTATACATTAATTATTCGAACTTTGTAACTATTAAAAAATCTAAGCGTTAATGTGTTCAGGCCCAGGATCCGGCAGCGTCCGTGCTGCCGGTCGTGGTTCCCGGCGCCTCATTCGAGCTGCATGACCCGGCTACATCTGTAAAGCTTGCAGCTCATCAATGTATTGACAGGCGCATTCCCGATTTCCTCAAGTCCATGTTTTTCGTTCTCTTCCTGGATGAATTTGTGAGGGCGGCCTGTCTTACATTGGAGTTGCTTCGCTAACATCTGCTGGCCAGCTCATTTGCTCCAATGAGGGCGCAGGTCACTCGCCGTCCATAGCTCGGGACCAGCGCCGGCAGCGTCCGTGCTGCCGGTCGTGGTTCCCGGTGCCTCATTCGAGCTGCATGACCCGGCTACATCTGTAAAGCTTGCAACTCATCAATGTATTGACAGGCCGCCCTCACAAATTCATTTTCGTGCCCGAAAAGTAACGCATCCACCCGGATAGCTAATAGTCACGCAACCGCACCTGGCAAGCATCGGGCCCATGAAAATGATCGAAGAGCGCATCTCCGCCGCAAGTTCGACAGGTATCCTTGTTTCGTTCAGCCCTGCCGAATTCACGGTTATGACGTCGCCTTCGACTTTCACGCTGCAGCCTATCCTTCGGAGTATTCCTATCATTACATCTACATCTCTGAGCCTGGGACAGTTTTTGATAATGCTTTCGCCGCCATTAAGCAAGGATGCGGCCAAAATTGGCAATACGGCATTTTTGGAGCCTTCGATCCCGATCTCGCCCTGGAGCCTGGAGCCTCCTGAAATAACTAACTTGCTCATAAAAACACCTCGCACACATTTCATCTTATGCGCAAAATTTACGATATGTTCAGATTCTTTCGTATGTGGAGTATCGCGAGATGTTGAGCAGTATCCCCGCTTCTGTTAAAAACAGAATAAGGGCTGTGCCGCCGGCACTGAAAAATGGCAATGATACGCCGGTGGGCGGTACGGAGTTGGTGACAACTGCCACATTGAAAAGGCTCTGGACGGCGATCAGCGCGGTAATGCCTGAAGCTATCAGGCATCCATACACATCTGGTGCGTGGACTGCGATCTTGATCCCCCTCCAGATGAATATAAGGAACAGCAACATAACCACAAGCACACCGATAAAACCAAGTTCTTCGGCTAGAATCGGAAAAATGTAGTCATTGTGCGGTTCAGGCACATACAGGAATTTCTGCATGCTCTGCCCCAGGCCTCTTCCAAACAGTCCGCCGGAGGCGATAGCATACAGGGACTGAATTGTCTGATAACCGCTGCCGCGGGGATCGCTCCACGGATCCAGCCATGAATTGATACGGGGAGTCATGTAATCCGTAAAAGAAATGACGGCTATTATCGTTACGACGACAGGCACGATCAATATGGCAAAGTGCCTGATCTTCGCGCCTGCCACGAACAGTATTATCATGGATATGGCAATCATGATTATAGTTGCACTGAGATGTGTCTCCAGCAGTAGAAGCACACATATGATGCCAAGTGCAAAAAGGTACGGCATCAGATCTCCGAAAAAGGAGTTGAGTGGTTTCTTCCTCCTGGACAGGTTGAATGAAAAGAACAATATGAGCGACAATTTGGCCAGCTCGGATGGCTGGAACCGGAAACCGGCTATCACGACCCATCTCCTGGAATCATTGGCTTCACTGCCGATACCTGGGATCAGTACGAGTATCAGGAGAACAACGCTGACCAGGAACAGCGCCCACACTGTTTTCCTCCCAATCTTGTGGTAATCGTAATTGGCTGCAAGAATCATGGAGACCATGCCGATGGCGGCGAATACCAACTGCCTGTTTATATAGTAGTATATATTCCCTGACTCCTTCTCAGCCATGGGGGCACTTGCGCTGAAGACCATGATAAGTCCCAGCGAAAGCAGTATCAGTACTGTCATGAACAGGATAAAATCAAATGGTTTCTTTTTCATAAATATCCTCCCGGATATGGTGCATCATAGCCGGCAGCCCATTCCCCCGTCTGTGCCGCCGCCCTATAATATATCGTATCTCAGTGTAGCAAGCCCGATAAGGCAAAGTACTATGGTTATCAGCCAGAAAACGCCGACCACCTTTGTTTCCTTCCATCCCGAAAGTTCGAAATGGTGATGTATCGGAGCCATTTTGAACACTCTCTTGCCCCTCAGTTTGTATGATGTGACCTGGATGAAAACAGAAAGGCTCTCCACGGCGTATATTGCACCTGCTACCAACAGCATCCACGGCATTTTCATCAATACCGCGGCGGCTCCCACAGCTCCGCCAAGGGCGAGCGAACCCGTGTCGCCCATAATGACTCTTGCCGGATATATGTTGAATACCAGGAAGCCGAGACACCCACCGGCCGTTATGGCGCATATCATTTTCACACTGTCCCATTCCGGCTTCATCATCGCGACTATCGTGAAAAACACTGCAACGATCAGTGTCACTCCTGCCGCAAGCCCATCGACGCCGTCGGTCATATTCACCGAATTCGTGATGAGATACATGACGATGATGATAAGCGGTATGTACAGAAAGACAGGAAGTTCCACCACCGCATTGACACCAAGGAAAGGCAGTATCATCCCGGTCCCGATATCAGGATGGTATGCGGCATAGAACGCAAAAGCGGCCGATACCAGGAGCAGACCGAATGACTTCTGCTTCGGGTTCAGTCCGTCCGAGTTCTTCCTGACGACTTTTATCATATCGTCTGTAAAGCCTATCGCTGCATATCCCAATATCAAGAGCAATACGGGAATTATTCCCGGATGCCTGGGAGCAAGTATCAATGATGTGATGGTCATAGGTATTATGAAGATGAGGCCTCCGATGGTAGGTATCCCCATCTTTTTCAAATGAGTCGCCGGACCGTCGTCCCTGATCGTCTGGCCGAACTTAAGGCGCTTCAGAAGCGGTATTATAATCGGTCCCGCGATGACCGTCATTATGAATGTTGCGGCAAAGGCTGCCACTTCTGTCGACTGTAATATGAACTCCAAATCCATTCCCCCGTATTTCGAATGTGTGTTTTATCGCTTTGTTGTTCCATAGGCTGCTGTGCCTCCGGGCCTCCATGTCGGCGTATCATCCGGATGTCAGCGCGTTGACTATCTCTTCCATCATCATCCCCCTGGATCCTTTGACCAGTATGGCGTCTCCCTTCCGGATGATGTCCTTCAGATACCTGATGGCTTCGTCGTTATTTGACAATACGACCGTCCCGGACCCGGGAAAACCTGTTTCTAAAGCCCCTTCAGCTATATATGCGGCAGCCTGCCCTACTGTGATTATCAGGTCCGTATTGCTGCCTGCCACATATGCGCCCGTCTCCCTGTGCGCGCTCATACTCCATTCGCCAAGTTCAAGCATATCGCCCAAAACGGCTATCCTTCTTTCCGCTTCGATCTCTTTGAGCACATCGATAGCCGCCTTTACAGACTGCGGGCTCGCGTTGTAGGCATCATTTATGATGGTCAGCCCGTCGGACTTGATGATGTTGAGGCGCATTTTTCCGGGGCTGTATCGTGCTATGCCGTCTATCAGCAACTCTGCCGGGATCTGCAGTTCATGTCCTGCTGCCAGCGCCGCCAGCGCGTTGTAAACGTTATGTACACCGGGTGCAGGTACATGTACGGTATACTCATTCCCGTCCAGCTTTATGTTGAAGTCGATGCCCTTTTCCCCTTTCGACCTGATGTTATACGCCTGATAATCGGCATTCTCCTCCAGGCCGTACGATACCGTCCTTACTTCCAGCAGATCCTTCACGCCGCTGAGCATGACGTCGTCGCCGTTCAGTATCAGCAGCCCGTCAGGCTGAAGGCCTTCGAGCAGTTCCAGTTTCGCTCTCAGGATATTTTGCCTGGAGCCGAGTTTTTCTATATGAGAAACACCAATATTGGTTATTATTCCCACTTTAGGCCTGACGATACGTGTCAGTGCCCTGATCTCACCGAAGGCGCTCATACCCATTTCTATAACGCCGGCTTCGTAACCCGGCTCGAGCCGGAATATCGTCAGCGGCACGCCGATCTCGTTATTGAGGTTCCCTTCATTTTTCAACACATTGTACCGCGCACCCAATGCACACGCAACCATATCCTTTGTGCTCGTTTTCCCGACGCTTCCCGTTATTCCCACGAACGGGATGTCAAACATGTTTCTGTAGTACGAAGCGAGATCATGGAGCGCTTTAAGCGTGTCGCTTACCTTGACAAGCGTTTTACCGGGAAAATCCACCACATCCCTGTCGGTCAGGACTGCAGCGGCTCCATTTTCGAAAGCGTCGGCGATAAAGTCATTCCCGTCGAACCTCTCGCCCCTGATCGCAACGAAAAGACTTCCCGGGCTTATCTTACGCGAATCTGTCGATATTTCCGCGACAGTGAGGCCGTAGTCCCCTCCCAGGAGTTTTCCGTGTGTCGCTCCTATCACTTCACTTATCTTCAAACCGATCATACATGCTCCTTTTAACAGAAGTCGTTATCAAGTATCTCCCTCAAGATTTCCCTTTCATCAAAATGTATCGTCCTGTCTCCGAATATCTGGTATGTTTCATGCCCTTTACCTGCAAGCAATACGACGTCTCCTGATGATGCGGAAGCAATGGCGTGTCTTATGGCTTCCCTCCGGTCCGTTATGCATATATATTTTCCCGACGTAGTCTTTATACCCTCTTCGATATCCCTTATGATGGCATCAGGATCTTCAGTCCTTGGATTGTCCGATGTGATCACCGTATAATCCGCATACTGTCCTGATACTGCGCCCATCATCGGCCTTTTTGTCCTGTCCCGGTCACCGCCGCAGCCGAAAACGCATATAACATTGCCCCTGGTAAAAGCTTTTACTGTAATAAGTATATTTTCAAGGCTGTCAGGCGTATGTGCATAATCTATTATAACACTAAAGTCACGTCCCGTCTCCACAGGTTCGGCCCTGCCCGGCACCTGCACCCTTTCGAGCCCAAGTGCGACAGCATCCCCGGGGATGCCTGCCACGCCGCTCACGCTTGCTGCGGCAAGCGCATTATAGACGGTGAATCTGCCGGGTATATTCACTCTGAAGCTTCTGTTGTACCATGGAGAGACCATGTCAAACCTGACAGCCCCGGGCAGGTAAACCGGATTCACCGCCCGGATGTCCGTTTTGCCGTTTATGCTGTATGTAAATATCCCGCATCCAGCCTTTTCGATCACCCTATCCGCATAACTGCAGTCACTGTTCACAAGTCCTACCTTGCAGTACTTGAACAAAAGGGTCTTGGCTTCAAGGTATTCATCCATGCTTGCATGTTCAGACGGGCTTATATGGTCCCGTGACAGGTTTGTGAACACTGCCGTGTCAAAGTCACAGTATTTCACCCTGTGAAGGGCGAGCCCCTGCGATGATACCTCCATCACGACATCCTGGACTCCTTCGTCAGCCATTTGTGCAAAAAGCTGCTGCAGGTCCAGCGATTCTGGCGTGGTCCTCTCCGTATGCAGTACCCGGTCGCCGATCCTCACGCCCAGGGTGCCTATCATGCCTGTCTTTCTCCCAGCCGCCTCAAGTATGGATCTGATCATGAAACAGGTAGTCGTTTTCCCCTTTGTCCCCGTAATACCGATCAGGTTGAACCTGCCCGACGGGTGTCCGAAATATTTGTCCGATACGTATGCCAGCGCTTCTCTTGTGTTGCTTGTTATTATAACGGGCGCTTCTGTTTCCAGTGCCAGCGGCTTTTGCGCGATGAACGCCGCAGCCCCTTTTTCCAGGGCCTGCTTCGCGTATGAGTGGCCGTCGGTTTTCATTCCGCCGATGCAGACGAACAGACAGCCTTTCCCGACGTTCCTGGAATCATAAGCGATCCCTTTTATATCAACATTAAGATTTCCTCTTGCGTAAAGGATATCCAATCCATCGATCAGATCAGTCAACAGCATGGATTTGTCTCCTTTACTACCAGATTGACCTACATAACGATCATCTCCATTTCCGGCAGCCGCCTGACACCCTGCATTTCCGGCTGCCGCCTTTCCCCCTTGTTTTTCATGTTATCGATCCGATGTATATTATTCGACATTGACCATATTCCTGAATTCCACTTCAACAACAGTACCCTTCTCGATCATGGCGCCCGGTTCATATTGCTGCCTGTAGACTGTGCCATTGCCCGACACTTTTATGTTCAGGCCCACACGGTTCATGGCGTAAGCCGCCTCCGATATGGTTTTGCCTGACAGATCGGGCATCGATACTATCTCCGGTTCTTCCGGCTTATATGTATACAGGATCACTACCGAGCCCTCCGGGACAACGGCGTTCGGTTTCGGCATCTGTTCCACAACGACGCTTTCTGTATTGCCCTCACCTTCGATGCTATATTTCAGACCGGCTGTCTTGAGCGCCTTTACCGCTTCTCCCACGGATCTGTTCCTGACATCAGGGACAGTCACGGCAGATGCCATGGATTTCATGTCATCTTCCGTATATCTCCTTTCTACCTGCATGTAACTGAGAGTATCTTCAATGATCTTGCCTACTACCGGCGCAGCTATGACTCCGCCCATGTGAGAGTCTCCCTTCGGATCGAATAAAGCGACCAGTACGACTATCTTCGGATCGTCTGCCGGAGCAAATCCGCAGAATGATGCTATGTAAACGTCATCCTGGGTGGTTTCCGACGTGCCGGTCTTGCCTCCTACCCTGTAGCCTCTGACATAGGCATTGTTTCCTGTCCCCATGGGATCTGCGACGACTCCTTCAAGTATGTCTCTCATGATATCAGACGTCTGTTTCGATATGACTGTCCGTACCACTTCAGGCTCGAACCTGGTGACGACATTGCCTTCCGAATCGGTCAGTTCCTTCACAAGGCGCGGTTTCATCAGTTTGCCGCCGTTCACGATAGCGGTATATGCAGTCACCAGTTGGAGCGGCGTTATTGTGAACCTCTGTCCGAATGAAGCTACAGCCATATCGATTTCCTTTGGCTTGGACTGGAATTGGGATTTGGCTTCGCCCTTCAGTTCGATCCCCGTTTTGTCCATGAATCCGAATGCCCGCACATAACTGTAGAAACGGTCTATGCCAAGGCTCTGCGCTACTTTCACAAATGCAGGGTTGCACGAATTGTAAACGGCTTCGCGGAATGTTTCCGTTCCGTGCGGTCTTCCGACACGCCAGCAGTTTATGGGCTTCGGCCAGCCTGTGACCTTGATCGGAAAGTCGTCGGTTATGGTATCGGGCGCTACGACACCCTCCTCTATGCCGGCAGACGCGGTGATGCTTTTGAACGTGGAACCGGGTTCATATGTGTCGGAAACGGCTTTGTTTCTCCAGACTGTTTTGCTTAGTATTTCTACGGTTTCTTTGCTCCGTTCCTTCCATCCCGAGGGATCGATATCCAGTTCGATATTTTCAGGGTACGCGAATGGGCTGTTGAGATCATAATCAGGCTTTGATACCATTGCCAGCAGATCGCCCGTGTTGGGATCCATGACGATGCCGACGGCTCCGCCTTTTACCTTGTTGTCTGCAATTGCCTTGTCAAGTGATTTCGAGACGAGATACTGTATCGTTTCATCTATTGTGAGTACGACATTCAGGCCGTCCTGGGCGTCTATACGTTTTTCCCGTTCAGACGGCACCGCACTTCCTCTTGCGTCTACTTCGCTGAGTATTTTACCAGGCACGCCTTTCAGGTATTTGTCCATTACCTCTTCGATACCGCCCATCAGACCCTGGTTGTCATCCCCTGTAAATCCGAGTATGTGCGACATCAGGTTGCCCCCGGGGTAATACCTTTTTGCATCCTCGTCGATATTTATCCCTCTGACGCTGTTTTCACTTATCCATGTCCTTATCCGTATCTCGGTCTCCCTGTCGACCTTTCTCTTAATGATCGCGCTGCTGACATTTTTCGTGATTATGCTGTATACACTATCTTTGTCCATGGATAATAACCGCGCCAGGCCTTCAGCTACCTGTTCTGTCGTCAGTTTTTTATTTTTTGCGATCTCATTGGGGTTGCAGCTAATGGTGGCAGCCTGTACACTTATGGCCAGCTTTTTGCCGTTCCTGTCATATATGGTGCCTCTGATAGGACTTATGACCCTGCCGGTATTTTGCTGTATGAAAGCTTTTTTCTGAAGTTCATATCCCTCTACGAACTGTATATGAGCAATCCTTACAATAAGGCCAATGACAATGACCGTAAAGGATACGAGCAGGACCATCAGACGCTTTTTTGCCGACATTCCCGGTGCCGCCATCTAAACCTCTCCTTCAAATACATCGTAAATAAAAAAGACTATAGACCGTGCAAAAATAAATTTTACACTATCCACAGTCTATGCTCACTTGTGACCGCCGGGCACGTCAACCTCTATCCGGATGCCCGGCCTGCTATTCGAAAAATTTCAGAAGTCCGGTTGCTCTGCTGATAAATTTTGATATGGCGTTCCCGCTCTTTTCTTCACTGTTATTCGATGTCATCAGTACGGTGTAATCATTTCTGGGAACTTTTATGTATACTATTTGGCTTTTGTCCGGCATTTGCATCCCGAGCCTGTTTTCAGCCACTTCCTTTATTTCGTTCAAATCGGTTTTCGTTTCTATCTGGACTCTAAGCAGCGAGTTTTCGTTCCTTATCTGTTCATAGGCTTTTTGCTTCTGGTTTATCTGATAACTGACCTTTGTTATTATGGCATACCTGCACATCACGGCGAGACCGGCGGCGAACACCGCAAGGATCGCCATGACCATCCTCAGCTTTATTTTTCTATGGCTTCTGTATGTTTTTTTCGCCCTGAGCACCTGGTTCTCTTCGTAGACATCATATTCCAGCTGTCTGGCGGCAGAACCATATACGTATTCATAACCCTTTTGATTCAATTGTATTCACCTCTGATGCAATATATGCCTTGTCTTTTGCCCATGACGCCTGACCCGCTCCCTGTGCATCCTTCGTTCTCCGAGACAGTTTCCGGGTTTCGGGAACCGGTCATGGGACCGATCCCCTGCAGCTCCCATTTCATTTGTGTTTTTCCGTTCATCATTCGTTTTCCGACAGTCGTCCTGCGGATCCGTTACTGGATCCTGCGGGATTTGCTGCTTTTTCCATCGCCATTCTGTCAGGCCATCATCCGTGTTTTGCTGCTTTGTCTTTTGTTTTTCGGGGTTCTTCCTTTGTGTATCAGGGTTTTCTTTTGTGTATCCGGATTCTTCTTTTGCATGTAAGGGTCTTGTCATTTGCATGCCGGTCAGCAATAACTGATCGTCATTATTTCAGCCGCTTTCGCAGCATATTGTCACTCTGGCGTCTTCATCCGCATTGTCCTGTTCTTTATCAAGGCTTTATCTTTTGTATATCATTGCAGCCGGCTGTGGACAACAACACCGCAATTTCTCCCTGGTATATATGCTAATGTCATGAGTGCATCGATCGATTTGTCTTTTGCATAAAACTTTAATCACAGCTTCATTGCAGTTCTCATCTTTGCGCTTCTGGCCCTCGGATTCCGCCCCACTTCATCTTTTGAAGGGAGTACCGGTTTCCTGGTCAGTACCTTCAGTTCCGGTTTCCTCCCGCATACGCACACCGGGAATGACGGCGGGCATACACAGGGGTTTTCACGTTTTTGGAACTCGGTTTTCACTATCCTGTCTTCCAATGAATGGAAGGTTATGATCGTCAGCCTTCCTCCCGGCTTCAGCAGCGATACCGCACTTTCCACGGCATCTTTCAATGCGCCGAGTTCGTCATTCACAGCTATCCGGAGCGCCTGGAACGTCCTTTTTGCCGGATGGGGGCCATCCCTTCTCGCTTTGGCCGGTATCGCGGCCTTAATGATCTCGGCAAGCTGTCCCGTAGTCTCGATCCTGTTCCTGTTTCTTGCCGCTGCGATAAAGGAAGCTATCCTGGCCGCCCATTTCTCCTCGCCATACTCCCATATAATATCCCTTATTTCATCCTCATCATATGTGTTCACTATCGTAGCGGCGTCAAGCGGGTTGTCCCTGTCCATCCGCATATCCAGCGGCGCATCATGCTGATAGCTGAATCCACGCTCGGCCTCATCCAGTTGGTGGGAAGAAACGCCGATGTCGAGAAGTATGCCGTCGACCTTGTCGAACCCGCGTTGCCTGACCAGATCCGCCATATTGCGAAAATTCCCTTTGATCAGCACCAGGCCGGCATTTCCCCGGATCCTGGAAAGCCTTTCTTCCGACACTTTTATGGCGTTGGAATCCTGGTCGATCCCGATCAGCGTACCCTTGTCCAGCCTTTTGATTATCTCCGCCGAATGGCCGGCCCCGCCAAGCGTTCCGTCGATATATATCCCATCTTTGTCTATGTTCAGGCTGGTTATACATTCTTCCAGCATTACAGGCTTATGCTCATACAGCATCTTTTTCCTCCCGGCGGTTTTCTGTACCGCAGATCCCCCACATCAGATACCAAGCATTGCAAATGTCTCCGACAGGCTTTCCGGGCTGAGGCTTTCGCCACCCATGTAGTTTTCCCACCTGTCTCTGCTCCATACTTCGACTCTGTTCCCGACGCCGACGATGGTGACATCTTTCTCGAGCCCTGCGTGCGCCCGGAGTTCCGGAGGTATCAGTATGCGATAATGGCTGTCGACCTTGCATTCTGCCGCGCTTGAGAAGAAAAACCTGCTGAATTCCCGCGCTTTTGTGTTCGAAAGTGGCAGTGTCTCTATTTTTTCAACGAGACTGTTCCATTTGGGCATGGAAAAGATGAAAAGACATCCTTCCAGGCCTTTCGCTATCATGAACTTTACGTCAAGTTCTTCCCTGAAAGCTGCCGGAATGATTATCCTTCCCTTTGGATCTATAGTGTGCTGGTATTCACCATAAAACAATCAATCCACCTCACACACTATCAATTTCGGACCACTTTCACCCACTTTGTCCCACTTCACTTACATTTTAAATCAAAATCGTGGAATAATCAAGCACTATTTGGAATATTTTTTAAGATGGGCCCGCAGCACTATAAAAAACCCCGCTGTTCCAGCGGGTTTAGAGGTTTGGAAAGTGCGTGCGGCACTGAAGACGGCAGGACCGTATTGCATGAACGGCTGTGACCACCCTGCATTCGAACAGGCAAACCGGGTCACAGATGTTCACGCGGCCGTCATGATGCGGATCTGCCGCTTACATTTCTCTTCCAGTATTTTTCCGTTTCGTAAAGGGTCATTACGTAGAACTTCTGAAGGGAGACCTCTTCCTTCTGATCGATACACTCAGAAGAATGCCCACGTTAAGATAGTTTGCAATAAGGGAACTGTTCCCCTGGCTCACAAAAGGAAGCGGTATGCCAGTAACAGGCAACAGGCCTATACACATGCCGATATTCTCTATGAAATGGAACGCAAACATAGCCGTGATGCATATTGCCATGTATGAACCGTACAAATCTCTTGCGTTCATGGAAATATGCACGCACCTGAACAGGAAGAAAAAAACGATCAGTATGAATATAACAGATCCTACGAATCCCGTTCCTTCGCCGATAACAGTGAAAATGAAATCTGTTTCCTGCTCGGGCACATAGTACATGCTGCCGGTCTGGTTCCTAAGCCAGTCTAAAATACCTTTCCCAAAAATCTGGCCGGATCCGATGGCCATTTTCGACCGGTAAACCTGCAGACCTGTCCCCAACAGATCCGAATCCGGGAAAATGAAAGATATTATCCTGTTTCGTATGTGATCGAATTTTTCCATCGGAAGGACATAGAACCACAAAACAGGTGCAGCAGCCACCATGGCTCCCAGTGCTATCAGAAAATATTTGTATGGTATACCGTATATGAACAGCATGACTATAAATGAAAACACAAATACCATTGCCGTACCGACATCAGGCTGCATCAGCACAAGCACGATCGGCAGCATTGCATACACCAGCAGTTTTATCACGTTCTTGCCGATGTCCTTGCCTTCTTTCAACCTCTCAAAGAAGACCGGCACGAGTACCGCGTATGCGACCTTGGCCAGCTCAGAAGGCTGGAATGCTCCTATTACCGGTACCTTGAGCCAGCTCTGGCTTCCATATTTTTTCTCGCCGTTCAGCAGGACCAGTACCAGCAGCGCTATGCTGCCCAGATAAAGAAATATCCCAAGCGTCCGGAAATCTTTATAGTCGATGGCACTGATGACGATAGCCGCAACAATGCCAATGCACAGGCAAATGACCTGCTTGAGCCACACGCTCGAAATGCCTTCACCGCCCAATGCGATCCTGAGTGATATGATACCGTACAGCGACATGAGTATAACAGAGAAAAACAGCATATAGTCGAACTGTCTCAGGTAATCAGTGCCTTTTGTTTTTTCCACGTAATACATTTAATCCACCCTGTCGATCCATCAGGCTGTGCAATGAGCACATTCGAGATCAGTAATCATTTGTCTTCCTTTTCTTCTTCGGATTCCGCTTTCTCAATTGTTTCAGACGAATCATCTTCAGAAACAGTTCCGGCTGTTTCTTCCCCGGTTCCGGTATCTGCGTAAGTACATGATGGGTTTCCGGCAGCAGTGCCGATATCGCCGGATGTTGCTTCACTGACGCCGGCAGCTGATTTTTCTGCTTCTTCCTCCGCTTTCATCTGCATCAGCAACGCACCGTACCGGCTCTGTCCAATAACGACAGTTTCTTCTTCCGATCTTTTCTTTTGGGCACGCCTGTACAGGAGCAGGAACAGGCCGGCTATGACAAGGATCACGGAAAGTATCTGCGAGACCCTCAAACTGCCCAGCATGAGGCTGTCCGTCCTCAAGCCTTCTATCAGCGCCCTGCCCGTACCGTAAAGTATGAAATACAGGAAGAGGACTTCTCCCTCCACCTTTTTCTTTTTTCTCCAGTACAGCAGGATCAAAAATACAGCAATATCCAATACCGATTCATACAGAAAAGTCGGGTGCACTCCGAATACCGAAGGGTCTGCGCCCTCAGTCAGTATAAATCTGTTGATTTCGTCCCCGTTCATTCTCCAGGGGAGATCAGTTATTTCACCAAAAGCTTCCTGGTTTATAAAGTTGCCCCAGCGTCCTATCCCCTGTCCGAATGCAACGTAAGGAATGCCGAAATCAACAAGGTTCAGGAACGATATCTTCTTCTTCCTGGTATACAGCCACGCCACCAGAAGTGCGCCGATAACTGCCCCGTAAATCGCGAGGCCTCCGTCTCTGATTTTAAAGATAGCTATCAGATCGTTTCTGAACTGACCCCAGTTGAAAACTACATAATAGAGCCTTGAAAATATGATGGCAACAGGCGCTGCAAAGAGAACCAGGTCCAGGATGTTGTCTGCCGTAAGGTCATACTTTTTGCAGCTTCTCAAAGCCATCACGACTGCCGCAAGGAATGCCAGTGTGATTATTATACCGTACCAATATATCTTGATGCCAAAAACAATGAATGCATATCTTCTCAGTTCAAACTCGAGTCCTAACCCTGGAAAGCTTATGTTATGCAAATCCACAGCTAATCCCCCTCATACTCGCAAATAAAAACATCATTTAAGTATACCGACTGCAGGAGCGGAGTTTATACAGGCCTGATCACTGACATAGCGAGGCTCTCAGGCTTGAAATGCTCATGGAGGACCTCATTCACATATTCAAATGTTATTTTATCATAAACGTCCAAATAGTCAAACATGCTGACACCCTTAAAATACACTGATATGAACGAATGCGAGATCCTTTCCACGGAATTGAACTGCCTCATGAACCGGCCGCGGAAAGATCTGATCAGCCTTTCACAAGCCGCTCTGTCGAGCCCGTTTTTCTTCGCTGTCTCCAACACATGGCAGAACCTCTCCCTCACCTGTACCGGGTCAGGCGATTCGCCTCCAAGTACTGAGAATGCATATTGCTTTTCAACACTGGCATCGGCGCCAAAGGATGAGTTGATCAGACCTTCGCTGTATAACTGCTCATAAAGGTCGGAACTTCTGCCGATCAGCAATTCCAGGACAAGTTTCACAGCAGTCTCATACATCAGCAGTTCGATGCCTTTTTCGCCGTAGAAACCGCCTTTATAGCCCATCTGGAACATGGGGATCGACACGGCAAGGCGCTCTTCGATATAGTCGGTGTGGACTGCCCCAGTCTCCTCAGGATAGATCCTGCTGACAGGAGGCTGCGGTTTGCTGTGCGGGATCGAGCCTTCCACCATTTCGAATACGCTTTCGGGATCAACATCGCCGACTGCAAGTATGATCATATTCGAAGGATGGTAAAACGTGTTGTAGCATTTGTACAGTGTATCCCTGTCGATCCTGCTGATGCTGTCAATGGTTCCGGCAATGTCGATCCTGACAGGGTGCTTCTCATACAGTGCTTTCAACAGGTTGAAATGCACCTTCCAGTCAGGGTTATCCTGATACATCATTATCTCCTGTCCGATTATGCCCTTTTCGTTTTCGACGCTCTCCTGCGTTATATACGGGTTCTGGACATAGTCCAGCAGCAGGCTGAAATTCTCATCGAACCTGTCGGTACATGAAAAGAGGTACACCGTTTTGTTGAAACTGGTGTAAGCATTGGGGTTCGAACCCAGTCTTGAGAACTTTTCCATTACATTCCCGTCTTTTTGCTCAAAGAGCTTATGTTCAAGGAAATGTGCTATACCGTCCGGAACACGGGTCACATCCTCCTGTCCGGGGATGATGAACTCACTGTCGATGGAACCGTAATTAGTTGCGAAGGCGGCATATTTTTTCAGATATCCCCGCCTTGGTATCACAAAGGCCTTCAGTCCGCTGTCATGTTCATAACTGTAAAGGACTTCGCCAGCTTTTTTGTATTCGATCTTCTCAAAATCCATTTAAACAACTCCTCATTACATACTTTCATATGGTTATTGGTTTCCCGCGCTGTCGGCAGCAGTAAGGAAATAGACCGTGTCCCGGACGATGCGCTGCGCTGCCGCTTTGACATCATCCTTTGTTACCTTTCTGATCTTTTCCATTATTGTGCTGAAATCGTCCCGGGTGCCTGCGATCGTCTGGCTGAGGTAGAAATCGACGATATTCATCTGGCTGTCCGTCAATGATTTGATCCCCGTTTCCATGCTCTTTACAGTCGCTTCCATTTCATAATCCGATATATTGCCCTTCGCCATATCGTCAAGCTGCTCTTCCATTATATCCAGCGCCTTTTGCTTATTGCTTATATCGATACCGCTGCTGATCACCATAAGCCCTTTGAATTTTTCAAGCATTGAGTAGCAGTAGTAAGCCAGGCTCGCCTTTTCCCGGACGTTCCGGAATAGCTTCGAGTGTATGCCGCCGCCCAGTATCCCGTTATAGACCATGAGCGCAGGGTAATCATCACTGTCAGGAGCGGTGTTCGTCCGACAGCCGAGGCAAAGCTTCCCCTGCGTCACATTCATCTCTTCAGTCACATGCCTGATGTCCGCCTTTTCCTTTCTGGCAAAACCGTTCCGCAGCGCTACAGTGTTTCCGCGTTCAAGTCCTGACAACAGTTCCGACACTTTTTCAGCTTCTCCGTCTGTTATGCTGCCTACCAGATAGACCTGCATCGGGAAAGTCTCAAGCATCGTCCGGTAATGCGCCGTCAGTTCATCGGCAGTAATTCCGGCAAGATCCTCCACAAACCCATAGTCGTATATCTCAAAGGGTTCATTGCGGCACATCTCCTCCATACACCTGTCGACGCTGTAACTCATCTTGTCGTTGACCCTGCCCTCAATCCTTATCCTCAGGTTGTCTTTCTCCTGGGCAAGGTATTCATCGCTGAACCTGCCGTTTACCAGTGCAGGCCTCGCAATGATATCGAAGAGCAGTGACAATGCCGCGGCAAAAGTGTCAGTTCCGTCCGGAACATACTGCTTTGACAGGAATTCCGTGTAAAAGTGGATGATATGCCTCTCGCCTTTTTTTGTCACACCGCAGTCGAAGCTTGCGCCATAAAGGCTTTCAAGTTCCTTCGATATGTCCCGCTGGGTCGGGTATGACATGCTCCCGCGCCTCATGACCGCAGGCAGCAGTGCATTTTTTGTCACGTTCTCTCTTGTGAGATTGTCCTGGAAAAAGAAATGTATGCTGCTAGTTTTGAATTTGTCCGTATTTACCCTGTAAATATCGATCCCGTTGAATGAGGAAACCCTGACCGGCCTTCCCGCATCGAATCCTGTCTCCATCAGAACCTTCCTTCCCACTAAGTTCTTTTATATATTATAACACCTTTAATCAAAGAAAATTTTTCGTTCGTAGAAAAATTTTCTTTCATCAGCGGTGTTTCAACGAGACACCATGCCTTAAGGTCTCGTTATAACGCATGAGAGAAAATTTTCGGTTGTAGAAAATTTTCTTACCTCTGTGCGTTTCAACAAGGCACCAGGTATATAAGAGCCTTGTTATAACACCTTTAATCAAATAAAATATTTCGGTTGTAGAAAATTTTCTTACGTCAGCGGTGTTTCTTTCGCTCAGCGACTTCCCTAATAATTCGTGCATTCCTGGCAATAATACACTTAAAACATACTGTCCGGAGGTTCTGATGATGAGATATACGCCAAACAGAAAATATCCGATCACACATATGAAAAGGAATGATCAGCAGGTGAACAGCGAACGTATAATAGACATAAGCATCGGAACTGCTGCTGGAGTGCTTGCCTTCGTATTCCTGAACGGCATGTTCTGGGGTTATATGATCAGGAAATTTCGCAGCTGACCGCAGCCATCGCCGTAAATAACTGAGCCGGTACCTGTGGCCGGGTTTCCTGGCGGAACATGTCACAAGCAAAAGAGTTATTTAATTGCAAAAACTGCCCGATATAATATGCATATAGAATATTCTCGAAAAGTAACTGGAAAACCAGCTAAATGTTAATTATTGGGATA
>ENA-UPSB01000174-UPSB01000174.1-bioreactor-metagenome-genome-assembly--contig:-NODE-174-length-117698-cov-23.869954_pt1 | contig 117698 bp, 103 predicted proteins | sample MGYA00238182_ERZ773286 | MGnify/ENA primary metagenome ERZ773286 (study PRJEB29026, sample SAMN07631240) | bioreactor metagenome | isolation source: Switchgrass digestor | place: USA: Dartmouth... | reverse complement strand
GGATGACGTCGGTGGAGATGGAGACTCCTGGGCCCGTGATTATGATCGATTGGACGTCGTGGAACGGGATCTGCTGAACGACGTCCTTGCCCTGTCTAATCACAAGCCTTTCGCTTTTCTTCCCAACGAAAGCGCCGAACTCCGAGACAATGATCTGCCCCTCTTCGGCTCCCCCCATGGAGTCTTCAACCCCTCTCGAAGAGCTCCGTCGCGAGGTACTCGGATTGCCTGCAGCGTTTAGGCCCTCACTCTCCCCATAGATCACGCGGGAGAGGCGTCGTAGTCAGGTAGAACTCTGGCACGACTAGGTCACCAAAAGCTGTACCGCCTGAGGAGAATGCCTGGAACGATGCGGCATCACGATAGTGCGATATCAGCCGCGACAGCGTGACATGCGAGGCCCCGCTATGCTGCACTCTCACCACCCGAACCACCTGCCGCACGGCTACTGCGAATCAAACCTCACTTTCAGCCACCCGAGCCCGAAGGTGCATCCTTTGCCAACATGGATGTGCTCACCGAGAATCAGCCATGGCAAGAAGAGGTCGGCGAGGCCCGCGTCGTTGAATTCGTACGTCGCGGTGCCCACGAGTCCACCCAGTTTCATCCTAGTATCCTGGCGGCTCGAGTACCTCTCCCAATCCACCCATCGTGTATCCTGCGCAGCGAGCCGAACACGCTCGGCCTGCGCGATGAAGCCGCGGAAGTCCATGTCAAGCCGCGTTCCGTGGTGGAAGTAAAGCAGAGACGAGGTTCGTCGGAGCAAGCTGCGGATGAGGATGTGGAACTCGGGGCGGTCCTCAAGGCCACCTTGGAACTTCAGGCGGGTCATAGTGCGAAACACCACGTTCACCCGAGGGAGACTATAGGGGCCGGCGAACACAGGAAGGCCCCAAGACTCGGCTGAGGCTGATGGACCAGAGGGTCCAGGGGAAACGGGAGATGCAGAGCCAAAACCAAAGGCAGAAACGGCCCCGGACTCGTAGGTAGCCGATGGTTGACCGCCCGCTACACCCTGATCGCCTGCCGGACGAAAGCACTGCAAGACGCCTTTTGCTCTCTCCATGATGTCGGTCCACGTAGGAACGGCGTCCCGCATGTACACCTTGTTCTCCTTGCCATCGAACACGAGCGCGCGAGCGTCGCTGCTGTCGACGCACCATGTACTAGAGCCACGGTTGCCCCCCGCAGCACAACCCGTATCACGGACAGCAATAGGCACAGAAGCTGCACCGTCTGGCTCCGCGTGACGCACATGCCTGCAGGATTGGCCTTGCTCATGGGAAATCCCTGTCAATGCGTAGACGCTCTTCAACCGGAACTTCCCACGGCCACGCCCGATCCCCATCCTCCCGAATTCTTGGAACGCAGCGATGAAGTACGGTAGGAACTCGGTCGCCCGGCCGATGAGGACCAGACCTACGGTAAGCTCGTCGCCCGGCACGAATTCACGCTTTTCGGTGAGGGGCGGTTCGAGCACGAAGGGATGGGGCACGTGCTCGAACTTGGCCAGCGCTTCCGACCCGTCCGGCGGCATGGTCTCAAAGACGTACGCGTATGGGCAAGGGCCTTTCAGTACGCAGTCGCGGCAGTCTGCTCTGCCTGCGGAGCAGGCAATCCTCCTGAAAGCCGTCCCGAAGCCGCCCCTAAGTGTGGACCCCTTGTAAGGCGGCAGGAAGAGGTTGTCCACGGCTTCCAGGATGAATTCATAGCGGGCAATACGAAATTCCTCGATGCCCTTCACCTGGGTGCCCCCTTTGCGTATTTGTGTAGATGATCAAGCTCGAAGCTGCACAAGCTCAACACGCCATCACGGACCGGACATGGCGTGCAGACACGCGCACTGACCGCACGCGCGGCGGTCGCCTCAACCTCGGAGTTGCTCGCGAATAACGCATTGAGAGCTTTGCGCTTTCGGACAGCGCTGGCGCGGCGACCTCGTTTCGCGGGCCCTGCCTGCGATTTGTCGTACGGCACTGGTGCGGATGCGAGAAGATCAAAGCGTTTACGTCAGCGCAGCATGCTCGTGGTTCATATTGCGGCGGTCATCGAGCGGGTATTGACACGTACGGGCGTACCAACGGCGATGAGCTGTTTCCTGCGGTGCCTGCGTGTGCCGGTTGCACACTTCGACACGATGCCCGTTCTTCCTGCCGAGTTCCCTAAGGGCGCACGTGCCGGGTTGCCTAAGGCCGGCAGTGAGGGGTGAGGGTCAGGGGAAGACAATGTCTACACTCAGGCTAAACCCAGGCAGGATAGGACTTGTCAGCGTCGACCCAGGACCGTACGCGCCCGCGGTTGACAGGTCCCCATCTGTGAGCGTCGCAACCTCAATGCTTCGGCTCTCGGGGTCTGCCAGCCATAGCTCGCGTATCCCGAAGCGCGCGTACGTCTGGCGTTTGATTTTGCGGTCCCATCCGACGGTTCCAGGCGAGAGAACCTCCACCACAAGGTCGGGAGGGCCCAAGATGTTTGCCTCTTTGACGATTTCGATGCGGTCGTTCGACACATAAAGGAGGTCTGGCTGCACCACGTCATATTCGCTGAGAACGACATCAAGGGGTGCAAAGTACACCTTGCCGAGCCCGCGGTCCTCAATCCACTCCACGAGGGCCCTGTAGAGACGCTTCGAGATCTCCTGATGAACCACGCTCGGCGATGGTACCACCCTGAGCGCACCCCCGATCAGCTCGTACCGCTGCTGCCCGGGTGGAATCTCGCAGTAGTCAGAGTATGTAAGGCGTAGAGAAGGCGCAACGGGCGAGACATAGTCCACCGCGACCTCCCGTACGTTATCCGGTTTCGCCACGCTTCCCCCTCCAGACGAACCTGATGGTATGGCGTCGGCCTGGTCCCGGCTTGATTGTATCATGCCGGGAGTTGCGCCGCCATCCCCCGTCTTGGTGATCTCAGCCCCAAGGTCCCAATCCGGACCCAATCCGGACCATCGAGTGAGATGAAGCAGGGGAAGCGACGCGAGATCGCGAATTCACTGGTTTATCAGGAGTCGCTATGAGGTTAACGGTGGATTCGGGCAGTGCGCCACTCACCCTGATGGACGGACGACCGCGCCACCAACGCCGACGACGCGCCCACACGGACCCCTGGTCAGCTTCGACCCGTAGCTAAGCTTCAGCAGGAGTTCAACCTTTGAGAAGGTCTTGGCCCCCTCTCCCCTGTTGCGTGCGTCCCGTGCGTCGCGTTCCGGCGCTCATCCGGCCGCCCGGCCGTAAGAAAAGGCCGCTCCCTAACTGAGCCAGGGGACTATAACTAATAACGGAGCCGGGGCAAAGCCCGGACCAAGGAGGTCCACGAGTGAATGATCGTGTCCATCAACGGCGGTCTCTGCAACGATGTGCGTTACGAGCTCCACACCAAGTCTCATGGCAAGCCCCATCGTAAACCCTACCTCCTTGGCATCGACGTCGGAACGACTCACATCAAGGCCGTGGTGTTCGATGAGATGGGCATGGAGGCGGCGAGGTGCGTCGCAGACTCTCCTTCCCTGCCCGGCGATGGGCCTGGCCAGGTCGTGTGGGATCCGGACGCGATTTGGGAGACGGTCGTCTCGGTCACGCGCGGTGCAGTGGAAATGCTTCATCGCGGACCCACGGGGTGCTCGGGGCATCCCTGCGCTTCCGCTTCGGCTCCGGCCTCGGCTTCGGCCTCAAGCGGAGTTCGTCCCGAGCTCCCCGAGATCGTAGGCATCGCGGTCGCGAGCGTCGGCGAGTCCGGCGTCCCGCTGGACCGCGAAGGCCGGCCGCTCTACCCGATAATCGCGTGGTTCGATCCGCGCACCGCGCCCCAGGCAGCCTGGTGGGCCAGGGAGATCGGCCAGGAGCGCACGCGCGCCATAACAGGGCTTTCCGTCAAGTCCATATACTCGGCTCTGAAAATCCTCTGGCTCTTCCAGAACGTGGGCGGCCTCAAGGAAGCCATAGACGCCTGGCTGCCGGTATCGAGCTTCGTGGCGTTCAGGCTGACCGGAGGAAGGCGAGGCTGCGCCACCACCATCGGCGGTGGCGGCGCCCGCGGCCGGCCCGCCGTCGCCGGTGCGGGTGATCTCGGCGGTGCTAGTGGTGTCGGTGGTGCCGGTGGTTCCGCCCGACCGTCGGACTACGTCGTGGACTTCTCGCAGGCCTCGCGGACCCTCCTCTTCGACCAGATGAGGCTCGACTGGTCGTACGACCTAGCCGCAGCAGCGGGGATCCCCGCGCGAATACTGCCGCGCGCCGTGCCTAGCGGCACCCTCGCAGGCTTCGTGACCCGCGAGACCGCCCTCGCTACGGGCCTCCCAGCCGGCGCGCCGGTGTTCATGGGGGGCCACGACCACGTGTGCGGGGCTCTCGCGGTCGGCGCCACCAGGCCCGGGGTTCTCCTGGACTCCTGCGGCACCGCTGAGAGCATTCTCTCATCGTGCCCGGACGCGTCCGCCCTCCGCCTTCGGGCCGTGTGCGAGAATGGGTTCTCGTTCGGCAGCCACGTGGTCCGGGACATGCATTACGCCATGGGCGGCCTGCTTGCATCCGGCGGGGCGGTCGAGTGGTTCATGCGCGAGTTTTGCGGCCCCTCCCCGTCGTATGAGCAAGTCATGGACCTGGCGCAGACCGCCAAGCCTGGCGCAGGCGGGGTCATATTCGTCCCGCGCCTCCTCGGAAGCGGCCCTCCGACCCGCGACGAGCGAGCGACCGGCTCCTTCGCACGGCTGCGCCCGAGCGCGACGCTGGCCGACTTCGCCCGGGCAATCTTTGAGGGTCTCGGTTTCGAGCTTAGGACCGCGGTCAAAGCCATGGAGACCGCGACCGGCATGCCGGTGTCGAGCGTCATCGCCACGGGCGGCGGAGCGCGAAACGCCCTCTGGCTCGACATCAAAGCGAGCATCCTCGGGCTCCCCATTGAGGTGCCCGAGGTCACGGAGGCGACGGCACTTGGAGCAGCGCTTCTCGCGGGCATCGGATGCGGGCTGTACCGGGACGCGGACAACGCCCTCGCGCGCACCCTGCGTATCGCCCGTCGGGTGGAGCCCAACGAAGCGCTCAGCCGGGTGTATGAGGACGCGTACCCGGCCTACTGCGCTGTCAGCGAGGCGCTTCGCCGCGCGGACGAGGAGCTCGACCGCCGCGGCCGTCCGCCTCACCCCCAAGGGCACGCTTGAGGCTCTTGGGCAGGAAGATGTCGCTCTCCGCGGCGCCGAGGGATTCGAGGAGGTCCAGGGCCCACGCCACGTCTCCGACCCGGTCAAGCGAATGCGCGTCACTGCCGATGGAGAACTTCACTCCGAGCCTAAGCCCGATCTTGACCGCGTCAGGGTCCGGGGTGCGAGTGGCGCAGTGCAGCTCCACGGCCTTGCCGCTCGCGGCGGCGCGGGAGAACACAGCCTCGTACCAGGACCGGTCGAAGAAGCGCGCGGCGATCTCCCGCTCTATGGCTCTGCGCTCGTCGAATGTGGACCCGGGGTGAAGAAGGGGCTCCATGGGGAGATACCCCGCAATGTGGCCAAGCACATCCACCTGGGGGTCTGCCGCCAGTTCGAGGACGTCCTCGCGGTACGCGGTCCAGAACTCCTCGTTGAAGAGATCCCCGCGCCGCGCCGAGGCCACGGCGTGCGTGAGGTAATGGACGCTCCCTATCACGATGTCGAGTTCCCTGGGTAGGCCAGGAACCGGGAATGGGCCGCGCTCCACGCCCACCAGGACGAGCGTGCCGCTCTCTGCGGCACCCCCTTCATCCGCCCTCGCGACCCATGCCGCGCCGGCTCCAGCCTGCTTCGCGTTCGCAGCAAAGACATGGCGTGTTTCATCCGGCCCGCCGGCGCCGTTCTCCAGCGCCCGCCTGGCGTCGAGTATCGCCCGCAGCCGCCCGGCGTAATCGTAGTCGCGTCTCGGGTCCATGGGATCGCAGTGGTCTGTCAAGGCCACTGCAAGGAGCCCCCGCTCACGGGCGTGCCGACGGATGTCTTCGAGGGAACCGTGGCCATCGGAGAGTGCGGAGTGAACGTGCAGGTCGACAAGGGGCAGGCGACTCATGGGACGCACCTCACATCACGGGACGCGCCCGGCGAACGGCTAATAACGGCGTCGCGTCGAAGTCGCGCGCCACGATGGTTGCAGGTGGAGCGGGTTCCACCCCTTGGATTATACCGGTTCTTTCAGGGCAAGGCAACGCGCCGCCTCGCTTAGCTCGCGGCGTGGTGTTCTTGAAGGCTCCTCGCCTGCAGGGGTCGGCCGCGCAAGGCCTTGATCCCCTCGACCGCCGCGGCGGCCGCGCGGATGGTGGTGATGACCGGCACGCCGCGCCTCAGCGCCTCCAGCCTCACATAGTAATCCTCGCACGAGGGCCCCCGCCCCGATGGGGTGTTGATGAGGAGGTTTACCTGTCCTCTCCTGATACATTCGACCGCGGCGGCCACGCCGCTGGGCTCCGTCGTGCCAGCCGTCAGACCACCTCCGCGTTCCGCTCTGCTCACGCTGTCAGTGGTCCCAGGCGCGCCCGCTTCCTCAACCCGGCAGCCCGCACCTTCGGTGCCGCCACCTCCTTGAGCGCCCCCTACAAGCTCCACCGCTACTCCCAAGCTGCGGAGGTACTCCGCGGTCGGCCCGTACGAGAGCAGCGTGAAGCCCAGTGACGCGAGCTCCCGGGCGACCGGCACCACGGATGCCCTCTCCTTCTCGGTGGCCACCACGAGCACGGTCCCCGCTTTGGGCAGCGGTGTCCCGGCAGCCAGCTCTGCCTTGGCGAAGGCCACGCCGAACGTCTCGTCTATCCCCATGACCTCGCCCGTGGACCGCATCTCGGGCCCCAGCACGATGTCGGTCCCAGGAAACTTGGCGAACGGGAACACTGCCTCTTTCACGGCCACGTGCTTTGGGGCCGGATCCGCGACGAGGCCGAGTTCGCCGAGGGTCCTCCCGACCATCACCCTGGTCGCCACCCTTGCAAGGGGCAAGCCCACGGCCTTGCTGACGAACGGGACGGTGCGCGACGCCCTGGGATTGGCCTCCAAGATGTAGACCGCCCCGTCTTTCACCGCGAACTGAACGTTCAGAAGCCCCACCACGCCCAGGGCACGCGCGAGAGACCTCGTTTGCTGCTTGATCTCCTCGACGCACGCAGGTGAGAGCCCGAGCGGCGGGATGGTGCATGCGCTGTCTCCGGAGTGGATGCCGGCGTACTCGATGTGCTCCATCACGCCTCCGATGACGACCGCCTCGCCGTCGCAGACCGCATCCACGTCGACCTCCGTGGCCCCGGCCAGGAAGCTGTCTATCAGGATCACCTGTCCGGGAGCGACCTCCATGGCGCGCGCGACGTAGCTCTTGAGGGACGCGTCATCGTGGACGATCTCCATCGCAGCACCACCAAGGACGTAGGAAGGGCGAACCAGAACGGGGTAGCCCAGCCCCCGCGCAACCGCCAGAGCTTCCTCGCAGGTCCTCGCGGTGCCGTGGAGGGGCTGCCGGAGGCCGAGCTCCGCCGCGAGCTCTGAGAACTTCTCCCGGTCCTCGGCGAGGTCGATGCTGTGCGGCGACGTCCCGAGGATCTTGAGGCCCGCGCTCTCCAGCGCCAGCGCCAGCTTGAGCGGGGTCTGTCCGCCGAATTGCACGATGACCCCCCAAGGATGCTCCTCGTCGGCGATGTTCAGGACGTCCTCCAGTGTGAGCGGCTCGAAGTAGAGCCTGTCGGAGATGTCGTAGTCGGTGCTCACGGTCTCAGGGTTGCAGTTGACCATGATCACCTCGTAGCCCTCCTCCTTGAGGGCGAACGCCGCCTGCACGCAGCAGTAGTCGAACTCTATGCCTTGGCCTATCCTGTTTGGCCCGCTGCCGAGGATCATGACCTTTGGCCTGCCGGACGGCCGTGCCTCGTCCTCCACTTCGTACGTGGAGTAGTAGTACGGGGTGTGTGCCTCGAACTCGGCCGCGCACGTGTCCACCAGCTTGAACACAGGCCGGATTCCGTGCTCGAGCCTGTAGCGCCTCACGTCGAGCTCCCCGGTTCCCGTGAAGCGCGCGAGCTGCTGGTCGGAGAACCCGCACCGTTTCGCCCGGCGAATCAACTCGGGGCCCAAGGTGTCTAGGACTCGAGCGGCGAACGCACCCGCGGGACAAGCGTCGGCACAAGCCTCGCCTGCCTGTGGGCCTTCCTTGCCCGCCTTGCCATCGCCCGCCTTGCCTTCCCACCGTTCGCGCGTCCCCCCCGCCCCGTCGTGTTCCGCGTCCGCGCACGGTCCAACCCGTATCCGTGCCTTGATTTCCGCCTCTACGTCCGCCACCTCTCTCAGATGCCAGAGGAACCACCTGTCTATGCGCGTCAGGCTGTGGATCTCCTCGATGTCCATTCCCGCTCGAAGAGCGCGGTACACTTGGAAGATACGGTCAGGACCCGACGTCGCGAGCCTTGAGCGAAGCTCGCTAAGAGCCGCCTCGCGGCCACGTCGGTCACGTGCCCCGGGCGCACCGAGGCATGGCGCGAGCGCGCCAGCGCACGGCGCAGGCGCCGTCCCCGTGACGAGGCCGCCGCCTTGCGCGCTCTCGTCGTGATCATCGGCCGCGTTGAGGCCGAGCCCGGCCGCGCCCTGGTCCAGCGAGCGGATGGCTTTCTGCAAGGCCTCCTTGAACGTCCGGCCGATGGCCATGACCTCCCCAACTGACTTCATCTGCGTCGTCAGCGTGCTGTCGCCTCCAGGGAACTTGGAGAAGTCCCAGCGGGGGATCTTCACGACGCAGTAGTCTATGGCCGGCTCGAAGGACGCGGGCGTTTCGCGCGTAATGTCATTCACGAGTTCGTCCAGGGTGTAGCCCACGGCGAGCTTGGCGGCGATCTTGGCTATGGGAAAGCCCGTGGCTTTCGAGGCGAGCGCGGACGACCTCGACACGCGCGGGTTCATCTCCACAACCACCATGCGCCCGTCCTCGGGACGCACGGCGAACTGAATGTTGGAGCCGCCCGTCTCGACCCCTATCTCTCGCATCACCGCGATGGCGGCGCTCCGCATTGCCTGGTATTCCACGTCGGTGAGCGTCTGGGCGGGCGCCACCGTGATACTGTCGCCCGTATGGACGCCCATCGGGTCGAGGTTCTCGATGGAGCAAATGATCACCACGTTGTCCGCGCTATCTCGCATGACCTCGAGCTCGTATTCCTTCCAGCCGATCGCAGACTCCTCGACCAGCACTTCGTGCACGGGGCTGAGGCTGATGCCCATGCTCACGATGTCGGCAAGCTCCTTGGCGTCGCGCGCCACCCCGCCGCCCGTCCCGCCGAGGGTGAACGACGGGCGGACCACGATGGGATAGCCGACCGCCATCGCGAACTCCAAGGCCGCCTCCACCGAGCGGACGTGGCGGCTGCGCAGCACGTCAAGGCCGATGCGGGACATGGCCGCCTTGAAAAGTTCCCTGTCCTCGGCCTTTTGAATCGCCTCGAACCCGGCCCCGATGAGCTCAACCCCGTGCTTCTCGAGGATGCCGCGGTTATGCAGCTCCACGGCGAGGTTCAGGCCTGTCTGGCCGCCCAGCGTGGGAAGGATCGCTGAGGGTCGCTCGCGCTCGATGATCCGCTCGAGCACTTCGGTGCAGAGGGGCTCCACGTAGGTCCTGTCGGCCATCTCGGGATCGGTCATGATCGTGGCAGGGTTGCTGTTCACGAGGATCACGCGATAGCCTTCCTCTTTGAGTGCCTTGCACGCTTGCGAACCGGAGTAGTCGAACTCGCACGCCTGCCCTATGATTATCGGGCCGGACCCGATGATGAGGATGCTCTCGAGGTCTTGTCGCTTCGGCATATGACCGCGCCCCCTTCCTTGTCACGCCGGCTGTCGATTCGCAGGCACGGTCGCCCTTACGCCACTCCCCGGCCCTCGCTCTGTGCCGGGTCGACCGCGCCGCCGCAACCACTACCGCTGCAACCGCTGCAACATCTGCCGCCATGAGTTCTGTCCATCATATCAACGAACCTTCTAAACAGGTAGCGCGAGTCATGAGGTCCCGGAGACGCTTCGGGGTGATACTGCACTGAGAAGCACGAGAGCCCGGGCGCTTCCATGCCTTCGATGGTGCCGTCGTTGAGGTTGATATGCGTAACGCGGATGGCTCCTGGTGAAGCGGGGGCGTGCACACAGAAACCGTGATTCTGGGATGTGATCTCCACCCTGCCCGTGAGAAGGTTCTTCACAGGATGATTGGCGCCCCTGTGACCGTACTTCAGCTTGAAGGTCGAAAGACCCAGGGCGAGGCCGAGGATCTGGTGTCCGAGACATATCCCGAATATCGGCTTCTGGCCCACGAGCTTTGCGATCTCGTCCGCAACCCCTGGAACGCCCGCGGGATCGCCGGGCCCGTTCGAGAGGAAGATGCCGTCCGGATTCCTCGCGAGGACATCCTCGGCCGGGGTGTAGGCTGGCACGACCGTCACCTGGCACCCCGCCTCCTCGAGCATCCGAAGAATGCTTCGCTTGATCCCGAAGTCGAAGGCGACCACGCGCCACCGCCCGGAGGTGTTCCACGTATACTCGCGGGCACAGGTCACCCGTCTTACCATGTCCTGTCCCACGAGGCCGGGATATGAGCGAACCTTGCGGAGCAAGCTCTCGCGGTCGAGATCCATGGTGGATACCACGCCGCGCATCGCCCCTGCCTCACGGACGTGCCTCGTGAGGGCCCGGGTATCCACGTCTTCTATCCCAAGCACCCCGTTGGCCTCGAGGTAATCGACGAGGGTGCGCGTGGCTCTCCAGTTGCTCGGAAAGCGGCTGTACTCGCGGATTATCACTGCCTCAACCTGGGGGCGCGCCGACTCGGAATCCGCTTCATTGGCACCGTAGTTCCCGATGAGAGGGTACGTGAAGGTGACTATCTGCCCTTTGTAGGAGGGATCGGTGATGATCTCCTGATACCCGGACATGCTCGTGTTGAATACTACTTCTCCGTAGGCCTCCCCGCTTCCCGCGAACGCCTTTCCCTCGAGCGAGAACCCGTCCTCTAGCACCAGCAGCGCCTTCATGTGCTCCTCCATCCCCACGGTGTGCCGCGACGCGAGCCCGCGGTGACCCGCGACAGCCGCCGCCCGGCAGCCGCCCGCCCGGCGTCGACCAGCGCCGGCCGTCAGCACCGGCCCACCCGCGCTAACCCGCGCCAGCGCATCCGATCTGCACCAGCTGGCACCGGCCTACGCTAACCCGTTGCGCGTCAGCCGCGGCGGACGTGTGTCTCCCCGGCTCCTTCGCGGGGTGGCCGCCTTGCTAACCCGTCTGCAGTCTACAGTCTACGCGCCAGTCTGCCGCCGCCTATGGCCTATGCAGCGTGGGCTACCTAGGTCTGCTCCGCAGGTAGATCGCCGCAAGTTCGCGATACCCTTCAGCGCGCCGGCACTGACCCTTTATGGCCTCTCTTGACTATGGCCTCTCTCGACGCTCTCAGGAGCGGTTTCGAAAGATGGTGCCGCGATGCCTGCGTCCTCTATCCTGCGGCACGAGAAAGAGTGGGAGTAAACTGCCATAAATAGCATGTGTGTGCATACTTATGCAGCCAATGCTTCTTATTGCTATTATAAGCAGCCCGACGTGAAAGTCAATGGCGTGCATAAACTTTTGCTGGGCCCGCAAGCGGGGGGCGCCTGCAGCTCGAGCAGCGCCTGATGTGGCGAATCGGGCCGGGCGCGGGGCCGCGGCGCCGGGCATTCTCAGCTGTTCCGGGCGGTCGCACGCACGCAGCGCAGCGCACAAACACGCGCCCCTTTCCCTCACTGCCCTCGGGGCGTTCCCGGTGGCGCCCAAGGGCCCGAGTGAGGCCGAGTGAGGCTTTCTCGCGCTAGGGCGGCGTGGATTGCCGGGCGAGATATACGGGATCACGCTGTGCCTGCTCAGCCGCGCGTGCTCAGCTCACCAGGCAACAGCCGCCCCGTCTTTGCGGGGCTCGGAACCACAGATGAATACGCCGGTATCGGGGTCGCGCCAGATAAGCTGGCCTCCGCCGAAGCCGGCTGGCTCCTCGTCCACACGGATCTCGTGGCCCAATCTCGCGAGCTCCTCTATCGCTCCGCGGCCTATCGCAGGTTCAACCGCCACTTGCTTGCCCTCTAGAACGCGCACGCGCGGGGCGTCGATAGCCGCCTGCGGGTTGAGGGCATGATCGATGAGGCCGAGGATGACCTGGGCATGTCCCTGGGGCTGCATGTCGCCACCCATGACGCCGAAAGCGGCCAGGGGCACGCCGTCACGCGTGATGAACGCCGGGATGATGGTGTGATACGGGCGCTTGCCCGGAGCGAGCCGGTTCGGGTGCCCCTCCTCAAGGGTGAAACCGCATCCGCGATTCTGCATAGAAATGCCGGTCCCCGGGATCACGATGCCGGACCCGAAGCCCATGTAGTTGGACTGGATGTACGAGACCATCATTCCAGAGGCATCGGCGGTGCATAGGTACACGGTGTCGCCGTCCAGAGGCTGCCGGCGGCGCTGCCTGGGGCGACGAAGAACGTGGTGCTCCGATGCTCGCCACCCACCGAGGAAGACTGAGGCGCCATCAGCCCGGGCGCCACTGCCTGCCTCGGGCGTCGCGCGCTCGCCGACAGGTGCGGCGATATGCCGGTCGGCGTCACGAGCCCGCCCTGTCGCCTGCGGGTCACCACCGGCGGGATGACAACCACCGCCCGGACACCCTGGGTCTGCTTCCGTCATGGCTTTGCCCATTTGAATTAACCTTCTGCGGCTAGCCAAATAGGCGGGGTTGAGCAATTGTTCAGGGGTAACCCGCATGAAAGAGGGGTCCGCGACGAACGAGTACGCATCGGCGAATGCCAGCCTCAGCCCCTCGATGACTACATGCAGTTCCTCCGCGGAGGCGCGCCCCATAGACGGCATGTCGAAGCCTTCCAGTATCCCAAGGGCGATAAGCGCCACGATGCCCTGGCCGTTCGGCGGGATCTCCCATATGTCGTAGCCTCGATAGGTGACGCTGATGGGATCCACCCACTGTGGTTCATGCGAAGCGAGGTCGTCATACGAGAGGTAGCCTCCGGTGGCCTCCGCATAGCGCGCTATGCTCTCCGCTATCTCACCGCGGTAGAAAGCCTCTCCGTTCGAATCCCCGATCAACCTGAGGGTCTTCGCCTGTTCCGGAAGGCGAAACACCTCGCCGGGCAGGGGCGCGCGCCCGTTCGGCAGAAACGCCCGGCGGAATTCCTCGAGCTTGCCTAGTCGCTGCTCGGCCGCTTTCCAGTAGCCTGCGATGACAGGCGGCACGGGGTGGCCCTCCTCCGCGTATTGGGCCGCCGGCGAGAGTAGCCTGGAGAGCGGCATCGTCCCGAAACGTCTCGTGAGCTCAACCCACGCCGACACAACTCCGGGGGTGGTCACGGGAAGCCAACCCGTCGGAGGCACACGGTCAAGACCAAGCCGCTCGAAAACCCCAACGTCCAAGGCCCTGGGGCAGCGTCCCGAGGCATTCAGGCCGTGTAGACGCTTTCCGTCCCAAACGATGGCGAACGCGTCGCCGCCGATGCCATTCGAGGTCGGCTCAAGCACCGTGAGGGCGGCGGCGGTCGCCACGGCCGCGTCCACCGCATTACCGCCCTCGATGAGGATGCGCAGCCCGACTTGAGCTGCGAGAGGGTGGCTTGTAGCTACCGCCCCCCGCCTTCCCATGACGGGGCTTCGGCGTGACGCGAACGGCTGGCGATAATCGAAATGCACTGCACGTAAAGAGCTCATACAAAACGCGCCTCCTGCCGCCCGGCGACGGTGGGACCGCAACAATCCCCCTCCACGCGCCGACCCACCTTCCCTTGCATTGCCTCCGAGCCCTGTCATCCGCGGGTGTCTTTAGTCTCGGTCATTGTTTGGTGATCCTTGGGTTTGCCTCTGCCCGCCCAGCCGTTCGAAAAGCCGCAGCACCTCCATGGGCAACGGGAAGATGACAGTGGAGTTCCGCTCGACAGCGATCTCGGAGAGGGTCTGCAGGTAACGCAGTTGGAGAGCCGATGGCTCAGTCGCGATGACTCGCGCCGCCGCAGCAAGCTTCTCCGAAGCCTGGTACTCGCCGTCCGCGGCGATGACCTTCGCACGCCGCTCGCGTTCCGCCTCGGCCTGTTTGGCCATGGCTCGCTTCATTGTCTCAGGGAGCTCGACGGCCTTGATCTCCACCGCTGTGACCTTCACGCCCCACGGGTCGGTCGCCTCGTCGAGAAGTCTCTGGAGCGTGGCATTGAGCTCGCTGCGTTTCGAGAGCATCTCGTCGAGCTCGTGTTGGCCGAGCACCGACCGGAGGATGGTCTGGCCAAGAAGCGTGGTGCTCTTGACGAAGTCCGCCACCTTCACGACGGCGAGCACCGGATCGAAGACGTTGAAGTATACGACGGCGTCCACCATAACCGGAACGTTGTCGCGCGTGATGATCTCCTGCTTAGGCACGTCTATGGTGAACGTGCGCAGGTCGATCTTCCTCACCTGGTCGATGCCGAACGGGAAGATCACATTGAGGCCAGGCTTCAGCACTCCAACCTGCCGCCCGAATCTGAACAGCACGCCCCGCTGGTACTCCGTGACTATCCGCACCATGCTCGGAAGGAATATGAGCGGGATCAGTATGTACACGACAAACGCGGGGCTCGCCACGAGCCGCAGGCCGAAGTAGGCCCACACGAGGCCGGTAAGGAGCAGGAAGACGAACACCGTCCTGGCCCTGGTGAACAGCGCAAGACCTGCCCACAGCGCCCACCATGCTATCACCGCCCACAGGATCACCCGAAACACGCTCACCACTGCATCGGGCATCATCGTAACCGCCTCCATCGCAACCACCTTCTTTCCTGCGTTATATTCTCCCTGACTACGCTGTTTCCCTCTGACAGACGCGCTACTTCACACAAATAGGACGTTACTCGTAGGCTCGTCCCCTGAGAACTGGCCGCATCCCATGCGGCGAGCCTCCGCCCGCCTTTGTGCCTCTGCCCGTCTTCATCGCTCGGGGAGCGGCAGGAAGGTGGCCGCGAGGCGACAAGAGCGCAGGCACACTAGCGTAGAAATCCTCTGCAGCGAGACCCCTTGTAGCGCGCCGCGGCGGGAGTCGGAACCGGCCACCATCCGCACTGGCCGAGGAGGATCCAGAAAGGAGGATCCAGATAACAAACCTCGAAGTCGTGAACAGTCGGGCCGGCAGCAGATGACGGCGAGCGGCGGACGGCGCGCCAGCGCTGGACCTCGTCGCTCGTCGAGACAGCGAGCGCATGCGAGATGGCCAAGAGCCGAGTCTGCCGCGTCCTGTCATCCTGTCATGCGAGCACCGGCAATCCTAGCGCCGCCAGGTCTGGAGGGATGGGCCGATGGCTAATACAAGCACGGAAACAGTGACGCGAACCACCGTGTACTTTGGGTGCTGCGGTGAAGTGAACACGGAGAGCGTGGTGCGCCAAGTGCGGGAAGAGTGCCTAGAGCTCGGCATCCGGACTGTCGTGGTCGCCTCGGAAACCGGCAGGAGCGCTCTCGCGGCGCTGGAGGGACTCCGCGACACCGGCGCGCAGCTCGTCGTTGTCACCCACTATCCCGCGACCACGTGGGGGCCAAGGGGCGACATACCGATAGGGCTAATGCGCCACGAATATTCGGGGATCCGCGAGACCCTAGTGAAGAACGGGGCAAGGATCGTTCAGGGTTCGAGGCCCTTGGCTCCGCCGTCGCGCTCGATAAGGTGGGACTATCCCACACCCGAGGCGATCATGGACAAAACCCTTGAGGTTTTCGGCGCGGGAACCAAGATCGCTATCGAGGCCGCGATGATAGCCACCGATGCCGGTGCGGTGGCCGAAGGCGACGAGATCATCTCCTGTGCTGGCACCTACAAGGGCCTCGACACAGCCCTCGTGGTCAAAACGGCATACAGCATGCATTTCTTTACCTCCTTCGAGGTTAGGGAGGTGCTGGCCAAACCCAGGTGCCGCATAGGGAGGTTGCCGGAGTACGAGCACGAGAGCTGGAAAGGCGACCTCGAGAAGTACTACAGCCCCTGAGGCTACTGAGGTCGGCGAGGAAGCCCGTGAGAGCGAAAGCTTTCGCCTCGTCACGCGGCGCCCGCGATTCGCTGCCTCCCTGTGCAGCGTTCACGTTTCCGCGAGCCTTACCATGTCTAGGACCAGCCCGGACCATGAGAGGTCCTTGGCGCCAAGGCCGCGACCGGTGTGTGGGTCATAGTACTCCCAAAGACCGTTCCGGAGGACGAGGTCCGCGGTGCGGCAGGCGAGATCCTCCGCCACGTCGCGGAAGCCGTACCGAAGCAGTCCCTGCATCACGAACCAGTTTATATTCACCCACGTGGTGCCGCGCCAGTAGCGATCCGGGGCGAACCGCGGGTCTTCCATGGACACCGTCGGTATGGGGTACTGCGGCCAGAAAGACCGGGGCGAAGCCAACTTGGAGACAAGCGCTGACGCCTCTTCCGGCCAGGGAATGCCAGCGAACAGCGGAAAGAACATGGCCGGAGTCTCCACGCGAATGGGCCGTTCAATGGGCCGTTCCTCGCCCTCCACCATGGCGATGTCGAAGTAGAGGCCGGTGGCCGGGTCTCTCATCTTGTCGCGGATGGCCTCGCGAACATGGGTGGCTTTCTGGTCAAGGACCTCCGCGGACTCGTCGAACCCAAGCTCGCGCGCGCACCAAGCAAGCGCGGCGAGGTTCTCAGCATAGATGCAGTTGAAATCCACGGGCTCCACGTCAAACCAGCCGGACACGAGAGCCGCGGCGCTGTCGAAACCCACCCCTTTCAGGCGCGCACACATCTCGCTGCGGATGGCCTTGTTCCGCTCCTCGTCATCTCCGAATCCGGCCAGCTCGTCCCAGCGCTGAGAGTTGTCCCATCCCGACTCCCAAGGGTGGATGATGGACACGAGCCCGTCGCCGTCTGGATCGCGCCGCGCTGCGAGCCACGAATAGTAGCGGCGGAGCGGCTCGAAGACCTCGCGCACGAACCCCACGTCACCCGTGCGGCGAGCGATCTCGCGAACAGCGAACGCAAGCATAGGAGGCTGGGTTATGCCGCTTCGGTCGGGGGTCCCCCACAGCTCTTCGCCACCGCCGGCGAAGTAATTCATGTGGGGCACCATCCCAGCGTCGGGACCCACCGCGACCTGGTGCGACAGCACCGCTGCCACCTCGCGCCGCGCCTGCTGCGGGTCGCCGAGGTCAAGGTGGATTATGGCGTGAAAACACGAATCCCACAGCCACTGCTGCTCGTATACTCTGGGGGACGGCTTTGTGTACGCATATGGCCCCGCGGTGACGCGGTGCTTCGCCATCACCTCGGCAACCCGCTCACGCAGCAACTCTCTCGTGCCCGAATCGAATCGCACCTCGTCGCTCCTCCCATCAGCCCCGGCCGACATCCTGCCGCCCGGTATACCTCGTGCGGTTATTCCCGGGGCAATTCGTCATTCCTTCACCACCCCGAAGGTAATGCCCGCGGTCATAAACTTCTCCAACAGTAAGAAAAGCACGACGACTGGCACGGCCGTGAGCAGCGACGCATCTCACCTCAGCACTATGTCAACGTCAAAGTCGCCCCCGAACGCAGGCCTGAGGCTGATATCGGGCTCTTTCGGGTAGAGGTCGAGCCTCCCGATGGGAAGGCGGTGCCGGTTGGCCTCGGCCCACCGGGCAGCCTGCAGGTTCAGTGCGCTGCGCGTATTGTAGTCCCGGTACTGGATCATATTCCCTATCTTTACGATGACATCAACCAGGGTCTCCCCGGCGGCCCAGTGGTCGCCGATGCAGATCCAGGAGCCGAAATTCGGGTGAAATATGGGCGTTAGCATCTTGCACACCGGCTTCCCGCGAGGATACTCCGCCCCGAGGTAGATCTCCACCCTGTGGAGGTTTGCGGGAACCGGTCGGCGCAAAAGCCCATCGAGCTTGAGACCAGGAACGCGGTAGGTCACCACGTATCGTTCGGGCGGATTGCCGGACACCGGCTTCACCTCGATGTACGGGTGGCCGGTGAAGCTGTCGCGGATTCTCTCGTAGTCTGCAGCCAGCCTCCGCAAACGTACGCTCATAGGACCATGGCGGCCGGGTCCGCCCGCCGTTGCCGCACGTACGAGCACAAAGGCGCAAACTCAGATTGCCCGCACCGCTTGCCCGCACCGCACGGAAACGGCGGCGGCCGCCCCTCCCTTCTGGAAAGAGTCTCTGGTTGAGCCATTCGGAACCGTCGCCGAGGTCAGCCCTGAAGCTGGGCCCGGCGCCGCCCGCAGATGCGCAGATGACCCTGCAACCGAAGAATACACCACAGTTGCGACACGACACCGCAGGAACGACACCGCAGTTACGAATCCTCAACAGGATCCCATGGCCGGCCGCGACCGTCATAGAGGGAAAGCAGGGCCTCTGCTGTCTGCCGCATGGCGCTCCGCAGCTCGAGCGGCTCCAGAGCCTCTGCGGAGCTGCCGAACGACCGCAGCCATCGCCTGAACTCGTCGAGGCCCGCGATGACGTCAGTGTAAAGATAAGTGCTCTCAGTCTCCCTCTCCAACCGCGCCTCGGGACGCGAGGCCATGCGGTTCTCGACTTTCTCGATCACGTTGAATTCGTCGTAGAACCTTACCTTGACCGGAACAGGCTCGTCATCTGCACGCACTCCCCAAGCAGGCAAGAAGTGCTCCGTCATCTTGAACGCCGGGCGCCTGAACGTGGTCCGGAGCGTCTCCAGTGCAGAGACGCGCTCGCTCGCCAGCGTCACCACCTGCCCGTCCACACATGTCCCGAGGGGCTCGGAGCGCCCTGCAAGGTAACGCCCGACCAGGTACCAGTTGCCCTTGTAGTTCTCGAACACCACGCAAAGCGGTTCGACCACCACGGTCACGGGGGGCCGCGCAGACGCAAGTGCAGGCGGAGGCGCAGGTGTAGGGGTTCCGGCCTCCGTGCCTGTGCCGCTCACGTTCGCGGCAGCACGTCTTGTGCTAGTACGCCTCGGGCGGTAGACTACTTTCACGTGACGGCAAGCCTTCGCCGCGTCCTCGAAGGCCCTTGTGAACCTTTCGATCTCGGGGGTCGGGTAGAACGACCGCAGTCCCTTGACGAGGCGATACCGTCCCGGGTCCATCCTCTCGCCCTGTGCTTGCCCCTCCTCTTTGCCGGCCTCGAAGCCCACAGGAAAGAAGGCGTGCCGTACCCGCTCCAGTGCGGCCTTCACCACGGAGTCCCTGGTCCCCTCACACGCCTCCAGAAAGGCTCGAGCCTCCTCGGGCGTGAACCTGAGCGGCGGCACAAGGGGTACCTCGCCGTCCGGAGTCACAGCCCATCGTGCGTCGGGAGACCACATATGCGGCGAGGGTGTGGTGCCAGCTGAGGCAACGGCGTCGTCGTCCTCACCATCGGGACGGTAGAGGGGGACCAGCCATTCCTCGAGCTTTGCAAGATCGTGGCAGATGACCTCTTCCGAGGTCTCGCACTGCCTGGCAAGCTCAGCGATGGTAAGCCCGTCCCGGTGTTTGCTCAGGAGAAAGAGAACCCGGCCGAGCCGTTCGATGACTCGTAGCTCAGGCGCTTCTGTCCTCACCCGTGACACCCTGGCTCTCTCCTTTTGCTCAGTCAGCCCCTAGCTTCGGTTTCGTCTGCCGCAGATCGCCCGACGCCGGCAGCGCCAGGTGCACCATACCGCTCAAGCATCTTCAGCGCGCTCTCGCGCATGGCGGCCCGCAGACTCTCCGGCTCGAGCACGTCGGCCGAGGCCCCAAAGCTCCGCAGCCACATCCGAAGGTCGTCGAACCCAACGACGTCATCCTCGTAGATCCAGGTTCCATCGCGCTCCTCGTGCAGGACCCTGTTTCGGCGGTGCGCTGTCTCAGCGCGCACCCGGTTCACCACGTTGAAGTCGTTGTAGAAGCGGATGCGCACGTGCATCCTGTCGCCGCCCTGGAGCCCCCACCTGTCGGCAAACAACGCGTGGAGGTCAAAGCCCTGCGGGTAAGTGAACGGGATGTCAGTGACCGAGAGGGATTTTATGCGGTCGAGCCTCCATAGCTGCAGGTTCCTGTGGGGCTCCTCGCCGCAGGACGGGGGCGGGATGGCGCGCCGCATCCACCTGCTCTCGGGGTCCGCCTCGGACACGAGGTACCAGGCATCGAGCACCCAGTAATAGATGGTGCCGAGCGGGGACACGATCTCGGGTTTTCCAGCATCGGCCTCGGCGTCGGCGCTGGCGTTGGCGTTGCCGTTGGCGGGGGCGTCTGCGCTAACGTTGGCGTTCGTGTTGGCGTTGGCGTCGGCGTCGGGCCCCGCCTCCGGCCCGCCAGGCGTGTCCGGCGGCGCCCACCTCACCACGCCCCGCCTCCTCCGAGGCTCGTATACAAGGGACAACTTGCGTCTCTCCCGGATGGCGGTCTCCACGTCTCGCAGGAGCTTCGCCTCCTGAACGTCCATTTGGGGCAGCCGTCCCTGAATGATGCAGTACTCGGATTGGGCCTCCACCATGGACACCAGCTTGTCGTACATGCTCCGGTCGCGGCGAAGCGCCGAGTTCCAATCGATCCTGGCATATGCCGATCGCAGGAACGTGCGGTGCGGGCTCGTTTGCATCCTGACTTCGAGGTACCCCAGAAGACGCGCCAGTTCCTCGCATGACAGGCCGGAATCAGACGCGACGCGCGGGCCCAGTCTGTAGTAAGTCTGGTCCGAGTCATCCCCGGACTCCTCGAGAATACCCTCCCGCACAAGCCAGTTCAGGTCGCGTTCGATGGTGCGCCGGGAGAGCGTGCCACCCCGGTCTCTCCTCGTTCTGAGACCCAGACTAATGAGCTCTTCTCTGCTCACGACGCCGCGGACCCAGACACGACACATGTAGGTTACGGCCCGCCAGACCTTGTCTGTGGCGCGGTCGGCCTGGTCGCCAGCGTAGGAGCGGTAGTAGCCCGCCGGCCTTTCGGCTCCTGCAGCGCGACACCCCGAAGAAGGCGCCGGGCGCAGGTCCCGGCCTGAGGCAGCTGGTCCGATGCTGACTGCGTTTCCAATGCGCTTTCTGGCAGCCTTCAGGCGGCGCTGGGCCGTCCGCTGGCTCACCCCGTACTTTGCGGCGAGAGCAGCCGTATCCGGCCGCCTTCCGCTCCGGAGAAGCCACTCACACTCTTCGTCCAGCGACGAAGGGGCCGATCCCTCGGGCCGAGGCACGGCACTCTGGAATGAGTCGTGTACGGGATCACGGGGTAGACCATGGGCCTGTGAGTCGTTCGGGCTACGACCCACGCCTCCCGCATTGGGGGCTCTGCCCCTGCTGGCTCCCGCCTGGTATGAGCCGGTGCCGGCGCGTTCGACACTATCGGCCATTGCCTATTCACCGCCGCTTCGCGCTCGTTCTATTAGGCATGAGGCAGTCATCGGATGATGCAACCTGCGGCTGCTCCGTACGGAGATTCGACATATGACGAGGGATACCTTCACGCTCCGTGGCCGGAGTTATGAGAGGGCGGCGATGGGGGCGGGAGGAGACCTAGCCTGCGATGTCACTCCTTCACCGCCCCGAAGGTAAGGCCCGGCAGCCGGGAAACAAGGCGCTGACGAGGTGACGACGGGTCCACGCGAGCGCCCGGTCGAGGTCGTCCGCAAGAACGAGGGCGAACACGTCATGCGCAATCCGGAAGCACCACAGCGCGTTGCCCAGGAGCCAGATGTTGTCGTCCACGAGCGTTCCGTCAAGGAGCGAGCCGATCACCGGGAAGATGACGGCCCTGGGCTGGAAGACATCTATGACCAGGTGGATCCCAACGCCGATCGCGGCCGCACCCAGGAGGCCTCCCGCAACCTTCATGAGCACCCGACGGGCGTGGCTACGATAGGCGGCCATGGACGAGCCGCTGGAGGCATCAAGCTCCATCTGCCGGTAGTATCTGAGGTACAGCTGCTCTAGGCCCCACACCACGAGGCCGCTGTGAAAGAGAAAGAACCTATGGGCGCCGATCCCGACAAGGCTGATGTCCAGGTCGGGCATGGCGATGCCCTGGGCAAGGCCGACGAGGCCGGCTGGCACGATGAGCGTTGCCTGTCCCGCGTCGCGGAAGCGTTGCTGCCAGGCGGCCCACTCCGACTGCATCCGGGAAAGGCTGGGTGGGTCCGACACGAGGGACGTGAGATCCCAGCACGGCTCGCCATGGCGGCTGCGGCGGCCGGAGCCTAGCTCAGCCCGTCCCCGTCCCTGCCCCTGTCCCTGTCCCGGTGCCAGTCGCAGTCCCTGTCGCCAGCTTGCGACATATGGACCTGCGCCCGTCAACGCCGCCTGCACTTGCCGCGCTCCGGCAGCAATCTGCCTCAGCGCAACGTCTCGAAAGCTTCTGTCGACGAATAGCTGCGCGGGTAGACGGGCCCGCGCCGCCTCCACTTCGATGATGAGCCTTCTCTCCCGGCTATCCATTGACCTCCCCTCCTCCAGCTCCTGTTTCGTGTGACTCTTCCAACCCGGTTGGCTCGACCGGCTCGCCCTGGCGCGGGACCTCCCGGCTCAGGGTCCTTGAGGGGGCCGCGCACCTTCCTCAACGAGGATGACGATAAGCCACGCCAGCACCCGCTGGTCAAGGGAGCGCCTGAGCCGCCAGTATCCCAGGGCGCCCAGCCCGCCGACAACCGTGAGCGCGCCCAAAGGGGACAGCAGAAAGGCGAGTCCCCCGGTCAGGGTCGTGTATGCAACGAACGGCAACGTTACTCCCAGGACCGTCGTGAAGAGGGCGTGCGCAACAGTGGTGGCCGCCAGGTACACTCCGAATCCAGCGGCCGTGGCGCCGCCCAGGAGCAAGGTGGCGAGGCCTCCACGGGCGACAAAGGTACGCAGGGTGCGTCCGGTGAGTTCCTGCAGGCCGAGATCTTCCTGAATAGAGCGCCGTTCGGCCTTCGAGAGCGCAAGAAGCCGCCGCTCTATGGCGTCCTCGAGCCCGGCTGCGTAGTTCGGGTGCTGGTTTGCGAGGCTGGCGGTGAGACGGTCGACCATCTCGCGGACGAAGCCCTCGTATACGAGACGCTCCAGGGTCTCGACGGGGAGGCGGTCTGCATGGCGCACACCATAGAGCGGCGCGGCCTTCATAAGGGCCGCCCGGGCAAGAAGGGCATCCCCGCGCCCAGTCGCGAACGCGCGCCCAGGGCCGCTGCGAACGGCGATCTCCTCGCGAATGAGGGTACGTAGCTCACGATCCCCGACTGCACGCAGGCGCAGGCTTTCTTCCACGTCCGCTATCTCGCGCGCGAGCGCGGCATTGAAGCTTGCAGCTGCACCGCCGCCACCGCCGCGCGAAAGCGCCGCCTCAGCGCTCAGGCGAACGAGTTGCGCCGGCTTCAGTACCCTGAGGGTGGCAGCAACCGGGCGCAACCCGCGTGCGTCCATATGGTTCAGATTGGCGATGAACACAGTTCTACCCCCCCCCGCGTCCTCACATCATGGTATCGCGCAACGGTTTCCCGCCGTAACGGTGGTGGTGCCGGCCGTCTCACCTCTACCTCCTGCACCCCGCCGTGTTACGTTACCATGTTACCATGTCGCCGCGATCAGTCCGCGACAACCACACGAGCCCCTGCAGCAAATGGGTCAAAGGTGTTGCCCACTCGCTTGACCTTCTCACGGCACCGTTCGCAGAGCGGATAGTAGATGAGACTGTCCTCGGCGGCCAGTTCGCCGGCAAGCTCGAACTGTAGCCGAACGAGGTCCGACCGACGCAGCTGTGCTTCAAAGACGCTGAACTGCACCGGATAGCCATAGGCTTCGAGGGTCTTGTGGACGCGCCTTCGCCGCTTGTCGTCGCGGACATCGTAGCTGATGATGTACAATGCCGGTCCTTCCATGAACCCCAGCTCCCTCTCAACCCAACCTTGGGAATGGCGTGGTTACGCCCTCATCCGATGATACATCGTGTGTCGGCGATGGCGGCCCGCCGCTATGCGCCATGATGCCGCCGTAAGCGAGCTATCGGACAAGGAAAGGGTAGTACCGGTCAAGTTCGCCGGATACGTACTTCGCCAGTAGTCTTGCCTGAAGCTCGATTATGCGACGGTACGAGACGCGATAGTTGAAGATCGGGTGCGTAATCTCCTGCTGCATCCGTGCCTGGTATGCAGCGACGAAGATTGCACGGCCACGTCGAGCAAGATAGCACCCTCCTGGGTCGACGTCGAAATCCTCGCCCGTCACCATCCCCTTGTTGACAAGGGTTAGAACGAGTGTATCCACGAGGCATGCACGGAACTCCTCCATCAGGTCGAGGGCGAGGCTGGGCCGCGCATACTTCGCGGTGTGATAAAACCCGATGTACGGGTCGAGCCCAACCGCGTCGATAGAATACAGGACCGTGTTACAGAGCATTGCGTAGCCGAAGCTGAGCATGGCATTGACCGGATCCCGCGGTGGGCGGCGGTTCCGGCAGGTGAACGTGAAAGCCCTGACCGCGTCCGACACGGGAAGTCTGCGGTCGTCTTGCTGATTGGGCTGACGAGGCGGCCGGAGAAACGCCGCCAGGCCGTGAAAGTAAACACGGGCAGCGTTGCCTTCGACGCCGCGAAGGCTGTCCAGGGACGCTGCCGCCTCGGCATCGGAAATGGCGTTGCGCAGCCTGTCTATGCATTGATCAACGTCTGCAAGTAGCGCGGCCACAGGTATTGATGCCTGCGTGAATGCTGATGCTGCGGACACGGCCTTATCGGCACCTGCCGTGAACGACTCAGCTCGGGCTAAGGCGTGGGACCCGTCCTTGGTCTCTGCATCGGTCTTCAGGGATACACGAGGCACCCCCAGGACCGTCCGCGCAGTGGCTTCCCCTTCATACGGTGCGTCTGGAGCAATAGGTGACCTGCCGACCATCGACCGCCTGTAGCGCATCAGGACGGTTCTCATGTTGGCAATCTTCGCCGCAACGATCTGGCGCGCAAGGGCAAGTTGAACGCGGTCATTGCTGAGGTGCTGGTATTGCGCATACCGCAGAGCACCGTTCTTCGAGAGAGGCGGAACCGTTCGGCCCAGAAGGCGCCCGGTTCTGGTCATGATGGTAATAGGCACACCCCGGCTCAGCGCGAGGTGCATAGCGGGCGCAGTCCAGTTTACACGGCCACACATAAGGATCTCGTCTACGTTGATCGCTGGGACTTCTCTCAGGACCTTGTCTCCTGCGCAAACCGCAAACCGCTGACCGTCGCAGCGAAGGTAGGCGCCTGGGACATCTATGTAGAGGATTCGACCGAGATTCCCTGAGGGGACGGGATGAGCCAGGGTCGCCAAGCGGGCGACGTCATCCAGGCGATCCGCTAGGTGATCCGCGTGGTCCGGCGATGGGGTATCCGGTAGCCTGGACCGCCGACTCAGATGTGACGTTTCAAAAGGCATGCACCGATCTCTCAGGCTGCATCCGTCGCAGCGGGCGCCCGGTGCCGGAAGCGGTATCTCTCTGCTCTCAAGGATGCGGCGTGCGTCTTCGACAGCACGGATGGCCAGGGCACGAAGGTCGTCATCGATGATCACCTCGCGGCGCGTGCGCGACCCGGCATAGTAGACGTAGCCGATCGGCACCACGATATCGTGCATTTCCTCCAGTGCCATGGCTTGAAGGCACACCTGAATGTCATGCGAAAGGTGGTAACCCATGTTTCCCTTCTTGAACTCCACAGGAGCGATGCGATCGCCCTCGTCAACAGCATCCGCTATCCCCACAAGGCCGAGGCTCCTTGACACCAGGCGGACCGAGCGCACCTGCCTCCGGCCTTCGGCGAGCACCTGGCGACGCTCAGCGCGCTTCTCCTCCTGTAACCTGCCTTCGATGAGAGCAGCATTCTCATCCACAGCGCCCTCAACCATGCGATAGTAGAAGCTGCGCGGACAGTAGACCAGCTCCGCAACGGCCGAGATCGGCAGGTAGTCAGAACTATCTTCCTCGTTGTCGTGAGCGTTCTGCGGTTTCACAGCCTTGTCTCTTGTCACTCTGTCCCTTGTCACTCTGTCACATCGTGACTCGCTTGACACTGCATGTGCCTCTGTAGGACGATCGCCTGAGTCTTCCGAGTCCGGTTCCACGACAAGGCGTTGCTTGCCGTGAGATGCCGAAGGAGCACCCGGATAGCAGCCACGGGGTCGCCCTCCGCCGTTAGGCCCCGTGGCATACAAGGGTTGGCCTCCTGACGGATCGGGTTCACACGAATGGCTAGTACAGAATGCAAGGCCGGGTAGCGTCTTGCCTCGTCCATCCCCTTCGGTCTCCCCCTCGTGCACCCCCTCCCCCTGCCCTTCACCATCCCCTTCCCCGCCAGGTTCGCATTCGCGCTCTATGTCGCCCAGAATGTCGGCGATTTCGGAGGGATCGACGATGGGCGAGGTACCGGAGACGGACGACGAGGTAGAGGTAGTGTGGGAAGCGGGCGACCGCCCCCCGGACGAAGCCCGACGCGAAAGCTTGCTACCTGTCGCACCCGTGATCGCGGTTGACTCAGCCTGAAGCTCACCGGGGCGCTGGGCTGCTGGGACATTGTTCGCCTGAGTTACACCTCCGGCCAAACCGAGTCGGTCAAGGACCGCGTTTACTGCGGCGGAGACCAGCGCGTAGCCGATCGACCCTGGTACGAACGCACCCGCACGGCTAGCCTCTGTCTCTGGCGTGACGAAGGGCGACTTCCGGCTTGCGGACGTAGCCGCGGCTCGCCCGCCTGTGCGCCTTCCTGCCTTCAATTGTGCCGACTCAAGTGTGCGTCTCCGTCGCATCACAATCGCCCCCTCAACTCCACGCCAGATCAGCCACGGTCGGTGCGCAGCGATGCTGCCGGGCACTTTGCAGCCCGAGTCGATGCTAGCATACGGAAGCGACATGGCGGAGGGAAGGAGAGGCGACATCGATGCGAATGCGCAGCCGTAACCCTGGCCGGGGCCGGGGCCGGGGCGGGACAGTAGCCAAGCAACGTGTTGCGTTCGCGGGGTGTAGTCGATAACCCGAAGAACCCACCACGTGGAGCGACAGCCGTCTTTTGCGGAGCCGTTGTCGGAGACAGGCACAGACTCCCTATGGGAATTGCACGGGGTTGGTACCAGCTCGGCAGCAGGAAGGACCTGGTCGCAGGCAGACCCAACTTCGACACCCGCGGGGTAACGCCGCAGTTAGACGGCATATAGGTTTTTCATTTTGCCACTATGCATTCGGAGGCTCTGATTCGCTCGGGTATCGGTACCTCCAGCGCGTTCAGGATGGTCCGCTGCCGGTCAGTAAGGGTGGTGGTTGTAATCCACCGCTCCCGACCGATGGCGGTCTCGCAAGCGCGAATCTGGCTAAGTTCCTCTAGGGCCGTCTGTGCGGTGATGCCCAAGTTCGCCTTCTCGAGCGCTACATCGATAACACGCTCAAGGAGGTACGCCAAGACACACAGGCTCAAGTGCGCCCGCACACGCTCATCCTTCCAGTGGTAGATCGGCCTTGCCTCCAGTGGGTTCTTGATGGTGCGGAACGCATCCTCTACCTTCCAGAGCCCCTTGTAAGAGAGCGCAAGCTCCGCGGGCGAAAGGGCGGTGTTCGTAGTAAGCACCCACTTGCCGTCATAGCGGGCGTCTTCGCGAATGCGCGACTCGTTAAGCTCCACCTTGGCCCCATGGATGGTAAGATAACGCCGAGCCACGCTGTTCTTAAGAAGCGAGCCCACTCCCTTCGAAAACTCGGCCTTGAGGTATGTCACCATCGCCTCGCGCTCTTCCCTATCCCGAAGCTCCTCCTCGGAGTTGTAGCACACCACATACCGCTCGTCCCCCGGCATCCGTACCTCCTTGACGTGAAGGTTACGATCCACCACATGATAACGGCCGGCTCGTGATAGGACCTCTCTTGTGGTAAGATGGCGCATCCGTGTCCCCGCAATATATCCGATGCCAGCGCTGCGTAACGCCGCAAGATTCGCCTCGCTCACCATCCCCCGGTCCACTACCACGATGATCTCGCCGACCGGAAGCCTCGAGCGAAGCTCATCCATGGCTTGCCTGAAGGCATAGACATCACTCGTGTTACCGGGGAGGATCATGTGAAACAGGGGATACCCCTCAGGCGTCACGAACAGCCCCAGGACCACCTGGGGACGGTCAGACCGCTTGTCTCGCGAGTACCCAAACCGCGCAAGACCCAAAGGCCCGTCACCTTCGAAGTACACGCTCGTCGTGTCAAAGAGCACAAGCCGGAGGTCACTTACAAGGCGTGCGGTCACCCGCTCAATGAGCCCGACCTGCACATCGTCCAGCACCTCATACACAAAGTCCAAGGTGCGATAGAGTTGATGAAGCTCCGGGGCTTCAAGGTCCGGGGCATAAACCCTGTCGAGCCACCGTATGGTGGCCCGCTCAGAACAGGGGTCCACTACCCTGCTGAAGACGATGGCGCGAACACCGGCCTCCACATCGAATCCCAGGCGACGTCGGGCGGCAAGACCGCGGAACAGTCCGTCAAAGCCGAGGTGAGACCAGAGGTGCGAAAGCACGTAAACCGTCCCATACTCTCTCGCCTTAAGGATCTCCACATCCTCGGCACTCGCCACCTTTGCCCGGCCGTAAGGGGCCAGCGATGCTATGAGCCGGTCTACCTGCCCAGGGTCGAGGAGATCCTCCCGGCCGAGGTTTGCCACTACTCGATGCGTGGGGCGGCCATCGCGCCAGACGCTCTCCACGAGCTGAATATAGATGTAGGTTTTGCCCCCAGACTTAGCTTTCGTCCTCTTGATGAACATCCTGCCACTATCATAACGAACCGCGTGACAGTTGTCAAGCTGGCCTTTCCACCATATTTGCCACTAGGCTTTCTCTACACATATGGCCTTACGCTGGGCAAACGCCACCGGACACATGCAAAGTGTCGAAGTTCGGTCAGACGGAGTTGTTACCTTCACCGGGCACCGCCCCGACAAGCTGGGGGGCTATGCGTTTCAATTCCCGATGGGAATTAGACGGGGTTGCTGCATGTAGTTCTGAAGCAGGCAGATGGCAAGGGTGTTATATTTCAATTCCCGATGGGAATTAGCCGGAGTTGCTACTGGCAGGGGGCGCGTTATAAATACTCTGCTCCCTGATGTTTCAATTCCCGATGGGAATTAGCCGGAGTTGCTACTTGTGGTGGCTCTGGGCCATCATATTCTTCGTGAGTAGTTTCAATTCCCGATGGGAATTAGCCGGAGTTGCTACTCTGGATCAAGACCACAAGACCACTCACAGCTAGTGGTTTCAATTCCCGATGGGAATTAGCCGGAGTTGCTACGAGCAGAAAAACAGTAATCCTGGGCAACTCTCTACTTGCGTTTCAATTCCCGATGGGAATTAGCCGGAGTTGCTACATGCGACCCCGACGAATGCCGAGCCGTTCGGTCTGTGGTTTCAATTCCCGATGGGAATTAGCCGGAGTTGCTACAAAAAGGCCAGGTCGAGAGGGCCAAGGCCCTCATAGGTTTCAATTCCCGATGGGAATTAGCCGGAGTTGCTACACTTCAGCATGCACCTATGGGTCTTGGTCGTGTAGTCCTGTTTCAATTCCCGATGGGAATTAGCCGGAGTTGCTACTTGGGCATCGAACTCGAGCCCAACTTCACATCATATAGGTTTCAATTCCCGATGGGAATTAGCCGGAGTTGCTACTAAACCGTGGTAGCACGGCCAAAAACAAAAAGCAGCCCGGTTTCAATTCCCGATGGGAATTAGCCGGAGTTGCTACACCCGTTATGTCCGGGTACTTAATTGTCTGCCCTGCGAAGTTTCAATTCCCGATGGGAATTAGCCGGAGTTGCTACGTGGCAGCCACGGCACCTATGCCGGATGCAGCAAGAGGTTTCAATTCCCGATGGGAATTAGCCGGAGTTGCTACGAGCATGACGTTAAAAGGCTCTATTTTAATTTACCCAATGATGTTTCAATTCCCGATGGGAATTAGCCGGAGTTGCTACGTCGTGGTTGTGGTGGCTGTGGGCCGCCATATTTACTAGTTTCAATTCCCGATGGGAATTAGCCGGAGTTGCTACCCCATTCCGCCCGGCATGGAGATCAACCACAAAGATGGGTTTCAATTCCCGATGGGAATTAGCCGGAGTTGCTACTCTTCTCAGAGGGAGGTCTTTGATCCCAAGAGTTCTGAGGTTTCAATTCCCGATGGGAATTAGCCGGAGTTGCTACAACCCGATGGCCATGCTCCTTCCAGAAAGTGTGGCCAAAAAGTTTCAATTCCCGATGGGAATTAGCCGGAGTTGCTACGAGCACCGCTTCGAGCTCCTCGTCGGAAAGCGGGTAGAGGTGTTTCAATTCCCGATGGGAATTAGCCGGAGTTGCTACGAGCCTTGCAGGGTTATATGGCAGGTCCACGTTTATGGTTTCAATTCCCGATGGGAATTAGCCGGAGTTGCTACCACCCAGAACCTCTCAAACGGAAGATCGTGCTTCATGGTTTCAATTCCCGATGGGAATTAGCCGGAGTTGCTACAGCACGCCCCGGAAGCCGCTTGTGGCGCGGGGTCTAGACACGAAGATCGAACATCTCCCGATCCATGAAGACGTGTTACCAGATCCTGTCTCGTCGACAGCACCCGTTTTCTTGTCTAGCTGCAGATTTGCCTGATCGCACATCCCCAGGGGTTTTTGACATTGCACGATGTTCGCGGTCCCTCCTTCACGTATTCTGTCTTTCGCCACCCAGCAAGGATATCCTCCCTCTCAGATTTCGACTTCTTGATTGTTCATTGCGGTCCGCCCCGTGCCCTGCCCATCCCCATGGTAGTCCGGTACCCGATACCAGCATAGAAAGAGTAGAGACTAAGCGTGGCAAGTGCCCACAACAACTCTCCCGGCACACCCGGTCTGAAAGTGTAGGATACGTCTCCGACGAAACCGAGCAACATGAACTCGGCGAACCTGACCGCCTCGGTACGTAACCGATAGCGGGTAACAAACATGCTCGACTGGAGGTCTTCCTCCCTCACAAGGTCCCGCGGCCACGGCTCCGGCGCGAGGGCGTTCCACCGGGTAAGGAGACTTCCCAGCACCAGCTCAGGCAAGGGAAAAAGCACTTGCTCGCCTCGTCGTCGAAAGCTGGTTGGAGTGAGAAACGAAAACGTGATCCTTCGCCCTGATACCTCCGGGCCATCGTCGGCATGTCGGACTAGGCCGGCATAGTCGGTGGTGAGCTGAACTTCTTCCCGGGCGTCCGTCCCCACAAAGCGCGCGGCCCCGACCGATACCGGACGACCGCTCCATGGGGGGGCGACTTCTTGGAGCGCGCAATACATAGGATATGATAGCGAGAATACTGAGAAAGAGTATTCCTGGCCTTCCTCCAGTGCGTCCGCGCTCACCGCTGCACGGTAGGGGAGGCTGGACAGGCTCGTTCCCCGTCCTCTCAAAGGCGACCACACTATGACGCCGTCCTCTCCTGCGCGGCGCAACCAGTCAATGGCAAACGGCTTCAGGCGCGCTGCGTGCACCTCTTCCGCCCATCCCGCATCAAGCTCTCGAAGCAAATCGAAAACCAGCGCATGCAACTGCTCGCCACCAGGGCCGGGGAAGTACCCCGGCGTCTCGCATCGCATCACGAACTTAAAGCACGCAAGCATCCCAGTAAGCTCCTCGCACGGCGGCCCGATTTCACCATCGTTCCTCCGAATGGATTCCAACTGGGCCCAGCGCCTCGTTCAGCTCAGGCTGTAGACAACCGTCTCCTTACGCATACTCGAGCGCGGCACGTGTGGCAACCGGCATGCAACCCACTCTTTCAACGTGAATCGGGAAAGTCCTGCAGAAAACGTTCAGCTTGAACTGGGATCTCTGCCTGGACTCGACCACGAACTATACCAGTCCTCCTTGGCCCGCCGCCATCCTTCGAAAATTCCCATACATGGCAGGAAACACCGAGATCCTGTCGAAGACAATTTCTAGCAGCACACTCAGGGAGAGCCTCGGTATGCCTGTCCCGGCCACGCAGACGCAAACATTGACGCACCACCGACATAACCGGAGCACCCGAAACCTCAGTCGCCAGCTCCATTGCACCAGACACGTCAACTCTCACATCGCACCGGAATCCATAGGGCTCAAGTCCGAGGCCATGGGGCACGGACACATGGGTGCATAAGGCCCCTACATCGTGTTAACGTGACGCTTTGCGGGTCTGTCAGCAGGTCGGAGGGTAGCCGGAAAGCTGACCGGGCGTTTGCCGCCGTATCACCCGCTACATACGCAGCGGGCGTGTCGCGACACTGCGCGAGGCTGGTGTCGCACCAATGGGTTATCATTTTCCGGGGACGACCCGCGCTGGTAACAAGTTCCCGTGCGTCAGCCATATACTCTGGTTCTTCGTCTCCGTGTGACATGGTGGCGCACGCCCTGTGTCCTGTTGACAGTCTGCTGAGAGCAGCGGTAATTCCTTCGCATGGAAGGAGGAATGCGTGCTTGTTATTGGAAACGCCGCGGCGAAAGGATGGTGATTATGGTCTCCTGGAAGGATAGGTTTACCGGCGTCACATACCGCTCGAGCGGCCCATGGCGCGCAGCTTGCCTCGCGCATCTCGCAGACCTGGTTGCGGACCGGTTGGCTGAAGCGCTTCGCGGACGCAACCCCTGCACCGACAATTCCGGCGTTAGCTCCGCTGCGAACAACTCCGCCTTTGAGCTCGCGAACGCACTCGCACGCTTCTGGAGCGAGGAGTACTATGAGCTTCTGTTCCCTCTCAGGCTAGGCCTCGCGGTCCAGCGAGATAGCGGCGGGGGCGTCGCTGACATCCAGTGGCGTGACCCATTCGGTCAAAGCGCTGGCCCGGCTGATCTCGTAGACCTCGACTCCGTGCTGCGCAGCTACGACAGCCCCGCTAAAGCCTTCCGAACGAGGCACCTCGAGGAGAACAAGCTACCTCCCATCCTGCCCCTACGAGCCGGCACCGGACCAGGTGCCCAGGAGGATCTCCTCCCCGAGCGGCTTCTCGTTGGGAGCCTCATCGCAGGATGCACGGTGCGGCACGCGCTCGCCAACGGAGAGCAGGACCATCAGTCCGACCGCGGCGCCCTGCCACTTCGCCATGATGCAGTGAGCACCGCAAGGCTTGGGGTCCTCGCATCGCCCTTCCTCGAGCCGGAAGCTGGCAACTCGGAGGGGTCAAAGCACATCGTCGGCATCCTTCACACGGTTCCCGGGGCGTTTGCCGTAGCGTCGTTCATCGCAGGCATCAGTGCCGTGCAGGACGGCATTCCAGAGCCCATTCGGGAGATCCTCCCTTCGCTCCGCGCATGGCTTGGCGGAGAGACGAGAAGCCTCGATCTCCCTAGACAAGCGGCGGAAATACAGATGAGGTTCATCGTCGCCGCCCCGCAGCGTATTCAGCATTACGTCTTCGAATCCCCAGGCCTCAAGGAGATCCGTGGGGCCTCAGCCCTCCTTGACCAAACTATCGGGGAAACCATTAGGGAAGACGTGGTGAAGGAAAACGGTCATGAGGCGGTCGTCCGCTGCGCTGCAAGCACCATTGAATTCCTCTCGATGGTCGAAGGGCCAGCGTCGGACGGTGTAACGTGGAGGGATCTGATAAAGCGCCGGTTTTACGACAATGTGGGGCCCGTATGGATTGCGGTTGGCGAGGCTGCGGCAACCCTTCGAGATGTCGTCCAGAAGTGGAAATCGATAAGCAGCGAGGCATGGAACAGCTTGCAGAAGGATAGGAACAAGGCCGAAGTTGCAGCTATCGAGATCCTACCGTTTGAAGCGCGATGCGACAAATGCAGACTGCGTCCGGCCTCAGAGCGCTTCACAGACCAAGACGGCTTGGGGTGGATATGCGACCCGTGCAATCGAAAGATCGAAACCTCGGAAAAATGGGCCAGGAGACGGATCTCAAAGCTGTTGTCTCGTCTCGGAATTAGCGCCCGGGAGTTGCTACAGACACGAAATACCGAAACGCAAGATGGCAAGGCGCACGGCGACACCGACGAACTTGCGTCCTCCCTGGATGATCTCCCGGCGGAAAACGCCCGCTACAAGCATAACGCCGTCATCTTCGGGGACGGGAACAACTTCGGGGGCATGGTACAGAAGCTAGACAGCATCCCCGCGACAATTCAGTGGTCCCAGAGGGTAGCCGCAATCACGAAAGCGGCGGCGGGGCTTGCTCTGGCTATGAGCATTGTGGAGGATCTAAGACGTGGCGCACAGTACGAGCACATACCGTTCGAGGTACTTACTCTGGGCGGTGACGACATGTCCTTCATCACCGCTGGCACACTCGCTCTTCCTTTGACCAGGCACCTCCTGGAATTGACCGACGCCGAATTCAAGATGCCTGCGACCTCGGCAACCGTCTGTCCTTTCCCCTCCGATGCCAACCGCAAGCCGGTATCGTTCTCGTTCGGAGTCGTGATATGCGACTCCAAAGCGCCGATTCGGGTCGTATCGGAATGGGCTGAAGAACAAGCGATGAAGGAAGCCAAAGGAAAGGTGCGAAACTCGAAGGAACCATCGCCCAAGGGTACAGTCGCGTTCGTCATTGCGAATTCCCTGGATAACCTCCCCTCAGGTTGGGACGCGTACACACGCGAGCTCACGCGCATGGTGGTGCCTCTCGGCAAGCTGAAGAACCGCGATAACGCGGAAAACCGGTGCTTTGTCATACGTTCGGTAATGCAACCGCTGGACGAAAGTCAGCTTAGCTTCCTGCTAGACATAGCTAACGAGCTACGCCAGCACCAGTCCCTCGTGCAGAGCCTGGCTGTGGCGTTCCGCAACTGCAGCCCTCACGGTGCCATACTTCACTATCTCTATCAAAAGGGACGTGCCCGCGGGACAGAGCGCTGGAAGGCGTTCGAACTGCTTGAGGACCGCGACCACGGTCGCTGGCAGTGTCTGTTTGGTGGCAACCTTCCTTGGAACGCCCCCACAGGCTGTGAGACCGTAGAGCCATTCACAGAGCTTGTTCAGATAATGAAAGCAACGCAGCTAAAGGGGGGCGGTGATGAGCGGTGAAGTTCAGGCTGGACATAGCCATCTACCCACGATCACCTGTATTCATCGGCAGGAGCAGCGATGTGCTCTCGGCCGATAAGAGCTTCGAGGTGGACTGGAAAGGCCGGGCGGTCATACCTGCCACGTCCTTCAGGGGACGAGTGAGGGCTCAGCTTGAATCGCTTGCCAACTCCGTCGAGTCCTTGAAATCATCGTGCAGGCCACCAAAACCCGAGGAGATGTGCAAGCCAGACACCGCAGGTCCGGACCCCGCACCCCGGGCATGCGTGGCGTGCCGCATCTTCGGCAATCCCTGGCTTCCTTCGCCCATCGTCGTTTCCGACTTTGTCCTGTCTGTGGCACCGCGAAGGACCTACGCCGAACGCATCACGAAAGTGGGGGGCGAAGATGGACAGGGTGACGACCGAGCGACCTCGTGGCAAAACACCGTCCTTCCCGCCAAGCTCATGAGGACTCACGTGAGCATTTCAAGGCAGACCAAGACGGCTGCGGAAGAACGGCTGTTCACCTTCGAAATCCCTGGGTTCTGTTCGGACGATGCCAGGCTCTGCTACGTGGGAACCGTCACCGGTGATCTCGCCCCGGGTGACCTTGGCCTCCTCCTTGTAGCAATGAAGAGCGTTCAGCGCATCGGCGGAGGCAAAGGGCGCGGACTCGGAGCCGTCGAGAAAGTCGCGCTGAACGCAATAGCCATTGCGGGCGAACCCTCGGTTTACGGTGACGCTGCCGAGGACCGTGCGAGGCGCCTCATAGAGGCGGCTCTGGAGGGGGTTATGGCCAGTGCGCGAAACTGAGAAGCACCGCAGGTACTTCGTGGCACTCAAGCCGAAGACTCCAATAGCAACAGGAACCGGAATGGATGCGCAAAGCCACCGTGTATCGCAGAAGCATGTGCCGGGCAGTGTCCTGAGAGGGTCGCTCGGCACCAAACTGTATGCTGAGAGGGGCAAACGCTTTTCCCCCTTTGCACGACAAACTCGCGAAGGCGACCTTGACCTGGACCGCGTTTTCGGACGCGGCGGGGTTCGGTTCGGCCCACTCTATCCGGCATGGGACGAGGATGATTTCGGCGAGCGCCTCCACAAGCGGGTTCTCGATGCTATCGTGATTCCTCAAACCGCCCGCACGTGTAAGAACAGTCCGGGCCTCAAAGGTGGTCGAGAGCATCACACCACTATCGATATTGCCGTCTCCGGACAGCGCGAATCCACGGACGGGCTCAGGTGCAGATACCCGGGCTGCGATGGCCGGATGGAACGGGTCCGCGGTTACGCCGTGATGTCGGACGTGGTGCCCGGCCGCTGGCTGAAGGTTGAGCCGGAAGTGCGCAGGCGGACCAGAGTCGGCCTGAACCGGCAAAGTGAAACGGCCGAAGAGGGAATCCTCCATTCTATCGACTTGGTCCAGCCGTTCCTCCCAGATCCGCTTCGTCAGCGCGGCACCGGGCGCCCTCAACTGGTATTCGCTGGCTTCTGGTCCATGACTCCAGAACAGCGCGATATCCTTACAACCGTCCTGGAGCCTTTCAGAGAGGGTGACGGCTTCTCGATAGCCGTAGGTGCCGGCCAATCCAGGGGGCTGGGACAGGGTACCCTGTGGATAGCGGATTCACCCGAGAGCGAAACGGCACCGTTTCAGAAGCTGGTAACGGTTGATGGAAGACGCTTGTTCATCATCACTGCAAGATCGCCGGTGATAGTCCTGAGCGACTCAGGAATCCCCGGAATGGTCCTCACCCCCGACCTTATCCGTCGGTATTACCCCGACGCACCCTCGTTTGAGCTGCGTCAGCCGCACTGTTTCGTAGAACGCGAGGTGGCATCAGGTTGGTCAGGCATGTGGGGGTTGCCGAAGCCTGTGTGCGGCTGTATAGCGGCCGGCAGCGTGTTCGTGTATGAGACGGATGCTGAGGAGAGCGACCTCGTGCCCTTTTTCAGCGCGATAACTGCTGCGGGGTTGGGCGAGCGGCTTGAGGAAGGGTTCGGTCAGGTCGATGTGAATCACGCTTTTCACCTGGATCTTGCACTGAAGGGGGAGCGCGAATGATCATCACACGAGAGATCCGGGCTCAGCTTGACGAGTTACACGTGACAAAAGCCAGCGCGCTTGCAGGTGAGATCGCAGACGAGCATGGGCAGGACGACAAAGGCCCCACGACACAGGTCGGCAAAGCCGCAAAGGTTGCCGAGACTTGTGGAAGCATGGTCGTGTTTGAGCAGTGGCTCACGTATCAGGCCGGCCGCGGCGTAGCGCCATGGAAGAAGAGAACAGGCAACACACTGCTGGTCGACAGGGTTCTCCAGCACCAACGCGATATCGCGGAACGGTTGGAAAGGATCGCCGCAGCGTACCCACCGGACACACGGAAGAAGCTCGCAGCAGGCGAGATGGCAAGGTTCCTGGGTTTCCTTCGCCGGGCGCTCATAGCCCGGAAAGCAGGGGGGTGACGGCTCCGATGCTCTGGGATACGTTCTCGAATCGATGGCATTTCTCTGGGGTCCTCGTAGCCAGGACCGCTCTCCATGTCGGGGCGGGGTCTGACACGTACGACCCAGTCGAGACCGACCTCCCCGTAGTGAGGGACGAGCAGGGGAACCCCTACATACCGGGTTCTTCCCTCAAAGGTGTTATCCGGGCACGGCTCGAGCAGCTTGTGCGGGCGTTCGAGCCCGGCGGGCCTACAGGGCCCTCAGAGTCGTGGAACGGCAAGGGAGCATGCGACCCGCTGGATGACAGATGCCGGTGTGTGTCCAAAGACCGTTTTAGGGAAATCAAGGAAGAGGCAGCAAGAGCCGGCGATCCTCAGGAGAGGTGGCCGGTCCGGGTATATGAGAACTCGTGCCGGATCTGCCGCCTGTTTGGGTCCCCATGGATTGCGGGCAAGTTCAATATTGCTGACCTGCGTGTCGTCTCGGAAAGTGCGGCATCCTCGGAGATACGGGATGGAGTCAGCATCGACCGCGACAAGGGGACCGTGAAAGAGAAGTATGATTTCGAGGTTGTCACGCCTGGTTCGAAGTTCGTCTTCGACGCCGTAGCAGAAAACCTCGACGAGGGCGGGGACCGATACGAACCTGGGCTTATCCTGCTCGGCCTCCACGAACTCAGGGCTGGAATGATAAGGCTCGGCGGGCTCAAATCGCGCGGCCTCGGCGTAGTCGAGCTTAGAGACCTCAAGGTGTCGAGGATGTACCCACCCACCGACGCAGACAAGGCAAAGACCTATCTCGACTACATCATGGGCAAGGAGACCAACCTGCTCGGCGAGGCCGAGATACAGGCGCTCATCGAGGAGGGCCTGTCGCGCCTAGCCGAAGGCAGGTAAATAAGGAGGGGCATCTCGATGCATAGCCAGATGTTCTGCGAGCTGGTCCTCGACTTTACGCTACGGCCGACAAGCCCGCTCCTCATAAAGTCGGGTGACGAAGACGCCCTGGATCCGACTTTGCCCGACATGCAATTCGTTCGCACTTACGACGTCTCCAGCGGCACCGAAACCGTCTTCATACCGGGTGCGAGCCTGAAGGGCGTCGTGAGGTCTCATGCCGAGCGCCTGGTCCGGTCCCAGAATCCTCTCGCCGCCTGTGACCCTCTCAGGAAAAGCAGCGATGTCCCTGACGGGTTTCGCGGCTCCTGTAGCCTGGATAAAGGAAACCAGACGGATCTTCCTGGAGACCAGGCCTACAGAAAAGTGTGCTACACCTGCAGGTTGTTCGGGTCCACTGCAGTGGCAAGCCGCATCCTGTTTTCTGATCTGATGCCGGACCAAACCGCGAAACCGATTATGGGTGAGCGCAAGGGCGTAGCCATCGACCGGGTCACAGGCGCAGTACTTTCGGGCGGACTCTTCGAGATGGAGGTCGTGTACGACGCCATCTTCCATGGGCGGCTTGTGATCAGAAACTTCACGATAGGGCAGCTCGGCCTCGTGGGAGGGAGCCTGCTGGACATCTCCGATGGCCTTGTGCCGATAGGTTTCGGGAAGTCCAAAGGATTCGGGCGGGTGAGCCTCAGCTTCAAGACCCTCCAGGCCCGATACCCCGTAGACACCGACGGGCACGTCTGGGGCGTAGGCAACGTGGCGCCTCAGGAGACTCTAAACCGATACGGCCTCGGCGCAATCCATGGAAAGGACGGGCTCGAATCACCGACAGGCACCTTCAAACGGGCGGGTCTCTATTCGGTGTCCGTAGACGGGGATCAGCCGGTCCGGCTGGCTCTGGAGAATGCCGCAGCACGCTGGCCCGGTGAGGTGGCGGGCCTGGCGTGGGGAGGGGGCAACTAGCCGTGGATGAAACGACAAGGGTCGGCATCGTCTACAAGTTCGAGGGCGATGCTGCGGCGATCGCACGCCCCGATGGACTGCTCCGCTCGCATGCCGACCCCGCAGCCGCCCTGCTGGGGGAGGAGATCTTCTGGTTAGGATGGAACGACGAGGAAATCCACCTGCCCGCCAGAGCAAGACTGTCCGAGCTGACGCAGCCTGGCATCATGCCGGGCGACCTTACATATCTGAAGGTCTTTTCGGCAACCGCAGAGCTTACGTGGCAGCAAGATAGCAACAGCAACCCCATCGCACGCCTTTGCTTGGAGGTTGAAGACGAAAAGGATGCCCCGACGAGGCAAGGAGCGTGGGTGAGAGATGGTGTGTTCGGTTGCAGGCACTCAACCCGGGTTCTCGTTGGCGAGAGCGTGCGGCGCCACCATGGGGACAACGAAAACGGCATGCAAGTCCTCCTTGAGCTCCGGTACCCGAGACCGTTTGTCTATCCAGGAGTGAACTGCGGAAACCAGGGGCGTGTTCAAGCAGCGGTGTACGAATACCTCGAGCGCAGTTCGCACCGACCCATGCTGGTGCGATACCGGTCTCTCAACGCGGTGTAAGAGACCAGGAGGTGAACGTGAATGAACCGGTTCGACGAACAGGACCGGGAACCAAAGCCTTTCGACTTCGTCCCCATTTCGCCTCATGTGAGCCGGGCAGAGCCTCCGGGACATCAAGTTATGACCGGGTACGCCATGGGGGGAGCGTACCCGATGAGATTAGAGTTTGAGGGTGTGGCCCTCCAGCCGGTCCACGTGGGAAGCGGAGCCGTAATGGTTGCGAGTGTGCAAGGAAACAGAAAGATCGTGCTCCGACATACGGAAACGAAAAGGCGCGACGGGGCTGCCGCAGCTCGATACGTCGTGATCCCGGGGTCGTCCCTGAAGGGAGCCATCAGGTCGATTTTCGAGGCTTTGACTGACTCGTGCGTGTGCATCGCAGGGACACAGACGCGCCGCGCGTTAAGCGGAGGAGGTGTGTGCTCTGACGTTGACGATCTGTGCCCCGCTTGCTCCCTATTCGGTGCAAGATCGTACCAGGGAAGGATAGCATTTCAGGATGTAATTGTCACGAAAGGCTCGGGGAGTGCTGTGGGTACGCCGAACCTTTGGCAGCCCGCTCGAGGCAACCGGATTCCCAGGTGCTACTTCAAAGAAGGCGCCAAGCTAGGACGCAAGTTCTATTTCCACAGGCGGCCGGCGGAGGGAAAGGTGCACCGCGAAGTCGTGGGAAGGCAGACGAAGTTCCGGGTGCAGGTCGACATCATGCCTGGCACTCTCAGGGAGGCAGGGGCCGTAATCTGCGCAATGGGCTGCTACCCCGGGCATTCGTTTCCCGTAAAGCTAGGGGCCGGCAAGCCAGTTGGGCTTGGTTCTGTCAGGTTCACCCTCGTAAAGGCCGTCCTTTATGGTACGGGCCAGAGTGGTCAGCAGGGCGGGCGCCTTGGCAGACAAAGCCGTGAACTTGTGGGTGAGGAACTGAGATCGTGGGTGAACACGGCGACCAATAGCGCTCTTGCGCGAGACAACAACGGTAAGGCAATGGTCGACGCGGGCAGGCTCAAAAAGCTCGCCGAGATATACTCCGAGCACGGCCTGAATCAGAGCGCGCCTTCGGGCGTTTACTGATGAGCACCGGGGGGATGGCCAAGGTGGATTGGGAAACCATCGTTCAAGAGGGAAAGAAGCTCGCCAGCCTTATCAGCGGGGGCAAGGTGGACCTTAACGAGGCCCAGAAAGTACTCGAATTCTACGTGGACGCGAAATATGACGACGCGCGTCTCCGGGAGTTCCTTGACATCATGCTCCACGACCCCCCGCAGAGGTCAAGAAAGACCGAGATGTACTATCAGAATCTTACCACCGGCCTTCGTCAGTGGAGGACCAATCTCCAGGGAAAGGACAAAGCACTGGCTTGGGGATGGGCAATAAGGATTGCGAGAAGTGAGAAAGGCGACGGGGATGATGAAGACGGACATCGCGATAAGCCTCCACAACTGGCTGATAGAAGAGTGGAACAGCGATGGAAGCCCCACAAGATAACGCGATCCTCAAGAGCCTCAAGGTAGACAGGGATCGCGAACACGAATTGCGAGCAGTCCTGACTCAGGTGGATTTGATGTAGGTCGTGCACCGGTCATATATCGCAAGCGACCGGCGTTCGAATGAAAGGGGTGACGGGGCGCTATGGGTGAGGTGGACCGCATAGAGGCGCAACTCCAGGATATATCCAGGCAGTGGCTCTCCCTGCCCCTTGAAACGAAAGAACAACAAGCGGCTGCTGCACAGTTCTACTCTGAGAGAGTGTTTCCCCTGATTCAACAAGTGTTCATCGCCAGGGAAGCCCCGAAGGTGAAGACTCCCATATACGGCTTGATCCTACCGCTGGGGACGTCTCCCGAGCCGCTCATACTTTCGATCTCGGCCATACAGCCAGAAAAAGTGCTCTTTCTCTGCACTGAGGCGACTGAACCTCTCCTTGACCGGGTCATTGCCAGCACAGGCCTGTCGCCACGACAGTGGGACAAGAGGCTCATTGACCCGGCCAATCCCCTGCACATTTATCGCGAGATCCGAGAGGCTTGGGTCCGCTGGGGGCGTAGGCGCGACATCGCTGTGGACTTCACCGGCGGGACGAAGTCGATGTCCGGCGGCGCAGCGATGGCAGGTGCTCTCATCGGAGCGCAACTCGTATACATCGCGAACCGAAATTACCTCCCCGACCCGTACCGGAGACCGGAACCGGGCTCTGAGTATCTAGAATTCGTCCCCAACCCATACGCGGTCTTTGGTGACCTCGATGAGCGGGAGGCTGCGAGCCGCTTCCAGAGGTACGACTTTGCCGGTGCGCAAATCATTCTGCAGCGCCTCGCCGAGCGAACGGCACAGCCGAGGCAGTATGAGGCTCTCGCTCATCTGGCTGCAGCATATAAGTCCTGGGAAGACCTCAATTTCGAGGATGCTTGCAAGCATCTGGCGAGAGTGATCGACCTCGTCAGCATAATCCGCGAGCAGGATGTCTGTGGCAAGGCGAGTGTTTTAGCCCACCATAGCGATCTGCTTCGCTCGCAACTTGCAGACCTCCAGGGACTGTCAAGGATGATCCCTTCGAAGCCGGGGACATCAGCTCTCCCGCTTCTCCAGGACCTCGCCAGCGTGAAGGTCCTCGCCTTCACGATCCACGGTGCTGCCAGAAGACAGGAGGAGCGGGGCAACTACGACACCGCAGCTCTACTTCTCTACCGGCTCGCGGAACTCATGGCGCAGCGGCGCCTTGCTACCTACGGCCTCGACACGGCCGAACCGGATTACGGTTGTCTCAAGGGCTTTGACCTGACCGCGGTCCTAGCTCGCGTCAACGAGATCAGGACTGAACTGAAGCACGAGCCGTCATCGCAACTCCCACAGCCTATAGGCCTCGTAGACAGCTATGTCCTTTTAGAAGCCCTGAAGGACCCATTCGGGCTTGCTCCCGCGGGAATCCACTGGCAGCGGTTCCTTGCGGAGACACGGGGACGGAATTATAGCATATTTGCGCACGGGTTCATCTTCGTCTCTCAGACCCAGTACAAGAGGTTCAGTGAGATGCTCGATTCACTGCTCGTCACGTTCTGCTCCGTGGAGGGCATCGACTTCCGAACTGCTCAAGAAGCATGTGCCTTCATTGACCCGTGGAGCACCCAAGAGCAAAGTGCCCTGTGATTCAAGCGGGACGTGTGGCATCACCGTCACCCCGCCAAACCGGTGCGTGCAAGCGTCGACAGTCATAGATGAGAAGCCACCACGCACAATAGGCGGTCTAGCTGCGCCGGGGTGCATAGAGGATGAACAAACCCGTCAAGATGCGCTCGCACCCAGCCCTGGGCGACGTCCGGCACCGGCCTGAACCCTGCTGTCACATTGCACGAGGAGGCGAACCGTGTGAGTGAAGAAACCCTTGATATGCTGGTGACACTCGTAGGCGAGCAGCCGATGGCAAACCTCCTGCCGATAAGGTACCTTCGCCCGAGGAGAGCGCTGCTTCTGTTCTCAGAGAAGACCCAGCCTATCTCGGACAAGCTGAAACAGGTTCTCTGCCGGTGGAGAACGTCAAGCGATGAACCGCAAGTCGAGGTTCTTGAACAAGAAGTGCAGCCATACGATATCGCACCTGCCCGTCAGGCCATCCGCGAGGAACTCGAGAGCTGTGGCTGGGATCCTTCGAAGACCATTTTCAACCTGACCGGTGGGACGAAGCCAATGATGATCGCTGCCTACGACATTGCACGTAGCCGTCGTGCTAGAGCAGTGTACCTACACAGCGAAGACTCCCGAAGCTTGCTATACTACTACTCATTCAATGATGGTGGTGAGGGGATTGCCCCTGACTGCACGGTCGAGATACCCGGGGTCATCACGCTGAGGGACTACCTAGACGTACACCTTGGGGTTAATGGTTATGCCCATGGACAATCCGCAAACGGGCCCGGAGGGCCGTTTGAGCAGGCTGTCTTCACTGCTATACGGAACGCCGTGGACGAGGCCGACGTAGCAATCAAGATTGGCAGCGCAGTCGATATAGATCTTGCCGTGCGCTGTGGAAACCAAGTTGGCATCGCCGAGATCAAGACAGGAAGAGATGCCAACCGAAAACGCGCGATTGACCAGCTAAACACCGCCGCACATCCCGCCTTCCTCGGCCGATACACCGCCAGATTCCTCATCATCGACAGGCATCATACGGACAGAAACGTGTCGGAACTCGCCAAGAAAAGAGGAATAACCGTGATAGAGCTACCAAGCTACAGCGCGGACGGTACAATTTCCGAGGAAGACCAGCGCACGTTGCGCGAGACTGTCTGCGGCACCCTGCGGGGAGGGTCGCATCGGTAGCAAGGAGGAGCCAGCCGAATCTGCCCGCGGATGGTTGCGCGACTCCACAAGGCTAGCTTTGCCGACACCAAGGCGTACAGTATAGGCCGTGAGCAGCCACCTGCCGGATACCGGCAAGAACCAGTAATAGGGGGCAATGGTCTCAATGGCTAGACGTCCCGCAGCAAACCTCATATCCACGGTGGGCACGAGCGTGCTCCGGAATTTAGGGAACCTACAACCGACCGATGAGCGGTCGTCGCGGCTCGCCGACGCGTACAGGGCGGGGGATTGGGACAAGGTCGGGCAGTCGCTGCGCGCGTTCGACCCAGAGGATAAGCTGTGCGGCGCGGAGATCAATTCCGTGGCAAGCCTGCTCCGTCTCGGGTGGGTGAAGCCCGGCACTCTTTTTCTGCTCCATTCCGCAACGGAACAAGGTCGCGCCGTGGCCAGAGTCTTGCAGGCGTACTTTTCGCCTCCCTGGGCCGCGTACGCCCGCGAAGTGCGCGGCCTCCAGGACGATAGGCCCAAGGTCTTTCGCACCACCGGGCTTCGCAACCTCGTCAAGGAGATCGCGCGATGTGTCCAGGAGGTCGGCGGACACAACGTCGCCATCGACGCCACCGGGGGCTACAAGGCGCAAATCGCCATCGCCGTTCTGTTCGGACAAGCGAAAGGCATTGACGTGTACTACAAGCACGAGAAGTTCAACGAGATCATCTCCGTGCCGCCAATGCCTGTCGCGTTCGACATGTCTCTGTGGATGCGCCACAGCGCCATTTTCACGGTCCTGTCCGACGCTGACGCCCCGGTCCGTCAAGACGAACTTGGCGAGGAAATCGACGAGCGTATCGAACCCCTGATAGAACGCACCTCCGGCGCGCGCGGTTACCTCATAGAGTTATCACCCGCCGGCGAGGTGTTCCACGAGACCTTCAAAGCCCGGTTCGCCGAGGAGGGGGAGCGCCTGCTTCCGCCTCCTGCTGCCCCCGGCTCGAAGCACAAGGTGAGGCTCAGCGACCATGACTGGGGAGGTGCAAGGGAGAGGATACTGAGCTTCTTTCGCAAGGTGCACGACGTGCCATATGTGACATCTGTCTTCGACACCTACTGGGATCAAGGCGCCCCTGCTATAACCTCGTTCCGGATGTCCCGCGACGAGATCGAGGGCGTGTACTCCGAAGGCAACTGGCATGTCAGGTTCCGCGTGCTGACAACCGCAACCAGGACCGGGCAGAAGGAGGCTGCGATCGCCGATCTGAACCAGCGCTTCGGTCCGAAGCGCAGATAAGATGCTACAAGCTAGGCTTGACCGACACGATACGTTGCTAGGCATGGGAGAGGTGGTCTACTTGGCACGTCCTGACAGCGTCTTGAGTGAAGAACAGGTACTCATGGAGGAGTTCGACAGGCTCGTAAGGGAAATCGGAGCATCGGTCGTCGATACATCCATTAGGCCCGTCCTGCTCGGAGTTGTCCAGAGATTGGACGCAGCGTTGACATGTGTGTCCGAGGCGGTCGAGACAGGCTCGAAGAACATAGAAGCCCTGATGGCCGATACAGACGTGGCGGCCTCCCTCCGGCAGATGGCAGAATGCGCAGAGGCTCTGAAGGAGGCAAGCGCGGAGGTCGCAAGCGAACACCAGTTGCTGACAGAGACTTTCCGGAAGATACAGACAGAAAGCACAAGGACTGTCGCTGAGATCTCCAGCCGGGTTCCTGACGTAGCGCACCATCTCACGAGCTTGACGGATCTCGTTACCCGACTTGAGGCGCGTATGAGTAGTCTTTATGAAACGATCAGCACGGGCGTGGAAGCATCGGTCGGCGCGTCTGAGACCGTTCGCACGAGGCTTGATGAGATGGCGAAGCACATCGACGAGCAAGGCAAGTGTCTGCAAACAGCGGTGAGCTCCTTGAACGCTCTCCGTGACACAATTACAGGTACAGCTAATGCAGTCGAGGAGTCAGTAACTGGTCTCATCACCACGAACATCCAGCCACTTGTGGGCAGGATGACAACACTCGAGGCTGTGACTGTTGCTTTGTCGAAAGCCTTCGTGGACCTTGCGAGCCAGCTTCAACGCTCGACGCAACAGGAGACGGACGATCACTCCCTTTTACTCAGACTTGTTCGGGATATGAGGAGTGATCTCAGCTCAGACCACACCCTCATTGTGGAAACGTTGGCGCTTGGACAGCGCATGTCCAGGAAGCTGAGCTGGACGCTCACGATAATGATCGGTGTGCTTCTCAGCGCCGCCGGGCTGGCTTACTGGTATTTCCTCAGGTAGACAAGCCCTTGCACCGTGCAAGAGAATCAATCCGAGAGTAGACGGGAGGGCTCGCAAACGGAGAATGTCGCCCAACGTTGACCATATGCGGAGGAGTCACAAGGGTAGGACCGCGTCCTCCCTGGCCGTACAATTCTACATGCAACTGGCTCGCTGCGCCGAGCGCCGGAGGTCCCATCTCCTCGGGGCGATACTGAAGGATACAGGCAGGCATCTCCTCCATCACACCGTAGATCTTCAGAACGCGATTGTCGGCCCTGATGGCAAGGCCCAGGGGTCGCGGCTGGCCTTACCAGTAGTGTCGGTCAGCAAGGAAAAGCTTCAGCAGCTTGCGCACCTTGCCGACGATCTGGGTTCACCATTTTCTCTCTTCATAGTCGGCATGGGCAAGTTCGGCAAGTCCACGCTTCTCAACGCTCTCGCAGGTTCGCGTCTTGCGGCTATGGACGTCCTGCCGAAGACGTGGAAGATAGACGTATACGAAGCGGCTCGGCCCGGCACACCCGTTACCCTCAAGTTTCGGGATGGGTCGTCAAGGCAATGGTCCTTCAAGGAAGCCTGCGCTTTCATCGCAGAAGAGGAAAGAAAGCGAGAGGAGAGCGAGGCCCTCATCTACAAGAAGTTCCGCGAAGACTCACCCAAGATCTCGAGTGCCGAGGCCAGGGAAGAACTCCTTCATCATCTCAAGAGCAAATACCTGTACATTTCCCCTCTGTGTGAGGTCCACTGGCCGTGCCCCAGAACAGGCCTCCTGGCCAACTTCAAGTTGGTCGACACACCGGGGTTGTGGCAGGACTACCTTCCGGACGATATAAGGTCGAGCTTGTCCGACTACTACCACAAGGCCGACGGGGTCATCTGGGTCCTCGACGCCCAGAAGGTCTCTGCACGGAAACCCCGCGAGCTCATGGATGACCTGCAGAGGGCCCTGGACCGGGTCGGCAGGCGCACCGGCAACATAGTGGCTGTGCTGAACCGTATAGACACCGCGACATCGTCCGATCCCGATGCTGCAAGAAAGGTGGTAGATGAGGCGTACCGGCTTTTCGGGGACATCTTCTCGGAGATCGTGCCCATCTCGGCCCTCCAGGCCCTGAAGGCAGCCGAGTCGGGAGACCGGGACCTGTTCAACCGGAGCGGGCTTGCGGATCTCCTTGTCGTGATAGACAGGCGGTTCAGGAGAAACGCCGTCAGGATTCAGCAAGAAAGCAAGATAGCCGGAGCTGGCCTGATCCTGAGAGACATCAAGAACGTTGCGTTCTCCTACAGGCACAAACTGGAGGCCGACGACGCTCGTCGTCGTCAGCTCCAGGCAGAATTCGAGGCTGATCTCGCGACCACCCGGCAAGGTATGGCGGACATGATCGAGGCTGCCCTGGCAAGATACTATGCCGGAGTGCGCAGCCGGATCGAATCGACGTCCGAGGAACTCCTCGACGCTGACAGCACCGACCGCCGGGCGGCCATCCTGCAAGCGATTGCTGGGAAGGACGAGTTGGTGATTGCCGTCAAGGACTGCGCTACTCGGATTGCGCATACCATGACGCAGTTTGCAGCCGTCTGGGCAGAACGATCGTTCATCAGTGAATTCCAACGCCTACCGGTGACATACACAGCTAGCCCCTTGCCGACCTTTTCAATCGCAGACCCGGATATCAAACTATCGTCGTTTGACATATCGGACAGTAAATTCAATATAGGGGCCCTCATGTCGCTGCTTGGATTTGGCCTGCTCGGGCCAGTCGGGTTGTTTGCAGGACCGGTTCTGTCGTTCTTAGGGGTAACCGGGTCCATCGCTAAGTCCCGGCACCTTCCACGAATCAAGAAGGAGCTGACTTCCAAGTTCGGCGCCGTAACCGCTGAGGCTCGAGCAGCTTTGGTCGCGGTCCTGGATAAGCACACAGGCGAAGTCAGGGATTACGTGTCTCACATCAGAGAGACATCGTATGTCGACCTTCATGGCCCGCCCGACAAGGTGGCCACGCTCAGGCAGTGTCTATTGAACATCGAATCCCAACAACCGCCGTCGCTTGAGCCCGTCGCCATTACCATGCGCAGGCTCATTCTCGAGGGGAGGAAGAAAGATGCCGACACAAGTGGTGGAAGGTAACCGGCCCGGAGTAGCAACCGCACTCAGCGAATGGGCGCTCAGTTCGGAAGCCCACATGGCGGCGTCACCGGTTCGCCGGATCTTCGAAGCAGGAGGTAACCCGCCTGTTCGTGTCCCACAAGAGGTTTTCAGTGAGTTGCTTGAGAACCTCCGCGTGCAAATTAGAAACCTGCAGAAGCCTCTCTGCGTCGTGCTAATGGGCGAGGTCAAGGCAGGCAAATCCACGCTTATGAACGCCATCGCCGGTGGCGAGATCTCCCCCACCGACGTGCTCGAGGCGACTGCTGCCATCATCGAGGTATTTCATGGGGCTAGTCCCCGGGCAACCATCAAGTACGCCGACGGCACCGTCACAGAGGACGCGCCCGGCGTCATCTACGAGACCCTTAAGTCGCACAGGGGGGATGCGGATTTCTTTTCAAGGTGCAACCTCGTGCAGATACAATCACCCCTGCCTGGCCTTGCGTCCATCAGGATCGTCGATACTCCCGGGCTCTCGACGCTCACAGAGGCGAACCAGAAACTTTCACGGGACTTCGCGCGTGAATCGGACGTAGTGCTCTGGGTGCTCAATGCCAACCATCTCGGCCAGGCCGACGTGAAAGAAGAGATGGCGCGGGTTGCGAGAATGGGAAAGCCTCTGGTAGCGATAGTGAACCGCATTGACGAGGTCGATTCGTCGCCTGACCGTCTCGTGCGATACGTGGAACAGGAATTCGCAGCTTACGTAAGGGCTGTGTTCCCGTTGTCCGCACGGAGAGCTTACGACGCGGTGGTCCGCGGCGACGAAGTTGGCATGCGGGAGAGCGGTTTCGCTGATATAGTGCGCTTCCTTAAGGAGGAGATCAGGGAAGAGCGGGACCGGGTGAAGTTCGATAGTGCGAAATCGTCAATCGTCGCACTTCTCGGACAGGACCGGGTTTACCATGAGTCGTTCCTTCGCCAGCTGGCATTCAGCAAGGAGCAGGTAACGAAGTACAGAAATGAACTGGAGCGCAAGCGGGTCGTTATTGACGATAGAATGAGCGCCCGTCTGGAATCCAGGATATACAGGGATTTTCTCAGTCGAGAACTCGAGCAGGTGGATGCGCAGCTGAGCCAGGGATGGCTCCCACAGATCGACAGCTCCGTGCGACAGACCATAACATATATGTTCTCCGGGGATGCCACCAATGAGTTCCTGCAACAGCTGATTGACGAGACTCAGAGGGAGCTTGAGGCGGCCTGGGAGACATCGCTTGCGGAGCTTAACTCAACCTTTGCTCAGGAGATGCAGGCTTTCCTAACCAGAGAGTCGGAGACGGTTCACTCATCTATAGTAGCCATCCTCCCTGACGCGTCCACTGATGTGTTCAGAACCGCTTTGGAAGGGGCGGCTGTTGCAGGTGGAGCAGGGGTGGGCCTCGCAGCGTACACGGCGGTTCTGGGCCCGGCAGCGGCGTACATTTCGCTCGGTTCCGCGCTTGTCTCCGTCGTGCCTCCACTGGCTTTGGCCGGGGTGGTCGGCGGAGCGCTGGTGGGTCTTACGGCCCAACTGCGAAAGAAGGATGAACTCAGGGCAACGGTGCGAGAGAACGTAGCCAGACTCCGGGATGCTCTCAAGCATCACTTAGAGGCCGAGGTCTTGCCCAGGCTGCAGGAGCACAGCCGGACCATCGCGGGCCGCCTCGGCGACCGCTTCGCCCGGGAGTGCCTTGGCGGCTGGACGGAAGAGGACGTGGACTCCCTCGAGCAGGCAGTGCGGAGCTATCTCGACACCACAAGTGTGCTCGTCTCCAGCGCGCCCGCGCCTGCGCCCGCTCGTGGGGGCTGACGGGGCAGGCGGTCTGCGTTTCAGCGGTCTGAGCTTCAGAGGGTCGGGTCGCGCGGTCGCGTGCGTCAGTCGTCAGCCCTCCACGCGCTCGGGCTTGAAGGAGCCGGTGCACGTGTCGCGCCAGTCGCACGAGTTGCACCGCGCGAGGGGCACAACCTGGGGCTTCTTGTAGCAGGATGGCTTGGTCTTGTAGACTTCAGTGGCCCATTGCTTGCCTTGTCTGAAGGCTTCTTTCAAGGCCTTCCTGTCGGCCTTCATGCCGCTCTCGAAATATCGGATCGCTACAGAGCCGATTCCCACGGTCACCCCGAACACCCACGGCGCTCCCAGCATGCCGCCGAGCACCGGGATGAACTTGTAGACCGTGAGAAGTCCCTGTTGTGCGAGGTACCCAAGACCGACCACGCCCGCAAGCTCGGCGAATATCTCCTTGGCGCGGGCCGGTGTGATGTGGTACCCGTATCTGCGCCCTATCCACAGCACCATCCCGGCCTGTATCGGAGTGATGATGAAGAAGTCCGCTACTGGTATGGGCACCACCGCGATCGCAGCGCCGGCTGCAGCGGCGCTAAAGGCGTACCTCTTCGCGTCAGCCCGCGCCCTTTCCAGCTCTGCGGGGCTCATTGCCAGCGACACCTGGATGTTATTGGTGCTCATGCTCCGCACCCCTCCCTGGCTCGTCCCCTGGTGACCTCCCAGAGGTAACCCGGCTTCTCGAGCAATGCAGTCCTAAACTCCATCACAAGGTCTCTTGTGAGACGCTCGGTGTGCGCCGCACCATTGCGGTATCTGTGGCCCACCCCGTCCTCGAGGAATGCCTTGTAGAAGTCGGCATCTCGGAAGAGTTTCGCCCCGGGGAGCTGTTCCAGATACTCTCTGAACCGCGCCATGAGGGCGCCCGGCATGAGTCTGGCCTCCGGGAACTTCAGGATGTTCGCCACCTGCACCACAGTGAGGCGATATCGGCTCTTGCACCGTGGACCCAGATGCACCACAGGCATCAGTGCATAGAGAGCTTCGGCAATCAGGAAGTAGTCGTTGTGCGCGTGTCTCTCGCGTGCAGGCTCATCCACCAGAGCCGTCCTGCGCCCGGCACGCTCGATGTAAGGCTGCAGGAAGGTCTCGAGCACGCCCCTTCGCTCCAGGTACTCGCCGAAGCCCTTTATGAGCGCCCGGATCTCTGCCTCCAGCGCCTTTGAGTATTCCACCGCTACCGCCGAGCAATCGGGGCTCGACGGGAGATCCCTCATCACGTCCCACAGGAACTCCCCGACCGCGAGAAACTCCTGCGCCTCGCTGCACAGGCTCGGGAAAAGCGGATACCGGCACTCAAGGCGTCTTTGGACTTCGCGAACTTCGGCCCGCTGTCTCGTCCCCCTGTCCATAGTCTGGAGGACCAGAGAGTGTATCCGCTCGGCGAGGTCCTCGATGTCTTCCTCGGTAATACCGCGGCCGACCACGGCCAGGTGTTGCCGCCAGTCAGCCCGCAGCTTCTCCACGGCCTCTGAAATCCCGGCGCCAAGGTTTCGTAGCTCATCCCTGATGCCGGCAAACGCCTTCTGCGTGTCAAGAATGTCGAGCCTGCGCTGCACGGTGCGTATCGCCACAGCCACTTCCGCGTCGTCAGGCTGCAGCCTCTCGAGCGCTCGCAGCACATCGAGCGCCCGCTCCAGGCCGGCGTTGCCCCCCTCATCCAACAGGCAATAACAGTTGGCAAGGCGGCGGAGGTTCTCGGTGTCATGTGGGCGCACCCTGGCCCAGAGCTCGAATATTCCAATGAGCTCCCAGTTCCACCATGCCGCCTCCCGGTCGTCGTCGGGTGTGGTCTCCTCCAGGTAGCGCAGGGAGGTCTCGAGGGTCCTGATGGCGTTCGACACGTCGCGCGGGTCGCGCAAGTCCAGAAGGCTGATGTAGCTCTGGAGAACGGCCTGGTTGGACGGGCAATACTCAAGGCTTCTCCGGTAATCTTCGAGCGCTTGCCGCCTCAGCTGGCTGTGCGCCCCGTGACGCAGACCCTGCACCTGGTTGAGCAAGCCGCATGCTGCAAGGTATGCGGCGCCGAGCACCCGTCCTTCGGCGTCTACGTCCTCGCCGCCGAACTTGCGAAGGTAGTGAAGGAAAAGCTGGTCCCTTCCCCCCTCGAACACCTGCTCGAAGCATTTCCGGTAGATATCGATGGCACGGGTGTACTCACCCCGCTCCACCGCTTTGAGTGCGGCCCCCTGCCTGTTGACGAACAGCTCCGCGGCCTCTTGCACTCCCAGACCTGACGCTACTCCTATGGCAATGCCTATGGCCGCCCCTATCGCGCCGAAGAGAGGCCCCATGGGTGAGAGCCCAAGAAGTAACCCGATGATGGCGCCGATTATGGCGCTCTGCCTGGACCTCTCGCCCGCGTTGTCCCCGGGACCTCGCACTCCAAAGCTACGGAAAAGCTCTTCCAGCGCCAGCCTCACGTCGCGGGAAGAGTAAATGGGGCGCGCAAGTGGACGCCTATCAGGATACAGCGGGCGAAGGAACTCGAAGCGCGACCTCGGCCACTCCCAGGGACGGGCCAGGAAGTCGTCCATGCCGCGTCACCCTCCTGAGCGAGCGTGTAATGTGTTCTGTCCAGGAGTTGCCGCGAAAGCGCAAGTCTATTGCGCAAGACGATTCTGCTGCGTGGGGACGCCTTCATTTTACCATTGGATGGTCCGGGTGCCAATACCCGGTTTGACAATGTAGCCGCACGGAAACGGCTCGGGGGACCGGCGTGCAAGACCGAGGGGCCGGCGTGCAGTCGGCGAATGTCGCGCCATGCGCTTACAATTTGTACAGGACCGGAACGCGCGAGGCCCTTCGTGGCAACCGCAGGCTGGCATCATCGCCTGGTAAAGCGCGGTCGCGCGTCCTCTGAGGCGGTCGTCGATGTCGACCTTCGTCGCCATCATCAAGTCGCCATCATCAAATGGTAAGAGTACAGGCGCTGGTGCTAGTTACTTTTTCTTACTGAAGGAGGCTTAGGAGAAAATGGCTGAAACGGACAGCGGATGCGGAGGATGCATCCTACCGCTCATTCTGCTGGTAATCGGCGGAGCGATAGCCGGACCTGTGGGGGCGCTGATCGGCCTATTCATAGGGCTGGCCCTGTCGGGTGCGTGGTCAGACCCGGGGAGATCCCCAACCCCATGCCCCCGTCCTCAACCACCCAGGCGGCCCCCTGCTCCCGCCCCGGCACCTCCTGGAGGCAGGAACGTCCCCATCTACCCCGGCGCCGGACGCCCGAGAGTTGCCAGACCGTCCGAGGTCGGCAAGGTTTGCCCGTACTGCACCACCACGATAGGCAGGTCGGCGCAAGTTGTTGAGTGCCCGGGTTGCGGGCGGGTCTATCATGCTGACTGCTGGCAGGATAACCGCGGCTGCGCCCTCTACGGGTGCCGGGCGCGGGCTTGAAGGACATCGAAGTGAGGCATCGTCAGGACGAGTCATGACGGCCCCGGGCTAGAAAGTCCCCGGGGCCGTCCGCTTCGCGAAGCGTCTCACCTCAGCACTATGTCAAGGTCGAAGTCGCCCTGTGCGCGGGCCTGAGCCTGATATCAGGCTTTTCGTATGCTCGTGCAGTGAGGTCATGGGGTTGCGGGGCGTCCCTCACTCCGAGAGAGGCACGACCAGCACTGTTCCGTAGTAGATGCGGTCCGGATCGGGCAGCCCGTTCCTTAGTGCCAGTTCCCGATACCGAGTGCCCGTTCCGTAGTAGTAGGCGCTGATCCCCCATAGAGTGTCGCCCGGCTGGACTCGGTAGCCCACCTCGATAGATAGATTGTCTGTGATAGCGAGCCCATCTTGTCCTGACGGCCCACTTCGCCCAGGTTGCTCACGCAGCCTCGGTCGCTCCGGCCGCTCAGGCGGCGGGCAACAGAGACACCAGATGAGCGCCGCAACCAAGGCAAGCCAGATGGCCATAGCTATCACACGTCCCGGCATTGGATCCGGGTAACGGGCGCCCCCAACACCGCCTCGCCGGCTCGGGCGGAGCACATCGGGCTGCCCCTGGGCCCGCCGCGTCGGGCCGGACGCGCGGTAATCCACGGATCGCCCGCTCTCCGGGATGGCCACGCGCGACCCGCCCTGCCGACTGCCTCCGCCCTGGCTTGAGGACCCCTCTTGCTGTAAGTAATCCCCATCTCGCCTGGAACCAGAGCGCTGCGGCGGACCCGACGGCCGTCCCCCGGCGCCAGCATCTCCCGTGACCGGTAACGGAGCTGTACCCGGGGCGGTCCTGGAACCATCGATGGTACGGGAGCCGGAAGAGGCCGGCACGGGCTCCGTAGGCCTGGGCCCAGGCCCAGGCCTGGGCTTGGCCCCGCCCTCCACCTCCCTCCTGGCCCTAGCCCTGGCCTTGCATCTACACGTCGCAAGCGTTCCGTCCCGGCCCAGGATGAGGAAGTCCTCACACGGGACCACCTCTCCGCCTTCCCACCGGAAGAACCCCCGCGACTGGGCCACAGGGTCGATGACGTACGCCACCTGCCATGGCTGGTCGAAGAAATGCTTCTGGATGAACATATCGTGGCCGGACAGGAACACCCCAAACCCCGGATGGGTGTGGAACCACCCCACGATCCTTTCCCCCGGATACCGCTGTTCCATGACCTCGCCGATGTATTGCCACGTCTCGTGGGTAAACGTCAGGCTCGTTCTCTTAGCCTCGCTGAATCGCGCCTCTATGGCTCCCACCACCAGGATGCCAGGTCGGCGCGGTATACCAGCGCCCACCTCGGCGCGCCCCGACGCTCCCGTGCCACTCCACGCAGCGGGACCGGCCTTCGCACGGCCTGCTGCCGGGACGGCACCGCCTGCCATCACGCACCCACAGGTATCGCCGCCGTCTGCATCGGTGCCTGCGCCTGCGGCTGTGTCTGTGTCTGTGTCTCTGTCTCTGTCTGCGTCTGCGTCTGGGCCTGCGCCTGTGTTTGTGTCTGCATCTGCATCTGCGTCTGCGTCTGCATAGCGGCCGCCGCTCTCGCCCCGCGCTGCCCTCAGCAACGACGAGATATCGTTCGCATGCCGGCCGACCAGCACCCCGCCTCGCTCCCGCGAGGTGTCGCCCCTGGCAAACTGCTCCATGAATCTGAAAGCCTGCTCGCTCACGATGATGACCACGTCGCTCACCCCGCTCGTCCGTGTCATCCCGCGCCTCCCAGCGCCTCCTCCCGGTCCCCTCCGAGCTCGAAGTGGACCATTTTGAGACCGTCCCGGGCGGTCAGAATGTCGAAAGGAGGGATTCCCGCATCCTTGAGCGTCATATCGAGGTACGGCTCATTACCCTGTATCGAGTGGGTGAACTCGGGCCGTCGCATCCCGCCGCAGCCCGGGCAGCGCGCGTCGCTTTCCGTAAGCCGTCCGAGCTGGTCTATGCGCCGCGCCGAGGTCCCGCACCGCTCACACGTAAACCCTGTGACCAGTTCCCTCGAAAACTCGAGGACCGCGTCCCGGCCGAGCAGTTCTCGCGCGAGGCTGAGCGCCTGGCCGAGGGTCGTTTCATGTGCGGAGAGCGGCGTTGTCAGGACCTCGCCGAAGCTGTCGTGAGCCGGACAGTCGTTTCGCCTGGCATAGGTGACCACATAGGAATCGTAGGTGAGACCGTTGTATACGAACCCGCGGCCCGATAGAGTGGGCAGGTCCTGCCGGCGGTGAATCAGCTTCACCGCCTCCTGCACCTGGATACCGGCGATCACCGAGGCCGTCGTGGGCGTGGTGGGGACCTTCCCTGCCAGCATCTCGCCACGGCTCAGCAAGGTGCAGGACTTCCTCAGGTTGAGCAGCCGGTAATCGGTTTCCCCCATGGTGCACTCGTAGCACGGGCCGTCGGGCGGGACGAACACCCTGGCAACGCCGATGAGCACCTCGATGGCTCCATCCACCCACGGCGTGCCCGTGCGCCAGCAGCTCTGGTTTATCGCGACCCTCGCCTCTCGGTTGTCCAGCCCCCCGAGCACTACATCCATTGCGCGGAAGACGCCCAGGCCGATATCGGTGATGACGTTGCCGACCACAGCCTTCGCCTGCACGTCGGGGTTTATCTCCCGCACGCGCCTCGCCGCAACCTCAGCCTTGAACTCCCCCTCGTCCTCGGCCCGGTACAGGACCGAACGCGAAAGGTTCGAGTTTTCGATGCGGTCCAGGTCCACAATGAGGACGTGCCCCACCCCGAGCAGGGCCAGGCTCTTCAACAGTTCGTTCCCGAGCGCGCCCGCGCCCACCACCATCACCCTGGCCCGCCTGAGCTTCTCCTGGTCCCACCACGGGATGAGACGCAGGCGGCTATATCTATCCTCGGGCGCGTCCGGGTCCACCACGAGCGGCGGCGTACATAACGCCATGGTAATCCCCCCTCTCCCCCTCTCGGATTCTCTCTACCTCGCCCCGTCGCGTGAGCGCTCCGGCATCGCCGCATCATCACGTCGTAATAGGGTTCGCGACCGGCGGCACCGCCGGGCAGCGGTTGTCACCGCCGGGTGGCGGGTCGGCGTCTCGCCGCCCTACCGCCCGGTAGCCAGTACCCGGTGCTCGGCACCCAGCGTCTGGCGTCGCCTCCCCTCTGGACGGCGGCCTTGCTAGCCAGCGGTGATTTCCGGCTGGAGCCTCAACACGTCGCCGTCCTTCACCCCCGCACGCGCAAGGGTGTCCTCGTCAGCGAGCTGCCTGCCCGAGGCCTTGTGATGGAATTTGTAGCTTATGGGCTGGCCGTCGGGGCCTGTCGCGGGCAAGTTCATCATCTCCACCAGCTTCGCTATGATCCTGCGGACAGGGGTATCGTCAGGAACGGTCGCCTCCTGTTCCTTGCTCCCTGTAGCGTCGATGATCTTAACGTTGATCTTCCCCACGGTGCGAACCTCCTTTTATTAGGACGATCTCGATGTCGTCCTCTGATGCGGCGGGCGCGGCCTCGGGCGTGGACGCCGCCTCGGGCGTGGGCACAGGCGCCGGCGCGGACGCGAGCCCCGGCCCGAACCCGGGCCCGGATCCGGACCCGGAGCCGCAGCCGGAGCCTGAGCCGGACCCGGACCCAGATGCGGGTGACCGGACGGAACCGGCGGGAGGACCGGGACTAGCGGGACGAGCGACACTGGCGGGACGAGTGAGACGCACCTCGACTTCGTCCGGTTCGTTAGATGCGCGCCTGCTTTCGCCGGGTGCGCGTCCGCTGCGTTCGCCCCGCTCGGTCCCCCGACCGTTGGCTGCACGCGTGCGCCGCATCGCCCGCCTCCGCGTCCTCATCCGCCCCAGCACCGCCAGCGTAAGGCCGCCGACGGCCACGAGTGCCGCCGCTACCACAGCCCACCTGAGAGCCTCGATGATCACGTCGGCCGCAGCATTGGCAGGGACATTGCGGGGTTCATCCACCACCAGGACCGATGGCTCACCTTCTGGAACAGCATATCGTGCGACCGTGCCCGGACCATCCAGGCTCCATGACGCGCTGACAGCATAGGCCTTGAGCAGCGGAACGACGTCTGCCACCGGGACTGCAAACCCCAAGCCGCTCGCCTGCCTGGCCAAGAGAACGACGATCCCCACGACCTCGCCGGAAGAGTTCACCAGCGGCCCGCCGCTCGTCCCCTTGTTGAGGCTCGCGTCTGTCTGTATGTAACGAGCCTCACCGATCTCTCGGATCGGCCCGCTCACTATGCCCTGCGTGAGAGTGTGGTCCAATCCGAACGGGCTTCCGAATACCAGCACCGGTTCCCCCGGCTCAAGGGCATCCGAGTTTCCCAGGCGCGCCACGGGCACGTTTACAGCATCGGCCTTTAGAAGCGCCACATCCGGCACGTCCGACGCTCCCACGAACTCGGCGGCCGCCGCCCTTCCGTCGGCGAGCACCACCGCGATCTGCCTGGTCCCCGCTACCACATGGCCTGCGGTGAGGACGTAGCCGTCAGGGTTTATGAAGAATCCAGTGCCTATCCCTGTGTCAGTGCGGACTTCAACCACCGAGGGGCCCACCTGGCGCGCCACGAATCGCCACATCGCCGCCGCGCCATCGGGTGCGGGCCCCGCCGCAGCCGCGGCAGCCGACGAGACCGGGACCGGGGCCGCGGCCCAGCTTATCCAGCCTATCGAGATGACGGCAAAGACCAACGCCGCCACGAGCAGGCCCCTGAGCGACGGCGCCCCGGTAGATCCGGCTCTGCTGTGTGGGAGACTAACTGCTCGCCTGAAGCTCATTGCCACACACCTCCGCACAGGTGACTTGTGACGACCCGCGACGACCTGCACCTGCGGCAGGCCTGAGACGTCCTGTCCTGAGACGCCCTGCAGCACTTTGCAACGCTCTGAGACGTCCCGCAGGCTCTACGGGACTCTAAAAGTAAACAGTGGGCTCTGCAAGTGAACAATACACCATGGCCGCGACACGGAATCGTGTCGCGCCGGGTCGCGTCGCGGCGGGCTATGTCGCGTCGCGCCACGCCACGTCACCTCACGTCACGCTGCGCTGAGTCGCGGCATCGGAACATTGCGGCGTGCCACGTCCCACGCTACGCCGGGACGCGTCACGCCGGGGCACGGCATATCACTGTGCGTCACGTCATGTGCGCCACACCACGCCACACCACGCCACGAACGCGCGACGGATGGAACAGAACGAGCTTGACCGGCCATGCCGTGCCCAGCGTCTGTCCGCTTGTCTGTCTTCTGGATTGAATGCATGATATAGGAAACGGATGGGGCGAAGCGGGACGGACCAGGGTCGAGCGGAATGGAGCAGGCCGGGCGGCGCGTTGAGCGGGGCCTGCAGAAGGGCAGGTCCGGGTCCCTAACTGGGACCCGGACCTGCCGCCACCTGTATCTCCGCGAGCAGCCCCCGACAGCCTACCACCTGAACCCCGTCCTGCCCGATAATCTGCGCCAGGGGAATCGGCAGAAGGCCGGCCCGTAGGCCCGGCAGATGAGGTTCCTCGACGAACCCGGGCGCGTCGGCTTCCGCGTCCAGCAAACACATGTCTTCGTCGTCTGACTTCGCGACCGTTCCGCCACGGCAAGCGGCGTTCCGGAGGATGGTTACCACGGTGACCTTAGCGAGAAGGTCCATCGGGATAAAGTAGGTTATCTCCGCCGGCACCATCGTGTAGAGGAGACCCTGGGTCTCGCGGTCCCATACCCATCCTTCACTCCCATCAAGCCTCTTCGTTTCCACAAGGATGTCCTGGTAATTCCTACGGCGGAACTTCTCCCTCACGGTTATCACCTTCCCGCTCCGGGTGATGAGTGCCCTGCGTGGGCAGTACGGGTCCTCGAACTCTATGATGTCCCAGAGGTCGCCCACGATCTTCTCCACCGCCTTCTTGTAAGCGGCTGCCTCGCGGCATTTCCGGTTGAACCTCAGGTTCTCTTCCATGGGACTCATGTTCCGCATCTTGACCGACCTCCTTGCAGAAAGGTGTCAGCGGCAGGGAGCGCCCTTCTGAGTCTGGACGCGAGTCTGGATGCGAGTCTGGGCACGGACCCGCCCCGTCCGCTGCACCCGTCATAATAGCGCACCCTCGCGACATTGACGCGACGCGACCTGACGTCACGTGACGCGACGTGATGCGACTAAACGGCGCGACAACGTGAGCCAACGCAACGAGGCGAGGCGCGCTGTTGCGAGGATGCGCGGCGCCGTGCGCGAGGCTGCACGGCGCTCAAGCGGGGTAGCACCATATAACTGAACGCTTTGTCAGGACAAGACGCAGGAGGGCAGGCGCCGAAGCTGATGACGCCCTAAGTGAGGGTGCAGAAATGCTCCCGACTTTTGGCAGGGGTTGCCGGTGATTGCACGAGGGGTGTCAAGATCCGGCCACTGGCCAGACGGGCCGGATTTTGTCAAGGCGCCCCGCTTGGGGCGCCGTCCCCGAGTGCAACACCGGCAACCCGGCAACTACTGGAAGAGGGGCGAGAACTAACGCACCCTCACTTAGCAGCGGTGATGCTATCCGAGAGGAAGGAAGGATCGCTGGCATCGTCGCCATGAGTGTTGCAGCCGATGACACCCCGTCGGCGGTGATCCTACTCAGGCAGGCGGCGCAGGAAGCGCACGCCCCAGAGCATCGGCGTGATGTGCACAGGCGCGCGTCGGGCGCTCGCGAGAGCACGTTCGAAAAGGTCCACGCCGATTGCGACGCGGGCGGCCAGCATGGCCTCCCCGGCCTCCGCGCTGGCCTTGCTGGGGTCGCCCATGTAGGGTTTCATCGCTGGGTCCCCGACCCAAGCGAGGGTGTTCGCAAGATGCTCGAGGTCGCGGCCGATGACGCGCCCGCCCAGGGCGCGAAGAAGGCGCCCGAGCCCGGACACCAGCGCCACCGCTCCTGTGCGGCGCTGCGGCAAACGAGACGGCGGGACTTCGTGAAAGTCGGTTGACACGCGCGCTGGGTCGCACGCGAGCATGAGCGAGGTCTCGTTGGTGCCCGCGTGGTTGTCGGCATCGTCCCCGCACGTCCCAGGGCCGAGGCCGGTGCGTCGAAGGAAATCTGGGTCGTGCTGCACCATGAGCCGGTAGTCGACGCCGAACGGGTCTATGAGATAGAACCTGTGCCTGCGCCAGAGCGCCCGGGCCGCGGCCTCGACGGCCATCTGGTGACGCGGCCCGCCGTGGTTGTCCGCCACGAAGAGGTAGCGGAACCCCTGCTTCGCAAGGCCGCGCCCGTACGCCACGAGCACGCCCTCCAGATGCGGCGCCGGGACCGAGAGGGAGCCAGGCACCGGCAGCGCGTCGGACCCGCAGTGGAGCGGCGGCAGCTTCACGAAGGTCAGCTCAGGGTGGCGGTCGGCAAGCGCGGCCGCATAGCGGCGTAGAAGCTCCTCGGAGATGAACACGTCGGTGCCCACAGGGAGGTGGGGCCCGTGGACCTCGATGGGGCTAACGCTCATGAGGAACACCGTCGTAGCTCGGTCAAGCGCCTGCAGGTCGGGTAGCCTCAGCTCCACATACTCGAACAGCCGCGGCCTCAGCTCGCCTGAATCCGTCATCTCGCTCCACCTCCGCCCGTCATGCTCTCTTGCCACCGCGACGCGGAACCGGTTGCCGAGCGCGCCTCGCCACGCCAAACGCGTAATCCTCTTCGCTTATGACCTCCCAGTCCTGAAGGAGATGGAGGGTAGCCTCAAGCGCGGCCTCGTCGCCGAAGAGCTGACGGATGGCGCGCAGGTACTCCACGTTATGTGTGACGTACCTGTGCCGCGGCCCGAGCCTTTCTATTGACTGGTCCATGAGCTTATGGACGAGTGGGTCCGCGTGCCCCAGGAGGACGGCGGCTGCCCTAAGATGCTCTTGTCTCCTGGGCATCCTTCTTCGTTTCCTTGAACAGGCGCTCGAGGTCCGACAGAAGCAGGTCAGGGATCATGGCGCTTCTCTCCATCACATCGCTTGCCTTGGCGACCCACCGCTGCCAGATCACCCTGAGATGCTCGTCGCTCATGGTGGGGGCGGGCGTCTTTCCCTTGCCCTCTCCCTCGACGTAGAATATCTCGGACGGTTTCGTTTCTTTGAGCCACCTCACCACCGACGACAGCGTTTCTAGCGCAGCGAGACGTCTTTCATCCATTGCTGCACGTTCTTCTCTGATGTCCATGTGCCGACTTCACCCTCCTTGACTTTCGCTGACTTGCCGCCACGCCTCCCATGAGCCACTCTGCCACTTGGCCTTGAGCCACGCTACTACCCGGCCGACCTGCTGAGCCACGTAGCCCCCAGACTAGCTGGTACTGGCTGGGACTGGGACCAGTGCGGCACTTCTGGGTTCGACACCACTACACAGAATCCTTCCGCGGCCACAACCCGAGCGGCCTGCATAAGATGAGTGTACGAGACTCAAACCGGCACCTGCTGAAGGAGTTCGACGGTCTCACGCACGCCATGCACAGCCGCGTGGCACGAAAACATCGGCCCTCGCAGCGACGCCAGTTGTTCGGGCAATGAGAGGATCCCGGCACAAGGGGTGACGATGATGACCCGAGACGACAATCGACCGGAGACTGAAACCTGGGATGAGATTCCGAACGTGCCTCCGGGCGGACACCGACTTCCGCCGCTGCCGTATGCGTATAATGCGCTTGAACCCTACATCAGCGAGACTCAGCTCCGGATCCATCACGATCGGCATCACGCCGCCTACGTCGAAGGGCTTAACACCGCCGAGCTAGCCCTAGTGGACGAGAGGGCGCGGATGGATTTCTCGCTGGTCCGATACTGGGAACGAGAGCTTGCTTTCAATGGCTCAGGGCACATCCTGCACAGTATATACTGGACGAACATGAGCCCGTCGGGGGGCGGCGAGCCAACCGGGCTGGTGAGAGACCACATCGTCGCACATTTCGGCAGCGTACAGGCATTTCGTGAGCAGTTCTCCCGGGCAGCCCTGGATGTGGAAGGTTCCGGCTGGGGCGTGCTCGTCTGGCAGCCCCAGTGGGGACGCCTCGAGATCCTGACGGCCTGGAGGCATGAGGACCTGACGCAATGGGGCACGATACCCGTGCTGGTGCTGGACGTCTGGGAGCACGCCTACTATCTGGACTACCAGAACCGACGTGCCGATTACATCAGGGCATGGTGGAATGTGGTAAACTGGCCTGACGTAGAGAGACGCCTGCGGCTTGCGATGGAAGCGCAGGTGCCGCTGCACTGGCACAGCGCGCCGGGACACTCACCATCACCCGCACCGCACCCGCCTACACCGTTTGAGCCAATGCCGCCGGGGAGCCTGTTCCCGTTTCCGGGTTGAAGCGGCGAGACAGGATCGGCCCCGGCACCGCGACCACCGCGACCTTGGTGGCAACCCCGTGTCGCAGCCGGGGTCGGGGTGGCAGGCGCCGGGGCCGTGACCGCTCAGCCCTTCGGGTCAGCCAGCCTGCCCATGAATAGGATGCACCCAGATCGGAGATCGCGAATCAGGAAGACGAACGGGCGATCCGCTCTGAAGACGTGTGGCTCATCCGATAGAAGCCCCTTGCCCGACATGACCACCGCTGTGGCCGCGGCCGCCTCGGTGCCTTCTTCATTGACTTCCACGAAGGCCTTGTGGATCACCGTGCTTATGTACAACTCCCGGACAGGAGCCATGCCAGAGAAGTCGGCCAGGTCTTGATCGAATGCATCCACCATCCCGAGGTCCTTTAGCTGCTTATTGAGCAGGAATCTCTTCTCCACCTTGAAGCGCGGCAGGTACACCTCCACTTTCTGCTTGGAAAGCCGGGAAAGCCAGGACCGGACAAGCTCGGTGCTCAACGCGGCCTCGAGTTTGCCGAGCCCACACTCTGGCTTCGGCAGTAAGACGACCATCGACAGATCGCCGCCCGCGTATGGCATTTCCAGGATCTGAACCTGGTCGTTTTCCGCATAGTTGAACTTCCCCGCTTGATACATCATCGGAACATCAACTTTTTGTCCCGTTGCGAGATAGAACGGCATAGACTTCGTGGATTCGGGTTGGAATGGGGTCTCCCACTTCCCCTTGAAGTAGATAGCATTAGTCAGAACAAGCCGCGTAAGCGCGGAGAGGTCGCTAGGCTGGATGAGGTCTTTTATCTTCCCGTTGGTTTTGCCTTCCACCCACTCATTGATCGTCTGCCTGGCTTTCTCGCGGTTCTCATCCTCCGTGTAGTCAACCTCTTTAAAGCCTGCACCATAGTACTTGTTGGTTATGAGCAAGAACTCCGGCAGGAACTCGTAGCCGATCTGGCCCCATAGAGCGTTGGCGACAGAAAGCTGGTAAGCCCCTCCGCCGCTCGTCCCACCAGCGCCGGTATTGAAGAGTCCCGTAAGGTCCGAAAAGGCAGGATGCAGTCTCTCCGGTGCAAGGGTAAAATGCAGCACATCGGCCATCTGCCGCGCGGTCTCCCCCCTGGCACCAGCGTAGGTCATTGCTAGCGCGGAGGAGATGCTGTAAGGCGAGAAGAAAAAGTTGCCGCTGCCCGCTTTGAGTTGCCGATAAAGGTCGAAAGCAAACGAGTTGTTGCCCGCGACAACCGAATCAACATCTGCCTGGCTCATGGCGGACACCCTGCCGCAAGAGCCGCCGTAAGGACCGGAAAGTGCGACCGCGATGGCACACATCAGCAAGAGCACGATTCTCCAACTTGTAGCTCGCCTTTTCATTCTCTTACCTCGCCTTCTGTTTATTGCACGACGTCGAGCACAGCCTCGAGTCGCCCCGCTGCGAGGAATCTTCCGGTTGCAGTGTCCATCAGCCTAGCATTGATGACGATCGTGCTTGGCTGGCCTGCAATGGTGCCCAAGAGAAGGAAAGCACAGTCGGCCTTCTCCTTGAGTTGAGACGCGATCTCCCGGCTCACCTGTCCGCTGTGCTGTATCCCGAGCTCAGCAAGCGCCCCGTTGACGCGCACCGCGTCCGCTGGCTGTAACCCGCTGTTGATGAGCGATGTGGAAAGGTTCTCGATGAAGTCCGTGCTGAGCGTGACGTTCGCGATGCCAACGAGCTCAAATGGGATGACGCCGACGAAGCCCCTCTCCAGCGCGTCCTTCGTCTGCTGGCTGTCCTCTGCGCGTTTGTGCAGCTCCGCGACCAGCTGGTCGAGCAGCTCGGGATCCACACGTAACACGCCGCCCCGGACAACCGCCCCCGGCTTGGGCTCGGCCGTGTCCGTCCGGCCTGGCCCGCCAGTCTGCCCGCTCTGCGCAGCGGTGGCCGTGGGGCCCGCATCGCTGCCCGCCACCGCCACAGCCGTCTCTCGCGAGCCGACGGGCGGGAAGGCCCCTATGTAGCCGCCCCCACGCCCTTTGGTGGCGAGCGGAGAGTCGGCAGCCAAGCGATAATCGCCACTCAGGACGTCAGCAAACAGTGGATCTACGCTTAAATTCGTAGCAGATGGCTGGAACTCAAGAAATGGTGTGTACACAGTCCGGGTTGGTTCTGAACTGAATAGCGGAGGCATCGTGAATTCCATGCGGATCCCGCTGAGGAAATCGGACCTGGCCCCGCGCAACTGGCGCTCAACGAATGCTCTAGGGCTCCAGGTCTTGGTCTGTATCTGTTGGCCGTACACGTCGTTGTATTCAAGGGTGAACCGGGTGTCGGACAAGGCCATGAACCCAACGTTGTTGAAAGCGATGATGTTGTTGTAGACAACTGCTTGTGCCGAGACGACCACTTGCACTCCAATGCCTGGTACCAACACGCCGTTGGATTCGTCGACCATCTTGACAAAGGTATCAGGAGATACGCGGTTCTCGATGATCGTGTTGTTGCTCAGCTCAACCTTCGAGTAGCTCACCTGGATGCCACCGCAAAAGGCACGATCCTGCTCGGCCCGGCTGACGGCGTTCCCTTTGACGAGATTGCGCGTGACCTTCGCTTGGGATTGGCTTTGTATGACGACCCCGCCAGTGTTGCCCGTTATCGTGTTCCCTTCTAGGACCACGTCGGTGCTGCCGGACACCTTCACACCGACCAAGAACCCTTGAACCTTGCAGTCCCTTATCGTGACCCTCGCTGCCCTCGAGATCGAGATCCCGTCCAATGTGCTGCTAGCAGCCGTCCCGGCTACGGCGAGCCCCTGGACAAGCACCTCGGACGCGCCGTCGATCACGATCCGCGTGACGCTCACGCGCGCGCCAGGCTCCGCTGGTCTCACCGAAATGCCGTTCCACCAGATCCAGAGCTCCTGATACTCGCCGTCTCTCAGCAACACTGTGTCCCCCGGTCGCGACTTCAGAACCGCCCCGTAGGTGGTCCTCGCGTCTCCTGATCCGTCTGCGGCAACCGTGATGATCCGAGGCTCGGTTCGGGCCGGCGGCTGGATCACGGGACCGAACGTGCCGGTCGTCCTCATTATGGAGAAAGTGATCTCGTTGCCGGCACGCAGGATCGTCAGGTCCACCGGTTTTCCGGCAGGGATCGCATCCGTCGCCGTTTTGAACTTCTCGAGGTCCGGTGTTTCAACCGTCTTTCCCGAGGAGTTCCGGACCTTGATTATGACGTCACCCGGCGCAAGCCCCGACGATTCAGCCGGCGAACCCTTATAAACGCCCAGCACCAGCAGGCCGCGCCGGTCTTGGGGCAAGCCTACGTCCTCCGCCAAAGCGGAAGACAGAGGAACGAGAACGACCCCAATAGGCGGGGGCGGTGTTGAACTCGCAACAGCCCCGACTGCTGCGGTAGAGGCGGAAGCAGAGGCAGAGGCAGCAGAGGCAAATTCAAGCGTCAAGAGGCAGGACAAAATCAGCAACACAGAGCATAGACACACTGCTTGCGCCCCAACCCCACTGACAGGCCGAGTGATCTTGCCACCCAACATCGTCAGCGCCCTCCCATCGATCGAAACCCTAGAGTGCCCCCACGCTGTCAAATGCGGACGCTTTCTTGGAGCCGTGGAGCCCTGAACCTGAGGCTCGGGCTCCTCACATGTAGAGCAGGTAAACGTTGGGCTGCCGGAACTCCTAATTCGCTATCCCAAGGTCTCCCTCCTTCATTGGTACCCCCACGGTGGGAGTCTTCTGTGCCAGCCGAGGGCATTGTACTTTTTCAGGACAGCGACGAGATCATCGATGTCGATGGCCTCCGCGACGTGCCCATCTCGCCCTACAACCGTCGTAGCTCGAAGTATGGAGTTTACGACCGCTTCCTCGGTGGCCTCGACGGCTGCCAAGAACAATGCGGACATGGCGTCGTTGCTCAACACCTTTAGATCCTGTGCTAACGGCGCCCGGTGGGGAATGCGCCGAGCGGTCGAGAAGGCGATGAAGAAGTCACCAGAGCCGTTGCTGCTGAAAAACCCGGTGCGCGCAAGACCCAGGCCCGCCCTTCTCGCGAGGCGCTCGAGTTGTCTATGGTCAAGCGGCGCGTCGGTTGCAAGCACCACTATCACAGAGCCGCCTAAGTGTTGGACGTCAGCAGAAGGCCTCTCTCCGTCTAGCAAGCGCGTCTCGTCAGTCTGCCTCCGAGGCCCGGGCTGAGGCCCGTAAGGGAAGTCGCCGCTGAAGGCGTACCGTCCGAGTTCGCGTCCAACAGGAGCGCCGTTCACAGTGAGTATTCCACCGAAATTCGTAAGGACCAAAGCACCGAGCGTGTATCCACCCCGCGCCTCGGGCAGCACCCGCGATGACGTGCCGATGCCACCCTTCCAGCCCATGCAGCACGCGCCCGTCCCCGCTCCCACGGAGCCCTCAGCGACACAAGCTCCGGCTGCGCCATCCGCCTGCACATCGCCCACTCGCTCCTGCGCCGATGCGACTGCGGGCGCTGTCTCCTCTGCTCGCACCGCCGCTCCCATCCCGTCCGTTCCCGGCGCTGTCCGTCGTGCTGTCTTGTCCGCCCCCTGCGCCGCCCAGTGGGCTTCGGACGCCGCCCCTTCTGCCGTCTCTTCTCCTACTATCCCCCCTGTCGTCCTCCCTGCTGCGCCGCGTGCGTTTTCCACTGCGAGGTCTATTGCCGCAAAGACATGCTCCCTGTGAACATGGCGCCCCTGGATGTCGTTCAGATAGCCGTCATTCACCTCGCCCACCACGGGGTTGACTGTGCTCGTGGAAATCCCGATGTCCGAGTTCCGCGAAATAGCCCACTCGATGAGCGCGTCCGCCACGAGGGGCGCATTCAAAGTGTTGGTAAGGGCTATGGGCGTTTCCAAGTTTCCGAGCTCGGTGAGTTGCTCCAGCCCGATTGCCTTGCCGAACGCATTGAGCGCGAACGCAGCGGCCGGCACCTTCTCCTCGAACAAGTTGTCCGCGTGTGGCGTTACAACAGTGACGCCAGTGCGGACCGGCCCTTTGCCCGGGACCAGTTTCCCCTCGCCGCTGGTCAATGTAACGTGACCGACGCCGACTCCCGCCACGTCCGTGATGGCATTGAATTTCCCGGGGAGGAGCACCCCGATGTCGATCCCTATGTCTCTCGCCCTTGGCCTAGCCTTGTGTGTGATTCTCCTCGCCTCCCTTCGGGAGCCTGTCAAGATACACGCTTATGGATAACCAATGCCGAAGCCAAAACGATGCCCAGGCGCACTGTGAGCGCACTCCACGTGTATACCATTCAAACCGGACGCAGTTTCTGAGTTCGAGCTTGGGTATCTATGAGAAGCCGCAACACCCTGGGAGCCCAGGCCTTGAAGAATCGCTCCGGACTTCGCCGCGGGACCTCGCCCTTGGTCACAAGAACTTTCCGGTCGTTGTTGCCGTCCCGGTGCCGGGACGGCTAGTGGCAGCCCACCATTTAGGCGGCGCGAAGGTTTTCTCACATCGCTACCATCATTATAGCAAAGACCGTTTGTATCGATTGGCAGTGGTGGGTGGGCTGGAGTGGGCTGGCCCGAGGCCCTGACATCACGGCCGTTTCGTCGCCGCAAGAATCGCTACGCGCCCCCGATCCCATTGCAGCCTGCTGCAAACCACACGCGACGGGACCACGGAACCAGTATGCTTCGTGTCGGGTGACCCGACTACCTAGGAGTGCGACTCTCAAACCGAGCGGGACCGCCACGCGGTTCCTGACACGTACTGGCAGCGGTCTGCCCTTGATAGCACAGCTTGGTTGTGGTAGTATTGTAGTGTGTCGCACGGGCGTCCGCGCGCTATCACGCGAATTGTATAGCACGATTCTTGAGGTGGGCCATTAGCTCAGGTGGTAGAGCACCGGACTTTTAATCCGGGTGTCCCGGGTTCGAGTCCCGGATGGCTCACCAGCTGTTTTGAGGTTTCGATATTGCGAACCAGCACGCGTCCCTCTCGACGGCAAAATGACAGCAAAAGCACCTGGAAACGTAAGGCCCCGGGCCCGGGCGATCGGTCCGGGGCTTCTCGTTCTGCCAGGTCGCTCTCACGCGGGCTCGCCTTCTTTCCGGGTTGTGTTCATAGGCAGCATCGCGTCTTGTGGTGATGCTCCTTTCCCGTTCACCGGCGTCCCCTCGTTTACCGGCGTCCCCGGCCTCTTTTCGTTTCTGCCCGTTTCTGCCCAGGGTTAGGCCGCCTCATAACGCCCCTCGTAGACCAAATTCTCCGGTAGAACCGGGCCTCCAGGCGTCGCCTTCATTCCGCACCCACTACAAAAGGCCGGTGCGCTCCTGCCCCCCGTCGTGAATTCCTCAACGTACGTGACACACCAGCACGCTTTAGACCGCCACGCTACAATAGGGCTTCCCCTGTGAATGCTCTTCCGCACCTCCACGGAGAGGCCGTCTCCGTATGCAGCGATGCTTTGGGGGGCCAGCCGGAGGAAGAGACTCCCGATGGCTTCGTGTGGCGCCGGAAGTTCAAGGCCCTCGAAGGCCATAACGTAGACGAGACCTTTGTCTTCCGTCTGCTCACAGTGCTGAAGTGCGACCGAAATGTGAGACCTGATGTGGAGGGTAACCCTCCGAAGTTTTGGTCCGACGCCGAGCTGCACGAGTATTATTGCAGGCAGTTCCTCAGTGCGTGAGAGATCGCCGCAAGCAGCTTTCGCACGGGCGAGGCGGCCATGAGGACCGGTCTGGGGCAAGGCAGGCTCAGGCACGTCTCGGGTTGTAGGCTCACGCATTGATGCAAGGAGAGAAGGTTGGCGGGTCACAATGTAGAATGTAAGACATAGGAACGGAGAATTGCGCGGACGCAGTTCCGGTGATCAGCACTGTCCGATGAGAGAATCGCGGTTCCATTTCCCCGGGGGCGCTGAACTGGAATGCAGCCCGGCCTGGAGTAATCGGACATGATATGTGCAACTGACACAAATGAGATCATCCGGCCGAAACCCTTTGTGAAATGGGCGGGGGGCAAAGGACAGCTGGTGGAACAGTTGGCTGCTCACATGCCCGAGACGTATTCAGCGTACCATGAGCCTTTTGTCGGCGGAGGAGCACTGTTCTTTTACGTGTGTCCGAAGGGGGCTCACCTATCTGATCTCAACGAAGAACTGATAAACGCGTTCCTCGTCGTCAAGAGCGACTGCGAGAACCTGCTACGAAGCCTCAAGAGACATGAGAACACCGCCGAGTACTACTATCGAATCCGCGCGCTCGACCCAGAGGGCTTAGACCCGGTGGAAAGGGCATCAAGGTTCATCTATCTCAACAAGACGTGCTACAATGGCCTGTACAGGGTCAATAAGCAGGGCAGATTCAATGTTCCTTTTGGCCGCTACAAGAATCCCGTATACGCGGATGAATGCCAGTTGCGTTTGGCAAGCAAAGCGCTCCAAGATGCGGACGTGCGGGTCGCAGATTTCGAGATGGTGCTTGACCAGGCCAAGCCAGGAGACTTCGTGTACTTCGATCCTCCGTATCAGCCGGTTAGCAATACATCGAACTTCACCAGCTACACTGCTGGCGTGTTCGATGAGGGGGAGCAGAGGCGCCTCGCAGCTGTGTTCCGGGAGCTCGACAGAAAGGGTTGCTACGTAATGCTTAGTAATTCGGATTCCCCTCTCATCCATGATCTTTACAGCGGATTTCGAATCAAAACGCTGATGGCGAAGCGTTACATCAACTGCAAGGGCGACAGACGGGGCGCCATCCCGGAAGCCTTGGTGTTGAATTACTAGGTCAGGGGGGGACGCCGGATGTCGAGTTCCATTTCGCCCCAAGGACGAAATCGGGCTCCAGTTGAGCGCGCGTAACGGCGTGGCCCGGCTTCTTGGGTCGCCCGGTGTCACTCTTGACAGTCCAAGTTGTACAGTGAATCTAGGGTCTCAATCACGCACGGAATGAGTGACCCCTAATATGGAGAACCGTCTTCCTAACCTCACCCCGGATCTTCATCAGTGTTCCTGCGGATGGACAATGACCTTGATGGCGTTATCAATCCGCTTCGTATACGTCTCAAAAGCCTGGTTAATGTCCTTAAGCGCAAACTTGTGGGTAATCAATGGCCTGAGATCTATCTTCCTCTGAGCGGCCATGGAGAGGGCCCGTCTCACGTTACGGCGCCCTTCGCCCCGCACGGTATACAAGTTGATGTTGCGGACGACGGCCTTGGAGATGTTCACGGTAACCGGGCCCTTGTAGAAGGCCACCATGACGATGGCGCCTCCAGGCCTGGCTAGGTCGAGTGCAGACTCGAGCGACGAGGAGACCCCGGCTGCGTCAAAAACGACGTCGGCGCCCACCCCGTGAGTAAGTTCCTTAACCACTTCGACCGGGTCCTCCCCATCGTTGATGTTCACGGTGTAATCGGCACCCATTTGCTTACCCAGTTCAAGACGACCCTTACGGGTGCCTGTGAGGATCACCTTTTCCGCACCGAGGGCTTTGGCTGCCTGAACAAGGGCTAGGCCAATCGGTCCAGGACCAATGACGGCCACGGTATCGCCGGCAATGTAGCCCCCCATGGCGTCGATAGCGTAGAAGGCCGAACCGGCCGTGGTAATCAAAGCAGCCTCTTCAAACGAGATCTCATCTGGGATTTTGTAGAGGGTGTTCACGTGGTTTACTGCGTACTCGGCAAACCCGCCGTTAGCGGTCATCCCGTTGGCAGCGTGTCCTTTCTTCCGGTTGCCGAAATTCAAACAGGCGGTGTACTTTCCCATGATGCAGTTGTGACAGCGGCCACACCCCTTGTGGACTTCCACCGCGACTCTGTCTCCGACCCTGAATTCATCCACAGTCGAGCCGACCTGCGCCACCACACCGGCGTACTCATGGCCCATTATGAAAGGCATGGGCGGCTCTCCAGGCATGCCGTGGTCCCTTATCTCAACGTCGGTGCCACAAATCCCGCAGGCCTGCACCCGAAGCAACACCTCATCAGGACCCGGAGCCGGGACATCAGTCTCCAGGACTTCAATCCGTCCGCGCGCAACCAAGTGAGCTGCCAGCATCTTCTTAGGGATATCCATCTGTCTTCCCTCTCATGTCTCATCTTTTCTTGAGATGCCGCCATTTCTCGAGCTGCAACACCTCGGGATTGGCGATCTTATCCGGTTCATAGCCGTTGAAGAGATCGATCACCCGTCTTACGGCCTCGGTGGCCATCCTGACCACACACTCCTCGGTGAGGGCGGCAGTGTGCGGAGTGAGGATCACATTGTCCATTTCGAGCAAGGGGTTGCCGGCTTCGACAGGCTCGTTTTCGAAGACGTCGAGCGCAGCCCCGCTGATGACTCCTTCTCTCAACGCCCTCACAAGGTCCCGCTCATTTACGACCCCCCCGCGGGACACGTTTACAATATAAGCTTGCGGCTTCATCAAGCGCAGTTGATCCCATGCGATCATGTTCCTGGTATGCTCGTTTAGGGGGACATGAACGGAAACCACGTCGGAAGTCCTCAGCAGCTCGTCCAAGCTCACAAAGTCAACCATGTCGCTGAAGCCAGCCTTGACTGCCTCGGGCAGAAGAGGATCATATGCCAACAGCCTAGTCTGCGATAGAGGATGGAAATAGCCGGCTAGGATCTGGCCAATCCTCCCGAACCCTACAATCCCCAGCCGCTTTCCTAGAACGTCACGGGGGTAGTTCTTGAACCGTATCTTGAAATTGCCCTTTCTTATCTCTCGGTCCATCAAGAAAAGATGCTTCAGCAGAGCGAGTATCATGGAAAGGGTGTGTTCAGCCACGGTACTGGCATTCACACCAAGGCTCGATGTAACAATGACGCCCTTTTCCGTGGCAGCCTTCAGGTCGACGTTATCCACCCCGCCGCCCGTTCTAGATATGGTCCATAGGTCGTCGCTCAATGCCAACAGATCCCTGCTGAGGAAGATCCCTGTCCGAAGGACTATCGCCCTGGCGTCCTTCATAAGCGGGGCTACAGTAGCCGGGCTCGCGTCTGGCGCCACGACTACCTCAAGCCCTTCATTCTCCAGCATCTGCCGCGCCTCTTCCTCGATCGGCTGGGGAAGAAGCACGTAGCCCTTCTTTCGATCCATCGCCCATCCCTCTTACGGATTACTGATTGGCAATATGGGCCTCGTCGCGCCCTCAAACCCTCAAGCCAGCCATGTCCGAGCCGACAGCCTCTGATTGAAGACGCGCCGTAACCCGGAGACCAACACCTCTCAATGCGAGCTTGGCCTACGCCGGCCGGCCCGCGTGCCGCGCGTGTCGAAACGTACGTGGGGGGCTCCGCTCAGACGTTTCGGCGTGTGCCCCACTACTCTTTTGGGACACCTCCGGCAAGATGCATCATCACCGATTCCTACTGCTACACCTGCTGTTGCCGTTGTCTCTCCCAGTTGCCCAATGAATCCCACTCTTTCGCTGGGCTACCGGAGGTGTCCCAAAGCCTTATCACCCGGAGGATGTGCAAACCCATGCCGAGACAAGATCCGCGCCATCCGCGTCGGGATTGACACCGCCATCGAATCGGGCACACTCTCAGAACCTGAGGCCTTTACCTCAGATAGCGCCCACCGCATACGTCCAGGGTAATGCCTGTAATGTAGCTAGCCTCGTCTGACGCCAGGAATACTACGGCATTACCGATCTCTTCAGGAGTACTCAATCGCCTCAGCGGTATCTGCGAGACGATTCTGTCTCTCTCCTCTTCAGGCTTGTCGTCCCAAAGCGACTTGACCCGTTCACCGGTGAGCGTCACCGTGGGAGCAACCGCGTTTACCCTGATGCCCATTGGGCCCCAGTCATACGCAAGTTGACGAGTCAGCCCTTCCACGCCTGCCTTAGCAGCCGTGTACTGAACACCGGCTAACGATGCTCGCCAGTGACCAGCCAGCGCCGCCATATTCACGATGGCGCCTTTGCCCGCTTTCGCCATGATGGGGATCGCACACTGGCAGGTAAAGAATGTCCCCTTCAGGTTCACGTTTAGCACGAGGTCCCAGTGCTTCTCTTCGATCTCCTCGAGTTTGTATGGGGTGTGCAGGGCGCCGCCCGCGTTATTGACCAGGATATCGATCGTGCCCCATTTACGGCAGAGGTCTTCGATCATTGCCTGGACCTCTGGCTTCTTGGTTACATCCGCCTTTTTCCCCACAACCCGGCCGGGGAAGTCCTTGCCGAGCTCCTCCACAGCGCGATCAATACCCTCTTGGTTGATGTCGTTGATCATGACCTTGGCGCCCTCTCTTAATAGGCAGCGGGCAATGGCATACCCCATCCCCTGTGCAGAGCCCGTGACCAGCGCCACTCGATCCTGCAGTCTTCCCATGTCGCACGCCCCTCGAATTCCGCGTAATTCCGCGTTATGGTTGTCGTTTAGGCTCTATTGGTGAACAGTCGCTTCTCAAGCGGGACAACGATGTTGAACTTCTTAACCTCTTCCAAGAACTTGGCCAGAGCTTGCCCGGCGATCTCAAAGTATTTCTCGCCTTTCTCTTTGCTGGCTCTTAACGGATTCCCAATGGTGGCCGTGTCCGAATACTCGTGGTGCTCCATTGGAACCCAGATGTTTTCCGCCCCCATGAAAGTTACGAAGCCCGACCCGTCACGCTTGCTGAAGGCGCTGCCCATCCACCGCGGGGCATGGGCTCGATCCGGCTTCGCCTTGCTCATGTCGACGGTGCCTTCGTCTGCCGCCCAGGCGGTACTAGTCTCGATTTCCCCGGCATGCCAACCCGGCGTTTCCTCCGGCGGTCCGTCAACGATGTCCGCTATGAGGGAGTACGTTCTCTCGGTTGGGGTCTTGTACCAGCATATGAAGCACCCTGTCTCGTATCTAATCCTCCTCAGCACGTCATCGATAACCTTCGAGTTGCTACCATGATGGCTAACGAACACTATCTTGTTGAAACCATGATAGATCATGCTCATGGCCAGGTCGTAGACGACGCGCCGGTAGGTGTCTCCTGAGAAAGTGAGCGTTCCCGTTCCCTGATTGACCTCGCCCATATGGTGGGGGGAATAACCGACCGGGATCAGCGGGGTGTAGCACGTCTTCGCTATCCGAGCGGCTCTCTCCACGACTCCCATCGTCGTCAGGCTGTCCGTTCCCAGCGGGCAATGGGCGCCGTGTTTTTCGGTCGACCCCATGGGAATCATGATGACGTCATTGTGCTTCAAGTATTCAGCTACCTCGTCGTAGCCCTTTTCGTAGATGTTCCAGGTCTCCTTGCGCGGCATTGTCCATTTCCTCCCTCTTGCACTGCGTACTGCCTAATGTCTCGCGTCCTCATATGAACTAGATGAACCCAAGCTCTCTGATGTTTGCTTCCAAGGTGCGTTTCTGTTCCGGCGTCAACGGCCTCAACGGGTGCCTGGGGTCTCCACCGACATAACCAGCCAGCTCCATAGCGCTCTTGACTGCGGCGACGCCGCCGAAGCCGGATACCCTCTTGTTCAACTCGACGATTCTCTCGTTGAGCCTCTTGGCCTCGTCGAGTTTCCCTTCCTTGAAAGCGTCATACAGCTTGACGCACTCCTCGGGGAAAACATTGGCCAGGGAAAGGACCCCGCCTACGCCGCCCTCAAGCAGCAAATCCAGGAAGAACCCGGCTGATCCGGCCAAGACGTAGAACTCCTTCCCCCTCGCCGCCTGGATGTAGCTCTTGAAATTCCCTTTGGAGCTGTCCTTCATCCCCACTACGTTGGGGTGTTCGGCCACTATCCGGACCACCTCAGGGCTTATCAAGACATCAGCGGCCACTGACGGGTTGTTGTATAGCAGAACCGGGACGGGAGACGCGTCCGCGACCCTGATTATGTAGTCCACCAGTGCGTCATCGGTAAGATGTTTCCGGAAGAAATGAGGCATCAGCAAGCTGACCATAGAGGCACCGAGTTTGGCCGCCTCCAGGGTGATGTCGATCGTCTCTTTTGTGCTCTCGGCGCTCGTTCCCGCCATGATCACTTTATCGTCAGCGGCGTTGTCGATCACTGTCTTCAGGACAGACAGCCTTTCCTCGACCGAAAGGGATCTGAACTCGCCGTTGGTCCCCAGGACAAAATACCCCCTGAGGCCGGTCTCGTTCATTCTCTTGACGTTCTTAACTATCCCCTCATACAGGATCTCATCATTCTTGAAGGGGGTGACCATCGGGGTGAAAACGCCAGATAGCTTCTCCTTAACCGTGCTGTTCATTGTGTGCACCTTCCTGCTTTGACATCATCCTGTTCCGACATCATCTCGAGAAAACTGTCTACGACTAGGTCGATAAACTGAGGGTCGTTAATGTGGGCATTCACCTCCTCCACAGGAATGGAGGGGGAAATCCGCTCTTTGAAGGTCTCTATGAACACCAGATTGCCTTGTGGATCCCACAACTCCTCTCCCTCACGGTTCGGGTAGGAGAAGCCCTTGAGCGGCAAAAAGACTTTCACCGGGCCTTGAGCCCTGTTGATTTTGTCTGCCAATAACTTTGCAACTTCGCTCAGTTCTTCATGGGAAAGCCGCACGAGGGTCAGCGTCGGATTATGTACGATGTACTTTCTTCGCCTCATCTCCGGAGTCAGGGAATCCAGCGGACCCTGGACAGTGTACTCAATGCTCCCTGGAGCGATGACCTGAGGCAAACCGGCCTGAGACGCTGACTCCAACCGATACTCCTTGATCGCCCCGTGGAGTCCTCCGACCAGCCTATCCGCCAACTCATGCAGGTTTATATCCAATACTCCGGCGAAATACCCCTCTTGGATCAGATCCTCCATTGCTATGCCTCCGGTCCCGTTCTGGTGAAAGGCCACGACCTCGAAACCTTTCTCTTCCAGAAGGGCTTTGGCCCGCAAGGCCCCCGGCGTCGTGGTCCCCAGCATCGACATGGCGACGACTTTTCCGCGTTGCTCTCGTCCGCCCTGATTCATGGCGCTCCTAACCATTCCGCAAATGGCGCCGGCCGCGTTCCTGAACACCCGAGTGGTGAGAGCGTTCACACCTTGCACGTCGACCACCGAATGCATGATGGCCACGTCCTTGGTCCCGACGAACGGTCCGAAAGTCGCGGTGCCGCAAGCCACAGTGGAGACCATCAGTTTGGGCACCCCGAACGGGAGGCTCTGCATCACAGCCGTAGCGATGTTGGTGCCCTGGGAGCCGCCAATCCCGATCACTCCCGCGAAGCTCCCCTCGGCGTACCGCTGTTGGGCGACCTTCGCGGCCCCTTTGATCATCACCTCAATGCACTTGCCCTTGTTTCCGGTTGCCAAGAGCTCGTTGATCGGCATGCCACCTGCGATCGCCACTTCTTCTCGCGAAATGTTGGGCTTGACTCTCCTGGGAGCCGCGAGAATGCCGGTATCCATTATGAGCGTGCTGAACCCGTTTTCCTCGATGGCCCTCCTCAGGTAGTCGGCCTCTGTCTCCTTCGTATCCAAAGTCGCGATTATAAGAATCGTTGGGACCATTGCAGTTACGCGTGGCCTCCTTAGTCTGCCCAAACACTTAGTACGGAGGTGACTTTGAATACCTGCAGACTCATGTGCGCCTTCTCGCGCGATCGGCAAATAGCAAATAGTCTGTAGTGAAAAGACCAAAGAATCGGCGGAATCAGCCTTGCTGCCTTGCTGTCTGACACCTAGTACGAAAAATATATAAGGCCTTCTTCTCGTATTCTATTTGCTCTGCTTTGCTCAGCCCGAGCCGACACTGGCTTGACTCGATGTGCGCCCCTAACCTGTACATCTACACTTGCGGACCCGATGAGATTCTATGCCCATTCGTAACCCAGCAAACACATCATAAGCCAAACATGCCAACCTGTCAAGCTGTCAGGCTGCCTTACCGGCTCCCCCTTACACCGTGGGATTTTTCCCAGCGTGGGTCCGAATACTGCTGGATACTATTCGAGGTCGCCCCCGCAGCGATGTCGACGGCCGCGATTCTCTATCCGGGTCATGACCCCGATGCCGTCGGACGGACGTCTTCTGCCCGCGAACCGGCGGGATGTCCGCCTGTCCCGTCGTCGGCGAGCGCCTCGTCTTCTGAGGACCCATGGCCATCCTCGGCCTCTGCCTCTGCGGTTTCATAGTATCCTGTAAACTTCTGTTTGGCAGCCTGGAGATGATTGAGCATGCTCTTGCGGGCTGCCGCAGAGTCCCCCTCCAGGATCGCCTTATAGATGGCCTCATGATCATCATACGATTTGCCAAACAGCCTCTTTACCGACGAACGATCATCCGCTGCTTCGGCCAGCTTGATGGCGTTATAATACGGTTGACCCAGCTTCAACAAGGCTTCCTTGATGAATTGGATGAACAGACGGTTGTCTGACGCCTTGGCCAAAGCAAGGTGGAACTCGTAATCAGCCTCAATGAACTCATCCACCGACTTGACATCCTTGCATTTCCTCAGGGAGTTCTCGATCTCCCGCAGTGAAGAACTGGTGCGCCTCTTGGCCGCCAGGTAGCAGACCTCACCCTCGATAGCCCTTCTAGCCTCCAGCGCTTCGAGAAAGGTCATGCGGCTCCTGATCGTATCGATGATGCCCTCTAATTGGTAATTTACAGCTGGCTTCTTCACGAAATTGCCCTTGCCCGGGACGGACTCCAGTAACCCCAAAACCTTAAGCCCACTCAAGGCCTCTCTGATCGTTGCACGGCTAGTGCCCAAGCTCTTGGCGAGGCTCGCCTCTGACGGGAGGCAGCTCCCGGGTTTCAGCTTGTCGGTACGAATCATCTCGACGAATTGCTCGATGATCTGCGTCGACGTGCTCACGGTTTCAACAGGTTTCAAACCAAGACTTGTCATTCTGTTCACCTGCATGGTGTGTTTATGAAGTCTATGAGGGATAAGGCCGCTTTTCGGTCCGTTTTTCGGCCTCTGTCACAAGTCTCCTGCCCGAACCGCCGTGTCTCGCCAGCTAAGAACCGCACCGTATCTGCCCCGGTCTCGGAGTCGGGCTCACTACGATTGCCGGTCCCCTGCCGCGTTGCGCCTGCGGAGCCAGGTGGTATTTTGGCGCTTCTCTCGGGCTGCATATCCGCGCGATGCAGCCAACAAACAGGCGATCGGCGTCGGAGATCGCTTCTAAAGCGTCCGCGAGTGGGCCGAAGGTACAAACTGCTCTTCGACCGCGGCAATTCATTATAGTTCTTCGCTCTCGTGCCCGACAATCCTTCTTCATCCAGTAATAACCGCTCGAACCTCCTGCCCGAACGGGAGCCAAAGGTTCGTTCGGGATCCGGTGCCACGTCCCGTCACATGCGGACATGGTCACAAGGCGCGTGCACTCTCGTGAATGCTGGCGTAAACTCCGGGAAGCGCGCTGCACCCCGTCGCACAGCTGGGGCGCCCAGGGGGTGCCTGCTTCTGAATCCGCCGACAACGATGAACACGCCGACCTCAGGCCTCCTATGGTTTTTGTTGCGAACCCCGAACGCAAGGAAGGTGGTACGGCAGGCGGTGCTGAGGGTAGCGGCCTTCGACACCAGGATTTCCACGGCCGACGTGCGCTCGCGTCTCCTCAAGATGATGGCGAGGCTGTTCGGCTACGCTGCCAAGCCAATAGCCGACGGACTCCAGAAAAAGGGAGGCGCCCTGGCGGCTCCGCCCGAAGGCTTCTTTGTGGAGGCCACCAAGGGCCCGCTGAAGCATGGTGAGATTGAACGAGCAACAACGTGGGCAAGGACTCTCTTGAAGACCTAGTGACTTCACAAGACGTCGCGATTGGGAGGTAAGGATCTGGGTGAAAACAAAGAGACGCACGACACCCCTCTCGATTCTCGCGACGCTGATCGCTGGAGCCTGCATCGCGGCGGCGGGCCCGTTCATAACAGGCGCCGCAGGCCCAATAGCCGCTTACCCGCCCAACAAGAACAAGGGGAGGAAGCGCAAACAAGGCAAGCAAAGGCCTCCTCCCCCGAACCGGTGCGGTTCGCACGGCACTCACCGAGCAAGATCTTCTGGGTGGATTGTGTAGGTCGGCGGCATAGTCGGGGTCCAGAACATGTTCGGCGGCACGGGATAGACGGAGAAGCCGCCCTGCGCCGTAAGTTCCAGGTTGGCCAGGAGCTTGTCCCGAACCAGAGGATACGGAGCAACAAATACGAGCTCGCTGTTTTGAGTGCCGCCGAAGATCCTGTCACCCGCGCATGGGAATCCGACTACGGGCTTGCCAGTTGCTACCGCGAAACCGATGGACGAACAGAGCGCCGCCTCGGCGACGGTGTCCGCGGTGACCTTCTCCCCGGTCTCATAGGTGCACGCGTGGATAAGCCTCATGATTTGGGCCGGATTCGCATAAATGACGACAACATCGGGGTCTGCCTGGAGATTGTCGAGGGCGCCGACCAGGATCCCGTCGAACTTCTTGCCAGTGTCTCCAAGCTTGAACGTGTTCGCCATGAAAGCCTTGCCCGCCGCCAGATCCTTCACATATGGGCCGACGGCTGCTTTGCCCGACGCGATAGCCTCAGGCGTCCTTATGAGGCCGACGCAAGCCGCTCCCATGGAGCACACCATCATCTCTGGCACCCCGGTGTTCACTTTCCCTTGGCACCTAGCCATCGACACCAGCTGGCACACGTTCAGTTTGAAGTTCAGGGGTTTCCGAGGCAGCTCCTCCTTGCTCTTGTAGAGTTTTACGCCGACAGGTCGCGTGTCTAGTCTTAGGATCCTCTCTAGTTTATCTGAGACTTCTCTGCATACCATTCACAAGTCCCCCTCTCCCCGTTCTCTTCTCGTCGTTACGACGAATCACAAACGCGCACGCAGATGAGGGTCAGCACGATCTGCTTTTCAGGCCTATACTGATACCGAGCAATCTCGCGTGCTCGTGAGTGCCGGTTCCACGCCCGTGCATTATCGTGCCGCCTTCGGCCCCGGCCCTCTTTGAGGACTCCACCACCTTCTCGGCATCGCCCTTGTTGACTATCGTCACGATCAAATCATACAACACTTCGCCCTCGCCCGCCATCTTAACTTCTCCCATGCTCTCAGTGCCGGTGGACCCCCACCGGGCCGGGCGGCGGGGCTGACCCTGTAGACCGGGGTCACCCGCACGGAGGAAATCCCAAGCCCCATGGCGAAAATGCGCGATCAGAACGGGACGTCCTTCGAAATGGCCCCTCCGGAGATTGAGCGGATTCGTCGACCGGCCGCGCGCCGCACGCAAGCCAAGGCCAGGCCTCCCGGCTGTCCCGGCATGACGCCTAGTCCCACATCCCATCCATCTCTTCGTCGCTCACGTCGAAGGTCGTGCCTGTGGCGGGGTTTGGTTCCTCGACAAAGTGCTCTGGCAGCCTGTCGTGCACGCTCGTGAAACCCGCCCGCCGGTTGAACTCCCTCTCTGCCATGATCGTCTGTCTTGCGAGAGCGCGGATGGTCTCGGCGGAACAGGGAACACCAAGCCGGGCCGAAACGAGATCGCCGAGCAGGTCTATCCGGTCCCTGACCGCCGGGCCGACGAACATGCACACCCCCAGCATGTCGTATATCGCGGCCGATAGCTGAGCGTTCCTCGACGCCTCAACCTGACCTGCCGGGCTATGATGATCTATCTGCACGCGCACGGTATTCCCGGCAGTATGGTCGGCGCCCATCGGGGATGTGGCGAACGTCACCCCCAGCCCTTTGAGCCCCCGCGGGTCGTAGGCCGCCATGACCTGGCCTTTCACCGCCGGCACGCGCCTCACCCCCAGGACCCTTGCGGTCAGCGCACCGCCATGGCCTATCACCCTTCCAAGCACCGTGCCCTTGCCTATCTCACGTATGAGCTCAAGAGCGCCCGCGGCGTCTCCAAAGCGGACGAGACCCGCCTCCATCGCCACACCCACGGCTCCACCGACATCGATGGTGTCAACGCCGAGGTCGTTACACAACCGGTTCATCTCACCGATCGCATCGAGGTCGTCGATGCCGCAGTTCGAGCCGAGCAAGCCGATGGTCTCATACTCAAGAGGGCTCACGAGATCGCTGCCGTCCGCTCTCGGCACCCGGTTTGAGCACCCTATGGGACACCCGGGCATGCAGAAGTGAGTGGCCAGCCCGCCTCTTGCCAGGATGAGCTCGCGGAGAGCTTCCGCAGAGATGCGGTCCGCGCCCTCAAAACGCCCGGTGCTGAAGTTGCGCGTGGGCAGTCCGCCGAGGGCGTTGGTGGTCGTCACTAGGGCAGCGGTGCCCCAGTTGCGGTAAACCTCCGCGGTCTGAGGAGTGTCCCTGATCAATTGGATGACAGCCCTGGCGGCCTCGAGGAACTTCTTCTTGTCCCGGATCTCCGGAGCACGGGTGCCGGAATCGTCGATCACCACGGCCTTGATGCCTTTGGACCCCATGAGCGCCCCCATGCCCCCGCGGCCACAGTACCTTCCGGGCTCCCCGTCTAGGTCGGTGATGGCTATCCCCGCAGCTGTGAGCTCCATCTCGCCAGCCGGGCCGATGACCATGACTCCGACTCGCTTCCCGTACCTTTCCTGAAGCCGTGCAGCAGTCTCGTACACGCCAAGGCCCGCAAGATCGGGGCAGGGAACGAGCTCCACCGTGTCCTTCGCGAGGACGAGAGTAAACAGCCCTCGCGCGTCATCCGGTTTGTTCTCGAGGATGAGTGCTTTTACACCGAGCCGGGCGAGCTTGTGGCCGACAACCCCGCCCGCGTTGCTCTCCTTGATCCCTCCGGTAAGGGGGCTCTTGCCGCCCACCGAGATCCTGCCAGCGCACGGTGCCGGCGTGCCGCCCAAGACCCCTGGCACGATGAGGAGCTTGTTGTGACGACCGAGGGGATCGCAGCCGGGTTTCACCTCGTCGAGCACAACGCGCGCTATGAGGCCACGTCCTCCCAGCATTGCGAGGGACTCCCCCGCTACGGCGCGCGTCACGCGCCGGGCCGGCATATCGATCCTGAGAACGTACGTGTCCATGTGCAAGTCCACGCCTCCTTGGAGCCGAACGTGCCCTCGACAAGGCGCTCGAGGCGCCTCGAGGCGCAAGGGGCTCCCAGTCCGAACGGACGGCTCCCACTTCTAACTTCCGGTAGCACCCTTGCAAGTTACGTGCCTATGGAGCTGCGCGACACGCGGCCCCACCCCAACAAGAAGAAGGATGGCTGCCCCCCGTGCCGAAGTGTTTCTATTGTGAGGAAGGCCCGAAAAGCAATGGCAGGCGGCGGTCCCCTTGCTCGAGTTTCGAAGCCGAAACAACATCGGGGGTGACATCAATGGCGGACGCCATCGTCCGAAACCCGTCCGGCGCGTTTGACTTCGCGATGCAGCCTGATACTCCTCCTTCTGAGAGAGACTTCGCGCGGCTGGAGGCGGCATGGCGCACCTTCGTGCAGACGGGGGAGATCGACTCGACCGTCGTGAGACCCGTGATCGCCGAATCGTGGAAGAGATGCCGGGCTCTCGGGCTCGACCCCCAAGACACAAGATGTTTCGACCTCGCGGATGAAAACGAGGTGCGCGCGCGTATATCCGCCAACGAGCAGCTGATCTCCACGGCCTGGTCCTTCATGAGCACGCTTTACAAGCTCGTGGCCGGTTCGGGATTCCGTGTGGACATAACGGACGGCGAAGGGTTTCTGCTCAGAAGCATCGGGGACGATCAGGTCCTCCAAGAGACGAGCCGTGTGCGCCTCGCGCCCGGTGCGAGCCGACACGAGTCACGCGCCGGCACATGCGCCATTGGCCTCGCGCTCATGCTGGATGAGCCTGTTCAGGTAGTTGGGGCCGAGCACTATAACGTCCACATTCACTGGGTCACTTGCTCCGCGGCGCCCATCCATGATCACACCGGGAAGATAATCGGCGTGCTGAACATGACCGGCAGGAGGGAGCTCGTGCACAAGCACACCATCGGGATCGTCGCCAGCATGTCGGAGGCCATCGAACGCGAGCTCGCCCTGGAGCGCTCCCTCCACGAGATCCGCACGCTGAACCGGTTTCTCGGCACCGTGTTCGATTCCATAAGGGACGGCCTCGTGGCAGTATCGTCGGACGGCACCATCATGCGTGTGAACGAAGCCGCGTTGCGCATCTTCGGCATAGAGCGGGAGGACGCCCTGGGCAGGCCCATCGATGCAGCATTCGGGCTTTTTCCCTCGGTCGTCCAGATTCTCAAACAATCCAAGCACCGCGAGTTCAAGGAACACGAGATCTCAATACGAACCGGGCACGGCACCACGAGGTGCCTTGCAACCATCCGCACGCTCCGCAACGCAAGCGGGGATTCCATCGGCACCCTCGCGGTTTTCGACAAGATGGAGCGCGTGAGAAGCCTCGTTCGTAGGATGGTCGGGGCGCAGGCCAGGTTCACGTTCGACGACATCGTCGGGGAGAGCCCCTCTCTTCAAGAGGCTGTGAGGCTGGCGAAAGCCGCCTCGCGTACAGACTCGCGCGTATTGCTCTGCGGAGAGAGCGGCACGGGGAAGGACCTCTTCGCCCAGGCGATCCACAACGCAAGCGCTAGGAAGGACGGCCCGTTCGTGGCCATAAACTGCGGGGCTGTGCCAACCGAGCTTATCGAGAGCGAGCTGTTCGGGTACGAGGAAGGCGCCTTCACCGGCGCGCGGCGTGGAGGAAAGCCGGGCAAGTTCGAGCTGGCCGAAGGAGGCACGCTTTTCCTGGACGAGGTAGAGAGCATGCCCCTGGAGATGCAAGTAAAGCTCCTTCGCGCGCTGGCAGACGACCAAGTGATGAGAATAGGTGGCACGGAGATGATTCCGATAAACGTGCGGATAATCGGCGCGACCAATCGCAACCTTGCCGACGAGGTCCGGGCTGGTAGGTTCAGAGAGGACCTGTACTATCGCTTGAATGTGGTGAACGTCTCTATACCACCCCTTCGACAAAGGCGTGAGGATATACCTTTGCTCGTGCGTCACTTTCTTGATCGCCACGGCTTCGGCGCGTCTTGCGGGCCGCATGCCCGCGGCGGGGCAGATCCAAAGTTCGCGATAAGCCCTGACGCGCTGGAGGCCTTAAAGAAGTATGAGTTCCCGGGGAATGTGCGCGAGCTTCAAAACGTGCTGGAGAGAGCGGCAATAGCCGCCATAGAGAAGCAAGGGGACCGGCCTACCGATGAGAACGTCATTGTCATCACCTCGGACTGCCTGCCGAAGGACGTGTTCGCGGGCGGGGAGCTGCTCCCGCTCCCGGGGCACGCATCACCACGGGCACTGACCGGGCCGTCGGCGCACGCGACGCCTGCGGCTGCGGCGCTCCCGGTTTCGCGGCCTCCGACTTCGCCGGCCCCATCCGCGGCATGGGCGGCGGTGGCGCCGCCGGCGTCCGCTGGGCTCGTCGGGCCCGCTAGGCCCGCGGAGCCCTCGGAGCCCCCGGAGGTCGCCGAGCTCGCTGAGCTCGCGGAGCGCCCGATTTCCCCGATCCCCGGCGGCGGCCGTGCAGAACCCATAGAGAGTATGCAGAGCATTGAACGCGACGCCATCCTCAAGGCCCTGGCCTATTGCAGCGGAAACGTCTCGAGGGCCGCCGCTACGCTCGGCATCGGCCGGAGCACTCTTCACAGGAAGCTCAAGAAGTACAACATAGTCCCGAATCGGCACAGTGTGCCACGTGGTGCTTCATAATGATACACATCATCAGAATCGGAGGAGTTGGTATCGGGCCGCTGACCGCGGGGACCCGGTCCTGGCGAAGCGTGGCCGCGCTTGGGGTGCCGACTCCGAGTGCGATACCGGAGGCCTTTCACCGCGCGTTTGCTCTGTGGAGCTCACTGCCGCTCGTAATGGTCCGCGAAGAACTGAGAGTCGTAACCGGCCCGCTGTCGCCGTTCATAGTCGTCAGAACGCTAAGGTAAGAGGCATCCCGCAGCCGCAGCGTCCCGTCGTGAATGCTGCGGTAAACGTGGCACAGCACTTGCATGTTTCGTGGTGGCGGCGAGGTGGGTTGAAGTGGAGCAATGCGCACATCTTTCCCTCACGCAACTGCCTGATGTCGCTAGACGGGTCCGTCACCACATCCTCTCGATGATCCACACGTCCGGAGCCGGCCACCCAGGCGGCTCTCTCTCATGCGTCGAGATCCTTGTTACCCTGTACTTCCGCGAGATGAGAATATCGCCCGGGAACCCTCATTGGCCCGAGCGCGACCGCTTCGTACTATCAAAGGGGCACGCAAGCGCGGCCCTGTACAGCGTCCTGGCCGAGAGAGGATTCTTTCCCGTGGACGAACTCCGCACCTTCGACGCCATCGACAGCAGGCTCCAGGGTCACGTGGACATGACGAAGACGCCAGGGGTAGACATGTCCACTGGCTCGCTCGGTCAAGGGCTTTCGGCCGCCTGTGGAATGGCGCTCGGAGCGAAGGTCAGCCACAAAGACTTTCGCGTGTACTGCCTCCTCGGGGACGGCGAGACGCAGGAAGGCCAGGTGTGGGAAGCGGCCATGTTTGCCGGCAACAAAGGTCTCGACAATCTCACGGCCATCGTCGATTACAACAAGGTCCAGCTTTGTGGGCCTGTTGCCCAGGTGATGCCGCTCGAGCCCTATACTGAGAAATGGCGGTCTTTCGGTTGGTCGGTGGTGGAGGTGGATGGCCACGATTTCGAGCAGCTCACGAGCGGTTTTCGACGCGCCCGGGAGACCGTCGGCGCGCCCACCGTGCTGGTGGCCCACACGGTGAAAGGCAAAGGCGTCTCGTTCATGGAAGGCCAGGCCAAATGGCATTCCAGGCCGATCGCCAAGGATGAATTCGAACGGGCACTTGGAGAGATCGGCTTCGTGCGGGGACAGGGCTCGTGCGGCCCAAGCCTGCTCAGCGGTGAAGTCGGAGGTGATGCACGATGAGCAGCGCCGTTTGCGAGTCCATCCGCGACGCGTTCGGCAGTGCCCTTGTCGAACTCGGGAGAAGCGACCCACGGGTCGTAGTACTGGATGCGGACCTCGCGGAACCGACCCGGACTAGCAGGTTTGGAAGGGAGTTTCCCGGACGGTTCATCGAGTGTGGGATCGCCGAGCAGAACATGGTGGGGGTGGCGGCAGGCCTCGCCACTACTGGATTTGTTCCTTTCGTCACAACGTTTTGCGTGTTCGCTAGCAAGCGGGTGTACGACCAGGTCAGTATCTCCGTGGCGTATCCGAGGCTCAACGTCAAAATGTGCGGCGCCTATACGGGCCTGTTCACGGGGAAGACCGGCGCGACGCATCAAGCCATCGAGGATCTGGCGCTCATGCGGGCGCTCCCAAACATGACCGTGATCGAGCCCGTTGACGCGAGGGAAGCAGCGCTTGCCACGAGGTACGCGGCGCAGATCCCGGGCCCCGTGTACCTCCGGATAGCGCGCGACGCCTACCCGGTGCTCCCCAGCCATATGGTGGGGCAGGCCGGCGCCTGGGGGGAAGGCGATGGCGACGCGAACGGTCGTCCACCGTTTATGAGGGCCAGGACCCTCGCGGACGGCCACGACGTGGCAATCATCGCGATGGGCACGATGGTTCACACCGCTCTAGCCGCACGCGAGGTGCTCCGTGAAAGAGGCGTGGTTGCAAGGGTTGTCGCGGTATCCTGCCTCAAACCCATCGATGAAGAGGGCATTGTCAAGGCCGCGACGGACACGGGAGCGGTCGTGACCGTCGAAAACCACAGCATTATCGGGGGTCTCGGTGGAGCGTGCGCGGAAGTGCTCGGCGAAAAGTACCCCGTTCCGCTGAAAAGGGTGGGCATCCGCGACGTGTTTGCCGAGTCAGGGGCAGATGCAGACCTCGCTCGCAAGTATCGGCTCACCGCCGATGACGTGGCCGAGGCCTGTCTAGAGGTCCTCGCTGCGAAAGAGAGCCGTGGTTGCGGTCGCAGTCGCGGCGCGGTGGCCGCGTCGACGACGGCGACGACCGGTTGAAGTCCGCGAAGTCGCCGCCGCGGTCGCCGGAATTGGCAGCTTCTGGGCAAGGTCAACGGTCCAACGCACGCCCACTTAGGGGACGACACGAGGAGGTAGGGAATGTTCGTGCGGGAGGTGGTCGCAGCGTAGAAGGCAAGAGCACACATGACATGGTGATGTCGCCAGTCTCACCGTGACGCGGTCGTCGGGTCAACACGTGAGGACGCCTGCTAATAGACGAGCGAGGAGGTTGCGAACGATGAGAAGGCTTCTGGGCATCTGCATACTCATTATGCTGGCTGTAGCTTTGTTCCCGCCGGTTACGCGCGCCGCCCAGCCAACCTATACTCTCCGCTTCAACCATGTCCTGGGCCCGAACCATCCGTACCATGCGGGATTCCAGAAGTGGGCCCAGCGAGTGGCCGAACGGACCAAGGGCGACCTTCAGATCCTCGTGTTCCATAGCGCTGCGCTGGGCGTCGAAGAGGACATCCTGGAGCAAATCCGCCAAGGCGTTCCGGTAGGCCAGAATACCGACGCGGCCCGGATGGGCAACTACGTTCCCGACATCGCCGTTCTGAACGCCCCCTACTTTGTGAACAGCATCGAGGATGTGGTCAAGCTCAGCCAGCTACCCACGGTCAAGAAGTGGATCGACGAGCTTGCGAAGAAGTACGGGTTCCAGGTGCTTTCGATCCAGTGGGTCCAGGGGTTCCGTCATTTCATGACCAATAAACCTATCCGGAAGCCCGAGGATCTGAAGGGCCTGCGAATAAGGACCGCCCCGGCCCCGATCTGGCAGGAGGGGGTCAGGGCTTTGGGTGCGACGCCTACCGCCATGGCCTTCGGCGAGATGTACACCGCCCTGCAGCAGGGTGCCATCGACGGGGTGGAACTGGTTTACGACAACATCATGGACGGAAGCCTGTACGAGGTTCTCAAGTATGTGGACGAGACCGGGCATTTCCTGCTCATCAACTTCATTGTAGTCAGCTCGGATTGGTTCAACAAGCTCCCCAAGGAGTATCAGAAGATACTCGTCGAGGAGTGCGACAGGGCGGGTCTCGAGACCTCCTACCTGATCCAGGAGAATACTGACAAGGTCAGGAAACAGGTTCAGGAGAAAGGTATGGTCATCATTAAGGACGTGGACATAAACGCCTTCAAGAAGGCCGGCGAGGCCGCATATCAAAAGATGAATCTCGTGGGAGTCAGGGACGCGATTTACAAGGAGCTCGGCAAGTAGGGAAGAGGTCCGCGGAGCAAATGGCCGGTTGAACCGGCGACCGGCCCCCGGTCCGCGCCCCGTGCCGGTGGCGGGCCGGGGGCTCGGCATAACGGGAAACGTCCGGGCAGGACCCGGCCTTCGCCGAGGGGGGATGTGTGTGTCCAGAGTGAGACGAGTTTACGACGCCATTTGCCGGGCCGAGGAGGCCATTGCCGGAATTCTCCTCGTGGCGATCCTCGTCCTCATATTCGGGGCCGCGGTGGCCAGGGGTGTCGGGCGCCCGCTCGCCTGGGGGATGGACATGGCCACCTTTCTTTTTGCTTGGGCGGTCTTTTTCAGCGCCGACGCTGCCATGCGAGAAGACCGCCATGTCAATGTAGACCTCTTCGTCAGACGGCTGCCGAAGAAGGTTCAGTTCTGCATCAACATTCTAAACCATCTCATCATCGCGGCATTCCTAGTCTTCCTCATCGTGTACGGGGTTTGGATGTCTTATCTGACGAGATTCCGGACATTCCAGGGCATCCCGGGATTCAGTTACACCTGGGTCACGCTAAGCGTGCCTGTGGGCAGCGCGCTGCTTCTCATCACCACGGTACTCAAGATCGGACGAATCGTCGCAGACCATCGCCGCACGGCCGCCTCCGCAAGCTCCGGAGCGGACGACACCCGCGCTCTTGAGGCTTAGCGCTGCCTAAGGGGAGGGACACATATGACGTGGGTCTTGATCGTGTTTGTGGCATTACTCATTCTAGGGATGCCCGTGGTCTTTGCCATAGGCATTTCCGGATTCATCTTCTTTCTCCAGCAGCCGAGCCTGCCTCTCACAATGCCGGTGCAGCGTATCCTCTCCGAGACGCAGAATTTCGCGCTGCTCGCCATTCCCATGTTCATCTTCGCTGGCAACCTCATGAACGAGACCGGCATCACGAAACGGCTGGTCAAGTTCGCCACAACGTTGGCCGGACACATGTACGGTAGCCTCGCGCAGGTGAGCGTGGTGTTGAGCACGCTAATGGGCGGAGTGTGCGGCTCGGCCATCGCGGACGCCTCCATGGAAGCCCGCATCCTCGGCCCGACGATGACGAGCCGGGGCTACTCGCGGGCGTATTCGGCGGCCGTTCACGGCTTCACAGCGCTCATCACGATCGCCATCCCGCCCAGCATCGGCCTGGTGCTCTATGGGACCATCGGAGAGGTCTCCATCGGGCGCCTGCTCGCAGGCGGGATAGGACCGGGTCTTCTGATGTCAGTCTTTCTCGCCACCGCGGTGGCAATTACCGCCCGCCGCAGGAAATACATGCCCGAGAGGCCGAAAATGGCCCCCCTCGGCGAGATCCTGCCGACTTTCGCGCATACGCTATGGGCCATTCTCTTCCCGTTCCTGCTTCTCGTGACTCTCCGCTTCGGGCTGCTCGTCCCGTCGGAGGCCGGGGCCGCGGCGGCCGTGTACGCGATGGTGGTCGGGCTGGTCGCGTACCGCGAGATGACGTGGGAGGGGTTCAAGCGCGCGGTAAGGCTGACCATCATGGACGTCGGCATGGTGATGTTCCTCATCGCGCTTTCTTCGCTCATCAGCTACGCGATGACCTGGGAGATGGTGCCCCAGGCGCTCTCTCAGCTCTTACTGGGCATCAGCCGCAACCCGAAGATCGTCATCGGCATCATCGTTCTCTTCTTGTTGTTTCTCGGCATGTTCGTCGACTCCACCGTCATGATCCTGCTCCTCACGTCCATTCTCGTGCCTGTCATAAAGGGAGTGGGCGTCGATCCCGTGTACTTCGGAGTACTCATGGTGATAAGCTGCGCCTTCGGGTTGCTCACCCCGCCGGTGGGTTTGGCGATGTACTCCGTATGCTCCATCATGGAGTGTTCCGTGGAGGACTTCGTGAGGGAGGGATGGCCGTTCGCACTGGCGGTGCTCCTGGTGATACTTGCCATGTACCTCTTTCCGCCGCTGGTGACGTTCATCCCCAACGCGATATTCGGTTAGCATGGAGGCACGATGCGGAGGTAAGACATGATGGAGAAGGGTATAGCTATCGTTACCGGGGGTGTGGCCGGCATCGGTCGCGCCATCACTATGGCTTTGGCTGAAGAAGGCTATCTTGTGGTGGCGTGCGACGTTAACGTCGAGCGAGGGCGGGCTCTGGAAGCCGAGCGCCCGGGGCGGGTGGCGTTTCAGCAGTGCAACGTTGCTGAAGAGAGTGACGTGGAACGGGTCGTGCGCGACACTTGCGCGGCATACGAGAGGATAGACGCGCTCGTCAACAACGCTGGCATCATCAGGCGGCGAATGGGCGAGGAAATCAAGACGGCTGATTGGGACGCGGTCTTTGCCGTGAACGTGCGCGGCGCTTTCCTTTTCTGCAAACACGTGGCGGACGTCATGAAGCGCCAGAGAAAGGGCAAGATCGTCAACGTCTCGTCGGTCGCAGGCAAGATGGGCGACATCACATCCGCGCCGGGTTACGGCCCATCCAAGGCCGCCCTCGATGCGTTGACGAAGACCTTCGCAAGGGAAATGGCGCCATACGGCGTGACCGTCAACGGCGTGGCCCCGCACGCCATCGCAACGGAGATGAGCGCCGAGTGGTCAGAAGAAAAGAGGAAGAGCATCGTCCAGGCCATTCCCCTAGGGCGACTCGGAAAGCCCGAGGAAGTCGCGGCAGTGGTACGGTTTCTCCTGTCACCGGGAGCCGACTTCATCACCGGTGAGATAATCGACGTGAACGGGGGCTTTCTCATGGACTAGCGCGATCTCGGCTCTGAGTTCGCGAGGACGAGCACCCATCCTGTGGAATGGGTTTGTATCTTCTTGAGATCGATCCCCGGACAAGTTTCCAATAGGCCGAGGAGTGTCTCGTCCCTCATCACGATGAGCGCGGGCCCTTGTGCCACGAGGTCGCGAAGTTCGCTCGGATCTCCGAGGAAGGGCACGGATCGGCCCGCGTAATGCTCGTAAACGACCCTCTCGGCCTCGCCCGGGACCCCGTACGGGAGCATGCCGCTGGTCCTGTACCATGCGAGTTGCGTGTCCGGCTGAAGCACGGACCTGGTCGCGAGGCCGAAGGAACGCCACGGCGAGACCTGGTCCCACTTATAGCTCACGCTTGCGAAAAGTGTACTATAGCTCGCCACAGCAAGGATGACCATCGACACGATGGCAAGGCGCTCACGGCGCCATAGCGCGGCCACAGTGAAGGCGGCGAAAGCCACGGTGGACATCAGCAGGAACGGTAGGACGAGGCCTCTATATGGTCTCATGGTGGCGTCCAGCGACTCGAAAAGAAGATACGCGTCGATCGCAACGAACACGGCGGTTATCACCGCGCCGAGCGCAGCTGACACCGCAAAGCGTTTGCCCTCCTGCAACTTGCGCGTCACACTGACAGCGGTCAGCATGGATAATGGTGGCAGCACGGGAAGAAGGTACCGGATCACACGCCAGGCGCTCACGTGGGGCACAAAGAAGGCAACGAGGCACCATAGCGATGAGAAGAGAAGGCCGTCCACCTCGCGCGTACGCCGCGCCCGGCGGGCGCTCCGTAGCCCGTCTATGCCGGTGGCCACGGCGTCCGGGAGGAATACCACCCACGGAACCGTCGCGAGGAGCAATTGAGGCAGGTACGTGACGCTCAGCCATGAGAGCGGCCTCCCGCCCGGCGCCTGCAGGAATGCCAAGTTCCGCCTGCCGAAGAAAAGGTCGAGGAAGGGACGGCCTAGATGCAGGTACTCATAGACGTACCACGTCCCGCCTACGACAGCGAAGATGGCTAAGCCAAATGAGGTCCGCCACAGCGCGGACCGCCATGAGCCGAACAGGGTCGCGATCCGGAAGTCGTCCCTCCCGAGCATTCGGACGGCAATCACGCATGCCAGAACCACGCCCGCCGGGATGACCAAGGCAATATGCCATCGATTCATAAACGACAGCGAGAGAGCCAGCCAGGCAAGGTAGTAAGCGGCTGCACTGTGAGTCTGCCAGAAGAGCGCGAAAGCATAGAAGAAGAGGGCATATGTGAACAGGTTCAGGATGTCCTGCTGCACCACCATCGTGCAGTAAGCGAAGAGCAAGCTCGTGCCGAGGATCAATGTGGCAAGCAGGCATTGCTCGCGAGCGAAAAACCGCCGTCCGGACAAGTAGGTAAGGACAAGGATCCCGATGGACAATGCTACCTGCCACAGACGCGTCGACCAGTCGGATTCACCCCAAAGACGGTACGATAAGGCTATTGGCCATATTGACAACGGCGGCTTATCCAGCAGGCCGCCTCCTGAGCCTCGTATGGTCATCCAGTCCCCGGAGTTAACCACACCGCGCGCAGCACCGGTGTAGTACGCCGTATCCGCATCTGTGACCGGGAGGTTGAGCCACGGGAGGTACATGATCGCTCCAAAAGCTAGTACGAGGAGCATGTCTGCGGCGGCGGTCTTCCTCGAATTTCCGTTCATGTTTGTCCACCCCTTGCGGGCCTCGCCTGAGTAATAGTAAGCGACAGTGAGCAGCAGTGCGCAACAAACGAGTCATAGTCGACCACGGCGAGCGACAGCGAGCAACAGCGAGTGGAGGCGAGTGAAAGTACACGAAGGCGGGTGGAGGCGAAGCATCGATTCCGGCCGTTTGGCACGTAGCCAATGACCCTTTTGAACCTATTGACCGCGCAACCGCCTGCGTCGCTTCCGGCGCCCGAGTCTACCGCCGAAGGCTCCCGTCGCTCGCAGCACCCGAGCTCACCGCCGAAAGCTCCCGTCGCTCAAGACCGTGCTGACACCACAGGAGAAAGGCTGCACCAATAAGGACCACGAGGTAATACGAAAGCGCCCGATCCAGAAGCACCGCCCCCCGTTCCACTCCCGTCGCAGCCTCCCCAATGACAAAAAGCCTAACGAAAGCAGCTTGGAAGGACTCTGTGACACCAATCCCGCCGGGTATAAAGGACGCGACCGCCACAAGGATCGAGGCCATATATCCTATCGTGAGGCCCCACGGTGCCACCGTCAGACCCACACTCCGGAAAACGCAGTAGAACCTTACTACCTCAGCCCCAAGCGAAAGCAGGGACAGGCCCAAGAGCGGCCAGAAGTTCTCGCGTCGACACCACGCGAGCAAGCTCGTTCCAGAGCCCGCCATCACACTCTGTATCGGAGTCTCAAAACGCGGCGGGATCGGCAATGCCTCCACGACGCGCTTGACCCCGCGCAAGAACGCACCTGGAAATGCCAAGGCGGCGGCGAGGAACACCAGAAGCGCCGTCGCCAACCCGGCCAGCACGCGAACAGCCGGGCCAACAGCAAGAGGTCGGATGGCGAGGGCGATCAAGAAGATGATGGCGACGCTCAGCATGTCCAGTGCTCGCTCGACCAACATAGCCGTGGTCGACGGGGCGAGCGGGATATGGTGGAACCGCTTTAGTATCAGAGGTTTAGCCACGTCGATCGCCTTGCCCGGGACTAGGCTTGACGACGCCACCCCGGCGTAGATCGAGCCCACCGACAGCATGAACGATATCCGCACGGAGGTCGCGGACCGAATCAAGCGCTGCCAGCGTATGGTCTTCGTAGCGATGTTGACAAGCGAGGCTGACACGGCCCCGACGAGGAAGAACAGGTCGACCCGCCCCACGCCCTGCCGTAAAGCCGGCCAGTCTAGGGTCATCAAGAAGTACACGAGCGCCGCGAGCCCGATGGCGTGCAGCGCGTAACGCGTGGGGTTTCTCATTCTCCGCCTCATCTCCCGGTCGCCCCTGGGGCACGCCTCCGAGCGGCGGCCACCCGAACCATCATCCGGAAGTAATCCAAGATCGTTCGCGCGACCCTCATCTTGCTTTGACCGCGCTTTTGATCATACCGAAGGACCAGCGGCACCTCCCGCGCCTTCACCCCGACGCTACGAAGCTTCAAGAGCAGCTCCGCAGTTGCGCTGAACGTGGTGGACTCAATGAGGCGCGGACCGTACGCTCCAGCAACGCGTCGCAAGGCCTCGGCCCGGTACGCCCTGAAGCCGGAAGTATAGTCAGTGACTCCCGGGATATTGAAGAACGCCTTCAGCATTAGATTGACGGTCCGGCTCATGACGCGCCTTGACAACGAGAGGCCGATCTCCTGCCCTCCCCTCTGATAACGGGATGCGATGACTATGTCGGCATCATGAGGAGGCTGAAGGTTACCGAGCATTTGCGGGACAAGGCCTGGTTCATGCGTGTTGTCTGCATCCATTGTCACGAGGACGTCCGTCTCGTTGGAGGCCGCTGCCAGGAAAGCCGCGATCCCATCCCGAAGCGATGCCGGAAGCCCTTGGTTGGTCTCGTGGGTGACCACGTCGATAGGCATGAGGCCATCTCTTTCACGTATCCTTTCCATAGTAGCATCAGTGCAGCCGTCGTTCACGACTAACACCCGGTACCGGGGAAGCTGCCCACTGAGCGCACGTATCTTGTCCAATAGGGCGCCTATGTTCCCTTCTTCGTTGTAAGCGGGCAGCAAGAAATACAGCAACCCTAGTCACCTTTCCTGGCCTGGCAAACCTCGTGGGTGGATCGCCGGCACCATCGCTTGGGCTAGAGCCTGGCGCCGCCCTGGGCCTCGCTTCTTTTGAACAACCAGCGTCCGGAACATGTTGCCCCGGCTGACATCCTGCCGTCTCTTCGAGCATACCACAGGAGCGGTTCGGCTGGAAGGCCGTAGTGGACATCCTATGTATGGCTGGGACAAACTCGGGCGCACTCTCATGTGAGACGCTGCCGTGGTTTCGGTCGGATGCATTTCTGGAAACGGGGTGCAGGCTGCCCGGAGCGCCGGGCGCCAGATCAAGCGGAGTCGAACGAGGCGAGAGTAAGGCAAGCTGAAACGGAATACGATGAGATGAGATGAGGTTGATCAAGTGGGTAGATTGACACTCCCGCGGCAGGGAAAGGCGCATCTGTGGAGAAGTTTTTGTACTCTGGCGATGGCGCTGCCAGATATGAGTCATCTGGGTGCGGCGCCATAGGTTTTGATTTGTTCCTTCGAACGAAGGTGTCAAGGTGCCTGCGCCCGCACGACGCGGCGCGGAGGCTTTGGCCGTTCTCGCACGCCAGATTCGAAAGAGCCGCACGGCAAACGCCCCGTCCCTGGAGAGCAAGGCCAAAAGCCTTGAAGGGGGCGAGCATGGCCCCTAGCCCCGGCGTCCCATGCCAAGCTGAGCGTTGGGCAAGCCCGTGACCCATGGCGGTTGTCCGGGCTCCCTATCTTATCATTGAGGAGAATCTGTAGATCGATGGATTCAGGCTCGACCGATTTCACTCAAGGCAGCATACCGCGGCACCTCATAACGTTCTCCATACCGTTACTCCTTGGAAACTTCCTCCAGGCGGCATACAACACGGTTGACAGCTTTTGGGTCGGTAGGTATCTTGGTCCCCAGGCGCTCGCCGCCGTATCGGTAAGTTCGCCCGTCATTTTCTCCCTGATCTCACTGGTCCTCGGCCTCACCGTGGCGGTCACGGTGTTGGTAGCGCAGCTTTACGGAGCAGGCGACCATGCGAGAATGCGCCACGTGGTCACGAATTCCCTGGTATTCTTGACAGAGATCGGGATAATCTTGTCGATCATCGGTGTCCTTAGCAGGGACGCCCTCTTGCGGCTCATAAACGTCCCCACGGACGTCTTCAAGCCCGCCTCCGACTACATTGTGATCTTCCTGGCAGGACTGGTGGGTATGTTCCTGTACAATGCCGCGAGCGCCATACTGAGGGGCCTGGGCGATTCGAGGACGCCCCTCCGTTTCCTCGCGTACGCTACGGTCACGAACATAATCCTGGACCCGATCTTCATCCTGGGCGCGGGTCCGATCCCGCGCATGGAAGTGGCGGGCGCCGCGCTTGCAACCATACTTGCGCAGGCTTTTTCCGCGGTTATCGCCCTCATTCACTTGCACAAGGTCTCTGGGCTGCTGAGGATCGAACATGATTGGTGGCGATTGGACTTGCCGCTTCTAGGCCTTGTCACCCGAATCGGCCTCCCTGCGGGGGTCCAACAGACGCTAGTCTCGCTGAGCGGCCTCGCGGTCAACTCAATAGTAAACCGCTTCGGAAGCATAGCCATGGCTGGCTACGGAGCCGGGCTCAGACTTGACCAGTTTGCGTTCATGCCCGCCATGAGCAGCGGGATCGCGGTGACGTCCCTGGTGGGACAGAACCTCGGCGCGGGACGGGACGACAGGGTATCCGAGAGCGTGCGCTGGGGGGTTATCCTCGGTGGGGGCATCACTGCGGTGATGTCCGTCGCTGTGCTGGCCGGTTCCGCGAGCCTCATCTCGGTGTTTACGAAGAACGCCGATGTTATCTCGATAGGCGCAGAGTACCTCAGGTACGCAGCTTTGTCCTACATACCCTATGCCCTCATGTTCACCCTGTCCGGGGTGCTCCGGGGAGCTGGAGATACAGTTGCAAGCATGCTGTCGACCTTGATCTCTCTGTGGCTTGTGAGAGTCCCCACGGCCGCCATGCTGTCTCGGCTCCCGGGCCTCGGGCTACGAGGTGTGTGGGTCGCCATCGTTGCAGGACCAGTCTCAGGGACCGTCATCAATTTCGTATACTACCGAACCGGCCTGTGGAAGAGGCGCGTCGTGGTACGCCGGCAAGACGGGTGATGTGGGGAACGGATGAGGGGGGGACTTGTGATGTGCGTCATGCGACCGGCCGCAAGGTTGCTCTGCGGAACGCGTCAGGGCGGGCGCGTGATGTGTGTCACCCGATCCGGGTCGTAAGGTGCTGTGCGGAACACTTCGTGGGGGACGGTTGCCGTAGGTAACGAATGGAGTGCCTGGGGTGACGCTGGTCACGGATTAGGCGGGAAGCATGACGGGTGGCACTCGGCGGGAGGGACGTGTGACGGAGGGAACGCGCAAGGCTGGAAGGATGATGTCCGTCATCTATAGGCTCTTGATACGTAAGGTCCAGAACGGAATGCCCCTCACGAGTGACGCGCGTCGCCCGTCCCCTTGCACGCGCGACGTCCGGAACGGGTAGGGCCGCACGCGGCGCCGTAACCGGTGATGCGCGTCACCTTTGCTGTGAAGCGCGAACCGCCCCATGCCGTATCCCGCAATAACGCGGGGCGCGCGCCATCTATGGTCGTGAGAGAAGACGCGAGCTCACGGCCTCTTCCTAAGTGGGGGTACTAAGTGGGGGTACAGAGGAGAGCCCAACGGCCTTGCGCACGCTCGCGCAGGCAGCCTCGATGGGTACCCAGGCTCCTGCAACAGGGCTCGCGTTGTCCTGAGGTTGTCTTGAGGGCCGGAGGGTCAGGACTCTATTCCCCACGCGTGTTAGGCTCTCGCCTATCCCGGCGCGTCATATAGCTCTGGCTCCGTAGCTCCTTCAAAAAGGTGGCTTGGGACGGCGTGGGCGCAGCATTGTCCGATAGAGAGGCATGGGTCCCGCGCGTCTTGAGGCGTTTCCTTTCCTCCTCAATCTCATCCACTTGTCGAACCAAGTTCCTGAGGTTTTCGATCTCCTCTTTGACCTCGGCATCGCCGGCGCCGTGCCCGTCGCGGGTTAGGTTCTCCAGAGCTTGCAGCCTATGTTGCAGAATCGCCTTGCTTTCGTTCAACTCGCCTTCCCTGGACTTCTCAACAGCTTTGTCTTTGGCCAGAGCGGTTTTCACGAGTTCCACCCGCTTCACCACTTCATACCTGGGCTTGTACGCCTCAGGCGGACCATAGCCGGCACTTAGCCGGGCCTTGACCGAGACGCTCACTTCGGCCAGCGCCTGCCCAGCATCTACATATTTCAGGGACACCTCCAAGACCTCGTGCTCGCCCTCCGGCAGCGGAGGATGCCAGACCTCGAGCACGAGGCGCTTGACCTCGTCCTCGTACATATCGGGCAGGTGCAGGACCGCGCCGTCGGGGGCCGGCTCGGGCTCATACCCGAGCACGCCAGCGAGCTTGCACCCGAATCCAACCGTTGCCTTTACCTTCACCGCTTGAGCCACGACTGAGAGCAGGCCCGTGAGCTCTTGCCGGAACACGCTAGGGATCTCGTCAATGTTCTTGACATAGTAGAAATTGCCGTGCCCAGCTTCGGCGAGCGCGATCAGGAGGTCTTCATCGAATGCGCTACCAACCCCTACCGCCGAGACTGATATGCCTTTTTTCTCGATGGCGCGGACTTTGGCGCCGAGGAGGGTGGGGTCGGTGACGCCGACGTTTGCCATGCCGTCGGTCAGGAGCACTACGCGGTTTACCTGGCCGGCGCGGTTTTCTTTCAGCACTTCCTCATATCCGCGAAGGAGCCCTCCGGAGAGATTTGTGGACGAACCGCTTTGGATGTTCCTTATCGCGGCCTTGAGCTGGTCCTTGAATTGAACCTCCTGGGAAGGACAGAGGAGCTCGACATCGCTATCGAAGGTCACCAGGGAGAACTTGTCCCTCGCGCTTAGCTGGTCGACCACAAAGCAGGCGGCCTCTTTCACGTATTCGAGGGGCTCCCCGCTCATGGAGCCGCTACGGTCCAAAACCAGGCCGATGTTGAGCGGCAGACGCGCACGGCCCCCGCCTCCGTGAACTGCCTCCTTGGCGTTCGGGCTGAGGCCAGTCAACGTCACGAGCGCCCAAAAGACACCAGGCTCCCCAACAGGCAACAGGGCGTGGCTCAGAAGAATCTCCATGCGCACTGAATCGTTTCGACCAGCAGCTGCGCCATCCTTATCATTCAGTGCGCCGCCACTCGATACGCCATCATTCGCCGCGCAATCATTCGGACGATCGTCTTTCCGGATGCCACCCGTGTTTTTGGAACCGCCGTCCGCACTCATCCTCAAGCCCTCCTCAGGTGATGCTCGCGCGCGATTCCCGGAGGGATCGCGTGTGCTGTCTTCTCGCTATTCGGCGCGGTCCCTTCCATGCCTCCCATGTTCTACTCGCACTTCGCCAACCCGAAGTCTACACAAGCCGCCATCCGTCTACGTCCTTGATGAACGCAAGTCGATGTTCACGGAGCACATCCGCGGTCTCGCGCGGCCCGCATTTGTCCGCACGATAGGCGCAAATGGCCTTCATCCGGGACCTGCGTATAACGTTGTCCACGCGGTTCTCGTAACTCACAAATCTCGCCCAGTCCTTGGGCTCGAGCCAACCCGTGTCCCCAGAGAACCTCATGCCATCGAACCCCCTGGACAGGGCCTGGTTAAGCTTGCCTGCCCACGCTTCTATGACGCTGTCCGCGTTGAACGCGCCGCCTCTCATGTACCATTCTGAAGAGGAGAGAATCTCGATTTGTCCCTTCTTGAGGTAACCTTCCAGCCCAGGAACCGCCTGGGCCAGCGCCTCCCTTGCCATAACCCGACCAAACGGTTCACAGGTGACCCACAGGCAGAACTCGTTATGCTCCAACCCTGCCCTGAAGTAAGGGACGAGAACGTCTACGAGATCCTGACTGCCAGAGTAGAACTGACAAAGATGCATGCCCCACGGAAGGAGCCTCATGGCATTGGCTCCGGACCTCCTGAACTCATCCTGCAGGCGATACCGCAAGGATCTGGCGGAGCCTCGATAAGCTTCCACAACAGGACTTCCGTAGGCTTGAATGGAAAGCCCCGCGGAGAGTTGTGGCGGAAACGGCCCCGAGCGCTCGCCGGCTGGGCTCTTGCGGCGCCCTACGAATTCCGCGATGAGGACGTCGAGCCTTGTGCTCAAGGCCTGAACCGCCGCAGTCTGGAAATTCAGGTGGTTCCTCTGGACGGCACGATTGAGTTCCTTGCGAAGTTCCTCGATCTCTGCGGTGAGTTGGGCGAGCGCCGTATCTCTTGCATCCTTCATCAATGTATCAGTCATTACCGTGCGTCTTCCCTTGGTCGCGTTCTCTGCTCGTCCTCTTGGCCTGTCCGTGACTCTGTGCCTGTTTCTCGTGCGGCTCCAGGTTCCTTGCCGCGCCTAGCCATGTTTCGGCCTTGGATTCGAGTGGAACACATGCCGCCTCAACGCCTGACAGCCTTTTAGGCACTACCCCCTTTCCCGGGACACCCACTGCACCGGTTTGCGCGAGGTGATACGGCAGTAGAGCATCGCAGCGTACGACCCGGGTTCATGCGCTTTTGGTGTCGAAGAGCGCTGAAGCACGACGGGTCCTGACGGCGGCGGCTAACATGAATCGACCCACGTTAGCGGTAATCTTCGCCACGAGTCGATGCAATCCTTCCGAAGAGGATCAAGGAGAGACGGTTTTTGTCCCCGCCGTGCGGTCGTGCGGTCGGAGGCCAGGTTGCCCTGCCCGCACCGCAGGTCATTTCTGCGAGACGTACGGCTTGCCGTCGGCCTCCGGGGCCTCGGCCCTCCCAACGAACCCTGCCAGCGCCAGGAGAGCAAGCACGTACGGCAACGCGAGGAAGGCCTCCTTCGGGATCGCAGCAGCGAGATTGAGCTGCAGCGCGATCTGAACGGCGTCCGCAAGCCCGAAGAAGAGCGCTGCCAGGAAGGCACCCACCGGGTTCCACTTCCCGAATATCATCGCCACAAGGCCGAGGTATCCCCGGCCAGCGCTCATGTCTTGCTGAAAGAACCCCAATACGTCCAGCACGAGATAGGCACCAGCGAGACCGGCCAGAGCGCCGCTGGCCACAACGCTCACGTACCGCACCCGATGCACCGGAATCCCCACGCTCTCCGCAGCATCGGGCCGCTCGCCGACGCTCCGCACGCGAAGCCCCATGGGGGTCTGCTGGTAGAAATAAAGCAGCGCAAAAGGAAGGGCTAGCGCAAAGACGTCTATCACGGTCATGTTCATGAGGATCGGGCCAACACCTGGAAGTTGAGCTATCCCGACGGGGAAGAGCTTCGGAATGGTTGGCACGGCTGGCGATGTGCCGGCATGCCGGAAGATCACTTTCAAGAGAAAGCTCGTGCCCCCAGCCGCCACGACGTTGATTCCAGTCGCGCTGATGATTTGGTCCGCCGCCCATGTCACGCTTGCATACGCATGCACGAGCCCGAGCACCGCGCCCACCGCCACCCCACACAGCAAGCCCAACCAGACATTGCCGCAAACGCTGGCGCCGATCATGCTCGCGAACGCACCGGACAGCATCATTCCTTCCAAAGCGAGGTTGACCACGCCGGAGCGTTCTGATACGAGGCCCGCTTCTGCGGCGAGTATCAACGGCACAGACGCCTGAATGGCGGAAGCGAGCACCCAGGATATCATCGGACTCGACCCTCCCTCAGCAGCTTGACGCGATACAGCCTCTCGAATGCGAGGAACAGCACCGTCAAACCTTCAACCACAAGTGCCAAGGCTTTCGGCGTGCCGAAACGCACCGTCATCTCTAGCACACCCGTCCGCAGGGCGCCGAACAAGAAACCTGCGAAGATCGTGCCCAGGGGATGGGCCATGCCCACCAATGCCACCGCGATGCTGTCAAAGCCAAGCCCGGGCGAGAATTGATCGAAGAACCTGTGGTCCACGCCCAGCACCTGAATCGCCCCGGCCATGCCGGCCACGGCTCCGCTCAAGAACATGGAGAGATACACCACCTGGGACACGGGGATGCCGGCATACGCGGCTGCGATCCTGTTCTCGCCAATAGACCTCACGTGGAATCCGAACACCGTGCGGTAAATGAGGAACCACAGGAGCACGCCGAGTACCACCGCGATCACCACACCCATGTGCAGCCTGGTGCCTCGCACGAGCACGGGGAGAACGGCAGTGTCCGCGATTGGCCGGGTGGCTGGAACCACCCCTGGCGCGCGCAGGGGATTGACGACCATATAATGAACCGCTAACGACGCGACGTAATAGACCATCAGGGTAGTGATGACTTCGTTTACGCCCCTCGATACCTTCAGCCACGCTGGCACCAATGTGAGCATGCCGCCGATGAGCGCGCCCGCCCCCATCGCGACCAGCGCGTGGAGGCCGGCGGGCAGATGCCAGGCCGCGGCAACATACGCGGCGGCCAATCCGCCAGCGTATATCTGCCCCTCGACCCCGATGTTGAAGAGGCCGGCCTTGAACGCCACCGACACTCCAAGCGCAGCGACAAGAAGCGGCGTTGCTTTTACGAGCATCTCAGAGAAGTTTGAGAAGCTGCCGAAGGATCCGGCCGCGAAAGCCCGTCCGAAGGCGCCCGGCGGCTCCCCCATCGCCCACAGTATCAGAGTGGTAACGATGATGGATCCCCCCACCGCAATCGCTGGAGTCACGACCTTGCTCGAGAATCTCATGCTACGCCCTCCCGGTCACCCAATCCGGTCATGAGCAGCCCCAGACGTTCCTTCGTTACCTTGCCGTCGTTGCACATCGTAGCAACGACCCTGCCGTCGTACATGACTGCGATCCTGTCACTCAGGCCGAGTATCTCGTCCAAATCGAAAGAGATCAATAGGACGCCCGCTCCGGCATCGCGCTTTTCAACGATCTTTGAATGGACGAAGGCGGTGGATCCCACGTCCAAACCTCGCGTGGGCTGCGCTGCCACAACAAGCCGCAACGTCGAGGATAGCTCCCGGGCGAGGATCATTTTCTGTTGGTTGCCCCCGGAAAACGACGATGCGGGAGCATACACGTTAGCAGGTATGAGATTGAACGTGCGGGCCAACTCCTTGGCCCTAGACAGAGCGGCCGATATATTAAGGAAGCCGCCCCGTTGGATTCGCGTATCACTCGTCTCATACCCGAGCATCATGTTTTCCCAAGCGGGGAAGCCGAGCAGTAACCCCTTCTCGTGCCTGTCGTCGGGGATTAAAGCAACCCCCAGGTCCCTTATGCTTCGGGGGGACATCCGCGTGACATCTCGGCCGAGGATGCTTACCTCGCCAGCATTCGGACGCAGGAGGCCTAGAATCACGTCGACCAGTTCCGCTTGGCCATTCCCCTCAACACCGGCGATGCCAAGGATCTCGCCCGACCGCAACTCAAGTGTCGCTCCTTTGAGCACCTCCGCCTCTGAGCTAGCGGCCCGGGCCCTCAGACCCGTGATCCTTAGGATCACGTCTCCAGCCTGCCGGTCGTGCCTGGATAGGCGAGCGCTGCTAGCTTCCCCACCGGCCGCAGCGGAGCCAGGCGCGACGGAGCCACGCTCTGACGAGCCAGCCGCTGCTGCTGAACCAATCGCTCCAGAGCCACCGACTGCAGGCCCAGCTGTTACAGAGCGTGCCGCCCCGGAGCGAGCCGTGCCGAAATCGGGTGATCCGGACCCTGTGATCATCTCGCCAAGAGCCTGCACGTCCACTTGCCCCCGGCTTACGGTGCCCACGACCCTGCCCTTGGCGAGCACGGTTATCCGGTCGGCTATCTCGATGACCTCAGGCAGTTTGTGGGACACGAACACGACGGACTTGCCTGCGCGGCAGAGCAGCCTTATGACACTAAAAAGGTTGTCCACCTCACCCGGCGACAGAACGGCGGTTGGCTCGTCGAGGATGATGACGTCAGCCTTTCTATACATGACCTTGATGATCTCAACCCGCTGCTTCTCGCCGATGGATAGGTTCTTCACGATCGCGTCGGGATCTACAGCCAACCCGTACTGGTGCGACAGATCCTTCACCCACGCGCGGATCGCCGCACGGTCGATGTTCAGGCCCCGGCGCGGCTCTGCGCCAAGCGCTATGTTCTCGGCCACGGTGAACCTGGGTATCAGCATGAGGTGCTGGTGAACCATGCCGATCCCAAGCCTGTACGCGTCCACCGGCCCCCGCATGGATACCTCCTGACCTCTGACCAGTATTGATCCTGAATCAGGGGCTAAGAGACCCGCAAGGATCTTCATCAGCGTGGTCTTGCCGGCACCGTTTTCGCCCACCACCGCGTGGACCTCCCCGGGGAGGAGGTCGAACGAGACTTGGTCGTTCGCCACCACGCCCCCGGGGTACCTCTTGGTAATATCAATAGCTGCCAGGACATGCTCCATGCTCGTGCACCGCACAAGACACCGGCTAGAAGGCCGGTGCTTTGAACTTGGCCAGTTCGTCGAGGCTGGTCGGCACCTTGAACTTCCCGTCGCGCAGCGCGTTGCTGTACTTCTCAAGCTCAGCCATAACTTGGGCTGGCACCTTGGACTTCGTGTACTTCATCTCGCTCAGCCCTATGCCGCCTTCCTTTATGCCAAGAGAAACGACTCCTGAAGTGAACCTGCCGCGCACGGTATCCTCGATGGCAGCGAAGCACGCAGTATCCACTCTTTTCACCATGCTAGTGAGAACCTTCCCCGGCGCCAGGCTGTCCTGATCCATGTCCACGCCCACGGCATAGAACCCATCGGGCCGAGCCTTGACAGCATCTATCACTCCGAGACCGCTCTCCCCGGCGGCCTGGTACACTATATCGGCGCCACTGTTATACATCATGTCGGCGATCTGTTTCCCCTTGGCGGGGTCTGTGAACGAGCCAACATAGACCGCACTTACCTTGACCTTGGGACTAGCCGTCATCACGCCCGCCCGGAATCCGGCCTCAAACTTCCTAATGAGTGGCGAATCCATTCCGCCAACGAAACCTACTTTCCCAGTCTTGGTCATCTTGCCCGCGAGGAACCCGACTAGGAAGGAGCCCTCCTCCTCCCGGAATACGTAACAGCGCAAGTTGCCGGGTATCGTGTCCGGCACTGAGTCTATGAGAGCGAACTTGGCGCCAGGGAACTCAGAAGCCGCTTTGACGATCGCATCGGTCAGCAGGAAACCTACTCCCACAACTACGTTGTGTCCCTCGCTGGCCAGCTTCTTGAGATTGACCTCATAATCCGCCTGCTCTCTCGATTCCACGAGGGTGACGTCGACTCCCAGTGAGGACTGAGCCTTCTTGAAACCCTCCCAGGCGATGTCGTTGAATCCATGTCCGGAAAGCCCGGTCAGGTCTGTAACCATACCAGCCTTCGCAGGCGCCGCCGCTGCAGCTGCCGCACCGGCCAACACATCGACCCCGGCCCCTTGCGGGATGCCGAGCGCCGCCAGAAGCAGAACACCGACGAGGCACACGCAGGCTCTTCGATTTGATCTCATCTTTCATCCCCCCGAAGGTTCATAAGTCAGGAAGAAGCGCAGAAGAGGTCCTGTTAGAACTGCTGCTATCAGTGTTCCGATACCTACCTCCCCTTTTAGAAGAAATCCCACACACACCGATAGGAAGTCCGTGGCTATTCGCGCTGACCCAATATCCATCTTCAGAAGCTTGCCGACGGTGAACGCCCACCCGTCAAGCGGTCCTCGCCCCATGTTTGCCCGGGCGTATGCCGCTATACCGCCCGCCATGAGGACTATGCCGCCCAGCAGCAGCGCGAGCCTGAATGCCAGCGAGCCGCCCCGAACGGCGACAAGCGGCATGAAGAAGTCAATGGACCATCCCACCAAGATCACGTTGAAGAGGGTGCCAAGGCCCGGGACCTCGCCGCCCAGAAGGTAGTTTACTACCACGAGAACGGCGGTTGTCAGCTGGGAAATGCGCCCAAGGCTGAGGCCCGTGACGTTTTGGCATCCCTGCATGAAAACGGTCCACGGGTCGACACCCAGTTTGGCGTTGACTATCATCGCAACGCCGAGCCCGATGACGGGTTGAGACACAATCACCACCGTCACAGCCCGTTTCATGCCCCGCTCCCCCGCCACACCTGGGAACGCGGGATCCGTTCGCCGCGAAGAACCTCCCGCGCGCGCTCCACTACATCGCCAACATTCAACGTGGTGTGGTTGCCCCTTGAGACCACGATCTTGCCATCAACCATAACAAGCTCAATGTCTCGTGTAGACGCGGCGAAGATTATGTTGGAAAGCAAGGCGTGACAATCGGTCGCTGCCAGGCGCGGGGAATCTACATTGAACCCGACCAAGTCGGCAAGACAACCCTCGGACAGGTCGCCAAGGTCCACCCACCCGGCTGCCCGAGCGCCGTTTCGCGTGAGCATATCCATGACATCGTGCGGACTGAGCACGGACGCGTCGCCCATCGTGAGCCTCTGCAACATCGCAGCGAACCTGCCCTCGACCAACATGTCGTAGGCTCCGCTGCTTGCCGCACCGTCCCCTCCGAGGGCTACTGGGATGCCCGCCTTCTGCATTTTGACGACGGGGGTCACCCCATCAAGCAGTCTCACGTTGCTGGACGGGCATTGGACCACGCTGGACCCACTTCGCGCGATGAGGTCGATGTCGTGGTCATCCACCCATACCACGTGAACCAGCTGGGTACCGGGGGACAGCACCTCACACTCATCGAGAACCTCGATCTCACTCTTGCCAAACCTTGCGAAGCTTGACTCGGTCTCAGCGCGACCCTCGCAAGCGTGAATGTGGATGCCCACACCATACGCCCGCGACAGCTCAACTGCGCCCTGGAGCAACTCCTTCGTGCATGCCGGCAGGCCGACCGGGGCGATTCGTGCGAGCAATCTGCCGCCGAGGTCGGATTTGCTGTAGGGGTTGCCGTCGGACTTGGCGCCGGGCTTGTCGACGCGGGATTTGCCAGCGCCAGACCCACCGCCGTCCGACCTGCAGTCCCACGCCGTGACGAAGTCCTCGGCCAGTTTGAGCGCGGCATCCGTGGCCCTCGCTGGGGTATTCTCGCCCTCCATGTAGTCCGCGATGGCGAGGCCCACAGAGGCCCTCAGGCCGCTGTCCACAAGGGCCTGCACCACCGCGTCAGGGTGTGCGCATTCCGTGATCATCTCGGAGACGCAGGTTGTACCCGACGCCAGCGCTTCCAGGGCACCGAGGAGAGTGCTGTAGTAGTAACCGTCCCAGGACAGCTTGTAGTCCCATATGAGCCTCAGCCACGGGGTCAGGGGCAGGCCGTCCATGAGACCACGACCGAACGTTTGCAGCAAATGGGTGTGTGCGTCAACGAACCCGGGCACCAAGGCGAGGTTCGATCCCTCAATGACAACGCGTCCCGGACCGTCACAAGGAAGATCGAAACGCTCAGGACGATAGGCGATCCTGCGCACTCGGTTCCCCTCGACAAGCAAGTCCGCCCGCACAAACGGGTCTTCGGACGGGTCGCCTTGCCGTCTGTAGACCAGCGCGTTCTTAAAGAGGACCTCCGTAGGCTTCCACTGTCCCGATCCCACTGCGCCGCGCCCCCACTTCATCCGAGTTTCACGGCAGCACGCAGCGCAACCCGGATCATGGCGTCTATGCCCTTCTCGATTTCATCGGGGCTCTTTATCTCGCGGCCGGTCACAAGGTTGCCTGCGGGCACCAGCAGCGCCGCTCCAGCGCATCCACGAAGGCTGGATACAACGAATATGGCTGCGGCTTCATTTTCAACTGCAAGTACCTTGGAGTCGCTCCAGACCTTGATGCGTTGCTTATAATCTCCGTGCGCGAATGGTGATTCGATGTAGAAGGCGTCGTGTGTTCGGACTATGCCCAGTCTGTAGTCGATCCCAAGCTCTTCAGCGGCGTCCACCAGTGCCCGCAAGAGTGTGAAATCAGCGACGGCGGGATATGAGAGGGGGATATACTCGGGGGTCGTGCCGTCCCCACGGACCGCGGCTGTGGCGATGATGAGCTCCCCGGGAACGATGTCCTCCTGAAGCGCACCGCACGTACCTACGCGGATAAGATTTCTCGCGCCGATGTTTATGGCCTCTTCCACAGTGATCGAGGCCGAGGGAGCGCCGACGCCGGTCGATATCGTGGAGACCGTGACACCGTCCACCTTACCGGTGAAGGTATGAAATTCCCTGTTTGCCGCGATGGGCCGCGCGTCTTCGAAATAGTTCGCGATAAGTTTCGCACGCCCCGGGTCGCCGGGCAGAAGGACTGTCTTGCCTATGTCCCCCGGCTTACACTTGATGTGATGTTGCACTTGCGTAGCTACTGCCATGTCTCGTCCCTCGCTTCAGCGGATTGACGTTGTTGCTGTGGTCGTTCCGTGTTCATTCGATGTCCGATGCGTTCCGTGTATGAGAGATGTCCGTGTGTGATTTCTTGGGCCGTTGTGTCCGGCGCCGCTGTGTCCGGCAGGGCTACGTCTTGCAGCACTACGTCTTGCAGCGCTCGGCCAAGGTCCAGCTTGCTTCAAGGACTGTTTTGCCAGGTCGCCACGAATCGGAGCTTCGGCGCTCGGGGCAGGAGAAAGTGCCGGGAATACACCAACGCCCTGCCAGAAGCGTCGTACGCGACACGTTCCAGCAAGAGAGCCGGCGTGTCAGACGGCACCCGTGCATTTCTCGCGTCCGCCTCCCCGAGATGGACTGCGCTCGCCTCAACCTCCGAGCGCACCGCCCTTATACCGACGGATTCCAGCAGACGGATGGCCGAATGTGGTGCGTCGCGGCGCACCCGCTCAAGCGCGAACGTAACGACCTTGACAGGGACGAAATCAACCATGTACGCTACCGGGATTCCCGAAAGTTGGGCCCTGCTCTCCAACACAAGCACTCTTTCGCCTTCAGAAAGAGCCAACCGACTCCTTGCAACAGAGCCCGCTTCCTGGTCATAAGCCGCTATCACGCTGCAGTCCACGCGCTCCCCGCGCGCCCCGAGAAAGTCCACTGTATCCACAAAGCGCGATATGTCTGTGCTCGGGGGAGCCTGTGCCACGCCGAGCACGGTGCGCCCGACCCCGCGCTGGTTCACGATGATTCCATCCTGCTCCATCAGGAGCAAGGTCTCGCGAAGCACATTCCTGCTCACCTTCAGGAGGCTGGCAAGCTCGGGCTCAGAGGGCAACTTGCTTCCGACGGGAAGGCTGCCGTCGCTTATCATACGCAGAAGGCGCTCATACAGCTGCACCCTGAGTGGCTTGAAGCCCTTTTGCACACGCACGGGCTCTTCCTCCCTTAAGGGCATTGCTCTTAACACACGTCAAGATCGCGTCTTGCGTGGTTGTAGTATATCAGATGTTGGACATCTCGCTTATAGGATACCACGGTTCGTCGGTGGGTGCAATATGCCTTGCAGCCTTTTCGTGGAGAGCAATGCGGGGAAAGACGTGCTGTGCTCGGAGAGCGCCGCAGGTGAAAGGATTTTGCGACACGGCATAGAAGAAAATACCTGTCGATCCCATGTCCAGACCGTCCAAACCGGTGGCCAAGTTGGCCAAAGGGGGTGATATCGAGCAGACGACGCGACACCCGGAGACGCAAGTTGGAGACTTCTAAGAAGGAGGCGATCGTATGGCGCAAACCGCGCAACCGAGGGTGGTAAAGTCCGGCATTGGAACGATGGCGTGGCTACTGGTCCCCGTCGCAGTGGGCATTAACCTCGTCGGGAATTTCATCGCTGTGAGCCTGAAATTGCCCGTGTTCCTCGACTCCATCGGCACGGTGACTGCGGCCATCCTGGCAGGGCCGTGGATCGGCGCACTCGTAGGGCTCCTCACCAATCTCATAGCCGGCCTTCTCATCACGCCGACTTGGCTGTGGTATGCCGTGGTAAACGTGGTGTTCGGCATAGTCGCGGGCTTCCTTGCGAGAAAGGGCTGGTATGCCACCATCCCCAAGACGATCGTCTGCGGCCTCATCCTCGCCGTGATAGGCATGATCGTGTCCGCGCCCATAACCGCGTATGTCTACGGCGGGGTGACTGGGGCTGGGGAGGACTTCATCCGGGCATACCTGTACGCCACGGGCAAGACACTCATCCAGGGGGCCATCACCGCGAGCGCTATTACGGAGCCAATTGACAAGATCCTGAGCGCTATCATAGCATTCCTCATCGTGAAAGGCGTGCCGCAAAGATATCGTTCGCAGTTCAAGTAGGACGTCAAGCGAAGCGGTGAATAGCCGGAACCACTCAGGCTGGGCAGGCGCCCGAATGCTCCAAAACCACTTCTAGCAGGTATACTATCCCGGCGGGCGCGAGCGTCGCGGCGACCGAAACCGAGACTAGGATGACCGAGATTAACAAGGAAGGCGATTGGGGAACGGCGCTCGCGCCCCGGACGTGAAGGCAGGCGCGGCCCGGCGCGTCGGTAGCTGGAGGACGCGACGGCGGCAGCGGCTTTGCGGGCTTCAATGTGTCCAAGGTGGGATGATGCGGGAAAACTCGACGGTCCCGTGGCGATCTACCGTGGCGATCTACTTGGTGGAGCAGGTGGCCGGCCGGGAACTACATGCCGTCCGGGGATGATGTAACAATGGGCAGGGCAACTCTGTACGTACATCGAGACTCGGCGATTCACAGACTCAACCCCCTTACTAAAGGTGTCTTCTTCTGTTGCGTGGTCGTCGTCGCCTTCACCGCGCCGTCCGTGGGCACTGTGCTGTCTCTGCTCGGCGCGGTCGTGGTCGCGGCGGTCGTCGCCAAGGTCTTGCGAAACCTGGCTACCCTTGTGTTGAAATCAGCTTTTCTCATCGTTTTCCTCATCTTCGTGGTTCAGGGACTTTTCTATCCAGGCTCCAAGGCTGCGCTTTGGAGGATTGGGCCGGTCACGGTCTGGCGTGAGGGACTGAATTTCGCGGTTTTCACATCGGCCCGGCTCATCACCATAATCGCAGCCACGGTCCTGTTCATCCTAACCACCAAGGCCGAGGACCTCGTATCTGAGATGATGGCGCACGGGCTGTCACGCAAGCTCGGGTATGTGGTCCTGATGACGATGCAGATCGTGCCCCAGATGCAGGCTCGAGCCACAGCCATCCTCGACGCCCAACGGTCGCGGGGTCTCGAGACCGAAGGAGGACTCATGAAGCGGTTCAGGGCGTACGTGCCCATTGTTGGTCCCCTTGTGGTTGGATCCATAATCTCGCTCGAGACCCGCTCGCTGGCCATCGAAGCCAGGGGCTTCAGTTCACCCACGCGAAGGGTACGCGTGGAGGAGATACCCGATTCCCGGGGAGAGAGAATATCGAGATGGGCTGCGGCCGCGTTGACCGCTCTATTCGTTGTTTGGAGGTTTGTGTCTTGGATATCGTCGTCGATTCACTGACATATACGTACCCAGGGCAGGCACAACCCGCACTCAAGGACATATCTCTCAGCATACAGTCGGGCGAATTGTGTTGCCTCATTGGCGCGAATGGAGCGGGCAAATCCACGCTATGCTGTGCCATCGCCGGGTTCGTGCCCCACTTTTACAAGGGCGAGATGTACGGCTCCGTAACGGTAGGAGGGCTCGATACCGTCCAGAGTTCCATCGGCAACCTTGCGCGACGCGTGGGCATTGTATTCCAGAACCCATTTGACCAAATCACCGGTGCCACGCTCACCGTATTTGCCGAGGTGGCGTTCGGTCTGGAGAATCTCGGCATTCCAAGGGACGAGACGATGCGTCGCGTTGAAAACGCCCTCCGAAAGGTCAACCTGTGGGACCTACGCACGCGCTCGCCGCTCGAGCTCTCCGGCGGGCAGCAGCAGAGGCTCGCCATCGCATCCGTGCTCGCGATGGATCCGCCCATAATCGTGCTGGATGAGGCCACCTCGCAACTGGATCCCGCGGGGACGCGCGAGATCTGGCAGATCATCGCGATGCTTCACGCCTCCGGCAAGACTCTCCTTGTAGCAGAGCACAAAATGGAATACGTGGCGCGCCACGCATCGAAGGTGGTTCTTCTCTACAAGGGGGGAATAGCTGCCTGCGGCAGTCCGAGGGATGTGTTCGGCAAAGCTGACATTGCGGCCTTCGGCGTGAGAAGGCCACGCTTCATGGAGCTGATGAGCGGGCTCGCCCGAGAGGGGCTGTGGCAGGGTGAGATGCCTTTGACCCTTGAGGACGCCGCCTCCGCGCTAAAGAAGGTGGCACAGAGTTGAGCACGCAAAGCCCCTGCGTCGACGCGGATCGGACCGACACTGGCAAGTGCATCGTCCTTGACGACGTGCATTTCGAATATCCAGGAGGCGTAGTGGCGCTCCGCGGCGTATCCCTGAAGATCGGCAGAGGAGAGACCGTGGCCATCGTAGGCGAAAACGGCGCGGGCAAGACCACCCTCGTCAAGCACCTCAACGGGCTGTTGAAGCCCTCATCGGGTTCGGTCACGGTGGACGGCATCGACACCCGCTCGAAGACGGTGGCGTCCATGGCGCGCCTCGTGGGATTCGTGTTCCAAAACCCAGACGACCAGTTGTTCCAGAACCAGGTCGCGCGCGAGGTAGCGTTCGGCCCGCGCAACCTCGGTTACCCCACCGAGCGGGTCGAGGAGCTCGTAAAGTGGGCGGTCGAGCAGGTTGAGATCTCGGACCTGCTCCCAAGGCATCCGTATGACCTGGGCCTCGCCCAGCGCAAACTAGTGGCCATCGCGTCAATCGTGGCGATGGACACGCCTTACATTGTCCTCGACGAGCCCACGACCGGCCAGGATCACCCTGGCACGGAGAAGCTAGGTAGGCTCGTCGCCAGGCTGGGCGGTGCGGGCAAGACTGTCATAGCCATAACCCACGACATGGAGTTCGCCGCGGCGCATTTCGCCCGCATCATCGTCATGGCCGACGGGAAGGTCATCCTCGACGGTACGCCGCGCGAGGTGTTTTCACGCCCGGCGGTCCTCGAAAGGGCCGCTGTCGAGCCCCCTCAGATCACGCGTCTCGGGCAGCTCCTCGAGCTCGGTGAGTGCGTCCTCGATGAGGGGGAATTCCTACAGGCCTTCTCGCGGCGTCTTGCCGCTCTCAAGCCTTCGCACGAACATGAAGCTGGACAGCCGGCACGGCCGGAGGAGCTGTGACAGCTGGGAGGTGCGGATCGATGTCAAAACAGCCACACATTCAATGCGGGCCGGGAGAGACAACCCCTTATGTGCTGCTCCCCGGGGACCCCGCGAGGGTGAGGCGGATCGCCGAGATGCTTGAGAACGCGCGGGAGGTCGCGTTCAATCGCGAGTTCCTGACGATGGTGGGAGACTATAAGGGGGTTGCCGTGACGGTGACATCGACCGGATGCGGCGCGCCCTCGATGGGCATCGCCCTTGAGGAACACGTGCGGCTGGGCGCGCGCGTGGCTATCAGGGTCGGAAGCTGCGGGGCTCTACAGCCGGGGATGGGCCTCGGCGACCTCGTGGTGGCAACAGCTGCCGCTCGTTGCGACGGCACGACCGCCTTGTACGCAGACCCTGCTTTTCCCGCGGTCCCGGACTGGGATGTGACGGCCGCCCTCGCGGACGCCGCGAGCAAGACGGGCGCGCGCCTTCATGTCGGCCCCGTCCACTCCCATGACTCCTTCTATGTGGACGACTACCAAGAGATCCGCGAACGCTGGAGGAGGCTCGGCCTTGTCGCGTCAGACATGGAGACCGGCGCGCTTTTCGTCATCGGGCGCATTCGCGGGCTCAAGACCGGCTCGATCCTGAATGTGGTGGTCACCGCGGAGGGACACACCGATGAGGGCATAGCCCGGTTCCAACGGGGCGAAGAGATGACAAGGCGCGGTGAGCGGAACTCCATCCTGGCAGCCCTCGAGGCATTACGCGTGACAGCAGGCGGGCCCCAGCAGGTGTGAGGCTGGGGCTTCTCCCGCCCTGCCGCTTTGCGTTGTGCGGTGACCGCTGATCCAGGTCCGCTGTACAACCAGTTTATCTCTTGCTCGTCGCGATTCGGAAGCTTCCCTCCTGCTGCAAATCAGCACAGTCCTTGCCAGAGAGGGGTTCACTCAGGTGCGCCGCACAGGGATGCCGTATGGCCCGTCCTTCAGGTAGGCTATGGTGGGACGGGTTGGATGGGCTCCCTCCACCTTCGGACGGTCGCTCTTTGCCCTGAGCTCCTCCATCGCCTCACCCACGGCGAGCTCGACCATGCGCGCCAAGTCCGCAAGCGAACGCGAGTACCGCCTCTCGGGAGGCAGGAGCAAGTTGCCGTCACGCCCGGGCAGGATGGCCGCGTCCCTGGGCGTGATGTGCGGCGCGCAGTATGTGAAGTTCTCCATCGGAATCTTTGCGAAAACCTTGGCCCACATCTGCACCTGCCACTGGTCGGGCACGAACCTCCAGTCTGGGCTGGTGATGAGGCGCATGTACGCCTCGGGCCCATGCAGCGTCAGAAGATGGAGGACGGTCCTGTAAGTCGGGCTCCCCACAGGGTCGGCATCGACGTTGTTGGCCCCCATTATCAATCTTCCGCCCGGCCTGAGCACGGGTATGGCCACGACTGCCGCCTTCGCGGCCTGATAGTGGTTGATCCCCACAAAGCCTGCGTGGGTCACGACGATGTCGTACTCCCTGTCGACCGGGATGCTCACGTATTCCGCAAGTCTCTTCGTGGCTGCGATGTGCGCCTCCTCAAGGTCTCCCGCATACACCCCGGTCAGCTCGAACTTGCTGTTCAAGGTGACGTTGACTATGAAGTCGACCCCCGCCATCTTCGCGACCTCAAGGGACTCCTCATGACAAGGGTTCCCTTCGAGGACGAGATCGCGCGCGTTCGGCGACGAAAGGAACTCCGGCCCGTGGAAGACGTACGTGCTCTCCTCCCCGATGAGCCCGGGGCACACGGACTTGCGCCCTCCCGACGTCCCGGCCATGAAATGGCTTTCCACGAGCCCCGTTAGGATCTTGATGTCGGATTCGAGATAAGCCTTGTTGATGAGCACATGGGTCCCGCGCGATGTGGTACCCAGGCTAGCGAGGCTCGCGCGATCGCGGCAATCGTGGCAGACGATCCTCACCCCGCGAGCGAGAACCGACGGGTCGATCATCCTCTCCAGCTCGTCCCTGGAGAGCACCCTGTGGGTGCCGGTGGCCGCTATCACCGTGATCCGGTCCGGCTCGATCCCCGCCTCAATGAGCGTGTCCACGATGGGCGCGAGGATCCCCGCCTCGCCTCGGTACGGCACTGGTCTCGTGTTGTCAGAGATGACCACGGCAGCAGTCGCCCCCGGCCTTCCCTCGCATTTGCGCCGCACTAGCTCCACGAGGCCCGGCGAACCTATGGGCCTCGCGAGAGCCTCCCGGATCACCCGCGAAGGGTCCCCCAGAGGCCCGGGTTCTGACATGGAAAGACAGACCGTCTCAGCCGGGAGCTCGACGTCCACCGACTCCGCCCCGAACACCATCGAAAACTTCGCCATCTCGATGCACCGCCCATCCTGAACGCTCAAGAAATGCTCAAACTCGGCTCGTGCTGCTCCGGGTACGTGCCTTGCTGCGCACTCCGCTTTCCTCTGCGTTCTCTACTTCTTCATGTTTTTGATTAGGCCGAAATCCCCTGTCTTGGCCGCAAGGAGAATCGGCCTCATGTACTCCTCCACGAGGGACGCAGACAACGGCACGGGCATGTTCTTCAGCTTCATGTCGAGCTGCGGGTCCTTGGCGGCCGCCATGGCTCGTTCGATGTGCTCGTCGGTAAACCCCGGGATCTCCGCGAGCGTCGTCGGGAAACCGACCTTCTTGCTGAGGTTCACCATCCCCTCCGCAACCGCCACGCCGAGGTCGCGACCGCTCAGCCTCCCGAGGTCCGCCGAGATGTAGCCGTGCCGCTTGTAGATCTCGCCCACCACGCGAAGCTGGTCCTCCACGGCCGGCGCGAAGAACACAGTGTAGTAAGGGTTCATCACGGCGCACGCGCGCCCGTGGCTTGCGATGTCCACCAGCGAGAAGCTCGTGAGGTGGGCGCCGTTCGTGCCTCCCACCATGATCGCGTACCCGCCCAAGTCAGTGGCGAGCCCGAGCGCCTCGCGGACCTCGTCATTCTTCGGATCCTCGATGACCTTCTCCATGTTGGCCACGGCAAGCTCGATGCCGACCTCGGCTATCTCTCGCGCCAGCTCATACTGCTGCGGGCCTATCCCGAAGAAGACCTCGATGCAGTGGGCTATCCCATCGAAAGCCCCGTCAAGCGTCATCCCCCTGGGCATGGTCTTGGTGACCGCGTAGTCGAAGACCGCGCGCGACGGCACTATCGCCTCGTCCACGATGAGCTTCTTCTGCCCGGCCACGGGGTCAGTCACGTTGGAGTATTTCGTGAGATGCGCTCCTGAACTTGCCGCGCTCTGGACAGCCACCATCGGCAGGAGGCGCTTGCCTGTCTTGGCCAGCGCCGCGCTGACCTGCCCCGTGCCGAAGTACGGATCGATCTCCGGCTCGTATGCGCCGAGATTCGCCAGCACGTTCGCCGCTTTGACAGCATCGATGGTGCTGCCACCTCCCACTGCGACGAGGCAGTCCGGCTTGAACTGAAGCACGTACGTGGTGATGCGGTACACGTCCTCCCTCGGCGCGTTGGGGGCTGCGTCCGGGACGATCCGGTCTCCCACGAGCTTCACGCCTCTCTTGGCAAGCGATGCCATCACGGGGTCCACCACGTGCTTGAACCAGTCGGCGCGGTTCGCCACCACAAGCGCGCTCCTACCGAACTCGGAAGCAAACTCGCCGACCTTGTCGAGGACCCCGAGGCCGAACGCGTACCTGTCGCCCTTGAACCCGTGCAGAAGCTCCCTTGCCCTGGCCTTGAGTTGTTCCGTCTCTGGCATCGTCCGAGCACCTCCAATGAGACCTCATCTTGTCGCGTCGTCATGGCGCATCACGGCGCGTCGTCGCGGTGGCCGTCGGGTTGCACTCACCTTCTCGGACGCTCGCGCCCCCAGACAGCTTCCTCGCCGCGATCTCGCCGGTGCTTCCCAACTCACAGCCACCTACGAAGACTCCCGCCCCCATGCACCACCAGCAGCCCGCGGACGCCTCCACTTCAGTCGCTACGCCTTCACAGGAATCCGCTCGAGCCTGGTGTACGGCTGGAGAGGTCCTCCCATGAGAGGCGACG
>ENA-UPSB01000172-UPSB01000172.1-bioreactor-metagenome-genome-assembly--contig:-NODE-172-length-118411-cov-19.593481_pt1 | contig 118411 bp, 86 predicted proteins | sample MGYA00238182_ERZ773286 | MGnify/ENA primary metagenome ERZ773286 (study PRJEB29026, sample SAMN07631240) | bioreactor metagenome | isolation source: Switchgrass digestor | place: USA: Dartmouth... | reverse complement strand
ATCGATTTTTATGGAAGATAAGCGCATCTCAGAGCCAATACAGTTTACGGCATATGAGAATATTGATTTATGTTTCCCGGAAGGAGCTTACTTATCTTTCAGGGTATGCAGTTTTAAATGCTGTGCTGACGCCGCTTGTACTGAAAATAATTCGCTTAATATAGAGGTTATAGTGTCTCTTGGAACTATTGTTCGTTCAATGGCAGAAACTGAGTTGATCGTACCAGTCGCAGAATTGCATGATGATAACATTTGCAGTTTTGATAATGATACGGTATGTCTGAATGTTACAAGAGTATTTGATAAATACTGTTTTACAAATGAAATCATTGTTTCATACAATACAGGTAGTATTAAAGCTGAAATATACCAATATAATGCTTTAGCTGAGGAAAATAAAAAAATATATACCAATGCTGATGAAATAACAAAATACGGAAATCATGGCATACTTGATCCTGAAAACGTTTCTTATTACACCCTGTATATCAACGGTGTTATACAACCAAAAGCAAACTATTACATAAAAAAGGGATTGCTTGAATTGAAAACTGATGATACCCCATTGGAAAACTCTCCGATAATAATCAGTTTCGTCACATTCAAAGACCTAAGCGGTACGGTTTTACCGGCAGAAGTATACCTATATAATACAATTTCTGATGGGCTTAAAAGAGAATTTACTAACGATGATGAACTTAAAGCTTATGGAGACAAAGGAATCCCTGACCCTGGCAGGGCGTCATTTGTAAATCTATATATCAATGGTGTATTGCAGCCTAAAGTAAACTATTTGGTGAAGGAAGGGCTTTTGAAATTACAAACCTCTGATTTGCCTCAAAAGGGAGTTATAATCACCCTGGAGTATATTACCATCAAAGATATCAACGGCCGGATTCTTAAGGCAGAAACCTATACATATAATGCACTTGCCCATGATAATAATATTTATACCGATAATGATGAACTTAAAATGTACGGAAACAAAGGTATACTTGATCCTCAAAGCGTTTCTTATTATTACCTTTTTATTAATGCAGTCCTTCAACCCCCCTGTAATTATTCAGTGGAAAAAGGACTGCTTAGATTAAACACCAAGGATGTACCTTTGAAAAACACGCCGATTACGCTTCAGTTTATATCAATTTCACCTTTTTGCTGAGTATCCATATCTAGATTTAAAAATATCAAGGAAGGGAAAATCCGCTTCTGATATTCGATATCATGCCGTTGCTTTCATTTAACCCTCACATGTCTCAGCTCTTACCAATATAGCTCGTCCACCTGTCATACACTTTCCTCAGCGTAGCATCAAGATAACTTAACGCTTTTTCTTTGATCCAATCCGGCACACCATAGGCGGCTTCGGCTATGCTTCCGGTTATAGCCGCCAGAGTATCGCTGTCACCCCCGAGAGAGACGGCGTTTCGGATTGCGTCCTCAAAATCCGTACTCTCCAGAAATGCTATAATGGCCTGCGGTACCGTTTCCTGACAGCTTTCATTAAAACTGTAGGTCGGCCGGATTTCGTCAAGCGACCGGGATAAGTTATATCCGAACTGGGATTCTATCAGCTTTTTCATTTCGGCTTTCAATTCTTCAAGGGACCATGGTGCGCAATAGTCAAAAGCATGGCCTCCGGCGTAAAACCGGCTCAAAAAGATAGCCGCCGCCGTCGCCTGGGCGCCTTTTATGCCTTCCGGATGATTATGGGTAACCTCGGCAGATCTTGTTACACATTCCCAACCGTTTGCCGGCCAACATCCTGTGCGCGCATAGAACCCGCAATTCATAACCCACGCGCAAGGTGAGACCCTCATTGCTGAACCGTTGCCCCATGAGTTATACGGCTCACGGTTATCGGAATGTATCCAACTTCCGAAACGCCCGCCGTACCCGGCGTTTGGATAAAGCCTTCCCCACTTCTTGTATGCGTCAATAAAATCATCGGCGCTTCCGCCGTTCATTATTGCGTCTGCTGCAGCGACTGTCATAACTGTATCATCCGTAAAAAAGCAGTCATCGCGAAAAAGCGGAAAATCCTTTGTTTTGATATTGTTCCATTCATAAACCGAACCTATTATGTCGCCAATAATTGCTCCCAGCATTAAATAAAACCTCCCCCGGTTCTTAAAATCTTTGTTGTTCTGCTCAAAAACACACCCCGACCCCGTGCGTCCGGCAGGATGTTTTCAACTTCTAAACCCTCAATATAGTTATTATGAGTTATTTTGGGATTATTGGCAATCTTTATGTCTGAAAGTTAGCAATAATGGATGCTGGATCTGAAACTATCTAAAAACGCTTTATGCCCTGTCCCAAGTTTAGTTATTCTTACAGGGACAGGGCATAAAACAGGTTTAGGGGTTAGGGTTTTTTATGTTAGATGATATAACTGATTAAGCCTGATCAAGGTGAGAAATATATTGCTTAGATCAATATCTTTAATGCTACATACGCAAGATCGGCAATATCTATGATATTATCATTGTTCATATCCGCGATCTTTGCTTCATCCCATGCCGGATCCTCTGAACTTATACCATAGTAGTATGCAACAATGGCCAGATCCCCTACATCGGTCGTTCCGTTATTATTGAGATCGGAAGACTTTATAACTGATGCCTTAAAGGTTTCAACCGCATCGTTCAGAGCGATAACAGCACTGTCTACCTGGGATTGTGTTGCGCCCGGATCATCTCTTACAGCTTTTGCCTCATTGATGGCCGCATATAAAGCATCCTTTGCTTCCTGCGGATACTGGCCGGGTTCCGTTCCTACTACTGCAGTATCATACAGATTCTGAGCGTTATTGATTGCAGCTGTCAAAGCTGTCTTGTCAACGCCCGGTCCAGGTTCGCGGATTTCTATATTCTTGCTGTCGGCAGCCGCCTCTATCACTGTTCCTTCTGGCGCGACGCCGAGTTTTGCTTCGATTATGGCAATAGTTCCTGTGGCATTGCCTATTTCGGCTTTAACCTTGAAGATCAGATTGATTAGATCATTGTCTGTTAAACCACCGATGTTGGCAATAATGAATCTGATTTTTCCATCAACAGCTGTGTCTTCCCTGAGTAACTTCAAATTGTCGTTTGCAGTTGCTGCGCTCACATATTCAAACACGTCAGCATCATAAGACAGAGTGATATCCTGAGCGAAGATATTCTGACCAGCGTTAAATATTCTTATTCCCACTTCAAATGATTCTCCGGGTTCCAATAAAGCCGGACAGGAGATCATCGCTTTTACAGAACCGTCATCTATGGGATCCATGTTCTCAAGTGCGGCCAGCAGCCTGAGACATGCGTTATTTATTGCTACCGGATCGGCGTTTTCGTCAAGTTGGTAAGCTTTATTCAAAGCGTTGGTCAACTTGTTCCAGCTGGCAAACGTGTAATCGTCTTCTGACAGAAGCTCGGCCTGGCTGACAGCATTTTGGAGGTCCGTCCAATCACATACGATTTCTATGATCTCAAAAGGATCAATGTTCATAACAGAGGAATCCTTTGATACAGAAAGCCTATATTGTTCACCGGACGGGGCTACCTCACACGTAACACCAAGCGCCTTAAGATCCGACCTGGCATTCAGCACCTCAGTAGCCTTGGCAGCTTTGGCCGTGTCGCTGTCATAACTGCCCTTAGGTATCGCAACGTTTTTGCCTATAAGCGGCAGTGCTTTTTCAACGTCTATTAAGCTTGACGGTACCTGTGAAAGCGTACCCAAATCAGCAGACCAGAAGTTTTTAGCTCTCACAGTGAATGTTCTTGTACCCATATTCGTGGTTGCGAATATCTGCACATGTGCATCATTGAATGAGTCATCCAGCACATAGCCGCCGTGCCGTACCCATGATATACCGTCAAGAGAGCGGTAACCGGTAACGGTGTTTCCAACCTTCCTTAACCTCAGCCACAAATTAGTTCCCGGGTATGACGCGTTAAACTCGCTCATGCCGGTACCAGCCATCTGGATACTGTTGCCGCTCATGCGCATGAATTTGACATATGCGCCTCCGGGTGTCAGAAGTCCGAGACCAAAACCGCCATAGGCACCGCTGCCACCACTTACGTCATCGCTGACGTTTTCAAATTCCGCAGTGACCTCCCAGTCGCCTTCGATGACATCTATGAGTTCTATATGCGGGAACTGTGCCGTTTCTGGATTTGAGGGATAATCTTCTCTCTCAACTGTGCCTGGAGCTGTAAGCAAGATTCCTTCAGAATCAAAGTCGACATTTCCCCTGGCAATCTCGGATGTATTGAAATACCTCCAGCCTTCAGGAAGTTCAGTTAAGCCCGCAAACGACTGCTGCGTGCGTATTATATTATCATCGGGAGGAATGAATTTGACATAATAAGTCCTTGTTTCTTCGGTATCCAGGAAACGGGCGACGGCAGTTCCGGGAACTCCCTCAGCCTGTATAACAGTAACCATGACATCATCATAATCGGAAGACGCTCCCAATTGCGGGATTTCACCGTCCTGCGGTACTTCTACAAAGTAAGTTCTGGTACCGGATGAAAAGTCAGGGATAGGACTGCCATTAAGGGTGAGGTTGTCACGAATGGGTCTTGGTTCCACATACACTGCCTGCGGCGAATAAACAGACTTGCTCACTGTTACTGATTCAATGGCAGCGCTGCTGTCAGGCTCAGCCGCAAACCCTACAGTACCGATCTCATGGTCGTCATTTTTCGTTGTCAGCGCTAAAGTGGGTCCTACACGTACCGACAACACATCTCCAACGGCATCCACAGTTAGCTTGAACGGACCGTTGCCTATATTGAAATCTCTCTCTTGCAATAGCGATTTTTTCCCATACAATGATGAATACAATTCCAATTTGTTATTGGAAACTGCCAATTCGTAATAGTTTTTCTTGGCACTCTGGCGGAAACGTACATTCAGCGTTCCGTTAAGAGATTTTACATTGGTCTCGAAGCAGTAGTCGCCCCATCTTTCGCCCACTTTCCCAATGGCCTGGGAACCTTCTCCAGAAAGTATCAGCGCACCGTCATCAATGCCGGCTTCACCGCTTACCGACCAGTTTTCAATATCGTTTTCGAAGCTTTCCTCAAACATCCTGTCTTCGATTACAAACTGTAAGTCCCACAACTCGCAAATGTTGTTGCTTCCAGCAGTGGGCGCCACAAATTTGAAGAATATGCCCTGCAAACCGTCAACTTCGTCAACTCTGGGAACAGGGATCCTTAATGTGGTATACTCCTGCGGCATATCCGCCGTCAGTTCAAACTCACCGATTTTTTCTCCCAGGTTGTTGGTATTGGCAAGTTCAGGTCCCCTTAAATAAACTTCGATCTTTGCGTCCTGACCCAGCGGCTGCAATCCTAACTCAAGCTGGGTTGTCTTTCCTTCCGGGGCATTGCCGTCAAAATTGAAATATTTATAGCCGATCACGGCATTATTTCTTATATTATATATAGCAAGGCTGTTTATGCCTTTTTCATATCCTTGTATGCCTCTTTCACTTCTAGGTGCGGCTCGCACATTGGGTCTGGTCGTCCCCCAACCCGCTGTTGGGAAGTTTCCTACCATGAAACATGCGATGGTGGCAGAGTGTTTTCTGTATGGGTCAAGACCATCGATGAAAAACCCCATGGATGTCATTTCAGCTACCGGCTTGCGTCGATAATCGCTTACAACCGGGTATTCGCTTCTACCCGGCATAGGCAGGAACCTGACTTCTCCGGTTTCATCGTTATACTCCATTCGGATCGGCTCAACCATGGTTTGTCTGGCAAAACTGTTTATGCCTCTGTGATATGTGATATACCATTGTCCGTCTACTTCAAAGAGGCCGCCATGGGTATTGTTGCTGGCCATACCTGCTGAATATGAAGTACCCTGTTCGTTTGGTATCGCTTCTCCTCCTGAGTCTACCAGAATGCCGCCCCAGGTATATGGCCCAAAAGGCCCGCCACCGGATTTGGGGCTGCTCCATGCATAAGCCAACTGGTCAAATCCGGTCCCGAAAGGCTCTCCTGAATTGCCTGAACGAGCATATACCATTACGTATGTATCTTTGATTTTTCGTATGGATGATGCCTCAAAGAAGCGGAATTCAGAATCTCCCGTCGGAATGACATTTTTAATTATTTCAGTACCCTCTTTCAGTGCGTACATATTCGGATCCAGCTCGCATCCTTCAGATCCGCGAATCCCCCAGAAACCGTAAACTCTTCCGTCGTCATCCACAAGAACGGCCGGGTCAAATGCGAGAGGACCTGTTGTAGCGATTTTATTCTCGTCAGCCCAGTTGATAGTTTCAAAAGGACCGTCCGGCCTGTCGGATTTGGCAACCTGAGATATGCGCAGGCCTGACTGGTTATTTGGGAACAGGTAGTAGGTTTTCTTACCTGTTTCTTTGTCTACAACCTCCTGTACGTCGGGTGCGTACAGCACGTCAGCTACACCGCCGGCAATTGACTCAAATATGACACCATCATATCTCCATTTCGTCAAATCTTCCACCGGAGCTGACCATGTCACCAAATCCCATCCACAGTACCCTGAGACCATCATATCGTGTGATCCATATATGTATACACGGTACTTGCCGGGATTATCAGGATCTTCAAACACATAAGGCTCCGCATCGGGAATATACTCCCAGGGAGGTAAAAACGGATTGCCCTGATGAGTGGTATAAATTTGCTGATAGTAATCGCCTCTGGAACTTTGGGCGAACACCGGCACAGAAGGGACAGCCAATAAAATGTTGCATAGAAACACGCATAAAATAATGATAGCTGGGATCGATCGCCGTTTGCCAAAGAATTTATTCATTTTTTATTACCCCTCTTATTCAGTTTTTACGATAGTCTTTTGTTTTCTTCGCATGAATGAATAAAGCCGTTCTATTGAGTATTCAGACAGCCTGTTCACTTAAAAGTCGCTTAAAAAATGCAAAACTGTACACTAATATGAAAATGTCATTTGATTCGAAATTTGTATCAGTAGGCCTACTAATATGTCATTTTATTATATAATTTTCTAGAAAAATTGTCTATATTTCCCATTTATATTGTAAGTTTTCAGAGGTTTTGACCGGAAATAAGATATAAAATATTGCCCATTATGTTTTTTGTATATATTTGTTTAAAGACTGCAATTCCCCCAAGTGTTGAAACATAACATGCTTTCTAATATAATAATCATGTCAATTCAATATACTGGAGGATCTAAAATGGCATGCAACAATACTAATAACTGCACTTGCACATACCCGTGTTCCCGTCGGGGCAAATGCTGTGAATGTGTCGCATATCACCGCAGAAGCGGAGAAGTGCCGGGATGTTTCTTTTCCAAGTCAGGTGAAAAGACTTATGACAGGTCTGTTGAGAATCTGTTCAGGGATCATAAAGGGCAGATATAGCGCCGGCAGCTCTTCAGCGTTTTTATAATATTGGATATTGTTAATAAGAAATATCCCCCTGACTTATTCAAAATTCTCTCCCTATTTTCTTAAAATCAATGAAATAGTGATTTGGACCGGTTATGGGTATACAAGTATAAAATAAGCAAGGATCTCTGCCAAAAGTCAGCAGGATCCCTTGCTTATTTCTTGCTGGATTACTTTAACCGGTACGTTAAAACCATGCGCAGCACTGTTAGATAATATTGACTCCGGCACTGGCAAAGCCCGAAATAATGGTAGCAATATCAAGCCCCGCTGTAACTGCTGCAGAGAATACCATCAACAAACGGGTTCCAGCCGTAACAGGAATGTTGAGTCCCGGTGTTATTCCGCTTGCTACGGTGCCTATGCTAACAAGGCCTGTAAGCCCTGGCGCCAGCGTTACAACTGCACCCGGTATAGGGCTGAAAGTGTTATCCGGTGTTGTGGACTGATATAGCTGGGCTGAAATCGTTACGGTACTGCCTACAAGTGATACCGCAGCGCCTACCGAGAAAAATGCCGCAATATCGGTTATAACACCATCTCTTGGCACCGAGAAAGCAACATTGACCAGCCCGGTAGTATCAATCAATCCGCCAACCAGTACAGCTGTTTCATTGGCACCAAATCCGATGAGTCCCTGGGTACCTGCTATTCCTCCAAGAACGGTGGTTAATGTTACCAGAGGACCCGAAGCGAATGGAATCATTGCTCCCGGGCCGGTAGGACCTGTTGGGCCTGTCGGACCTGTGGGACCTGTCGGACCTATCAGACCATCGGGGCCTGACGGACCGGTTGGACCTGTTGGGCCTGTCGGACCAATCAAACCATCGGGACCTGTCGGACCTGTGGGGCCGGTAGGACCTGTTGGACCAATCAAACCGTCGGGACCTGTCGGACCTGTGGGGCCGGTAGGACCTGTTGGACCAATCAAACCGTCGGGACCTGTCGGACCTGTGGGGCCGGTCGGACCCGTTGGGCCTGGCGGACCTATCAGACCGTCGGGACCTGTGGGACCTGTAGGACCGGTTGGACCGGTAGGGCCGGTAGGACCAGCAAGACTTGGACCTGTGGGGCCTGTGGGACCGGTTGGACCTTGGATACCAGTAGGGCCAGTAGGACCCGGAACACCCTGATAACCTCTGGGACCCTGGGGACCGGGAGGTCCCTGCGGACCAACTATACAACGGATCTGACCACAATTACCCACATCTTTACATCCTCCGCCTTTTTTCTCATCTTCATGTATCGGTTTACCTATTATTTTATCCATGTTTCCCTCTTTAAAAGTTGTCCTTATACATAATATGAGGGGTTGTCTGACATGGGTCACTTGTAATTGTTTTTATTCCTTAGATGCATAATATTTGATAATATCACGATTGCTCTTTAGCCTATCGATATCAGGCGCCATTTTTAGTGCCGATTCTGCAAAATCCAGGGCTTCTTTGTATCTTCCAAGTTCAAATGCACTTAAGGCCCCAAAATCATATAGCGTATAATCCCAGGCATAAGCCTCATTTATATAAGTTGAGGATTTATTATTGATCTTGAGTCCTTCTTTCACCATATGATATACTCCAGGCCAGTTTTTTTCTTTATAAAAAATCTGCGCAAGTTCCACATAAGGCTCCCTTAAGAAGGGTGCTTCCCCAATGGCTCTGTACAACCAGCTTTTTGCCTCACTGACTTCATTTTTAGCCATATACGCCCTGGCAATATATCTCATGGAAGCACATCTTTCTTCTTTCCATGTGGAGGATGGCATTGACAAATGATCCTTCAATGTCCGGATGCAATCATCCCAGCGGTAGTGGTAAAGGTATTCCCTGCCAAGATAGTGCATATTGCGGTCACTTTCCGGGAATTCTTTTACTGCCTGCTCCAGCATCTTTAGGTAACTGCCTCTGGATTCCTTATTTTCAGGAAAATGATCAAGCTTTATGTTTTCTACGTATATGGCATTTTCCCATCTGTTTTCCTGAAATTCTAGGATTTCATGAATCGGGTAGATCCACCGGTAACCTTTACGGGCATGGATTTTCTTTTTCCAGAAAGTGGTCCCCCTTGTGCCATCAGGGTTAAAACTAAATGTAAACATTGAATGAACAGCATCAGTATTTGGAGTCCAGGCATCTTCCAGGTAATCTCTCCAACCTGGTTCCATAACCTCATCCAGATCGGTGCAAACACATATGTCAACATCGGAGGGAACGAGTCCCAAAGAAATATTACGTGCAACATCAAAACGCCAGGGTTCAACCCTGATTTCATATACCGTAACACCTTTCGCTTTAAGTTTCTTTACTGTATCATCGGTGGAGCCGGTATCACAAACTATGATTTGATCCGCATCGGCAAGGGATTCCACCCATCTGTCCACGAATGTGGCTTCATTTTTACAAATAGCATAGGCACATATTTTATATTTGCTCATGAGTTCATCTCCTCCAATGCCAGTTTTTTTTCCATGGCCAAAAAAGATACAAATTCAGGATCACTGTCCCATGTTGACGGGCAATCTTTCATGTTATTTGTGTGATTCTTTCTTGCCTCCAAAAGACTGATATAAGCTTCCAGATGACGACCCATTCCGGAAAGGATACGCGCCTTTTCAAAATGAAGATCCCAATCATTTTTGTATATTATAGCTTTATTGATAAAACTTAAGGCTTCATCCGATTGTCCTTCAGCAGAACAGATCCTGGCTTTCAGTTCATATAATTTCGCTTTGTCACAGCTGTTAAGCTGCAGAGCTTTTTCAATGAAATTGCGGGCATCCTGTAAACTGCCCCTGTCCAGTAAAACCTGGGCAAGACGCCATAACGGGACCCAACTGGATGGCTGTTCTTTTATATACCTGTAAAGCAGCCTTACAATGTCATGATGATATTCCTTATATGGTTTTTTTATCATAACTTGCGGAATCAGAGAAATTTTTGCTGAGTCATCAAACATTAGTTCCTCGTAAACCGGGTATTTCCAGAAACAGCCTCCGTTGCGATGTATTCTGCATTCGGTTGTCATTTTTGACCGCCCATCTTTTTCTTCCTGCACATAACACTGATATCCGGCAATTTCCGGATCATAGCAAGTGTCAAGAATGGATCTCCATTCCGGTACAAGCCTTTCTTCAATATCCAAACAAATGCACAGATCAATACTGGGGCTCATGAGCGACAAGCCGATGTTCCTGATATCGTCATATCGCCATGGATCGATATATGCGTTAAAAGTCCGGATATTAAGATCAGGATTTTCGTTGATGTATTTTTTTATCACGTTTGTTGATCCATCTGTCGATCCTGCAGCGCAGAGTATTATTTCATCGGCATCCCGAATGTTGTTGAGAATACCTGATATGAATGATTCGTGATTGGTATAAAATGCATACACGCCATAACGGGGACGGGTTTCATTCATTGACAACCGCTCCTTTAATAAAGCCATAGTATAAATATATACTTTTGTCAGTCTAAAATAACACTTCCTGTTTTACTGAAAACAGAGCTGTTTTGTAACAACATCCCTTATCCTGCATAGCATATATTAGATTCAGAAAGCCGAGGGAGAGATATAATGAGTGAGATGGATAACAACTGCAAGGAAGTAGTTATTGATCTGAAACAAGTAGACATTTTTACTAAGTATGTTATAGCAAAATCGGAATTTAAAAATACACAGATCCTCTTTCAGGAAGCTTATAACGAGAACGCTGTAGGGACAGGGGAAAAACTTCCATTCAGATTATTGATCATTAATCACAATTCGGTGCCAGGAGCGGTTCCCGACAGAGGAGCCGAGGTAGTTTGCATGAAACTTTATAAAAGACTGATTGCAGATGGTTATCCTGTCAATACCATTTTGTGCAATGGAAAATCCAGAGTAAACATAAGATATCAGTTGATCCTTGTTGTGGAATATGAGGATGGATTCGTTGATATACTGACATTGCCCAATAATCTTTCGAATCCTTTCCAGTACGACCCGTTAATTACTAAAGCATTCGTTGATCCTACCGTTATATCTGCTGCAGGTATACCTGTTGTTCAGCATCAGAATATAACACAACCGCATGAAACGCTTACTATTGTAAGTAACGGAGTGAACGATTATCCATGGTTTGATTACAATATCACTATTCCTTACTCATACTTTGATAAATATCATAAGCATTGCGATTTAAACAATCCTGACCTTGAATCATTCGTGCTTCTGAAATGTTTGAGCAGTGATATCAATGTATTAGGAAGTCAGCTGGTTCCTCTGAATGCTATGAATACAATTTTTGTTTGGACTACGGAAGTTGCTATAAGCATATTTGAGGATATAATCGATAAATTGGGAATGGATAGTGATATAGTGATTTGCGGAGCTCCGGAGTACGAAAACGACGAATGTTGCAAAAAGCCTTGTTGCCATGACCATTGAGAATTAAAACAGGGCAGTTTTTTGCGGAAGGGATCCTCAATGAAGCAAAATCTGCCCGTTTTATTTTATCATTTTTACCTGGAATATTAATTCCGGCTTCGCCGTTTTACATCTTCGCGTATTTCTTCAAAACAGGCCGCATTGACAGTTCCGGTCTCGCGGAATGTAGCTATCGCATTTTTCATAACTTTAAAGTTAAGTTGTGTCCCCTCACTGTCGGCAATATAATCAACGGCTCTGTCCGGAGTGATCCCGAAATTGCCGGCAATCTGCACTGCGTCAATATTTGCGCCCAGGAAAATAAATTCCCAGCCATATTTCGTTTTATGCCGTTCAATCAACGCCTTAACCTTTTCAACTGAAAATTCCCTGCTGGAGTTTTCCTCGCCGTCGGTGATAATAACAAACAATGTCTTTTCAGCGCGATAGTTCTCGTCGGTATGCTTCTGGGCATTACTTATTTTGTGGATGGTTCTGCCGATCGCATCAAGCAGGGCAGTCGAACCCCCAACCTGATACTCTTTCTCAGTAATTGGGCTTACCGCTTTAATATCGATCCGGTCGTGAAGCAGTTGATAATCATTATCAAACAATACAGTGGTAACGCAGCATTCTCCCTCAATTGCCTGTTGATTTTTCAGCATCGAATTGAATCCACCAATGGTATCTGCTTCCAGTCCGCTCATGGATCCGCTTTTATCGAGGATGAATACAAGTTCGGTCAATCCTTTTTTCATTTTCACAGCCTCCTAAGACTTAATTTTAATCTTAGGATACTATCCGGATTGGGGTTAATGGTCGCTTATGAGGCGACAATTACAAATCACCCTCCCAACAGAGGCTGGTCATATTCAAACAATACCTGATTGATCTGAAAAATGTCATATATTCCGTTTTCAATGAAATATTCCACAATAACGTCGAATTTGACGGCATGTGAAAGAGCAAATCCCGCCCGTTTTAAGAATTCATTGGTTTCATCGACCGACAATCCCAGCGCTAAGGCAAGGGCGACAGCTGTACGTTTGCTCGGCATATAGTTTTTATTGCTCCTGATTTTGGAGAACAGCTTGCGGTCAAGGTTGGCTCGTTTATATACCTCGACATCGGTCAATCCCTTTGCATCGATCAGACGAAAGAGCATCTGGGAAAATGGCTCGTCAAGGTTGGCGAACAAATCATCAAAAGGAGCGGGCGCACTGACTGACGGAGCAGTTTTCTCATGCCTCATTATAAAAAGAGGTTCGTCATATTTCTCCGGAGACTCATCAGTCTCGTATAAAGCCTGATGTTCTACATCCAGCAGTTTCCTTCGACTTCTTTTGTGCGTATCAAAGTAATGCTCCTCTATGTAACTTTCGACTTCTCCAAGCAGTTGTTCACTGACTTTGAAGGCTGATTTATCAAACACTGCTAAGATCACATCAATGTCATGGTCGTTGAGGAAATCCCGAATTGCCGAAGTGGCAACCATAAGCGCCTCATCTTTCGGATAACCATATATACCGCTGGAAATCAACGGAAATGCTATGCTCTCACAATTGTTTCCGACGGCAATTTTCAGTGAATTTGTATACGCGCTGTATAGAAGCTTCTCGCATTGCTCCCTGTCCCACTCCCGATAAACAGGTCCCGCTGTATGTATGACAAATTTTGCAGGCAGACCGAATCCCGGTGTAATGACAGCTTCCCCTGTTTTAATAGGAGCCAGTTTATCGCAGGCGGCCTGAAGCTGTTCCGCTCCAGCCGCATTAAATATAGCTCCGCAAACTCCTCCGCCCATTTTGAGGCTGGTATTGGCAGCGTTGACGATGGCGTCAACTTTCATTTTCGTGATATCCTGACGGACTATGTTAAAGGGCATTAGATCCCACCTCCGATGATCCTGTCATCAAACATTTTTATAACATTATAACATTTAAGCATTTACCTGCAGTAAAGACACATTTTTTGATATGTGCTAAACAATTTTATTGATTTGCTTTCCGTTAAGCCAGGCATAAATATTGTCAAATGTGATCCTTGCACGCCTTATCATTGATTCATGAGTTGCGAATGCAACATGGGGCGTTAATAAAGTATTCTTCGCATTAATTAAGACATGATCTTCCGGCAAAGGCGGTTCCATCTCGAAAACATCGATCGCTGCCCCCGCAATTTTTCCTTCATTCAAAGCCCGGGCAACGGCAGCGATCTCGATTACCTGGCCTCTGGCGCAGTTTATTAATATGGCATTGGGTTTCATAAGACCGATATTTTTGTTGTTAATCAATAACCGGGTTTCTTTGTTTAATGGTGTATGCAGTGTTATAATATCGCTTGATCTCAGAAGATCATCCAGTGAAACATATTTAATACCCAGATTTTTTGCTTCTTCTTTTTCTGTTTTGCTATAACCCAGCAGGTTGCATCCGAATGCTTTTAATAATTGGGCCGTCTTTAAACCAATGGCTCCTGTGCCGACGATCCCGACGGTTTTGCCCGATAATTCAGAACCTACCAGTCCATCTTTCGTTTTCTCTTCCCTGACCGCCGAATCGCATTCCACAATATTTCTTAACTTACTGATGATCATACCAATGACCAGTTCCGCCACAGCTTGAGTACTGTAACCGGCTGCATTGGAAACTTTAATGCTCTTTTCCCGGCAGGCTTCCAAATCAATATGGTCAACTCCTGTAAACGCTACCGATATGAATTTCAAATTCGGCACAGTCTTAATGACTTCTCCCGGCAACGGGTTATTTGCAATTATTAAGGCATCGGCATCATCTATACGGGCAACCATTTCTTTCACATCATTCGTTACTGAGTCATATGCTACAAATTCATGACCTCTTTCTTTCAGTTCTTTCGTTAGTTCCTCAAGGATTTCATTATTTATTGCCAATGGTTCAAGCATAACAATTTTCATATAGTACCTCCGGTAGATAGATTAAATAATTATAAATTGTTTTCAGTATGAACGTAAAATATGCTTTATCCAGTCCCTCATACTATTTCTGTTACCCATTGAAATCCTGCTAAAACTTAAATAATTATTTTTAATTTAATCGGATTTGCACTTCAAAAAAATATGAACTCTCTTCTTAAATCTTCCGTGAGAGTTCATATTTTGGCTTTAGTCTTTTTTCTTTACTGGGATCCAGATTTCGCTTCTATACTTTGGATTTCCGGTATCCGGGTTTTCGTTCCACAATATTTCCGGACCTTTTCTTGCCTCATATCCCGAAGTTGGGAACCATTCTGAATATATTCTTCCCCAAATATTTTGAAGTGTCTCCGGGAATGGCCCTATGGACTCAAAAACAGCCCAGGTACCTGCTTCTGTTTCCAATACATCAAATCCTGTTGTTTCTTCACTTGTAGTTGCAACTCCAATGTAATGATCCAGTTCCCCTCTTTCCTCCATCCTTCCTTCCGAGAAATTGGCGGAAGCATTTATAATCCCTGTTGGTTCAACATTTGAAAGGGCTTTTAATTTTTTAATGACCTCAGGAGTAAGAAGTTCAGTCATTTTTTCAATCTCAGGATTGATGCCTTTAAACATGATCGGAACCCTTTTCTTAAATCCAACTATCTTAAAAGCTCCTTTTTCAACAATACGATAATTCATTTCACATCCTCCTTGTATTGATAATTGAAAGGTCATTCGAGGATAAGCTACCAGCTTAGTATTCTCACTTCTTGCTTCTGAAGGGAGAATTCCATGCATTGAATAAAAAGCACGGGAAAATGAATCTGCTGAATCGTAGCCATATTTGACGGCAACATCGATTACTCTCATATTTGAATCTTTCAGATCCAGAGCCGCCAATGTTAATCTTCTTCTTCGGATATATTCCGATAAACCGATTCCGGATAAAAATGAAAACATCCGTCTGAAATGGTACTCCGAGCAGTGAGCAATTCTTGATACTTCACCAAAATCAATATCTTCCGTAAGATGCTCTTCTATATACGCCAGTGCTTTATTCATGCTGCTTAGCGAATCCATCATACGACCTCCTTTCATCATCAATAATATCTCAGAATGTGCTTGCCCATCCGATAATCTGTGTTCAATATTATCGATTGAATTATTCCTGATTTTGTTTATTTAATTTCATTAATAAACTGAGTAACCGTATCTATATACAGATCAGGCTGCAATAATACCGCAAGGTGTCCTCCACATATCCCGGTGTTTACCGCAGGATTGGGCATCAATTGAATAAGAGCCTTCTTAACAGGGTCTCCGAAGGTATTGTCATCTTCGGAAAGTAATAATAAGACTTTTTTATCAAGATAAGAAAAATCATTTTTTGCGTTGACCATCTCATTTTGCAGGTCGATCATAAGCATGCACATATTTAGTTCGTGCCTGCGGGTAAGTTTATCGTATACATACCTGAAAAGATCGGTCAAATATTTCTTCCGGTCCGGAGCACACTGGATAAAATGTTTATTCATACGTTTTAAAGATATTCTTCTTAATAAAGACATCGGGATTAATTTTACCAACTGCGCTGATGTTTTCAAGCCCCGCAGCATTCGGAACATAAACTCTTTGGCATCTTCACCCATATCCGCATCCAGACAACCCGTATTCGATAATATCAATCCTGCCACAATTTCCGGATGCCTCTTGGCTATGACCTGGGCAATAAGCCCCCCATACGATTGTCCGACCAAAAACACTTCATTTAGGTCCAAAGTCATAATTAGTTCTGCTATACCATCAGCCAGCACAGAATTCCGGCATGATTCGGCTGGATAGTCAAATGTCAAAACTGTAAATGATTTTGCAAACGCTGTGAAATGTTTATAGAAGGCATCTGATATTCCAAGCCCGCCAACCAATAAAACAATGGTTTTCTCGCCGTTTCCCCCAAGCCTGTAGTTAAACGTCAATCCGTTGATTTGAATGTTTTTTACAGGATATGTTTCATTAAAATGTTCAAAATCGGTCTGAAAATCCATATGTACCTCCATAGCAAATCATAAGGGTAATCGGAAACTAACATTGCCAAATGAATAGAATTTATCTTTACTTTACTCGCATTTTCATTTTTATGCAACTTCAAAACCTTTTATATAACAGTATTTTATAGTTCTCAGTATCATTTGACATGATATAGCCTCATAATATTATATTCCGGAATTTCAACAGAACTGATATAACATCCATGCGTTTAAATAATAGCGAAAAAGCCTGGTAGAAAGTGCATAAAAGTCTTCTCCCAGGCTTTTTATATTTATTCCTGATCCGTTCATTTTATCAATTGTTTTCCTGTCCCGGCAACTCCTTAAGAACAGGAAGTACATTACCTTAAAATCTTTAAATATGGGTGTTCCGATATGTGTATATAAATGAATTAAAAATGGGAAAAAGGGGATGTATTGCAACGTTGACATATGCCTCGTTCCCTTTTTCCCTATATAAAAGGCAAAAAGGCAGTTTCCTTTTTGCCTGATTGCTCAGTAGTCCATATCATCAGAAGGCATGGAAGGTGAAGGTTTCTTCTTCTCCGGTTTTTCAGCTACGGCGCTTTCAGTGGTCAGGATCATGGATGCTACCGAGACAGCGTTCTGGAGAGCAGATCGGGTCACTTTCACAGGATCGATGATCCCTGCTTCAAACATATTCACAAACTCTTCTTTCACTGCGTCAAAGCCAATGCCTTTTTCACTGTTCTTTACCTTCTCAACGATGACCGAACCGTCAAGACCCGCATTAGTTACAATCTGACGCAAGGGCTCCTCCAATGCTCTCAAAACTGTCATGGCTCCCGTCTTTTCATCGCCGTCGAGGGTATCCACTAATTTTGCCACCTCAGGCATAGCATTGATATATGCGGTTCCGCCTCCGGGGACAATACCCTCTTCAACAGCTGCCCTTGTTGCATTAAGAGCATCTTCTACCCTATATTTCTTTTCTTTCATTTCTGTCTCGGTCGCGGCGCCAACCCGGATTACAGCTACACCGCCAGCCAGTTTTGCAAGTCTCTCGTTGAGTTTCTCTCTGTCATAATCCGAAGTGGTAAGTTCTATTTGCTTCTTGATAGATTCTATCCTGTCTTTTATTTGTTTCTGATCTCCTTTACCGCCAACTATTACGGTATTTTCTTTCTGTACTTTCACTGATTTGGCTTTGCCTAACCATTCAATCCTGGCTTCCTTAAGATCCAGTCCTAATTCATCGGATATGACCTGACCGCCTGTCAGGATAGCAATATCCCGAAGCATTTCCTTGCGTCTGTCGCCGTAACCGGGAGCTTTTACCGCTACGCAGGTCAATGTACCCCTTATTTTGTTGACTACAAGTGTAGCCAAAGCGTCCCCTTCCACATTCTCGGCGATTATGAGCATCTTGCCGCCGTTCTTTACCACAAGTTCAAGGGCAGGCAACAGCTCCTTGGGGTTGCTTATTTTCTTATCGGTGATCAAAATATATGGATCATCCAGCACAGCTTCCATTTTTTCGTTGTCGGTCACCATGTATGGAGAGATATAGCCATTGTCAAACTGCATTCCTTCAACTACTTCAATAACAGTATCGGAGGTATTGTTTTCTTCAATGGTAATTACCCCTTCGGCTGTTACCTTCTCCATGGCATCGGCAATCAGATTACCGATAGTTTCATCACCTGATGAAATGGTTGCCACAAAAGCCATGTCATGCCTGCCCTTAATTTTCTGACTATTGGCTTTTATCACCTCTACGGCTTTATCCGCAGCCTTTTCGATACCTTTCTTTAATATTATGGGATTTGCTCCTGCGGCTATGTTCTTCATTCCTTCCCTGACAATAGCCTGAGCAAGCAGTGTTGCTGTGGTTGTACCGTCTCCGGCAACGTCATTTGTTTTGCTGGCTACTTCCTTAACCAACTGGGCACCCATGTTTTCATAAGGATCTTCAAACTCTATTTCTTTGGCTATGGTCACACCGTCATTGGTAATGATGGGAGAACCAAATTTCTTTTCCAGAACAACGTTTCTTCCTTTAGGGCCAAGTGTAACCTTGACTGTATCAGCCAGTTTATTTACCCCGTTCTCTATGGATTTTCTGGCATTGATATCAAATGCTATGGTTTTTGATGCCATACATTTTCACCTTCCTTATTCTATGATCGCTAAAATTTCATCCTGTTTTAAAATCAGGTATTTTTCATCATCCAGTTTGATTTCAGTACCCGCATATTTGCCGTAAAGCACTTTGTCCCCTTTTTCTACATACATTTTGATCTCTTCGCCGTCTTTGACCTCTCCGGGACCTACTTCGATGACTTCGCCCATATATGGCTTCTCTTTAGCATTTGAAGGTATCACAATGCCGCTTTTTGTGGTTTCCTCTGTTTCGATTTCTTTAAGCAGAACTCTTGTACCTAACGGTTTAATTCGCATATTTCCTCAGCTCCTTTTTGATAATTGTTTTTCAACCTGATTATTTAAACATCCGAATGGCAAATAAAACTACATAAATGAAGTGTAAAATAAAATGTCTGCATGGCTATCAAATCTATTGTCTTATATCAAAAACCTAACTCTTTTCGTATCAGGCTGAATACAGCCAGGAAGTTTGGTGATGAAATACAACCGGAATTTTGTTTTTGTTAGCACTCACTTTAATAGAGTGCTAACAATTATTATTCTAGTCTTTTGTTTTATTAAATCAATTAACATTAATGCTGATTTTTAAGGAATATTGCCTGTATAATCCAAATATCTTCAAAAAGGGCTTTGTTGTTCATGAAATCAACCGTTTTCTCATTATTAAATATAAATATGGTAAAATAAGTTGATGAAATTAACACTTATTATGTTATGGATCATATTTTATAAGTCAAAATATCTTCCAAAATGAGGTAATAATAAATTACTAAAATTATGCCCTGTCCCGAGGTAAGTATACTTCTCAGGACAGGGCATAAAACATGTTCAGCTTTTATTGTTTTTATGTCAGGAGCATCAATTGTGTCAATATAATCATGTTAACAGTTGTATTGTTTAGTCCTATATCTTTAATGCAATATAAGCAAGATCTGTTATGTCAATAATATTATCGCCGTTCATATCTGCAATCTTTGCTTCGTCCCAATTCGGGCTCTCAGAATTTACACCGTAGTAGTATGCGACAATCGCCAGATCTCCTACATTGATGGTTCCGTCATTATTGATGTCTGCAGACTTATTGACTGAAGCTTTGAAGATTGCTACAGCATCGTTCAGGGCTATAACAGCATTGTCTACCTCAGCTTGTGTTGCATATGCATCATTCTTTACAGCTTTCGCTGCATTTATAGCCGCTAATAATGCATCTTTAGCTGCTTGCGGATACTGGCCGGGCTCTGTGCCGACTACTGTGGAATTATACAAGGTCTGAGCATTATTGATTGCAGCTACCAAAGCTGTCTTGTCGACAACAGGTACATGGGTGTAGACTGCTATAGTCTTATTGTCAACAGCAGCTACCAATACTGTTCCTTCCGGTGCAAGACCTAGGTTCGCACTGGTTATGGCGATATTGCCTGAAGCATTTTCTACGCCGTCCCTCACCTTGAAGATCAGATTGAAGATCCGGCTGCTTTCTCCCGATATACCTCCGATATTGGCGGCAATCAGCCTGATTGTTCCTTCAGGAGCTTCATCTGCCTTAAGTATCTTAATATCGTCGTTTGCAGATGATACGCTCACATATTCAAATACGTCAGCATCATAAGTCAGAGTAATGTCCTGAGCGTAAACGTTCCTTTCCAAATTGCCTAATTCTATTCCAACTTCAAAGGAATCTCCGGGTTCTACTGAAGTCGGGCTGGAAAGTACTGCTTTTTCAGAACCGCCTTCTATTGTTACACTATAGTAATTGCGAAGTTCAAACTGATCCGACCATGGAGTGATATTTACGTCGCTGTTGCCGGTAAAGTATTTCTTTGCGCCTAAGGTGGACATCAGCACTTTCAGATTGTTTATAGCGGATTTCTGCAGATCGCCGCGGCAAATGTTTATAGAAGTGTTGTACGGATTGCACTTGTATAGGATAGCCTTGCCGCCTTCCTCAATAGAAGCATACTGAGTAGTCAGATACTGAGCATTAGTCATAACTACACCGCCATTAAGCGCATCTTCCTTGCTGCCTCTGAAGGTAGAGAAACTTGCGGATCTAATAATCCTCTCGCCATTTACCAAAATTTCGTAGTAGCCTCCGGAAACCTGATTGCCAAGAGTTGCGGTATAACCTTCGCCTAACTCAGCTCTTACGATATTGGTTCCATTTGCATTGAGAGATGTTCCGCCCCAATCCAGAACTTTGGTGATACCGGAAGCGGAAATGTTGAGGTATGTATCAACCTCTCCATTTTCTTTGAACTTGGGAGGTAGAGGTTCGACAAACTGCATTATCTGGCGGACACGAGAAGGACCACCGGGAGTAATAAAGTCATTTCCTGCATGCATTGACTTAGCCGGAGTGGACGCGCCTCCGTTCCAGTCTGTCATAATATTTCCTTCATATCCCCATTCATCACGGGTGATGTTCTCTAAGAGATTATAGTCATCTGCTGACGGGATATTATTTATCAGGTTGTATGACGTCATAATGCTCATGGGCTGTGCGGATTTCACGGCAATTTCGAAGCCCTTCAGATATATTTCACGGGCAGTTCTTTCCGACATGACTGAGTTACCGCCGCTTCGACGGGTCTCCTGGTTATTTGCTGCGTAATGTTTGAGACATGCGCCAATTCCGGGTGTTGCCTGCAATCCCTTAGTAATTGCTGCTGTCGTGTAACCTGCTACTCTTGGATCCTCTGAGTAATATTCAAAGTTACGTCCGCACAATGGATCTCTGTGGATATTGAGGCTTGTTCCTAAAAGAATGGATATACCCATATCTTCCATTTCTTTTCCATATGCACGACCAAACTCGTTCAAAAGTTCAAGGTTCCATGTAGCAGCACGAACGATTGAAACAGGCCATGCAGTGGAGTAGTTATAAACGGGTACTTTTTCGCCCGTTCTTACATCTGTGGCTATAAATTCATGTCTGACTCTCAAACCGCCAGGTCCATCGTTTACAATATAGAACGGTATTCCATATTTCTCTTCAAGCTCACGGGTCGTTTCTGCCGCGCATCCGGGGATAGAATGATAGTTATCCGAAATAATGGGAGCATGTTCATCCCATACACCCCAACCGGAGCCACAGTTCAAGGTTGCCAATTCATAGGTCGTCATCTGAGCGACCAGCTGTTCCAGTGTCTTTTCGCCCTTGTATACATCAAGCAGGGTAATGTCCTCTTTCGGAACAACTACAACATCTTCCTCATATGAAACCATAGCTCCTGTAAATCCAAGGGTACCGTTCTGCCCGGCAACAGGATTTCTGGACAGTTCCTGATATCCTCTGGTTTGCGGCTCATAGTCAGGATCGGTTGTATAAGTAGTAACTTTCTGTTCAAGGTTCTTATAGACATGAGTTATTGTCTCGATCTTAGACGCGTCTAAGTTAATGACCTTAGCATTCTGGATCTCCTGGGTTTCTCCTTCATAAGTATAAGGCGTCCAACCCTTTTCTTTCTTGGACCATACAGGTTCTCTCTCTTCCAGTATCCTCCAGTCGGTATGCATAAGATTCTTGAGCTTTTCGGTGATAACCTTGGCATTGAGCCTTAATACAGCAGCTACATGCGTATTTCTGGAGGAGTTACCAACACGAATTATATAGTCTCCGGGATCTAAAGCATAACCTTCGTCTTTTTCGTTATAATATGCCATATCCCGTGTATTATATGAGAGTGTCATAGTCTGGCTTTCGCCCGGCTGAAGCAGAGAAGTTTTTGCATATACTATAAGTTCCTGATACGGCTTTTCTGTCTGATAAGGTCTGTCTCCACCCTCGCCGTCCGGAGCGGAATAGTATACCTGAACAACTTCTTTACCTGCATAGTCTCCTGTGTTTTTAACTTTGACCTTTACAGAAACAGTATCTTCGTCTGCCTGAACATCCAAAACATCTATGTCAAAAGTCGTATATGAAAGTCCATAACCAAAGGGATATGCAGGAGTTATACCAGCAGTATCGAAATAACGATAACCTACATAAATACCTTCAACATATCTTTCATCCTGGCCTCTGCCGTCATTGTTCGCAAAAGTTGCAGACGCAGGATAATCAGAGTAGTCTTTCGCCCATGTATTTATTGTTTTACCGGAGAAGTTTACTTGTCCGCTAAGAAGTTTAACAAGGGCAGCTCCGCCTTCCTGACCTGCCTGGCCCATGAAAACGAGAGCGTCCAGACCAGGGATTTCATGGAAGAACTTGGTATCTATCTGTCCACCGCAGTTGATAACAACTATCACGTTATCAAAAGCTGCGCCGACTTTCCTGAGATTCTCTATTTCTTTAGGAAGGAGATTGTAATCGCCTACCTCAATCCTTACAGCAGGTTGATCAGGACCATTTATACGGACATTGAAGGTCTGCGGGTTTACGCTTCTGTCAGAACCTTCACCTGCGTTTCTTGCGATTACAAAAATAGCCGTGTCGGTTCCTTGGGCAGCTTGTGCCACCATTTCTTCAGTAAGCTCATCCTCCGGATAACGGAAAGCATCCATTCCTCCCATGGTTTCTCCGAACTGTTTATCAAAACGGTTGCCGAGATCTTCCAGATAAGCAGCATTTGTAACATTATATCCTGCCTTTTTAAAGGCATCATAAATGTTTACATTCCAGCGTGGATTCTGGTTTGAACGCGGATCACCTCCACCGCTTAATCCACCGTTCCACGGATCGCCTGAACCGCTGCCGCCGCGGTATGTACGAACGGCGCCGACACCGAACAGAGCCACGCTTCTTGTGCGAATGGGAAGAGCTCCGTTGTTTTCAAGCAGGATAATACCTTCCAATGCAAGCTTTTCAGCAATTTTGGCATTTTCTATAAGTATGGGTGTGGGTGCAGGATCGAAATGAGCTGCGTTCGAAACGAAAGCCATTGATAAGAACATTGATAAAATCAATAAGCAGGAAATTATTTTTTTCGCTTTCATACTTTTACCTCCACGATATTAATAAGATTTTGCCGAGACATGTGAAAATGATAAAAATGAAAAGAAATGATGATTATTTGGTATAGATATTATTTTCTGATTACTTAACAATACCTTTTTCCCCACCCCCCTTTGTACGAAATAATTTGTCTAAACTGTGTCGTTGTTTGATTTAAAGCGGCAATAGATGCATACAAACGATGTCGATCAAAATGATAAAAAAAAAAAGGTGATAAAAAATAAAATGAAAGTCTGAGCAATGGAGTCGCATTATGTGCATTGAAGTCGCATTAGGTGCATTAGGGATTATATCAAAAAGACAGAAAAACCAGTAATTATTACCAATGATTGCCCAGATTCCGGGAAATACTACAAACAAGGATGGATGGAGTATTTCCCGGCTCTTTTTATTTAAGAAATGACAGAAAATCAACAAGAATCTCCATATAAAACATGCAAAAAAACGGACTGAATATTTTTCAGTCCGTTTTTTCTGGTTTAAAAAATTACTTTATTGCTTAGTAGGGTATGGTCATTGCGATATACGCAAGATCGGCAATATCGATAATGTTATCATTGTTCATATCCGCTGTCTTTGCTTCGTTCCAGGCTGGGCTTTCGGAATTTATACCGTAGAAGTATGCAACGATAGCCAAATCGCCTACATCGATGGTTCCATCATCATTGAGATCGGGAGACTTATTGACCGAAGCCTTGAAGATTTCTACCGCATCGATCAGAGCTATAACAGCATTGTCAACCTTCGTTTGCGTTGCATTTGCATCATTCTTTACAGCTTTTGCCGCATTTATGGCCGCTAATAATGCATCTTTTGCTTCCTGCGGATACTGGCCGGGCTCTGTTCCGACTACCGCAGCATCATACAGTCTCTGGGCATTATTGATCGCAGCTATCAAAGCTGTCTTGTCAACAACAGGTGAAGGTTCGTAAACTGTTATAGTCTTACTGTCAACAGCTGCCTCTATTACTGTTCCTTCGGGAGCAAGACCAAGTTTTGCACTGGTTATGGCAATATTTCCTTCAGCATTATTTATACCGCCCTTAACCTTGAAGATCAAATTGAAGATCCGGTTGTAATTTCCGGATACCCCCCCGATGTTAGCGGCAATCAACCTTACTTTTCCGTCAACAGCTGTATCTTCCTTAAGTATCTTAATATCGTCGTTTACAGATGATACACTCACATATTCAAATATATCCGCGTCATATGTCAGGGTAATGTCCTGGGCGTAAACGCTCTTATCCAAATTGCATAATCCTATCCCTACTTCAAAGGAATCTCCGGGTTCTACTGAATACGGGCAGGAAAGCGCTGCACTGATACTATCATCGTCCTTATCACCAATTTCACGAGTTATGACCGTTATGTTTCCTAACCTGTCTGCCGCAATCAGCCTGAAGGAATCTCCGTAACGGGCAAGTATATTGCGACTATATTCTGTTCTGATAGGATAGGGAATAGAAGCTGCGTTCACTCCGTTCACGTATAACCTGAACTCGGATACATCTGTATCCAAACAAGCCCATTGTACAGCAACATTCTGATGATCGACAGAAATAAGCCTTAACCAGGAAATTTCTGGCGGGGTGCGATCAATAATAAGTTTTGATGTGTTTTCAAGCGACAATCCCTGGTCATCTGTTGCAGTAACAACATATTCTCCTTCATCAATATTTTCTGCGGTATATTTGAAATAACCATACTGATTTGCCTGGACTTCAACAGTAAAACCTTGTCCTTTATCATCTGTCGCATTTAAAGTTACTGTGGAATTTGGTGTGGCAAACCCTTTTAACGTAACATTTCTGTCATTGGTATAGTATTGATTTGATGCGGAAAACTGCGGCATAATAATACTGTCAGGCGAACCGAACACCAAAAAACGCTCCACAACTTCGCTGAGGACAGTTTGATTATGAACATTCCCTGTTCCTAAATAGTAACGTACAAACATCGTATCTTTGAGATTCGGTTCAATACGCTGCCTATCAAAATAATTATAATTCCATTCCAGGTCATTACTCCAATTTGTTGTGCTGATTGAAGAACTATAGATGTGTTTAATTTCGCTGCTGCCTCCACTGTTGCCAAATGCAGTCACTTCCCCCAAGCCTTTGTAATTAAGCTGTGCTGTAGCGAGCCAAATTCCTTCTGGATTGATAAAATCCACAAATGCGTCGAGGTATTGTGTGTCCGCCCCTAATAATAAAGTTACAGTATCTCCAGAATATACGCCTTCCTGATTTTCGTGAACATATAAAGCAGGTAAGGTATCAACCAAACGATAGATTCTTAAACGGAAAATTCCACTTTCATTTCCATCATTATCTTTTAATTGTACATATAAAGTTTTCTCTCCATCACCTGGCGATAAATCATACCATGTATATAAAAATTCTTCATATGCAAGACTGCTTAATTCAGATATATCTTCCGAAAATCTCAGTAGTTTATATTTATTTACATCCGAAACTCTAAATGAAACATATCCGCTTGTTGAAAGTAAAATATTTCTTTCATTCATCGGATCATAGGCAGCTACGACTGTCTGTTGCGGCATGTCAAGTATAGTCATGGGAACAGTACCCAAGAATTTGTCGTCCATGTAAACTCTCATCTCATATGATCCGGCATCTAAATTACTTATAACATCGTTTGGAATGTATAAGTATTGTATAGAGTAATCCATATATTCTCCACTATGAGTAAGTATAAAGGGTTCGTTTGTCAGACAGTTATACCCCTGGTATATTTTTGCCTTATAAACTGCATCTGGCGGTAAATATTCTCCAATTATGCAGCTATCACCTACATCATATACATATATCATGGGAGTTTTGTCCCTAAAATAATATTCATAAACATAAAAGCCGCTTTCGTCTCCATCAGGATATGTAATAGTATAATCTCCTGCTGACAATGGTGAAGACAGTATAATATCAAAATAATAAATGTAATTCTCAAATCGCCCATTTGTATAACCTGTTATATTGTTAATAATACCGACATCATCTTTTAAGACTATATTTTTAAGAAAATTTGATAGATATGTGCTTGTAATATTTTTGCAATCATAAGCGGTGATTTCGCCACAAATCCGAGTGTCGCCAGTAGCTAAATCATATGTTCTCAAATGAAAATTACCTTGGTTAAGCAAAATTTCTCCATCATAGGTAAAATCACCAAAAATCTCGAATTCTTCTTCTCCGTCTACCAAAACCAATGAATATTTCTGTCCATTTTCCAATTGCGGAGTTAATATAAACTCATAATTCAAATGGTTATAATATTCTGATGCCGTGCCGGATACCACATTACTTTCGGACACAACTGTTCCGCTTTTATCTTTCAAAACAAGCTTTGCATTTCCGCTGCTATTGATAACATCGGTTTGAAGATATAGCTGATCCATCATCAACCAAAATGTTTTTGCCGCCCATTCACACATAGGAAAACTATAATATGGCTGTAAGGCATCAGTCACATATACTGCATTTATCATTTCTGTATTAAAAAATATATACAAATATGTATCATTGGGTATTGTTGAAAAATTCAAAGTACCGGAGATTTCATATCCGTCTAAGATATGTACAACAGTTGTTTCATCGCCGGCAATGAAAGCAATTTCAGTTCCATCATCTGTTTTTACTGAGATTGTGAAATCAGTTTCACCGCGGTATGCGCTACCTGCATTATTTATTCTTAGTTTAAATGGTAATTCAGTGGTATGTGGATTGATATAAAATGGATCAAAATTATAGTAAGCAGGAGCCTGATTATTGAAATAAGGGTTTATAACATCTTTTGAATCGCTCATATATCCGCCAACCTGCTGGATTTGAATTGAAAAGTCTCTTGTATTAAAGCCTGATATTGGAACTATGAGACCGTTCAATGTTAAGTTAACTGTAAACGGACTATTTGCGCCACTTACCGTTGATTGATGGAGTATCTTCCCATAATAACCATCTCTGATTGTCAGGATGTAGGAGGATAATTCATCCAGATTTTCTACATAAACTTTCACTTCGCCGGTCATTGGATCTGTAACTTCCAGATTTGTAATTTCCGGATATAAATCTGATGATGGGGAAAAGCTATAATCTGCGATACCTCCTGTAGCATCACAAAACGTTCCTTCACCCGTATATGTTATTGCAAGCCTATAGTATTCATTTTTGCTGATGCTGCCGTTGATATTCATAAGAGTATAGCCGCGTATCTGACGACCGTCGTAAATATTGAGTTTGCGATAAAGGCCGGAGGTTTGCCCTACGATATCTCCATTTGAATCAAGCAGAGAAAAAGTCAGTTGTTCCAGTTGTGTATCCGATGAGTTGTAAACATTGACATTGATTTCGCAGGTGTCAGAACCAGAATAAAAATTGTTAAAATTAACATATTCTAATAACGGTTGGTCAGTAAAAACAATGTTGGTCAGTGTCGGTATTTTTTCTTTCCCAGCTACCAGTTGCATAGAATATGTACCCGCAGTAATCTCCTGGAGTAACGTTATGTATGGATAATTTATGTAGTAATATCCAGTTTCATAATCTTTGTAATATTGATCGATGCCGGAAGAGTAGGCCAATATAGTTTCTCCGTCTGCTGCAAGAACCTGAAGCATTGCTCCTGGAATTGGCTTATCTGTAGTTTCTAAATAAATTCGCCCGTTGACTTGATATGAATTCACACCTGTTGGTGCATATACAGTATTTGTATCCACTGAAGACAATCTCATCAGTCCGTTATTCTCGACATTTTCTTTTGTGAAATCTTTTATTTCGCCTTCAGGATTTTCGGCCAATGGAAGGATGATAGTCTGTCCTTCTGGTATATTTAGCGGCTCCTGATCCTTTTCTTCATATGATCCTTCATTTGACTGAGATTCAGTTATTGGTTCGTTTGTTAGTTCCGACGATTCAGCAGACGCTGGTATCGGCGCTGAAAACAACATAATAAATAATAAGAAAAATGAAATTAACCTTATAGTATTTTTTTGCACTTTGGACACCTCCCGATCCAATTCTTTTATGTTTCTTTTTGTAATTTTGTAGATAAACTGGATTACACTGCCGTACTATATAAATCCCTCATAAGATCTTAGACAATGTCGACATGGCTGTTCACATGAATGAAATATCGTAGACATAAAATACGCCCCCACTGCAGCCGCCCATAGCTTGGATATTGCACTGTTATACCGATATAAAGCAAACTTACGCCAGAGCGGCCCATTCCAAATGCTCATTTCGATATCATCGCACTCTACAGACCGTAATATGTCTACGCTTTTAGCTTCGCCCAACTCATGAAACACTTACGGTCCAGTGTATGGAATGTTCCCACACGAGAGGTGATGAAAATGCAATATTCCAAAATGATGTATTGTTTCTGTCAATATTTTCTATTTTTTATTTCATTATACTATGTGCTACAAATGTAGTCTATATTTCCCTGTTTTGGGAAATTATTTTTTTATTAAAAATCAACAAAAATTACTATCTAAAACTTACAAAAAAAGGGCTGTCTCTTAATGAAACGCCCTCCTTAGGTAAACAAATCTATTTCCTTAATCATTTAATTCAAATAACTTATCCTGATAATCCTTTACAAAATATTTTTTACCTTTTTGAATTATCGTGTGTCCTTCCATCTCCAGACGCAATTTTTGTCCTTCAATCCCCTCCGGATACTTTTCGTTCAGTTCACCGTCTTTTTTAAGCGTTCTCCAGTAAGGTGTCTCATCAGTTTTTCTTTCAACCGATGCATGTGCCACTATGTTTATAAATATTCCGGCAGTCAGCTGGCAGGTATAATCCGCGCCGTGCTTCCTAGCCAAATAATCTCTTATATTATCTGATGTAATTACTTTTCCCTTCGGTACTTTTTTCATGATTTCATCATAAGCAAGCGGCGGAGCAATAAGCATCCTGGTCCCCCCATATCTTGCAACCGCTTTTGGGTCCGTGACTTCAACGATTTTAGGCATGTCCTTGCTGTCATATAATTTCTCGGTGTACGATTTTTTCGCCATATTTTTACCTCCTGTAATTTACTGCGGCTTTATTCATCAGCAAAGCAGCAATCCTTTATCACCTTTTTTGCTATCGGAACATCTGCAGGTAAAAGATTATATTTTAATAAATCATGTATATTGACCCACCTGTACGCATCATGGACAGATACCCGGATTTCTCCGGCAATAATAGTACAATAAAAAGCAATCAGGTTAATTTTTTTGTTGCCATAATCATGGGGCACTTGAGTGCAAAGTCTGCCGACAGAAACATCAATATTAAGCTCCTCTTTAAGTTCTCTGGCAAGACAATCCTGAGGAGTTTCATCCATTTCAATCTTCCCGCCGGGAAACTCCCATCCTCCGGCAAAGTCTTCCTTTGGAGCGCGTCTGGTTATTAAAACTTTGTCATTATCCTTAATGACACCTGCAGTAACCTGGATTATTTTCACTGTTTCAAACCTCTTTGCTGTTTAAAATAATGATACCAAGGGTGCCGCTTTTTTTCAGTTTCAATTCGATTATAAATCATAAATCATGACTACATTATGACATGTTAAAACTTATTTTAAAATAAAATAAATTTTGCTTGCAAACTCAAAATATTATTGTGTTTTAAGCTACTCTATTATACTCTTTTATTTAATAAGACAAGGTAATAATTGCGGCTGTAAATAATTCATTCATTAAACTTCCGCTTAATACTTCTGACTAATAAAATAAGAAATATTAAAAAAACAACCGATATCGGCGCATCTTCTTTGCTATTCCCGGGAAATAAGGATAAAAGGAATAGGCCAAAGAAAAGGAGAAAGAGCATGGACAAACTGAAAATGCACTCTGTGGACAAAGTGAATGAAAATATCAAAAAGATCGCTAAACTTTTTCCAAATACCCTGACCGAGGTTATTAAAGGTTATAACGACGACGGTAAACCTATTTTAGGATACGCTATCGATTTTGACGTGCTGCGGCAGGAATTGTCGGACATTATAATTGAAGGTTCCGAGGAACGTTACCAGTTTACCTGGCCTGATAAAAAAAAGTCCATCCTCCTGGCCAACTCTCCTGTATCAAAGACTCTGCGCCCCTGCCGGGAAGAAAGCGTAGATTTTGATACAACTGAGAATTTGTATATTGAAGGCGACAATCTGGATACATTGAAGTTGCTGCAGAAAACTTACCTTGGAAAGATAAAGATGATTTATATAGATCCCCCTTACAATACCGGCAAAAACTTTATCTATGAAGACAACTTTGCCCAAAGGGCAGACGAGTATTTAGCCAACAACGGGCATTATGACGAGGAAGGCAACCGCTTGGTGCAAAACACCGAAATCTACGGACGGTTTCATACAGACTGGTTGAACATGATGTATCCCAGGCTGAAACTGGCAAAGGATCTGCTGAGTGAGGACGGCGTTATATTCATCAGCATAGATGACAATGAAGTGGAGAATCTGAAAAAGGTATGCAATGAAATATTCGGGGAAGAAAACTTCATCGCCTGTTTTACATGGGTTAAAAAGAAGAAGGGTAGCCATCTATCCAGGACCATCAGAAATATGATCGAATATGTTTTGCTGTATGGCAAAAATGCTTTAAAAATCGAGTTGTTCGGAGAAAAAGCGTACAGAGATAAATGGCAGCCGCTGGCCAAAAGGACCAACGCCCCCAAAACTTTGGTTTTCCCCGCCAACAAAGTTGAAACAACGCTTAATGACGGGGTTTACAAAGCGGGTATTTATGGAGCAGGTACTTCTTCATTACGCTTTGAGGCAGATATTATCGTAAAAAACAATATGATCGTTGATCAAATCACCGTAACCGGTCCGTTTGTCTGGATACAGCAGAAGTTGGACAAAGAATTAAAATTAGGTACCAGGGTTTCCCTCTCTTCAAAATTCGGCTTTAACGTGTTCAGGGCAGATCAGGATAAAAAAATCAAGAGACCGGTGGATATACTGGACAGTAAACTTGGTATCGGTACAAATGAAGATGCTTACCAGGAACTGATTTCAATATTTAATGCTGAAAAAATAATGGATTACCCGAAACCTGTTTCTTTGTTGAAATACCTTATCAACACAATCGGCTATTTTGATAATGAATTTACGGTCCTCGACTTTTTCTCAGGATCGGCTTCCACGGCCCATGCCGTCATGCAGCTCAACGCCGAAGACGGCGGCAGCCGCAAATTCATCATGGTACAGCTTCCCGAACCCTGCGATGAAACTTCCGAAGCCTATAAAAAAGGATATAAAACCATTGCAGATATAGGAAAAGAACGCATCCGCAGGGCCGGAAAGAGAATCCTTAAAGATTATCCGGAAGCGGCAGGCAGCTTGGATACCGGTTTCAGGGTCTTAAAAGTTGATTCTACCAACATGGAACAGGTTTATTACAGTCCCGATGAATACACAAGGGATTTACTGCACTTCCTGACAGACAACATAAAGCCTGACCGTACCCCGGAGGATTTGCTCTTCCAGGTAATGTTGGATTTAGGCGTGCTGCTTTCCAGCAAAATTGAAGAAGTGGTCATAAGCGGCAAAAAAGTTTTCAGCGTGGCTGACGGATATTTGATGGCCTGTTTCGATAACGAGGTTACCGATGAAGTTGTGAAGGAGATAGCCAAAAAACAGCCATATTATGCTGTTTTCCGTGTCAGCGGCATAGCCGCTGACAGTGTGGCTGTCAATTTTGAGCAGATTTTTAAAACCTACAGTCCTTCAACAATAAGGAAGGTTCTGTAGGAGAAGGTACCAAAGTGAAATTCCACTCCAACACCTACGATGGCACTGGTTATCAAAGACACTGCCTGACCTGCCCATATTGTAAAAAACTTATATTTCCAATTATTTAATTTTTCCATATCGATTTCTCCTATATATTGCTTTCTTGGATTTTCAAATAAAAGGTTTGGTGCAATAAAAAATGCAGGCCTGAATCCACAATGTGGCTTTTTGGTCTGCATGCATACAATTTGAAAACATCCATTTAGATGATAAATTTAATAATGGTATGGCTAATCAGCCTGCAACACCGCAACTAATGAATGCTCCATTTCGTATCAATAAGCACAACAAAACAGCCGATCATTGTGAATAGATTCTGCCTTTTTTATTGCTTGCTTATCTTAAACGAATTGAAGCGGTCATTGTTTGGGTTACTCCTGAATTTTTATTTGTGTCGCCGTATATTCTAACACAAAAAGGTAATGTACTCAATGTTAAAAAAATATATCTTTTTCTACTTTATCGTCTGCTCAATTTATCAATGGCCTCTTCTTCAGAAGATACGAAGAAGATATCCCTTCCCTTGTTGCTTTCATATATAAAATCTTTAAGCGGCTTGCTGGTATAGCCGGAAAAGTCGCCTACAATCGCGAGTTTAATCTGATAGTTAACAAACTTTTGCAGAATTTCACCGGCAATTCTTGTACTTAAAATAAAGAAGTCCTCAATCAAAGCTTCTTTGTTTATTACAATAAAGCGGCATCCAGTTTCATAATTTACCGACATCATAAAATCCAGCGCTGACTGCACATCTGAAATTATAACCTCTTTGCTGTTTACAATTGCTATCTCGCTGCCATTTGCAGTAATCTTCTTTATCTCCATTATAATATTTGTTTTACCTCCACAAATTTACGTTTACGTTTGTAATTAGTATAGTATAATCCTACATCCAACCTGCTATGACAGCAAGCTGAAATATAAAGGGAACTCTGGAATTATTCCGCAAGGCACTCTAAGTTATTATAGAAGTACTTTAACTAACGCATTTTTTCTCTCAGCGAATTATCTATTCCGTTTACCACCACAAAATAAATGTTCAGCACGATGTATAAGATTTGCAATCCTTATAGCAAACTCTGGCCATAATTGTCTTGGAAGATCATGCCCCATTCCTTCGAAGGTTACCAACTCTGCATTTGGAATAGCTGCTGCTGTGGCACGTCCTCCGCTTATATCAATCATTTTATCACTTTCACCGTGAATAACCAGAGTTGGTATATCAATATAACGAAGCTTTTCAGTTCTATCGCCGGATTTTATGACTGCCACAGCCTGACGCATCATACCCAGCGGATCATGATCACGATCCCAGGCAAGTCCTGCAATTTGAGCGGTAGCCTTTTCGTCTAAAGGATATTTAGGAGAACCAATTGCTTTACGTGATTTTATCTGCCAATTGATGTAGGCTTGGCGATCATCATAAGGCGGCGAACCCAGATTTGCCAATACTGAATAGTCGGGCTGTCCTACAGAACTGTCTCCGGTAGTAGACATCATAGATATCAGCGAACGAACTCTATTAGGATACTCTATAGCTATTGTTTGAGCTATCATTCCTCCCATTGACGCACCAACCAGGTGGACGCTGTCATATCCGAGCGCATCCATAAGACCTACCACGTCTGCAGCCATGTCAGAAAGAGTATAGGATATTGTAGAAAAATCACCGGCTTGTATGGCCGGGAAATCCGGGACAGGAGCATCTGAAAAGTGAGTTGAAAGTCCGGCATCTCTATTATCAAACCGGATTGGATGTAAATCGTGTCTTGCCAGTTCAACGCAAAAACCTTCAGGCCAGTTAATCATTTGCGCGCCAGCACCCATAATCATAAAAACAGGAGGTGATGCAGGATTTCCAAATCGTTGATAAACTATCGTTATTTTTGATGGTCCCACATTTTGTACACTTTCTTCGTCATGAATTTGGACGTTGCTTATTCCCATGAATATTTCCTCCCTATACTGGTATTATTAAATTGAATTAAGATTTGGAAGTCTATTATACGATTATGATCTAAAAACAAATAGTCTATAATATATATTTTTATTATGATAGAATTAAAGTAGCAAAGGTTATAATCTTGTTTCTTTTCTTAATCTGTCCAATGCCAATGAAAAACCGAAAAGGTACATTACCACAGATATAATAATGATTCGTATTATAGTTACGATATTATAAAAAACTGTCCCTATATATTAAGCAGTTTATTTCAAAAGAAGGGGGGGATTGATCCCCCCCTGTTTTTCACAATATTTTAGCAACATCTTTTAAATTATTTCGACAAAAGATTATAGAGTATCTGTGCCATTCCTGCCCTTGTACATGTATGTCTGTTAACCTACAGTGCAATAAACTTCTTCAAGATTTCATCATAATTCTATAAAACTTCTTGATATGATAATAGGTTTGATATGCTTATAATAAGTAGGAAAAATCTTATCTTAAAAAGTAAAAAAGTCTGGCTTTTTTATAACAAAAACCTGACTTTTAAGTCAATTTATCAGTCTATCAGTCTACTTCTTTATATACATTTTACGATATGCTGACGGAGAAACGCCGACTTTTTCTTTGAATAGCCTTGCGTAATGGCCGTTATAATTCATATTGCAAGCGGCAAAAGCCTGAGCAATGGTAAGATTGGTATCCAGAAGCTTATCCTTAAGTTTACTGATTTTATAATTTATATAATATTCATGTGGTGTTACGCCGGTATTTTCCTTAAATAATTTAGTGAATTGTGCCCTGCTTAGATATGCCGCTTTTGCTGTTTTATTTATATCAAATGGTTCCTTCCAGTGGGTTTCTATGTATCTTCTTCCCCGTGCTATTTCTTCTTTTCCACTGTATATATTTTTAATAATAAAAACAGCGGCAAAGTATTCTACCTCACCATCAGTATTTATCAAGGGGAAACAAATAATGTCCGAGCTTATTGTATTGATATCCCTGTCAACTACATTAAAATACCGCTTCATATCATGGTATGGCGCATTAAAATCTGTCAGTCGTACGATTTCCCCTTTCAAAACCTTTCTGATTTGTTCTATAAAACCAAGCCGCTGCACGATTGGATCCTCGAAAACATTGTATTTTCCTACATGGGAATCCACACATCTCACGCCTATAATATCCAGCACTGCTTTGTTAACCATTATAGCCGTCCCATCCGGAGAGAAAAGCTGAATCGGATACGGAAAGAACTCGATTACTTTTGCCAGCACATCTTGTCTTAATAATAAGGATTGAAACGATTCTATGATACTGTTTTGACTATCTTCCGAATTATGTTTCATTTTTTCACCTTTTTTAATGCATCCTCGAGGATAATCTATATAATGCCGATTCTCTCAGTATCTTTAATAAGTCCCGCTTGTACAATGCGTTATTAAAGTTGTATTTTATCAGAGTTTGTCATTTCATATTTATCTGTATCAGATTATATACGGAACCAAGAAGAAATACAATTACAAAGACACCCGGGACAACATTCGTCCGGGTATCTTCAATGCATTATAAAATGTGGGGATCTATCATTATCATTTTTCATATTTTCTTTTTTATTTCTTGTCCGCATTTGGGACATTGAATAATTATCTTTTTTCCTTTTTCGGGCTTCATGATGCGGACAAAAGCTTTACAGCGTGGGCATTTGTAATATTTATGCGTTTTTCGCTCACGCCAAATATTTTTCCTAAGCGTAAATTTCTGTTTGATTTTATCTTGGATTACCAGATATTTATATCTTTCCATTTGCCGCTTGTATATATTCTTTGACAATGCCCGAACATATGCCCATATGACCAAAATGAAGGCTAAAAAATATAAAAATCTAAAAAACGGAATATATGACAGGAACAAAAGGACAATGCCGGTGATTGAAAGGAACCGGGAAAATTCGTCATAGCCATACCTTCCATGCATAAAGCTTCTTAACTTATATCCCAGATTGATAAACCAATTTTTCATAATCACATCTTCTTTCTGCACATGCTTGCTGTAATTTTGATTATATGCTTTAATCCTAAACTTAGAATAAACAATAAACCGATGTTATGTTTTTTCTGCTCCACTGCTTTTAATTATATTATACTTTTCAAAACTGAAAAGATAGCTTCTTCATTTTAATGCGCGATGTTATCAATATACACTTTAATATATATGATTTATCCTGTATCATTAAAGATAAAAATTCTGTTTTTTAGGAGTACCACTATGGAATATAGATTTGCAACTCCAGAGGACACACCGCTTATTCTGTATTTTATAAAAGAACTTGCTTCTTACGAGAAAATGTTGGATGAGGTGGTGGCAGATGAAGCCACACTGAGAGAATGGATATTTGAAAAACAGAAGGCCGAAGTGATCTTTGCTCTGGAGTATGGCAAACAGGTTGGGTTTGCTTTGTTCTTTCACAATTTCTCTACATTTCTTGGCAGAGCCGGAATCTATCTGGAAGATTTATACGTCCTTCCTGAATACCGCGGAAAAGGCTACGGCAAAGGACTCCTCAAGATACTTGCACAAATTGCTGTAGAGCGTGGTTGTGGCCGACTGGAATGGTGGTGTCTGGACTGGAATCAACCAAGCATTGATTTTTATCTTTCTCTTGGCGCTGAACCAATGAAGGACTGGACGGTATACAGGATCACAGGAGATACACTGCAGGAACTGGCAAAAGGCTAGAGTATATTTTTATCCAACAGGAGCCCGGATTTTATCAGTTTACAAACTCCATTTTCCAAACTGCACATCCGGAGCAATTGCATTATGCTCGCCAATCATCTTTTCCATCCAAATCATATCGTACCAGTCATTAAACTTGTATCCGATGTTATGAAACCTCCCTACCAAAGTGAACCCCATTTCCTTATGGAAACGATAGCTGGCATCTGTAAGGCGGCCGTCTTCTTTCACGGGAACAGCTATGCAGGCATTCATGTTGAGAATTCCCATGCCCTTCAAAGATTTTTCCAATTGATCATAAAGAAGTTTCCCTATTCCCATTCTGTGTTTGCCCTGTTTAACATAGACAGTTGTTTCCACAGCCCAGTCATATGCTTTGCGGTCTTTGAAAGTATTGGCATATGCAAATCCTAAAATTTCTCCATTTTCTACTGCCTTTAAATAGGGGTATTTTGATGATATGTTTTTAATTCTTGTCTGGAATTCCTCTAAAGTCGGCACTTCATGTTCAAAAGAAATCGCAGTCTCCCTTACATAGGGTTCATATATCGAAAGCAGTTCTGCCGCATCTTCTATTGTTACTTTTTCTATTTTCATAAATATCTCCTTTTTAAATGTCATCAAAAACGCCAACGAAAGGTCTGTGATCTACAACTTCCCGCCGCAATAGGGGCAGTAATTAAATTCTGCAGGCACATCAGCTCTGCAGTTGGGACAATACTTAAAGGGCGAATAATTGCTGATCCGCCGCAAATTCTCATTTTTGATCTCAGTATCAGGATTTTTCTCGAATTCTTTGCCAACCAACGGGTCCAACTCAAAGAGACTTCCGCAGCATGAGGCCTTTACAATATACCTTTCATTCCATCTGAAAGTTGGTATCAAAAATATGTGAAAATAGCTATAATGCTTATAAATCTCATATCTGGCCAGTCTTCCGCAGGAAGGACACATTATATTGTTGTAAGTCCCTATATATTTTTCTTTGTCCTGAATGCCAAAAAACGCCACAAAGAACATATCATCACTCTTTTTTGTTACTGCTTAATTCTATAGAATATAATATAACCATTTAAACCATAGTATCAACCATAAAATAAAAAGGAACAGTTCGACCTGATCCTGACTTTGCGGTAAGCCAAAGACACAAACTGTTCCTATCTCTCTCTAATAATAATCAGGATGCCTTATTCAATCTGATTTCAAGACATACCTCACCGATTGTTGTACAAATGCAGCAGCTTGTTTTAATTTCATATTCCTTGTTTTCATCCGGCTTGTACTGTACCGGAGGTAATATGTCACATTTCATGTCACTTGTCGAAAGTGCCGTAAGAACATTTCCGCTTATAATATTGGCAATCTCTGATACAGCAGAAGTTACAAAAGCATCCACTTCTTCAAATTCCATTCCACTCATGATATTTACCATATTAATGGATGTAGCCACAGGAAACCGGTAAATAACCTCTCCCTGAAGGTCGCCAATAACACCGATGGATATATCAATCTCATCCTCACATTTAAAATCTTCCGTCGGATGATTGGAGATATCGGTAATGTTAAGCATCAATTGAAATACATTATTTGTTGCTTCGACAAAAGCACTATGTAGTATATCAATCATTTCAGTCCATTCCTTTCTTTCTTGCATAATCGGCTATGTGTTGGTCTGCCGAGGCTACATGGTTGATCAGCCATGCCAGCAGTCTTCCTCCGAACTGCTGCATCAGTTCCTCGTTATTACCGGATTCTTCGTATTTCTTCGAAACTTCCAGTACATAATTGACCATATCCACATGGGTTTGTTTATGTTCTTCATATAAGGGATAGTTGATGCTCAACTGGTAATTCTCTTCATCACGGAAATGCTCTACAACATATTTCTTCATGAACTCCAGTGTCTCATTTATGGCCGGGATTTTCTCTTCCCAACAATCTCCGGATCGCAATACTTTCAAAAACGATTCGACACGCCTGAATAATTCTTTATGTTGCGCATCTATCTCAGGAACACCAAGTTCATACCGGTCTTTCCAAAGCATAACACTAACATTCCTTTCTCATCTAAAATTTCTTTAGGCAATTTAATTCCAATCCGTTTCTCTTAACCTTTACACGACTATTTCTCCGTGAAAAGAAAAAAATTGCCTATATCAAATATCGGCAATTATTTTCATTTAATAAATCAAAAAATCATATACCAGGATTCTTAACCCACCATCTTAGGTCATGACATAAAGTTGTTTCCGTTAAAGGTTATACTCCTTCCCCGTTAAACTCTGGGATAAAACTTTCCGAAGCTGTCTCACCTTCCTGAATAAATCCATTCTCAACTCCGATTTCTATTGCGTAATCTACAAGCTCCTCATATTCTTCTTCAGTTATCTTCCTGTTAAGCTCCGGGTATATCTTGTTTTTAATTACCGGAGTGTATTGATTCATTATACTAATATAAATTTTGTCTCCAAAATTATCGTATAGGTATTTTATAATTCTCTTGGAATCCTCAAGATATCCCGGCAGTACCAGATGCCTTACTATCACGCCCTTTTGCATTATGCCCCGTTCATCAAAAACTGCCTCGTCTACCTGCCTTACCATTTCTACCAATGCCTTTGCTGCCACGGTAAAATAATCCATGCAATTAGAGAACTTTCTTGCAGGCTCCTCCGACATATATTTAAAATCGGGTAAATATACGTCAACATATCCTTCAAGAAGTCTTAAGGTTTCTACTTTCTCATATCCGCTGCAATTATAAACGATAGGAAGAATAAGACCCATTTTTCGCGAAATATTCAAAGCCTCGATGATATGCGGGACATAGTGGCTTGGTGTAACCAGATTGATGTTATTTGCTCCCTTTTTCTGAAGCTCCAGAAAAATTTCAGCAAGCCTTTCTATAGTGATTATCTTTCCTGCCAAACCTTTTGATATATTATGATTCTGACAATATACACAGCCCAGCGGGCAGCCTGAGAAAAATACCGTACCTGAGCCTTCTTCACCTGATATGCAAGGCTCTTCCCACATATGAAGAGCTGCTCTTGCCACCGCTAATTCATCAGTAACTTTGCAATATCCTTTTTTGCCGGAAGTTCTGTCAACATGACATTCCCTGGGGCAAAGAGTGCAATCTCTAAAAATCGATAAGTCCATCCGTCCACGTCCTGTCAAAGGATTAAGCTTCAGCAACAACAATTAAGCGCCGGCTGTTTCTATTATAACTGTTCATATTATAATCTCCGTAAAACCGTATATTGGTAAATCCCACCTGTGAAAGCAACCTTTTGTAATCTTCATCCAAGAGGATCCTGTAAACGATATCGTATTGATTGCTTTCCAATCGCTGTAGGCTATGGAACAAATCCAATACATGGATAGTTTGAAACCGTTCATCATGCTCTTTTACAAATATTCTTGAAAAATCCGGCCGATTTACAACAACTTCAATCGACGGCAAAGTACTTTAAGTTCAATACAAAGATAAGTTAACTTACACTCGTCCTGTTGTATTTATGCCCATATCGCCATTACAAGGGTTCCTACCACCATCAAAGCAAGACCGGCAGCCGATTTCTTACTGAGCTTTTCCTTGAACGCAACATAGGAGAATGCAACCGACACAAGAATGCTCAACTTGTCGATGGGTACCACCACACTAACAATCCCGTTTTGAATAGCATAGTAATAGCAGAGCCAGGATGCTCCTGTAGCGATACCAGAAAGACAAATAAACAGAAGCTCTTTTTTATCTATTGTTTTAACCTGTTTATGCTTGTTTCTGCCAATAACAATAAGCCATGCCATAACAAGAACGACTCCGGTACGGATGGCTGTTCCCAGATTCGACTCCACTCCGGTAATGCCGACTTTGGCCAGTATGGATGTCAATGCGGCAAATACCGCCGAAAGGACAGCATAGATAAACCAACCTTTTTTCTCCTCTTTTACCTGAACGTCCTTCCTCTCGATCATCATGAATACACCGGCGGCAATAAGCGTTACACCGATAAGTTTTACAGGCAGGTTATTCGTTTCACCGAAAATGATAATGGCAAGCAGTACTGTCAAAACCGTGCTCGATTTATCTATCGGCACTACTTTATTTACATCCCCAATGGAAAGTGCCTTGAAATAACAAATCCAGGAGCTGCCGGTGGCAAGACCCGACAAAATCAAAAAGATGACTGATTTGGTTTCAATCTGTGTGATAGTTTCGGCAGAACCGACCACAAATACCATTATCCATGAAAATATAAGTACGACAATAGTCCGCAGTGCTGTTGCCACGTCGGAGTCTGTTTTCCTGATACCGCATTTTGCGAGTATGGACGTTAAACCTGCAAAGAAAGCCGACAGCACCGCCATTAAAAGCCAAAACATAATATTACCTCACTTTGTTTAGTTTATAATCAAGGATGATTACCAGTATCATAGCACCATTTTGCAATCTCTGCTATTAAATCCAGCGGGATAGGTTTATCATACGGAAACTGAACTGCGCCCTTGCTTGTTTTATACTCCGCCAAACGATCAGAAAAATGCTCTATGGCCTTATCGCCGGGATACAAGCCAATATGCTTTTTGTGGGCCGCAAAATGAATGATATTATATTTGCCCCGATAAGTCGGCATACTCCACGAAATCCTCTCCTCCGCATCCGGGAGAGCTTCGCGAAGTTTATCCCGTATCTGATTTAAAATCGGTCTTACATTTTCAGGCTGTGCGGCAATATATTCGTCAATGGTTTTCGGCGACTCGCCGCAAAAATGATTCTGGTTTTCACTTTTGAACTCACGGCCACATTTTTGACATTTCCACATGGATATCATTTCACCCCTTGTTTATAATGGTACCTTTTCTGATTTTACATATAACGGTCCCAATAATAAAGCCAGCCAATGCCGGTATGATCCAGCCAAAACCATAGTCAAATCCCGGCAGATACATGTGAGCAAAATCAATTATCTTCTTAATTATAGCAGTTTCTTTTATAGTTTTCGGCAATGAATTTAAAAAATCAAACAATGCCGCAATCATTGTCAATAGGGTAGTCCATCCGTATATTATACTTTGTTTGTCCATAATCGGCACCAACAATGACAATATTATCAAAGTAATTGCCAAGGGATAAAGAAACATAAGAACAGGTATTGATAACTGAATGATTTTGTTTAATCCGAAATTGGCGATGATAAAAGAGAATACGGTGAATATAACGGCGTATTTATTGTATGATGCCGATTTGGGGAACATTTCGCTGAACATTTGAGAACAGGATGTAATCAGACCTATCGCTGTTTTCAAACAGGCAACGGTTACAATAGCAGCCAGCAATACTTTTCCGATAAATCCGAAATAATGCTCACTTACCATAGACATGATTTTCCCGCCATTGTCCGCCCTGCTGACTCTGCCTAAGCTGGTGGCTCCCATATATGCCAATGACGCATAAACAGCGCTCATTCCGATAATGCACACCAGGCCGGATTTCCATGTTTCTATTGCTTTTCCCTTTGGATTTTTTACACCTAACTTTTCAATGTTTGAGATAATAACGATCGCAAATGCGAGCGAAGCCAGGGCATCCATGGTGTTGTACCCTTCCAGCATGCCTGTAAAGAATGCTTTATCTACGTAACTTTCCTGTGGCTCAAACTGGCTTACCCGCCCCATTGGTTTTATATATGTTGCGAATAATAATACTGATAATAGCACTAAAAAAACCGGAGTAAGATATTTTCCGACCCAGTCCAGGATCCTTCCCGGTTTTAAGGAAAAGTAAAGTGTTATCGCGAAGAAAACTAATGAGAATACAAATAAACCTATTTGGATATATTCTTCTTCAATAAAAGGACTCATTCCTATTTCAAACGCTACCGTAGCAGTACGGGGAATAGCGAATAAAGGACCGATCGTAAGATACAGAATACATGTGAAAAAAATTGAATATGCCCTGCTAACAGGCTTTGCCATGTCATATAGGCTTTCACTCTGAGAGATGGCAGATGCGATTACTCCTAACAGCGGAAGTCCTACCCCGGTGATCAGAAATCCAATCGTTGCCTTTAGCGTATTACTGCCGGCCAATTGTCCCATATGAACAGGAAATATCAAATTACCGGCTCCAAAAAACAGTCCAAATAATAATGAACCTATTAATAACCTTGAATAAAAATCCAGCTTTTCTTTCATAGTAAATTCTACTGCTCCTAACTCATATATGTATAGTCATCTCTGATGAGACAAACAGAAACAAGGTTTTTATATAAACTATCCACCTTTTGCTCTATATAAACGCATATTAAAAATCACCTCATTTGAGATGATTTTCAATCATTAACTCTATTATCCGGTATTATTATTTTTAGTGTATACATAAATTCTCCAATATCAGTTCCATAACAGCTTTATAGTATAGTGATAAAACACTACCGCCTTTCATAATAACATAAGTTTACTCCTCAACAAATAATTTCATAAGGTATTGCCCAAAAATATTTCTTTCTTATATTTTACCAATTAGAAATTTGATACAAATTTAAATCAGTAATAAAATAAATAAATTAACATAACTAGTATTGATGGAATTGATGTCCGTTCGATAAAAATTTTAAAGTGAAAAGGCTTACGATTGAAATATAACCACTATATTAGCATAAATAACCCAAAATATTTATAATTTTCCTGATTATATCATTAAGTCTTTCGCAATAATACTTAACACAAGTTTATGAACCATATCAGGATATTATTGACACGTGTTATTGAAATCATTCCACTTTGCGAACTCTAAAAAGAGCCACAATATCATCTATCAATAATTAATTGCATGAACTTACACCGGATGTTACATAATCAACATAACGATATTTTTATTTATCTGAAATATGATTGCAAAACATGATATATACGCCAATAAACAACTTAACCTTTTTTCTTTCTAAATATACTAAATCTAGATAAACTATGACAACAGAATCATTTGATTGATTGTCTATTTCTAAGCCTATCATAAGCACTATTCAGTGCTTCAACTAATAAATAAACATTTGTAATAGGATCACTTTGAAGTTCACCCATTTTTGCCTTCTGTTCCCAAAGCTGTCTAGCTGCTCTAATGGCATTGTTTTGGTGTTCTTTTAAGAGAGCATACATTCCCTTTGTTCCATGTGTATAATCGATACTTAAATATTCACTTAATCTCTTGTCATATTCTGTTTTCTTGATAGCTCCTGTTACCATTTGAAAATGCAGTAAATACCAAAGTTCAAAACATTGGACTGAATAAATCGCATTAAACTTCTTTGATCTAGCTGCTTGTATCGCACGATTAAGCCCGTCAGGATCCCCATCACAGTCAAAAACACACCATACTTCAGCAGGTGAGATTGTCCCATACTTATTATTCAAATCTTTCCATACTTCGTATGCCTTTGCGACCACTGCTTCATGTTGCCCTGCATTTGGCACAATATGTACAGCAGCGTGGCTATAACCAGTACCTAATTTGCCGTAATACGGAAATCCCTTAAAATAATCAGGCTCCGTAACTTTTCCTTCACAAACTATAATGAAAAATGGACTGGGGCGAATATATTTTTTCTTTCTTTTATAACTGCTTGAATCGCGTTTTTTCCCCACAATACAACCCCCAGCCATTTATATACTTATGTTAAAATCTTCAAGATAAGGTATAGCACCGAAGCGACCGGCTAAATAATTATTCAAATAGTTGAAATTACTTCTAATATCTAAATCAATGTCATATAAACTGTACATGTTACTAACACCATATTCATTTTTCTCAATAAAATATATTTGATCTCTCCGTAATAGCTTAGGATTCATCAAAAGTGTATTATGAGTAGTAAAAACCAATTGCGCATTATGCGGGTTAGTCTTCGGATTGTTAAAAAGCCGAATTATTCTTTCACATAATAAAGGATGTAAGGAACTTTCAATTTCATCAACAAGAAGTAAGCCACCCACCTTTAATACAAAAAAGATCGGGTAGAGCAAAGCATACAATTTAGCAGTTCCTCTCGATTCTGCATCCAATGGAAATTTTTCTTCACCAACAATATTATATTGTTCATCATATTTTTTATGATGCATATATGTTTCCAACTCATTAGATTCAATTCTTTCACCTTTTTGCTGCATAAACTCAATAAATTGGCGAAATAGATCATCTTCATCAGTCTTCTTTTTAATTACAGAAATATCTGAGATACAAATATCTGCATCTTTTAAGAAAGATATAACCTCTTCTTTGGTAAGTATCCTGTTTCCAGAATCCTTTATAATCTCCTTTTCTATCATGCTTTCAAAGAACACTTCCGGTAGATTACTTGGGCGAATATAAAACTTTAAATAATTAATAATTTCCTTTGCCCAAACAAATTCTTTAATTGAATCTTGAGCTAAAGTATATAAAAATGGTCTTATTGCATCAGGTTTTATATAGTCTAATGCTTTTTTATCTTCAAAATATGTTCCTGTACGAGTGATTGCATTCCTTTCTCTTTCAAAATAACATGCCTCTTGCCTCTTTGGTACAAAGTACAACCATTCAGAATAAATCCCCTTACTATCTATCTCAATACCATATCGATGGCGTTTACCATTTAAGAAAAAAGATATTTCATAAGATATAGGCTTATTATGACTTTCTGTATCAAGTTTGAAATACGGTAAATTTGATAACATTTTATTAATATCAACATATGTTGAAAAAAGATCATTAAAAAAACTAAAGGATTCAATTAAATTTGATTTTCCACTAGCATTAGCACCAAAAACTGCGGCACATTTCAAGAGAGTCATAGCACCATATTGAAACAAATTTGTATCTGATAGTTCCCGGTTATTATCAGCTACCATTGAAAGAGTAATCTCGTTTTTAAAAGATTTAAAATTTTTAACCTTATATTCGATTATCATAAATTTCATCTCCTTGTCCCTTAAATAGTAACATTTTTTTATATCATTTTCAATAATTTTGCTAGAATTTATCATAAATAGCACCACCATATTAAATATTTTCATATCATATTATTCACATCATATAGAGAATTATACAGATCATAATATATTCCCCGCTTAATTTATTGATTTTTTCTTTACTTACCTAAGAGAAGTTCTTTATTTGTTACACAACAAAAAGCCAAGCCACAATCTTAAAAGGCTTGGTTTTTACACACAGATTCATAATTTAAATTTCATTTATGTAAGTCTGACTCAAATAATTTTATATATTCCTGTTCAAGGGTTGCTAACTCTTTTTTACAAAAACTTAGGGCTAATTCCTGACTTGTCCTCAAATAGTCTTGCATTTCCTGCAATTTATTTTCACAGTCCTTTATTAATTCATTCAATCTGTCTATTTCTTTTTTCAATTTCTCTTTTAAATCCATTAATTCGCACCTGCCTTTGATTAATTTGAGCTATTTTCTTTTACATCACAATTATCACCGCAAATATCGCTTGGAGATCCACAAGGTTCACACTGCTTTTCTATGTTATTAATCAGAACATTATCTCTACCATCGTCGTTTATATTCTCAGGAAGATTACAAGTCAGTTTATTATCCATTACCAGATCTCTGACTGATGATCCAAGGAGAATCCCGTCATTTCCGCTATAAGATATTTCGTTGCTTAAGAATGTTCCAAACTGGCCCAGATGGAATATTCCTGCCTGGCGGGTACATTCTATATAGTTTTCTGCTGTGAAATTATTTCTTTGACCTGTAATTGTTAGAGCATCTGTCCTGGAGCCTATAATTGTATTTCCAATAATCATAGTATCGCTGCCACTGCCTATTATTATTCCCTGTACATTATCTATTGACGAATTTTCAAATAACAAGTTGTTACTGCCAACTATCTCAAAACCAGCAAAACGGTTTCTTATGGCCTTATTAGATATGTAAGCATTGTTGTTGGCTGCTGAAATGCTCTCAAATCCATCATCAGAGCATTCTTTAGCTGTATTTTCTATTATCCAGTTATTTGTACTGGCTGCGGATAATCTTATTCCATCGTTGCATTTACTTACTTCGTTTTTCCAAAGTAAATTGTTGCTGGAATCTAATATTGATATACCGAAATTGAACGTATTATTGATTGTGTTTTTTATAATTCTGTTACCGTATCCACTGTCAATTTCTATGCCATTTGCACGATAATACCTAATATTGATTCCGTCTATTAACACCCCTGTTACGTTTGACAGTAAAAAAGCTGTAATAAGAGTACTTTTGCCGTCGAAAATGACTTTTGAACCCTTTGCTATGATTCGAATATTATTTTTAGGAATAATTACAGATTGAAAATATATTCCTTCCTCCAGTAGAAGCACATCTCCCTCATTCACACTTTCGGAGGCAATCAGCGCTGTTATATCTGTAAGTGGCGTTACATTTATTACCGCCATCTGGTCACTTCCTTTCAATCTGACAAGCCTTACAGTATTAATATATTCCTTGTCCAACAATCTGCCACTGGCATAAAGCACTATAAAAAAATAAAGGGCGATTATCCCTTGTTGCTGTATGAATATGCACTCCCTTGATCAATCAAATCTGTTTTCTTCCTCATCAGATTTCTTACCAGAAACAACATCCGGAATTTCACAAGGCTCATATGTCTTCTCGATATTATTAATAATAGTATTTCTGATGTTGCCGACGTCTACATTCCTCGGATTATTACATAGCAGTATGTTTGTCCAACATTCTGGCTCAAATGAATAAGAGAAACTTCTATAAAGAAGTTACTTTGATACAAAGATACAAAAAAGAAGCTATTCCTCAACTAATAAATCAATTATTTGAAACAGCCTCTTTACATAACATAAGTTAAATTAATTTTTATTATCGTTAAGATCCTCAAATTTTTTTAATTCCTGTTCAAGGATAGATAATTCTTTCTTACAAATTTCCAGACAATATTCCTGATTCTTCTTTAAATATTCCGGTAATTTTTCTATTATCTTTTCATCTTCTTTTATAGATTCTCTCAATCTTGTTACTTCATTTTTGAGTCTCTCATATTCATCCATTATTTCATACCCCCTTTCGTCAGTTTAACTGTTATCCGCTTTATCAGTGCAATCATCACATACATCACTTGGAGCTTCACAAGGCCCACACGGTTTCTCGATATTATTAATAAGAACATTATCAGTACCGCTGTTATTTATATTCACAGGAATATTACAAACCAGTTTATTGTCCATTACCAAATTATTGATTGATGAACTGAGCGTAATCCCATTATTTCCGCAATGAGATATTTCGTTGCTTAAGAATGTTCCAAACTGGCCTAAATAGGATATTCCTGCCTGTCGAGCACATTCGATATGGTTTTCTGCGGTAAAGAGATTTATTTGACCGGTTATTGAAATACCATTTGACCTGGAGCTTTTTACAGTATTGCCAATAACTACATTGTTGCTTCCATTCGTCAACACTATTCCCTGATTTCTACTACCTATTGATAAATTGTCCAATAAAAGAATATTGCTGCCACCTATGTCAAAATCGGCTGTACGATTATTTATAGCTAAATTGGAGATATAAGAATTGTTAGAGCTATCTGCTGAGTTTTGAAAACCATAGGTTGAGTCTTTGACTGTGTTGTCTATAATCCAGTTGTTCGCACTGGCTTGGGATGTTCTTATTCCAGCTCCAGATCTGGCACTGCATATCTCATTTTTCCAGATTAAATTGTTGTTTGAAGCTAACATTTCAATGCCATAAGTATTTATATTATTAATAGTATTTTTTACAATCCTGTTGCCGGAGCCGCCATCAAGCACTATACCGTTTGTGCGATATTGTCTTATATTGATTCCTTCTATTAGTACCCCAGTTACATTTGACAGTGTAAAAGCTGTAATAAGAGTACCTTTGCCATCAAAAATGACTTTTGGTCCCTTTGCTACAACTCGGATATTATTTTTAGGTATAATAACAGTTTGTAAATATATTCCCTCTTCTAAAAACAGCACATCCCCTTCATTCACGCCATCAGAAGCAATGAGCGCAGTTATATCGGTAAGCGGTGTTACATTTATTACCGCCATACAACCACTCCTTTCAAAAAAGTTTACTAAAGCTTTATAGTACAATATATTCCTTGTCCAACAATCTGGCTCAAATGGATAAGAGAAACTTCTATAAATAAGCTGGTTTTAATAAAAAAAAGAAGCTATTTCTCTACTAATTAATCAATTAGTTTTAAAACAGCTTCTTTAAAAAAACATAATATATTTAGTTTTTATTAAAATAAAAATGTCTCAAATGTTTTAATTATTGTTCAAGGCCGGCTTCATCAGTGCAGCTATCACATACTTCACTTGGAGCTTCACAAGGTCCACATGGTTTCTCTGTATTGTTTAAAATAATATTGTTTGTTCCACTGTCTGTTATATTCTCAGGAATATTGCATACCAGTGTATTGTCCATTACAAGATTTCCGACTGAATTCATGCCGAGAGTAATTCCGGAATCCTTATTGTATGATATTTCATTATTTAAGAATACTCCAAACAGGCTATTATTGCTTATGCCTGTTAGATTATTGCATACTATACGGTTTTCTCCGGCAAAATGATTCCAGAAGTTAGTCAATACAGTATAAGTTTCAACCTTGCATTCTCTAATTTCATTTCCGATAGCCACAGAATCGCTGCCATTGGCTATCACCAGTCCAAGGCCGTTATCTGCCAGTAAATTGTCAACAACCAAATTATTGGTCCCAAATATATCCAAACCATTGGACGTATTTCCTATGGCTTTATTGGATATGAAGGAATTGTTCATATCTTGGTCAAAGAAGGATTCAAATCCATCATCAAAGCATTCTTTGGCTATATTATCTATTACCCAGTTGTTGGTACTGCCTAAAATTAGCCTTATGCCGTCAAAACATCTAAACAGTTGGTTTTTCCAAAATAAATTGCCGCTTGAAGTAAAGACTTCAATGCCGTTTCCCAGTGTATTGTGGATCGTGTTTTTTATGATTCTGTTGCCGGATCCTCCATCAATAAATATTCCAATGGTTCGATATTGTCTTATATTTATTCCTTCTATTATCACCCCGGTTACATTTGACAGTGTAAAGGCTGTAATGAGAGTGCTTTTGCCATCGAAGACGACTTTCGGCCCCTTTGCAACGATTCGTATATTATTTTTAGTTATAATTACTGTTTGATAATATATACCCTCCTCTAAAAGGAGCACATCTCCTTCATTTATGCTATCAGAGGCAATCAGCGCTGTTATATCGGTAAGCGGCGTTACATTTATTACTGCCATTCAGGTCACTTCCTTTAAAAAAAAATTGAACAAGCCTTACAGTATTAATATATTCCTTGTCCAACAATCTGCCACATGCGTTATGCATACAAAAAACCTGTGTACTTACAATCCTATGACACAGGCACATTACATAAGCATCAATATACTGGTCTTGCCTTTGTGGAGGGTGGAAAAGAAGTATTGTATGATTGTAGTAAGTATAAGGGTTTATACAGCTTTCTATGGTTAAGTTAATCATAGAAAGCTGTTTTTTGCATTTCTCCGCCACAATAGGGACAATTAAATTCAATAAGCACATTATCGAATAGCATCCTTCATTGACTTCACATATTCACCTATGTATCTTGGTGCATCTTTGCCGTACTTTTCAAGCAATTTGATAATAGCAGAACCGACGATAACACCGTCAGAGATATCTGCCATTTTTTTAGCCTGCTCCGGTGTGGAGATACCAAATCCTATAGCACACGGCAAATCTGTATTCTCCCGAACAATGTCCACGATAGATGCAAGATCGGTTTTTATTTCGTCTCGCGTTCCTGTAACGCCCAGACTGGAAACAATATAGAGGAATCCCTCGGCTTCTTTTGCGATCATGGCAATGCGATTCTCGGATGTGGGCGCAATGAGCGATATCAAATCAATACCGTATTTGCGACAGATTGGCAGGAACTCTTCTTTTTCTTCAAAGGGTAAATCAGGCAGTATCAGCCCGTCAATTCCAATGTCTTTACAAGTTGAGATGAACTTTTCTGCACCGTATGAAAACACAACATTGGTGTATGTCATAAAAACCATTGGCACTTTCACATCACGGCGAAGCTGCCGGACAAAATCAAAAATCTTATCGGTAGTCACACCGCCGTTCAAAGCACGGAAGTTGGCTCCCTGGATAACAGGCCCTTCGGCAGTCGGATCAGAGAACGGAATGCCCAGTTCGATAAGGTCAGCGCCGTTTTCTACTGCAGCGCTAACAACTGCGGCAGTTGTTTCAAGATCCGGATCACCGCAGGTGATAAAAGCAATAAATGCCTTGCCGTTTTCAAATGCTTTTTTAATATTACTCATGGATATCCTCCCCTCTGTAACGGGCAATAGCGGCACAATCTTTGTCGCCCCTGCCTGAAATCGTTATCACGATGATCTTTTCTTTATCCATTGTAGGCGCCAGTTTCATCGCATGCGCCACAGCATGCGCCGATTCAATGGCAGGGATAATGCCCTCTGTTTTTGCCAGATATTCAAAAGCATTAACCGCTTCCTCATCGGTTACAGGCACATATTCGGCTCTGCCAATGTCATGCAGATAAGCATGTTCGGGACCGACCCCAGGATAATCAAGACCTGCCGAAATGGAATAGACGGGTGCAATCTGCCCATACTGGTCCTGACAGAAATAGGATTTCATTCCGTGGAAGATACCGATTCTGCCGGTTGTAATGGTGGCGGCTGTTTCAAATGTGTCCGTACCTCTTCCTGCCGCTTCGCATCCGATGAGTTTTACGTTTTTTTCTTCGATAAAATGATAGAAGCTGCCGATGGCATTGGAGCCTCCGCCTACACAGGCAATCACAGCATCGGGAAGTCTGCCTTCCTTTTCCATCATCTGTTCCTTGATCTCCTTTGAAATCACTGCCTGAAAATCACGAACTATAGTAGGGAACGGATGTGGACCCATTACAGAGCCGAGACAATAATGAGTATCGTCAATTCTGGATGTCCACTCACGCATAGCTTCAGAGACTGCATCCTTTAGGGTTTTTGTACCTGTTTTAACGGGGATAACTTCTGCACCGAGCAAACGCATGCGGTACACATTTAGAGCCTGACGTATGGTATCTTCTTCACCCATGAAGATCACACATTCCATTCCCATCAAAGCCGCAGCTGTAGCTGTGGCAACGCCATGCTGACCGGCTCCGGTCTCTGCGATCAGACGAGTCTTACCCATCTTCTTTGCAAGCAATGCCTGGCCAAGTACATTGTTGATCTTATGCGCTCCTGTGTGATTGAGATCTTCACGCTTGAGATAGATTTTTGCTCCGCCAAGATCACGGCTCATTTTTTCGGCATAATAAAGCCGGGAAGGTCTGCCGGCATATTCATTAAAAAGCCGGGAAAGTTCTCTATTGAATTCAGGATCGTTTTTATAGTGATTGTATGCCTCTTCCAATTCTATAACCGCATTCATCAGGGTTTCGGGAATATACTGCCCACCATGAATGCCGAAGCGTCCGTTTGGATTTGTCATAGTCTTTCTTCCTCTCTGACAGCGGCAATGAATTCCGCCATTTTTTCTTTATCTTTTACTCCATTTGTTTCAATACCGGAACTTACATCCACAGCAAAAGGATGTAATTCGTTTATTGCTTTTCTGATATTGTTTAGCCCAAGTCCTCCTGCAAGGAAATAGGCTCTCCTGATATTTCGTATCAGTTCCCAGTCAAACACAGTTCCCGTTCCCGCTCCGGAATCAAGAAGAATATAGTCTGCAGTGCTGTTTTGAGCATCGATGATGTCCTTCTTATTCCTGATGCAAAACGCTTTGATAATCGGTTTGTCTGTGAGGGTCCGCAAGTTCTTGATGTAGTTGTCATCCTCTTCACCATGAAGCTGAGCAATGTCGATCACGTTTTTATCAAGCAACCTGGCAACAGTTTCGACTGATTCGTTTACGAATACGCCAACTGCCTTAATATCTTTTGAAAGCATTCGCTTAAGTTCGTAAGCCTTTTCAGGTGAAACATAGCGTCTGCTTTTTGATGCAAAGACAAAACCGATATATTCCGGTTTTAGTGTATTGGCAGCTGCGATATCGCAGGGGCGGGACAGACCGCATAGCTTTATCTTAGTCATACTTTACCTCGCAATTCTGCAAGCCTGGCTTTCTTATCAAATGCTCTCATGAGCGTTTCACCAATCAACACAGCGTCAGCACCTATATTTCGGAGCTTTGCCACATCCTCGCTACTTCTGATACCGCTTTCAGCGACAAACAGCACATTTTGCGGAATCATTCCGCGAAGTCGGCAACTATTGTCGGTATCAACGGAGAAATCCTTCAAATTACGGTTGTTGACGCCGATAATCCTTGCTCCTGCCTGCAATGCTTTTTCCACTTCGTTTTCATCATGGATTTCAACCAGAGCCGAAAGTCCTAGAATATCGCATATACTGATGTATTCTTTGATTTGATTTTCGGTTAGTATTGAACAAATCAGCAGCACAGCCGAAGCGTCCAGTAATTTTGCTTCGTAGATCATATATTCATCCACAGTGAAATCCTTTCGCAGACATGGGACTGAAACTATTTGAGCAATCTCCTTCAGGTACTTGTCTGAACCGAGAAACCATTTCGGTTCGGTAAGTACCGAGATACAGTCTGCTCCTGCCTCTTCATATTCTTTCGCAATCTGCAAATATGGAAAATCAGGATCTATCAGCCCTTTCGACGGAGATGCTTTCTTGCATTCGCATATAAAGGACATATCGTTCTTATTAAGTGCATTTTCAAAAGCAAATGTCCCTTTCGGCAGAGACATTGCCTGCCGTTTGATTGCATCAAGCGGTATTTTCTTTTTTGCTTCTGCCACACGTTCCTTCGCATGGTGGGCAAGTTGATCAAGAATAGTCATTATGCTACCTCCGGGCGATTGCTTACTTCGATCAGTTTATTCAGGGTTTCAAGCGCCTTGCCTGAGTCAATCAGTTGTGCAGCAAGGTGAATACCATCTTTCATGCTTTCAGCTTTACCACCTATGTACAGAGCGGCACCTGCGTTCATCAATACTGCGTTTCTTTTATGACCTCTTTCTCCATTGAGAATGGCCAGGGTGATCTTTGCATTCTCATCAGGTGTGCCGCCTTTCAAATCATCTTTTGTGCAGCGTTCAAAGCCGAAATCTTCGGGTGTTATTACCGAGGACTTGAACCAACCGTCCCTGATCTCGCAGACAGTAGTTGGCGCGCTCAAAGAGATTTCGTCCAGCTTATCCTGCCCGTATACTACCATGCCGCGCTTGATACCAAGGTTGATCAGCACCTGTGCAATTGGTTCCACAAGGTAATCGTCATACACCCCCAGAAGCTGCATAGATGGTGAACCAGGATTGGTGAGGGGCCCTAAAATATTAAATACGGTTCTAAAACCGAGTTCTTTGCGGATGGGTGCTACATGTTTCATTGAAGTGTGATATTTTTGTGCAAAGAAGAAGCACATGCCAACTTCTTTCAAAAGGTCTATACATCTTTCCGGGCTTTGCAGAATATTCACTCCCAATGCTTCAAGACAGTCTGCCGTTCCGCACTGGGATGAGGCGGCACGGTTGCCGTGCTTTGCGACCTTTATTCCCCCTGCTGCCGCAACAATGGCGGATGTAGTGGAAATATTAAAGCTGTGGGCATTATCTCCGCCGGTACCTACAATATCAAACAGCTCCATTCCCGTCTCCACTTTCGTGGCGTGTGCTCTCATTGCCGCTGCACAGCCTGTGATCTCATCGATCGTTTCAGCCCTCGCACTCTTGGTAGACAGCGCCGCAAGAAATGCAGCGTTCTGGGTAGCTGTGGTTTCACCGCTCATAATCTCGTTCATCACGGTGTATGCCTCATCAAAAGTAAGATCTTCTTTATTAACGATTTTTACGATTGCTTCTTTGATCATAGCTCAACTCCCCTTTATAAAATTTTTTAACATGGCTTTTCCATCCGGCGTCAAAATGGATTCAGGGTGGAACTGTACCCCGTAGATGGGATATTCTCTGTGCTGTACTGCCATTATTTCACCGTCTGTTGTAATTGCGGTAACCTTCAAGGAATCCGGAATAGTATTCGGATCTGCAGCCAGAGAATGATAGCGTCCTACCGGTGCAATGTTAGGGCAACCATGAAACAGTGGACTTTCAGTATCAATTCTCGCTTTTGATTGTTTGCCGTGCATCAATTTTTTCGCATAGGTGATGGTTGCTCCGAAAGCTGCGCAAATTGCCTGATACCCCAGGCAGACGCCCAATATCGGAATATCTTTTCCAAGTGTCTTTACTGCTTTGACAATAATTCCTGCATCTTCCGGTCTGCCAGGTCCGGGGGAAATGATGATCCTGTTAGGTTTTAATTCTCTGATTTCTTCCACTGTCATTTCATCGTTCCGGATGACCCTGATATCAGGATCAATCTCACCGATCAGCTGATAGAGGTTATATGAAAAACTATCGTAGTTATCAATAAGCAAGATCATAATTCCACCTCCTGTGCAAGTTCCAATGCTTTCAAAGAAGATTTCGCCTTGTTCATGCATTCCTCATATTCCTTTTCGGGGACCGAATCCGCTACGATGCCCGCTCCGCTTCTGATAAACACCTTACCGTTTTTCTTGTAAACGATGCGGATGGCAATGCAAGTGTCCATATTGCCGGTAAAGTCGATGTATCCGATGGCTCCGCCGTAAATGCCGCGTTTGTTGTTTTCCAGTTCACCGATAAGCTGACAAGCTCTTATCTTCGGCGCACCGGATAATGTTCCGGCTGGGAGCACGGCTTCAATGGCATCCAACGCATCTTTGTCCTCCCTGATTTCACCGCGCACGATCGAACCGATGTGCATTACATGGGAAAAGCGTACAACAGAATGCAGCTTTTCCACCTGTACAGTGCCAAATTTACTGATTTTGCCCAGGTCATTTCTGCCAAGATCCACTAGCATATTATGTTCGGCAAGTTCTTTTTCATCGGCAAGCAATTCTTTCTCCAGAGCTTTGTCCTCCTCTTCAGTCTTGCCTCTGGGTCTGGTACCTGCCAACGGGAAGGTATAAAGCACACCATTTTGCAGTTTTACCAGCGTTTCTGGAGATGCGCCGGCAACCTCCACATCTGTACCCGAGAAGTAGAACATATATGGTGACGGATTGATAGTGCGAAGTATTCGGTATGTGTTAAGAAGGCTCCCTTCAAATGGTGCGGAAAGACGGTTTGAAAGCACGATTTGGAAAATATCTCCCTCATGGATATAGTGTTTTGCTTTCTTAACCATATTGCAGAATTCCACTTTATCGAACAGCGGTGTAACATCGCCGAGCAATTTACCGCCCGGCTCCTTTTTCTTTTCGCCGTTTCGGACAAGATCAGCAAGCTGTTTCAGTTCCATGACAGCTTTGTTGTAACCTGTCTCGGGGTCGTCCAGCGACATATTAACGATAAGGATAATTTTCTGCTTCACATGGTCGAAAGCGATAACCTTGTCAAAGAGCATCAAGTCAACATCCTTAAAGTTTTCGCTGTCCTCAACATTGCATTTGACGGATGGCTCGCTGTACCCGAGGTAGTCATATGAAAAGTAGCCCACCAACCCGCCGGTAAAGGGAGGGAGATAGTCCAATCGGGGACTTTTGTAGCCTGCGAGAATTTGCCGGAGAAAATCCGAAGGATTATCAGTCTTGAATTTTAGATTCCCGACACTTATCTCACCGTTAATGCAGGTGATTTCCATCTTGGGGTCGAAGCCAAGGAATGTATATCGTCCCCATTTCTCGTTGGCTACGGCTGATTCGAGCATAAAGCAATGGGTAGATACATTTTTCAGTATTCTGATGGTTTCAATAGGTGTGGTGAAATCAGACAGGATCTCACAGCTTACCGGCAACACGTCATATTTACCAGAAGCAGCGTACTCATATACCTGGCTTAAATCTGGCATAATCTTCATAATCTGCACCTCCTAATAAAAATACTCCTTCGACTTTCTGTCAAAGGAGTTTCTATGCAAAAACGCCCTTGACAGAAGGAAAATAACTGTCAAGGACGAATAAAACCTTATCCGCGGTGCCACCTTGTTTCACGGCATGGCCCGTGCACTTAGCAGGATACCATCATATCCCCGGCAGATAACGTCTGCCTACAACGTCGCAGAATACTCTGTGATTGCTCACATTTGACTGCGCCCTCAGCGGCCCATTTGACAACTTGTTTCTTACCTGATTCTCAGCATCGCAGGCTCTCTGTAAAGGCATAGTTGCCGTTACTTCCGCTTCGACGGTTTAATGATATAAAATTGCACATATTTTACCAATATAATATGCAATTGTCAAGTAGATGATCAACAAATTTTTTCTCATAGTCTGCAATTACCAGGGCAATTTTTATGGAAATCATATGTTCTTGAACTAAGCGTCAAGAAAATATGTTTTAGACCGTTGGCAACCATAGCAAAATTCCAGAAAATGAACCCAGGCCAGACAAAGTCCAAACCATCAGTACTGTATCATTTCTTACAGTACAATCTCCCTGTCGGCAGTAGTATGAATATATTGGAATAGTTCAGCCTCGATCGTTTTAGTGTCTGCTGGAACCGGTTCCTGAACAACGGCAGCTTTCAGCTTTGATCCCAAAATACCCACAGGTTGTTCCGGACTGATTAGAAATGCCATACTGCTGCTTCCTTGTGAAGGTTTTGCATCTAAAAAAGATTTGGTATAGAACTGTAAAAATATATTTTCTTCACATTCGTACTCAATCACGGGTAAGTACATTCCCCTGGGGCAAACCTTTGAAAATTTTTTCTCAAAATCTAACCTTGCCTTTGTAATTTCCTCAGCGGTCATTTGCTCTTGAAGTTTTGGATTTGTAAAAACCTTGTCCATTTCTTCCCACATATCCGATAAATATACTCTGTTAATCTGTACCCAATGTTCGGTGCCGGTTTCTGCATCCTGGAATATAAGTTTATCAGTATACTCTCCTTCTACATCCAAAGTAACCGGTTTTTCCACTTGATGTACTACATTGTACGGCCTCATAATAAAACGCAGTTTCGGATCCGGGTTTACGTCCGGGATCATATTGTACTCACCGTCCAGTTTTAAACTGGTCAAGAATAACATATCTATTCTTTGATAATCGATTCCATCCGGCTGCCAGCCACTATCCAGGAATTTGGCAATCAACAACAGATGTTCCCAGTCTTGCGCACTTAGCCGTCGATGCTCTGAACTGTATACTTCAAACTCTTTTTGGTCAATGAATACTTTTGAAACAGACTTAAAGGGATTAATCGCATCGATTCTTCTGTCAATACGCAGCATCATCCTGTTATTCTCAGGTTTTTCGGAAATTTCAAACAGTCCTGCTTCTTCAAGTTCCTCAATTCTTTGCCGAAAATTCTCATCATATTGCAGAATTAAAAGGGACATTTCCATGCCATGGCGTACTATTCCCAAAACATTGCAAATAACGCCGTCCACAACAACACTTTTCCCTATTACCTTTATTTCATCAATATGGGATAAGACTTCACGCAAAAATCCAATATTCATAAAATTCTCCTTACCTTCGGGTATAATCATAAATCTTTTTAATATATACATTAAAGACCCGGTGCGCTGGAAAAAATATTTATATCAAATCAAGCAGGTGGTTACCTGCTTTTCTTTTTAAACCCTAATACCCATTTTTCTGCATGCTTTCAAGATGCTGTCCATATCAATTTCATTTTTGCCTTCAGATGTCATAACTACAGCCGCTTCATTCAAGACGGTTTCAATAGCGGAACAACTGAACCCATTAAAGCTTTGCGCAAGCTTATCGATTTTAATATCATCGGAAAGCCGTTTCTTCCTGGTATACAGACTTATAAGTTTGACTCTTGTTTCCTGATCAGGATTGGGAATCGTATATTTCAAATCGAATCTTCCCGGACGAATAAGCGCTGCATCCAATGAAGCATAAGAGTTGGTGGCTGCTATGACCATAACTCCGTCTTCATTTTGAAATCCGTCCATCTCATTCAACATAACCGTGATCATGCGGTTATTTTCCTTATCTATACCGGTACCCGCATAATTTCTCCGTTCACCTATGCCATCAAATTCATCGATAAATATTATACAGGGCTTGTTCTTACGCGCTTTATGAAATAATTGTCTGATCTTTCTCGGGCCTATTGACATGACGGCACTCTGAAAATCAGCACCCTTTGTTGCTATAAAGTTAACACCGGCTTCTTCCGCCAATGCTTTTGCAAACAGCGTTTTTCCGTTGCCGGGAGGTCCCTCCAATACGATCCCTTTAGTGGGACGTATTCCCTTTCTTCTGTATTCTTCAGGATTTTTAAGAATATCTACAGCATGCATCATTTCTTTTTTTAAATCATCCATGCCAGCGATATCCTCAAATTTAACTCCGGTATGCTTTATTACCTTGAAAGATTTAAAGTACTCGCCAAAAAGCTTATAAATGGCAATAATGATTATGCCTATGAAAACTACATTAAACAGGATATCAAAGATGGTAACAAATATGTCTTCACTTTCTGTGTTATCTGTTACTTCAACCCCGGACAACAAAAGTTTCTCTTTAAATCCATCTGTTTTAGGATTGTCTGTATAATACTTTCCATTATCTGCTTCTTTCCTGAATTCAATTTTATCCGGCTGAATGGTGACAGCCGTTATCTTTCCCTCTGTTAATAGGTCGTTAAATTCCTTATACTTAACATATGTTCCGTTATTCTGGCTGAACAACATTAAAGCCGCAATAACAGCCAGTAAGGCAATAATACAAGATAAAACAATAATTTGCCTTCTATTAAATCGGATTTTCTTCATACACTGTTTCTTCTCCCAAGTTTTGATTACAAAAGCTCCCTGAACTTTCCGTCTTTCAGGAATTGTATAACTATATGGATGAAAAAGCAATACATAACACAGTAGGCAAGAATGTTTTGAATTTTCTAAATATATAAAAACAGACGTATCTTTTTAGGGATACGTCTGATCTTTGTCAATTTCCTATAATGTTGAAGCAAAATGTTCCATCGCTTGCTTTACTTCTTCAATTGTCTCCGGCCTTAAAAGTGCGAAATATTTGGGCATGGATTCCTCTTTTACTAAACGGCGCAAGCAGTAACCGGACATTCCTCCTCCTTCTTCTCATCGCATTTCCTGCATTTCCCGCTGCAAGCCCACAATCGATCTGCAACCGGAGCCCACTTCTCTGCCGCATCAACACATTTGGCAGATAAATCCCTTACGTCTTCCGGATTCTGCATATCTGTAGACACAGCGTTAGTGGACTCCACTATTTTCGTAAGCGCGCCGGGATTATCCAGGAGCGGGCAAGGGCGGAGATGATTCTGATTAAACGGCTGCGAATTGTGGTAAGCCATGAAAAGAGGAGACTGGTATGCTTCCAGCAAGGTCTTTTCGTGAATATTGGAATCAGAATAATGGATGAAAGCACACGGCTCTATATCGCCGTTGGCATTGATATGTAAATAGTACCGCCCTCCTGCAATACACCCCTGAACATATTCACCGTCGTTCCAGAAATCCATAGTAAATATGGGTTTTGTTTTTCTGAATTCTCTGATCTGATGATACATGAATTCGCGCTGCTCTGCTGTCACAATCAAATCAGGTACAGCGTTCACACCTACCGGCATATATGTAAATAACCATGCAAATTTTGCTCCCCACTCGATCATGCTGTCGATGTATTCCTCGCTGCCGATCACTTCAGCATTTGCTCTCGTATAGCAGCATGATGTGCCAAATACAAGCTTTTTGCGTTTCAGAATTTCCATAGCCCTCATTACTGCCCGGAATGTTCCTTTTCCGCGGCGAGAATCGGTGGCCTCTTCGAACCCCTCAACACTGATTGCAGGAATAAAGTTTCTGATACGAAGCATTTCATCAGCAAACTCTTCATCGATCAGAGTACCATTGGTAAAGGCAAGAAATTGGCAGTCGGGGTGAGCTTCGCAAAGACGGATAATATCATTTTTGCGTACCAAAGGTTCTCCGCCCGAGTATATATACATATATGTGCCAAGTTCCTTCCCTTGTCTGATGATACTGTCCAAAGTATCGTAATCCAGGTTGAGTTTGTTGCCGTATTCCGCTGCCCAACACCCGGTACAATGCAGATTGCAGGCAGAAGTTGGGTCCATTAAAATAGCCCATGGAATGTTGCAATTATATTTTTCCCGATTGTAATTCTGTCTTTTGTTCCCTATAAAAAAAGTTTGAACGATCAGGTTCCTGAATAAAGTCTTGCGGACATCCGGATCGATATCCGTCCAAAAACTCTTTATGTAGCGATACCAAACGTTATCAGGATCTTCTACAACTTTACGGATCACATTTCGTTGTACTTCATAGAAGTTATCACGATCGAATTTATCCCACCACTTCATCAACTTCGGAATATTTGTATCCGGGTCTTTATCCAGATAATCAAGAACCGCGTTTCCAATCATACTTGTTGCCTGTTCTCTCAATGTTTTATTTGCCATATCAATCCCTCCGCCAGAATTTTCATTCCGTACCTCAAATACAGAAACCACACAGTCTTTCAATTCATTACACCCAGAGAAATCCTCCCTGATCTGTCAGGTACGATATTTCTCCATATTCCTTCTGCATTTTGACTTATCTCTAATATTTGACTTATACCACATATGTGTATTATAATTACAAACGTTGAGGGCAACAATGGTCAAAGACTTCTGACAGAGCGGTAAATGCCACATTTATGTACTTAGTGTGGCAAAAGCAACATTTAAAGATGAAAATGTAGAGGTTTAAGGTATGGAAGAAAAGAAAACGATTGACAGACGCACGAGAAAGACGAAAAGAGCGATCCGGAACGCATTGGCAGAATTGCTTTCTCAAAAGAATATCAATGATATCACGATCCGCAATATCGCAGATTTAGCGGATATAAACCGGAAGACTTTTTACAATTATTATTCGGGCATTCACCAGGTGGTTGATGAAATCGAAAACGAAATCGTTCTCGCCTTCGAATCGGTTCTTGGCGATATTGACCTTAAGCGGGACTTAAATGATCCCTCCCGCATATTTGAAAGACTGACAGCCATCATCAATACAGATTTGGATTTTTATGGCCACCTTCTCTCAATGCATGCGAATCTAAGCCTGGTTAGTAAGATCGTTACCATGCTGAAGGCAAAAACCAAAGAAGCCCTAATGTCACAAATAGAAATTGATGATATGACTGCTGACATTGTTCTGGGGTATGCAATTACCGGAATGATTGCCGTTTACCAACAATGGTTCAATTCGGATCGCCGCCAGTCTATCGAAGAAATATCAAAGACCGTAAGCATCTTATTTTTTAAGGGATTCAGCGGCATACTCGAACAAGAGTAGTAAGCCAAAAGGGGACAGTTATTATCCAAATTAATAAGTAACTGTCCCCTGGTTTAAATCATTCTACTATCTTTTCCTTCATTTTTGCTATAAGCTCAAGTATTTTGGGCTCCAATTTAATAAGATCTTCTTTTTTCGGCGCTCCCTCAAACTCCACTGATTCGATGAAATCCCACTTCATCTTATTTCTTTCAATTATATCTTTCAGTTCATTTTCCGCACCGCCGGACCATCCATATGACCCGAATCTGAATGCTGTCTTACCCGAAATCCTCTTTCTACCAAGTTCATTCAAAGCTGCCGCAACAGGTGGAAAGAGCTTATATTCATAAGTCGGAGCCGCAATGATTATTCCGGCAGACTTAAAAACAGTAGCAACCATATCACTTTCGCTTGTCAGCGGCATCTTCAGCTTGTTGTATTTAATGCCTTCCCTTTTAAGTATTTCTTCAGCGTAATCCAGCGCTTTTGCTGTCATGCCATACATAGATCCCCACAATATGGTAATTTCATTCTTACCTGCTCCTTCTGCATATTGTGAGAACCTTATATAGTCATCCATAATTTTTTGAGGATCTTTCCTGTAAACCGGGCCATGACCGGGCGCTATAATATTTATCTCCAAAGATTTTGCCTTTTCAACCGCCTTTTTAAGGCTGGGCGTGAAGGTTGCCATTACATTGGAAAAATACCTTATTCCTTCGGATTCAAAGAATTCTACCTCTTCCGGTGTCAGCTCATCATCAAAACAATGTTCTCCCATCCTGCCAAATGCTCCGAACATATCACATGAGAACAGGGTCTTTGTATCTTTTTCATAAGTGTACATGGTATCCGGCCAGTGTACGTTTGGTACCGGATGGAAACTCAATACCTTGCCCTTTCCAAGATCCAGTGTATCTCCTTCCTTTACGACCCTTATCTTGTCTTCCTCATAGAAGGAGGCCACCATCTTTGCGGCTTTATCGGTACATATTATCGTAAAATCATCCTTGACCTTCCGGAAGTTTGAAATCCAGCCTGAATGATCCGGCTCCATATGATTAACTATCAAATAGTCAATATTATTTGGATCGACATTTATTTCCTGCAGGTTGTTGTAAAGGGTTTCAGGTACCCCATCCCAATTAATTACGCCATCGATTATCGCAGTCTTTTCCCCCTGAACTATATAGGAATTAAGAGTAACTCCGTTTGCAATCTCCCATATTCCCTCAAACAGTATGTCTTCAACATTCATAGTAAGCATGTGTATTCCATCTGCGATTTTTATCTTTTTCATATCTATCCTCCCCGGATTCTTAATTCATAAAATTATTTTCACTCAATTATATCAAAATGTTTTTGAATTTCCCATTGATTAAAATATCAATCTTAATATCATTTTAAATTTCATATTAATATAATTTTTTAAGTTTACCTGCATAAAAGTTTTTGTGTGACAATATCGGAGTATATCTCCATACCGCTGGTATGCGCAATATGGATCACATCTTTAAACTTGTGGCCTGAGGGCAGGAAAGAAGTCAGTAAATTTTCTTTCTGCAAAATATGTTCAGGGTTAAAGATCACATCCTTATATCCGTCAAAAATAGCAACATAAAAGATCTCTGATTCAACAATATCCTGAAAGAAATGGCTGCCATAGGATAGTTCCGGCATGAATCCTTCTTTCTTGGAGGAATACTCACAGAGGACCTTCATATTGCATAATTCCGTAAAATGTACCGGGACTCCAAGAGACGGCGTCGTGCTCCCCCACCTGCCGGGGCCTGTCAACATGGCATTTTTCCCTTTCATTTGGCTGTTAATCAAGCCGATCGTTCTTGCGACCTCATATTTTTCCTGTTCGCTCAGTTTTAGATATGCGCTCGCACTGATAAACACGACATAATCAATGGGCAGGCGTACGCTTCCGCCCATGAAGTTGCCTTTGCTTAAGAAGAAGCAATCTTTCACATCCTTTAATTCCGGTATCTTTACTGTTTTGCCTAAGCCCCTGGTCTGCAGCGGACGGCATTGCAGGAGATTTATTTTAAAGCCGTTATCCTTATTGAAGTTAGCTGTAAATTCTATATCGACAGGATAATCGTATGCTTTTGACAACAGAGCCAATATTTCTTTCATTATGTCAGCAAACTTCGTATCCTTTAAAAGCTTTTTAAAATCTAACATATAGGGTGTTTTATAATCTCTGTAACCCAGTTCCCGTATACGCTCCAAAGCAGCATAGTCAGTGGTTGCGAACAGGTTTCTATCTGTTTTTAAAGGAATGGACAAAACCTCATCCAAATCTTTACTTTCCAGAGTATTATCCTTAAACGAAAGAAGATCCACTCGATGCTGGGAGAATTTTTTCTGATCTTCGTAATTCATTGGAGGAATTCGAAGGGGATTGTCAAGGCATACGATTTTCACGTAATCTCCATCAGTCCTGTCCACCGCTCTGGTACCTAGCCCCAGCACAAGACGAAGCATCCCTGCATTCATATCGATGCTTTCATCCCAGACATAAAGGTTTGAAGAATTCCCCACGCCTGCGATATGAGGGAAAAACCAATCTCCATGCCTGTCTCCTGACACTCGTTGTACCAATATGGCCATTTGCTCATCATGCTGCGCTAGTCCGCGATTCATTCGGTAGTTCAATGCATCTTCGTTCATGGTGCTTGCATAAACGGTACGTACAGCCTCTTCGAAAGCTTCATATCGTTCCTGGGGCGTACCCTGGTTAACGCAGAAAACACTTTCATATTTACCGGCAAACGCATTTCCGAAATTATCTTCAAGCAAGGAACTGGAACGTATGATAATAGGAGACTGGCCGAAGTATTCCAGCATTTGGATAAACTGCTCCTGAATATCCTTGGGGAATGATCCCTGCATAAGCTTTTCTTTAAGTTCCGCCGCGTATTTATAATAGCCTTCAGGCGTTTTCTGCTTTGTACGAAGCCTCCACCAGCCGTTTTGGACAATATAAGTGTAAAAGACATCGGAACCTATAAAAAATGAATCATGAGGTTCCAGGAATGATGTAAATCGGTCTCCGCCTTCAACCTCCAAAATTTTTCTGGCTAAAAGCATACCAACGCTTTTGCCCCCGATAAAACCTGTGCCGATTTCTCTGGATGCAATGGCGAGAATATCTTTTAAGGTAAAATACTTATCGCACAGCTGAAACATTCGGGAATCATTGCCTATAAGCATATACATGAGCTTTCTTTTTACTTCTTCCTGCTCATTTAATGGGGAACTTAACATTTCTTTCGCATTGTTGAAGATAATATTCCAATAATCCAGTCTGATTTCCCCGCGATTGATGCTGTGAAACAGTTCAGAGGCATCAGAACTGGACGTGATGCAGATTGCCTCATCGTCCTGTATGAGATGAGGAAAAAACATTGTGGGTGAATACCGCTGCCATACCTTAAGTGGATGTATATAGGTCTTATCATTGATATGATATAGATCCAAAAGAAGCTGGGTGGTTTCACGGATGCCTGCAATGGTACTGTAGGTATGGAAATTTCGTTTAATGGCGAAATATGCGACCGTATCCAATTCATATAAATATGGACAGGTGGCCTTAAAGAAATTGCCGGTCATCAAATCCGAATGCCAGTATTCCAATAAATCAGTCAAGCAATCAAAAACATAGAATACCCTTTTCCCTTTCTCTTTGATTAGATTGTGTATATCTATGGCGAAACTTTCAAAGCCTTTTCTTGCATCAACATAATAAGTCTCGATACCTTGGTTGGAATCCAGCAGTGGTTCATGATTGGCAAAACGGATATATACCAGGTTCACATTTTCTGCAACTGCACTCTCCACAAAACGATCAACCATTTTCTTGTAGTCTGAAACAGAATCCACCTGCCATACCACGTTATCTCCAAATCGTAAATGATCTATTACCTCATCAAAACCTTTTAATCCTGTGCTGACTTTTTCGAATAAATTCATGGCACACCTCGTTTCTTATCAACGATATTTCCGGAATGACTAATCATTTGATTTATTTTCAATTCTCAGCCATATCAAGAAATTAGTTTCTATTACACAATTATACTATAAAACAGATATATCAGGTCAGGCGGGTTTATCCTGTTTTTTGCTGCAAAAACCTTTCACTTGGTAAAATCGAGATATACAGCCATATCCTAAATCATCAAAATTTTTTAAAAATCACCAGCCTTCAAGATGTATCATAACGTCCGTAACATATAAAAACCGCTGATGAATACCACGTTGAAGGCTTAATCGAAATGTGATACAATCAGCGCGGTAAAAAACTATTTTGAAAGGTTACTCAAGATGAAACAGGAACGGCATTATCCCAAAGTCATGATATCCCCCAAGGCTGAACGGAATGTTAAGAGTGGACATCCATGGATATACGGAGAAGAGATCATCAAAACAGAGGGTGTACCCCAAAACGGCGGTCTTGTAGATGTATTTGCAGGAAACGCTTTTATGGGTACCGGCTTTTACAACAGTGCAAGCAAGATTACTGTACGGCTTATTTCACGCAACGCCAATGATGTATTTGACTCTCGTTTTTGGCGCCGCCGTGTGGAGTATGCCATAAGCTACCGTAAGACCGTCATGCCGGGTACAGACTTTACCTGTTGCCGCCTGGTTCATGGCGAGTCTGATCAGATGCCGGGACTGACAGTGGATCGCTATGGCAGTATCCTGTCGGTGCAGATTGCCTGCCTTGGTATGGAACTTGTAAAAGATATTGTTTATCATGCTCTTTGGGACGTGCTAACTGAAATGGGCGAAAACATCACCGGTATTTATGAGCGCAACGACATTTCTCTTCGTTCCCTGGAAAGTTTGCCTGAGTATAAAGGCTGGTACCAGTCAGATGACATACCTGTGCCGGAATCAGCTGTAACGGAAATATGTGAAAACGGCATATATTATTTGGTCGATGTGGAAAACGGCCAGAAAACCGGCTTTTTCCTGGATCAGAAGTATAACCGGGCCGCTGTAGCACGGATTGCCAGGGGCAAGCGGGTACTGGATTGCTTTACCCATACCGGCTCTTTCGGCCTCAATGCAGCGTTGGGCGGGGCCGATCATGTTACATGCGTGGATGTCTCACAGTTAGCCATAGACATGGCAAAGGAAAATGCCGTACGTAACGGACTTGACGGGAAAATGGATTTTTTATGCGAAGACGTATTTGACCTGCTGACCGAACTGGCAGACCGGAAATGCCGGGACTATGATTTTATCATACTTGACCCTCCGGCCTTTACCAAATCCCGCAAGACGATTCAGTCTGCTGCCCGTGGATATAAAGAGATAAACTTAAAGGCTATGAAGCTTTTGCCCAGGGGCGGATATTTGGCCACTTGCAGCTGCAGTCATTTCATGACCGATGAATTATTCCGTAAAACACTGGCAAGCGCCGCAAGAGACGCCTCGGTATCCTTAAGGCAGATTGAAGCGCGTCAGCAAGCTCCGGATCATCCTATCCTTTGGAATGTTCCGGAAACCGACTACCTTAAATTTTATATCTTCCAGGTCGTATGATTTGTATTTTGATTCAATATTTCTGTCAGGCGTTTTCCAAGAGTTCCTTAACATATGTCGGCAGAGCGAAACATCCTTTGTGAAGCTCTGTATTGTAGTACCTGGTTTTTAAGCCAAGACAATCCCAACCCGGTTTTAAATCGGTTATTGGATGAAGGCTTTTGGACGCAAAACCAAAAAGCCAGTGGCCTGACGGATAGGTAGGGACGTGAGCCTGATAAACCAAAGCCATGGGAAAAATCGATTTTATATGTCTATGAGCTCTTTGCATCACCTGGGCATCATCCGGATAATAAGGGCTTTCATGCTGATTTACCATGATGCCCGATACATTTAACGCTTTACAGCAATTTTCGTAAAACTCCCTGGTGAACAGCTCCTCTCCCGGCCCAATGGGATCTGTTGAGTCTACTATTATCAAATCGTATTCATTGTATTTAGTTCTGACAAATTTAAGGCCGTCTTCATAATATATGCGTACCCGCGGATCATCCAGTTTGCATGCCGTTTGAGGCAGATGCTCCCTGCATATATCCACTACCATTTTATCTATCTCTACCATATCGATTCGTTTTATTGAATCATATTTCACAAGCTCCCTTACCACTCCGCCGTCACCGGCACCGATAACAAGAACATCGCTGATTTTCGGATTCACCGCCATAGGTACATGGGTCATCATCTCGTGATATATAAATTCGTCCTTTTCGGTAAGCATCAAAAATCCATCAAGCACCAAAATCCTGCCAAACGTGTATGAGTCAAATACGTCTATACGCTGAAACTCACTTTTCCGACTTATCACATGCTTATCGATCTGAATGGAAAAACGGGCATTCTTAGTGTGGTATTCAGTAAACCAGAAATCCATATTATCCATTTGTTCCTCCATGACAAGAATATTCTCAGCTTCATATCCTGAGTGCTAATAGGTCGATTGCCTATATTTTTAACATAAGTATTTGATAAATAATTTTACTCCAGCTGTATGTTTACTGATCGTATCCGTATCCGTACAGGTTTTCGTGACCGATACAAGTAAATAATCTTCAAAATAAAAACGGTACTGTGAGCTTCGTCTACCAGTACCGGTAAATCGCGGTTATTACGGCTCAACTGTTTTCTTAAAAGATCACATTTGCATAGTAAGTTGGATTATTTAAAACCTCATCTATAGGCGCATATCCTATCTGATTTTCGGCTTTTTACGAGTTGTATATATTCATTCCACTAAAGATCTCAATCATTTCTTTTCGCAGTCTGTCGGTTATTTCAAGTCTCTTTTTGGGAGACACCTCATATACATCATGGTTAAACAGATAATTTTGCAGTTCTATCTCCTTTATTAGCATTTTGGTATGGAATGTATTGGACTGATATACATTTACATCAACGGCGTCATATCTTTTTAAAGTCTTTTCATCGATATAATCCTGTATAGACTTAATATCATGGTCAATAAAATATTTTTTTCCATGTACATCGCGGGTGAAACCTCGTACACGATAATCTATAGTTATTATATCGGAGTCAAAACTATCAATTAGAAAATCTAACGCATTCAAAGGAGAAATTTTGCCGCAGGTTGATACATCAATATCCACACGGAAGGTTGAAATATCTTTGTAAGGATGGTACTCCGGAAATGTATGGACGGTTATATGACTCTTGTCCAAATGTGCATGTACAGTGCCGCTCTGCATTGAATTGCCGTGTAACTTGCCTTGATTGCATGACTCATCAATTTCACCGGGCGGCAGTTCTTCTTCTGCTATCAGGATGTTTACAGAAGCTCCCTGAGGTTCATAATCCTGCTTGGAGATATTCAGGATATTGGCTCCGATTATATCAGCTACCTTACATAGAATACACGTTAATCTATCTGAATTGTATTGCTCGTCTATGTATTTAATATAATCATTCTTTTCTCTTTCACTTTCAGCATAACATACATCGTAAATATTAAAACTGAGGGATTTCGTAAGATTATTGAAGCCGTATAAGGTCAACTTTTTCTCCAACCCTAACCACTACCCTTCAATTTCATTAAATATCAAATACCGAATAATAGAATATGTTACCAAAGTAAGAAAAATTATTGCATATTTCGCCGGCAAATGCAATACCAGGAGATGTGTGATTATCGGTAAACATTGCTCCGCTTTTTATTTTCCTGCTCAACAGCTGTGGATTCGCTATCCGAGATGATTGGTAGTCTTTCATCTTATGGGTAGTTTCTTAAGAGGTATCATAATATTTTTAATTATACATCTTCTTTAACCCATACCCTGTTTTTAAGCGGCTTTCCGTGGCCAAAATAAACAGTACGCTCTCCAAGTTCAGTTATTTTTTTAGCGCTGTTCAGCATCATCTTTTCGTCGTTATACAATAATGAAACAGTGGGATAAAAAATATTCATCAGTGCATCGCCCACTATTACTGCCTTTTTATCAATATCTATACCTATGGAGCCTTTCGTATGCCCCGGAAGTCCAATAATTTTCGCTGTAATACCATATCCAGTCAAGTCATCACCGTCTTCCAAAAGAACAAATGGGGCAAACTCTCTCATTTTTCTTTTTGAGGATATTTTAGTGGCAGACAATATAATTTTCCCCAAAAAAGCTTTGGCTGACATTGATTGACTGGCAAACGACTGAATTAAATCCACATCATCTTTATGCATTCCGATCGGGACCCTGAATACTTCAGATAATGCGGCAGCATTTTCTATATGATCAAAATGAGCATGTGTTAAGATAATCAACTTGATCTTATAAGACTTGCAAGCATCAATAATAGTATTCAAATATAGCGACGTTCCGGTATCGATCAATATACCTGAAACTCCATCCGATACTATATAACAATTCGCAATGCCGCACTTTATTCTATGTACCATGCTCATATCAATACCCCTTTGCTTTTGATGATCGTTTCTGTTTGTTTTCGGCCTTTGTAATTTTTTAAACATTTAACTGACCGATTTACCCCTTATAGTATAATTTTTAAATTTTTGTCTTTCTTTGTCAATATCTTTCTGTATAATATCCTTAAAAGGTACATAATACATTTTGTCTCACCAACAAAGAAAGTACCGGAACAAAACTTTATACTGAATTACATTGTAACTGAAATGTCTGCCAAAAGAAACCCTTGTATTAAATCGCAAAAACGTTTCATCGTTTACATTTAAGTGTTTCGAACATTATATAAAAGGGTAGAAAAGAAGGATAATGTACATCTGTTCTGTGAAAGCGTTAAGTAATCAACAATATACAAATAAGCAAAAGGGCGGCGAAAGATATGTTCCGTGAAATGAGAAGATTTAAACAGGCTGTTTCTAAGGATCAGTGCAAGAAGATATTAATTGAAGCCAAAAGAGGAGTTTTCTCTGTTATTGGGGATGATGGATACCCATATTCTATTCCAATTAATTTCTACTATGATGAAACAGATGATCGCATCTTTTTCCATGGCGCCAGGGAAGGCCATAAAGTTGATGCAATAAAGAATTGCGACAAGGTGTGTTTTACTACATGGGACGAAGGTTTTAAGCTGGAAGGTCATTGGGAATGGAATGTCACAAGTGTTATTGTATTCGGCAGAGCAAAAATTATCAATGACAGAAAAATTACAGAGGATATGGTACGTAATCTTGCCTATAAGTATTACCCCACAAAGGAAGAAGCTGAAGAAGATTTGGCACGGTTTATCGACAAAGTTCAACTCTTTGCCATTGATATTGAACACATGACCGGTAAATTGGTTAAGGAAAAGTAGATTGTTTTTGTAACTATAAGTGATATTGTCAGTCCAATGGAATAAAACAGGCACTAAGCTGTATAGGCCTTGATAACAATTTCAAAAGTTTATGATATAATTTTAAGGAACTTTTATTGAAGTGCGATGATGATAATATACAATGGAGGTTTAACCATGGAATATATCACCAGAGATAATGCATTTGATTTACTAAAGCAATACAACAAGGATCCTTTTCACATTCGGCATGCTTTAACAGTCGAAGCTGTTTTAAAGTGGTTTGCCAAAGAATTAGGTTATAGTGATGAAGCAGAATATTGGGGAATTGTCGGTTTACTACATGACATCGACTTTGAATTATACCCGGATGAACACTGCCTTAAGGCACCGGAATTATTACGTAATGCTGGTGTAAGTGAAGATATTATCAGAAGTGTTGTTTCCCATGGATATGGAATTACTGTAGGATGCGGTACTACGATTGATATTGCTCCTGAACATGAGATGGAAAAAGTACTCTTTGCAGTCGATGAATTAACTGGACTTATCTGGGCAACGGCTCTTATGCGTCCTTCAAAAAGTACTAAGGATATGGATTTGAAATCGCTTAAGAAAAAATATAAGAGTAAGAGCTTTGCTGCAGGTTGTTCCAGAGAAATTATTGAACGTGGTGCCAATCAACTTGGTTGGGAACTGGATCAGTTACTTACCATGACACTTCAGGCTATGGCTGACAGTGAAGATATCATCAATCAGCAAATGAATATATAAAAAATAATTAATTAAAAATGTATTATTCAGGTATCCAGATTTTTAGCATGTGCTTTTCTATTTTTGTCTGTACCACAAGCAACAAAAAGCAAGGGTTTTCCCGACATCTGCCAGGATAGGGGAGAAGCGGCTCTCAAGCATTTGGGTTATACGCTTTTCCCTTGTTTCCGGCCTTTTTGCTTTCAGGATCCAACCCAAATAATCATTCTGCTGGTATGGAGGTCTCTTTCTGTAGGCTTCCATAAGGTTTTCATTTATAAGCCGCTCTTCTATATCCTCGGGCATAGGATTGATCTTTCTTTTTAACCTCGAAGTATCCATCATAATTCTGAACCTCCTTTTTTCAACTACGGTGATCGCGTCGATTTTAAGCAGCTATAGGGAATTGCAGGATAAATCACAATATTCCTTTCACCAGATATGCGTGGATTTTTTCGGAAAGCCTTTCCTGCTCCTCCCAATTACCGTATACAATGCCCTTAGGTGTTAGTTCTCTTATCTTGTCCCTGATTTGCTGCCTGACCTTGCCATAAGGCGCTTGTTCATACCTGGTCTGCGGTAAAGGCATAAACGTATGCGCATGGATCCTGGCGCCCATATCTGCAAGATCGGACATCATCCTGATTGTCATTTCTGCATCTTCAATGGTTTCTCCCGGTAATCCGAATATAAAATCAACATTTGCAATGAATCCATGTTTTTTTGCTGTCTTGACTGCGTTATAAACGTCATCTACAGTATGCCCGCGATGTGATGATTTAAGAATCCTGTCGCTGCCGGATTGAGCACCGATGATAAGATTACTGTTAGTGACAAATCTCTTTAAAAGCTCCATTGATTCATTTGTTACATTGTTCGGCCTTACCTCGGAAGGAAAAGTACCCAGGTAGATCCTGGATTCCGGACCAAGCGCTTTCCTAACTGCAATCAACAAATTCTCCAATTCGGATAGGTTGGGATCCACTCCGTTGTTGGAACCATATGAGAGCGCATTCGGAGCTATTGCCCGGAATACCTTCGCATTCCTTTCAGTTCTCATGGCTTTTAGTATGTCAAATAACTGCTCAGTTGTTCTATGACGGGTACATCTTCCCATTATATGGCTTGTCTGACAAAACGAGCAGCCATATGGGCAGCCCCTCGTTATTTCTATAGGGCCAATACGCCCAAATCTTAGTGAAATCGGTGTGAATTTCGTAATATCTACAGGATCGCTCTGACCTGTGTTGACTATATTTCCATCTTCATCTTTATAGCAAATTCCTTTTAAACCGGACAAGTCCATCCTCTCGATAATGCTGAGGATAAAAGCCGGAAATGTTTCTTCGCTTTCACCTATCAACACATAATCAAAACCAAGTTTTGTTACGGTTCTGACAGGATCTCCCGTCGCATGCGGCCCGCCGGCAACAAAAATTATATTCAATTCATTAAGTAATTGTTTAAGTTGGGTTATCAGGTCATGCACATTCCATATTTGCGGGGTAAAAAATGAAAATGCTGCTATAACCGTTTCGTACTTTTTTAAGTGGTCTATATCTGCATAGATGTCGGCAGGTTTCGTAAAAAAACCTATATCGATCATATCGAATAATTCACATGAATTCTCTAAAGCACCAAGCAGGGAATTTATACTATACTTGTTCAAAGAGGTATCCCAAAACAGTAATTTTGCCTTTTTCATAAGATCGAGTACACCTTAACTGACAATATTTTTAATGTATCCCGCCAATTCCGCTCTGTGAAAACAAATCTGCAACCTTTTCCAGGTTTATTGGCATCAGGCTATTTATTATATTATATCTTTTTAAAATTAAAAAGGAAGAAGCATCATAAAATCATCCCTCTCCCATGGGATACTCATATCCGAATTGCTCAGGAGCCAGACCGATTAATTGTAAGCTGTTTCTCATGTTGGTGCAAAATGAACTTAATAATAACAATTTTATAGATGTATTATTAAGGCCTATAACTAAAATAGTTTTTCTTTGGGGCATTGCGAAAAACAATTATCACAAAACCTATAGAGAAACCAAAAAGTATTGGCTGAAATAATGGGATTAGATACCAATGGCACACTCAATATTGCTCACACCCACGGGAATATAACCACCAGAAAGCCGCTGGGATCAAAGCTGAAAAGGGAGTATGTCTTTTTCTCATTTTAGACTTCCGGACAATTATTAACCTGTTTCAATCTTTGTATTCCTTCAAGGATAGGTAATACTATTGCAGCTATAAATCCACCTGAAAACCCATTGTTATAGAGATTCATGCCTGCGTTCAAAAATGATAGATTGGCAGCAAATACCATATGAAGCCCTCCGGCGATGACTCCTGCCAAAGTCCCATAGTACCCGCTTATGGGCGCAAGCGTAGTACCAAATAATGCCGCCAGAAGAGCTGCTGTAGAATTAACATCATGCACGCTGAAATAGCTTATCAAAAATACTCCCAGCATAATCGGCAATACATTTTTCAGGTGCTTCCCTGAGGCGCCAAACCCCACTACTGTAAAGATGCCTCCTATTGTCGGCCCATTTAATTCTCCTCCGACTATCAGTACATATGTTGTGAAGACAATACCTAACAGAGCCATATTTATAAAAACAAGACCCGGACCATAATTCTTTATAAAATCGTTATTTCCGTGTCCGGATTCATTCATAAGTTCGCCATATCTCTTTAAAGACCACTGATTGGCCGCAAGCCCGAAAACAAGCATCATTCCGAATAAAATTAAAAGAAACAGGGACAGCGGTTCATTGTTTCCTCTTGAGACCAAATATACCGTCTCCACATTATATCCAAAACTTCTTAATATTGCTGTACACATGGTGGCAACTATTCCCGCGGTAAATCCTATGTTATAAAGGCTGAACCCTTTATGGAAATTTATAAAATGTTGCGCCAGAACAGGAATAAAAATGCCTGCAATAAAGCCCACCAGTATTCCTAAAATCACTCCATGGAAAACCGGCAAGTTGAGATTAAAGGCTACTTCGCTCACCAGCGGGCCTAAAGCTGTGCCAAACAAAGCAACAGGCATAAGTTTGCTGAAAGGTGTTTTGCTGAATTTTGCATATGCGTACACACCCAGGATTATTGGAGTAGAATTATACAGATTCTTGCCAAACAACGAGAACCCCGCAAGCGTGAAAATGGATGCCACCATAAGTCCAGATATTTGCTGCTTGCCTTTTTTGATAATTAAAGCTGCCTGGATAACCATGATTGCAGCATTTGTCAAGGCAGCCCCAATATTGGCGATTTCAAAATAATCAGTAACCAAATTCGCTGAAGATGTTAAAATAGTAATATTTCCATGAAAGATTTCGGCGGGAGTATTGAATAAAAAAGATACGGCAAAAAGAATACAAGCGAAAATAATAAAACTGTTAAATATCATTCTGTCGGTTAGATATGTCTCTTCTTTTAGTAGCCCCTTTGTTGTCTTTGTCATATTACCCCTTTCGCAAACAGAAAACCTTTATACCTAATGACGAAATTTTGACCACTTCTTTTAATTATAACATCTGATATAACCATATTGCATTAACATAATCTGTTTTTTTATATCTTTTTGTCGAATATCAAATCCAATATTGACCGGCATTATATAGAAAAAAATTATAATCAGTTTACATTTAACAGAACTCCCGGAATATATATTTCTGGATAACAATAATGAATGGGGGGATAAAAATTAGAACCTTTGAAATTATCAGAACGAAAGATTTACAAAGCTTTTACATCATAGCAGACGACCCACTGGATGCTATGCAAAAACACTGGCGTAATTTGGATAAAATGCAGGAAGATAATCAGGCTAAGTGTTTTGATACAGGAAACAGCTATATTTTAATCCATAATACCGATGTGTATTGTTTGGTATATAAGATATAACTTTGTGTAAAAGACCATCAGACAAATTGGAATTTATCTTTCTCGTTTCAGGTAGACCATATCAATAAGCTGTTTCCCATCTTCAAACATTGGATGATCATAATTGTTTATAAAAAAGTTTTTATTCTATGTGATATTGTAAATCCCACAGGCTTTCTTTACCATTTTTAGTTCTTCAGGATAAATGCAGTGCTTTATTTGATTCTTCTCAACTGCTGCAATGCATTCATCAAGATCCATCCAAAGTACACTATCTATTTCTTCTTTTTGAAGTACAAATTCTTCTTCATCTATGTCCCGCCACAAAATGAAAACCCGTGAATACTGCCTGTCATGAAAAGGTTTTCCGGAGAAACAATCATCCCATATTACGGTTCTGTCTCCACAGAATATAAGTTCATCCTCAGAAGCTGAAATACCTAGTTCCTCTTGCAACTCTTTTATGGCAGATTCGATAAAATCCATCCCTGCAGGAATATGACCGGCACTTGAAATGTCATAGCATCCCGGGAAAGATTCTTTGGCCGTACACCTTTTCTGAAGCAGAATCTGAACCTTGTCATGTTTTTTCCTGAGAAGCCATACATGCGATGTCCTGTGCATTATGCCGTTCTCATGAGCTTTTTCGCGTTCTACAGTCTGTCCTGTGGGATTGCCGCTTTTATCAACAACATCTAAAATTTCCATTCTATTATTCCTTTTTCTTAAATTATATACAAAGTAAGTGCTATCTGTTGTTTCGGCACATTTAACCTTTCATCTTCTATCATTTCGCAGTGAAAACCCCTTCTTAGTTTTTGGCAATATAATATCCCGGAATGCCTTATCATGCTCGATAAGAAAAGATCCTTCAAATCCTTTATCCGTATTACTGATAAAATACGACTTTATATATTTTATCGTATCTAATGGGGCTTCCATAATAGTATCGGCGATTTCGACCGCTCGCTGCAATAGGTCTGAACTATTTGTAATTTCACTAACTAATCCAATACGCAGCGCCTCTTTTGCATCAATTTTACGACCTGTCAGACATAGCTCCCGTGCAATGCCATCGTTAACTATCCATCTTAGAGGGGTATAAAGCGGGGGTGCGCCGAATTTTACTTCGGGATGCCCAAATATTGCAGAATCGGAACAAATCCGTATATCACAAAGAGCTGCCAAATCAAATCCACCACCCATTGCCGCTCCATTAATTGCGGCAATCGTTGGTTTTGAAAATTTCCAAATGTCTCTGTGATATCTTGAGGAAGTTTCAAAAAGTGCATCAAATATAGCAGGATCATTAAACTCATCTAAATCGAACCCGGCTGAAAATGAACTGCCTGCTCCGGTAAATATTACTACATTTATATCTGATGACTGCTCCAATTCATGTAAACAATCGGAGATCTCTAGTCTCATCCGGATGTTTATAGCATTTCGTTTTTCAGGGCGATTTAAGGTAATTACCCCTATGCCTTCTTTCGCTTGTTTGTAAAGAATAGTGCTATATTTCATGCTGCACCTCCGCCACTTTATATGTTCTGTTTGTTTCTTTAACTATTCATTTGCTGTTAAGACGTGTTGAATCATTATATCTTTCTCATTTCTCTCCTCAGCATGTATCGTGCTTTAATCTTTCCAAGGATTCCTGAAAGGTACATGGCAAGAACTTGCAGCATGCCAAAAGCCATGCCCAGACCAAAACTTGCTATACCTTCATAAATGCTGTATGGAGTATCCAACCCTAATGCTTCAATCACAAAAAAAGCAATCATTCCAATCAATGCGACTACTGTCAGCCAAAACAATCTTTTCTTAATTCTCTGATTAATTGACTCTGCATAATCAGATAGCTTTAATGCTGTTTCCTTTACTTCTTCATTCATTTTCTCACTTTTCCTTTCTCCGTCGATTATTTCAGGTATACTTACATCATAGAATTCTGCCAGTTCTACCAAAAGGCTGATATCCGGCATATTTGACCCAGTTTCCCAGCGTGATACAGTTCTTCCCGAAACATTCAATTTTTCTGCAAGCTGTTCCTGGGTCAGATTCTTTTCTTTCCGAAGTTCTTTTAGGAAGCTTCCTATTTTTTGCTGTTCCATTCTTCAACCCCTCTTTCATCGACAGAGTACATCTGATCATTCTTATTTCACACGACATAAAGCGAGAAAATGTGTTTTTTCTTATGGACAATCTTGTCTATCAGGATAATTCTAAAATTATATTCACTTTTTTCAGAAAAACTCCTGCGGTAATACCAATATATCATGCTTCTTAACATTCAGATAGAAACCATAGAACCGTCCCTATGCTTCTATCTAGTCGGAAATACCAAGTTTTACTTTCTGAAGAACCTCCAGGTCAAACTTCTTCATTTTAAGGACAGCCTCGTTCACTCTCTGTACTTGTTCCTCAGAACCGCTGAAAAGTATTTCTTTCCAGTTTGAAGGCAATACCTGCCATGAGACTCCGAATTGATCCTTGCACCAACCGCAGTTCTCTGCCTCGGGTTCTGCCGAAAGCTTCTCCCAGATGTAATCTATCTCTTTCTGATCCTCGCAGTTTACAATGAACGAAAACGCCTCATTGAACGTATAGGCGACATCATACCCGTTGTCCATTGCAGCAAATACAGACCCGGCTTCTTTATCATACCATAAATGCGGAACTATCTTTTGCATGCTGGTATTCCCCTTTCATTATTAATCATTTACTTGTGTCTCGCTTGGGTAAGAAACTTATAGTCTGCAATTATTAACAACATACTTGATAAGATTATTTTCATATTAATTACCAACTTTAGTCAATTAATAAATCGATAATCTTACTTATGAAAATATCAACTTTCTGTTCACACAATAATTTTTCTTATATTATCATTAGTCAAAGCATTTATACTTCCCCTTTACATGACTTATGCCCTATCCCGGGAATAGATTTGTATTTCTCGGGATAGGGCATAAAAGAAATTCATATTTTTATATTAAAATGATCAGTTAATAATTTCCCCTTTGTTCTTGGCCAAGTTTTCGCGCCATTCCTGTCTGTCTCTGTTTGTCAGTTGATCCCATTCTGTTGCTTCGCCAATAATTCTTAAAGGTTCTTTTGATCGATAAGAACGCGTTAAGTTGCCAGGGAATTTTTTGTCAGTAACATTCGGGTCATTTTCAAATTCACCGGTTGGTTCTACTATATAAACGCGTTCTCTTCCTTCTCCTTTTGCTAATGCTGCTGCAAGTCTTGCCGCATGGATATTTGCAGTGAAATAAATATGGTTCATTTTAAGATCAGATTTGTAGTTTGAAATTCCACCCGCTGTCAGTAAATCACCAATCTGCAAATCTGCTTTCGTCCCATGATAAAATGGCCCTTTATCGGAAGGCGCAACCTTATATGAATTTGATAGTTCATAATATTTCTGCGCATTATTAGGATCACCCATTTTTTCAAAACATTCAGCAATGTTCAGATATAAAGTTGAGTATGCGCTCTTAACATTTTCATCGTTTATATTTAGTGCACACTTTAAAGATGTTTCCAACCATTTTAATTTGTCTGTAATATTCTTTTGTTGACGAGCCATATGATAAGCTGCAATAAACCTTTCATAGTCGTCTTTTGCTTCATTCCATGCTTTATGAAACATCATGAGGGCATCTTCAATTTTCCCGCTATCCTCGAAATTCATCCCGCTCATACAGAGTTTTATAACAGCGTTATTGGGATCAAATTTTACTCCCATTCATTTACCTCCAAATTAATCGTTTATTATTCCTGGTTCCATTAGATCAATAAAATGTTCAAATATTCGATACCCTCGATATATGAAGTATCCTTCCGGAATAAATATAACCCTATTGTTGCATAAATAGCAATCTTATCTTCATCCTTCATCCATACTACAAAACTATTTAACTAAAATTATGCCCTATCCCGAGGATAGATTTTCATTTCTCGGGATAGAGCATAAAGAAGTTTAGATTCTATTTATTGATTGTGATAATTCTAATGTTGATACTTATTCCAATATGTTTGATGCAACATATGCAAGATCCGTAATATCTATCTTATTATCGCCGTTCACATCCGCAATCTTAGCTGTTGCCCAGTCTTCCGATGTAGAGTCCTTACCGTAATAGTAAGCTACTATTGCAAGGTCGCCTACATCTGTTTTACCATCGTCATTAATATCCGCAGACTTATTCACAGATGCCTTAAAGGCTTCAACAGCTGTATTCAGTTCTGAAACGGCATCATCTACCTGTTCCTGTGTTGCGCTGGTATTATCTCTTACAGCTATTGCCGCATCTATTGCAGTACGGAAGGCGTCTTTAGCCGATTGTGGATACTGACCGGGCTGTGAACCAACCTCTGCACTTGCATAGAGGGCTTCTGCGCTATTAATAGCTGCAATAAGCTGAGCCTTGTCAACCTCAGTTACTGCGCCGATGGTAATAGTCATGCTGCTAAGTTTCGCTTCAATTACTGTTCCCTCGGGGGCAGTACCAAGGTTTGCCTTTGTAACGGCAATACTGCTTGTAGTATTCTGAACCCCGGCCTTTACCTTGAATATCAGGTTGATGAGCTCGGAACTTTCTCCTGATACTCCTCCGATATTTACGGCTATAAGCCTTACTTTACCGGCGTCAGAACTGTCCTCTTTAACGATTACGATATTACTGTCAGCAGATACCGCACTCACATACTCAAATACATCAGCATCATAAGTCAGTGTAATGTCCTCAGCAAATACATCAGATACATCATTAAGGCTAATACCTACTGTAAATTCTGATGCCGGCTCTATATAGTCATTTCCGATGAGTACTACTTTTTCTTCACCAGAAACTTTTATAGCAGTCACTGCATTGGAGATTATGCTGCCCGCACAGTTGGAGGATGTTACTATAACGGTAATCAATTTGCCTTCATCAGCCGGCTGGACAATGTAAGTCTTACTGTTTGCGCCGGGAATAGCTTCTTCGTCTCTGTACCACTGATAAGACAGGGTTCCAAAGTTGTCACCAAATAAATCCGGATCTATGGCCAGGCCATTTACATCGGCCGTCAGGGAATAACCAATGCCGACAGTGTCGCTACCGTCTCCGATGGACACTTCACCTGCGAGGGAAGCTTCGAATTCTTTGTAGAATTTGAGGAGAGCCCTGTTTCTTATTGTATTAACGGCATTATTCCCTGCCTGGTTGGTTCCGCTGAGGGCAAATCCGTCCTGAGCGTTGGGATCCGTTGGTTTAAGTCCGGCCAAAGCGAACATATAATCGGTGCCGCTGGAGGTTCCTCCGTGGATGTAATTGGTCAAGGAACACAGGCCGTCTCCGTGGTCAAGGAAGCACCAGTCTAACCTGGCTTCGTTGGTTACGGAGTGATTGGTAGCCGGTCTCATGACCATTGTGGTTCCGGCACCGGCATTCTCCGGACCAACACGTGTCAAATACATATCTCCAGCCATGGCTACTTTACCGAGAGGACCGGGCTCGTCGGTGGAGGCATCAGGATATGCATTAGAGAACCGGAAATGACGGTTTCCGTAGGACGGGTTATTGTTATTGCCGCCTGTACAGACTTCTGTTCCTCTGTCCTCCACTGTCCAGATCATGTCGTTAGTTACTGGGGAGATGATAATGCCGTTCTCATCAGTGATGACAGGGGTTGACACGAAGCCGCGTACAGGAACGTTGGATATGGAAGTAGCGGGAATGTTCTCCGGCGTTACTTTGTTGGTCAGTGCGCCGTTGGTCGTGGGGGACACGATAAGGATTCTGGTTCCATCCTGGATTTCGTTGAAGTCGGTTACCTGTTTCCAGTAGGTGTTAATAGGCAGTACGGTAACGTCAACAGTATGGAAAACTTTTTCATGCCCACCCATGAAGGCGGCCGTCTTGAGAATCAGTGAGAGGGTTCCATTGCCGCTGGTTTTTGCAGTTACCGTCCCGTCAGGGGCAATGTCGAACATTCCTGCCGGTTCACCTTTGATCACCCACTCATAGCCGTAGGGAACATTAGGCAGGTCAGTCACGAAATCGGAGAGTTTCATTCCTTCGTAAATTTCGGATTTCTGACGGAAGGATGCTGCTTCAGGGAGCTCGGCTACCACGCCCGCTGCATCAGGAACAGCATAGGCCAGTACGGCATTAAATCCGTCTTCCAGGTTGTCATAATCCTCCGTCAAACCTTCAATCTTGTTCAGCATGACGGATTCCACGTATGCCTCTATAGATGCGGCGTTCGATTCGTTGAGAGCCGCCACAAAGATCTGCGGGTTTTGGTATTCAGCGATAATGACGCCGTCAGTACCGCTACCGCCGGTCGGTACGGTGCAACTGCCTACCGTCACCCAACCGTTGACTTCATCCAAAATGTCTCCGCCGAAACTGACAGCAGCCTTGTACATGTCGCTGGTCTTTTCAAAACGTAACCAAACCGTAAGGTTTTCGTCTCTGTTCGGTTCGTAGATTTGAGGGATAGCGGCATCGTTCAGATTAGTCCAGTGCTCTTGTATGACAACGCCGTTTTCGTACTTGGCAAACCGAACCCTGCGGGTGCCGTTTTTGTATTCGATACTCAGTTTGAGATAATTATTTGCATTCTCATAGATTCCGAAAGCGACCTGTTGTGTTTCTTCGTCAGGGGCCACCGGCAGATATACTTTGGCAGCGGCCACGTATGAGAATGCCGCACCCGGACGGATCAGGATGTTTTTCATTCCGGCATCATGCAAAGAGAATGGCTGGGACATCAATTTAATTCCGCGACCTTTTATCAATTCCAGAGTGGTATTGTCCTGGTTCAAAATATCCCAGTAACGATCCATTACGCCTCCGACCATATGATCCGTTTCAGGATAGTAAATAAATCGGAGGGTATATATTCTGGTCGCCAAAGGAGATGTTACGGTAATGGTGACGTTACCCGGCAAGGAGGCAGGAGAGGTTATTTTCACATCAGTACCCTCTATTTCCGGGGTAGCGACGATAGTGGGAACAGCACCGTTTATGATCGAATACCTGGCGTTGGATCCAGTAAAATCTAAAAAGATATTATAGTTGCGTTCAACAGAATTAAATCCATCTAACGGCACACCATTTATGGTAATACCGGACAGTTTAGGATTGGTAACATTTACATCGCTCACAATCAAATCGGAGAAGGTGACCGCCAGACCAGGGGCATCTGCATTGCCACCGTTATTGGCCCAGGGGGCTATCTTCGGACAGGCGTAGTTTGGTTTCGTCATAGTGGCTACTACTGCCCACTCTGTTCCGTTGCCCGATACACTAAATGTGTAGTCTCCACCCTCACTATCGATCCGGAAATAGAGTAAGGCTGGGTCGGGATTCGACACGCCAGGAATGAGAGGATCTATGTTCATAGAAGCTATAACGGTCTCGCCGCCGTTTACGTTCTGTACCATCCGGATCACGTTGTTTGTATTACGCTCGGCTGTAAACCGGATATAATTGTCCTGGTCCTGAATGACGGCCAAACCGTATTGCTGTCCGTCTGCTGTAAGAGTTCCGGAAAGCGAGGCACTAGTGGTCACTCCCCAATCCCCCAGACCTGACAGCATAAAGAGGTTCTGGGGACCAGAAGCAGCCGATTCAGTGATAATCCTGAGACCTCCGTCTACCCATGCGGCGTTGGAGTTGATGTTCTCCTTAATCCACTTCTTGCCGGCAACGGAAACTTCACCTGTCTTAAAGTCGGCGCTGTCAGAGGACTGCAGGTTCCATCCTACGCCAAGGTAAACATTTCGGTATACCGACGGATCATCCGGGTCTTCCAATCTGATGATGTATGTGCCTGGCAAAGCCGACGGCGGGATAACAGTTATTTTGGGCTGCATGCCTTCGAGAGTGTTGCCATAGGCTTCCACTTCCGGCAGATCCTCGATATCCGCGCTTTCGTCCAACGCATAGGAATAGATATTCCTGGTACGTGAGAAGCCGGGAATGGTAACGCCGTCGATCCTCAGATCGTGCAGTTGAAGATCCACGCTGGGTTCGCTGACCACATAGACCACCTGTTCGCCGGTTACTGTTACGCCGTTATAGGTAACTGTGGCGGTGATGGTGGCGGGTCCTATGCCTTTAGCGTAAATTTTCTGGCCTTCGGGAGTATCCACGACCTCGGCAACTTCAGGCCTATTGGACGAAAGGACGACTGTCATACCTTCAGGATATGGTCTGAACCGGGGCAATCTGTCGATCCAGCTCAAGCTCTCATAGGTTATGTAGCCTACAAGCTCTTCGTTATTTAAAGAAACGCAAACCTTCGGAATGATTTCGCGACCGCCCTGGAAGAAGAGACGCTCCTCTATGATGGTACCATCATTCATGCTGGGTGCGTCCATATCACCTTCCTGATGGATCTTGAGGGTGACGATTTCAGGTACGGGGGTCCAGGAACCGGTGACATCGAAGGTCCGGCTGAGTCTGATATCTGTACTGGTGGAGCCAATTTTAAGGGTATACTGACCTTCAGGGACCTCAAACTTTTTGGTTGTTTCGTTAAAGAGGGCAAGGTCGGCAATTTTCAGTTCCATGGTGACTCTAACGGTTTTGCCTTTTTCTACAAAGGTCTTCTCAAAGCCTCTAAGGACCTGTATGGGAAGACCATTTTTAGTATTGGGGTTATATCTGTCAGGGCTGGCGCCCGGATGGGACACATAGAGCTGGCTGACCTCGTGACCGTCGTAGTCTCCAGTGTTGGTGATGTCAAAGCTTACTGTAATGGTGTCGTCGGGAGTGATGCTATCACCGTTGCTGGAGGTAATAGTCAGATTGTCGTATTCGAAAGTGGTATAGCTCAACCCATAACCGAAGGGGAAGGACGGGGCATTCTCGTCATAAGGATCTAGGTAGTTGTTGGGGTTATACATGTAGGTACGTCCGGAGTTGGTTCCTGTGCTGCCTTCAAGAGTATTGTCCATGGGGTACAGGTTGTAGTGGTCGATCCTGGGCTGCTGGGTCTTCTCAATGGCAACGGGATCGTACACCGTGGGCCAATGGCTGTCATTGGCATGACCATAGTTGTCAGCATTGCAAATGTACCTGTACCAGATTTGATTTGTCCTGCCTGACGGATTGTATTCACCTGTCAGGTTGGGACCGAAGGCAACCTTCATCGTGTTGCCCAAGACGCCGCACCACATGATGGCCTTGGTTTTGTCGATAAACTTGTCGACTTCAACAGGGCCGCAGGCCTCTATAAGTAATATGAGGTTTTCGTTCACAGCTGCGCAGCGTTCGACTAATTTTTCCTTGCCGTTTCTAAGTGCGATTGACTGGCGGTCTCTGTCTTCAGCGCTGTCTCCGTTTGTGTTCACCATGACGATGACCAGGTCGGCATCTCTGATGGTGTTTAAATCATTCTCGCTGGGGGTGTTGTTGCTGCCGCTGGACAAAACATATTTCCATTCGATCTCCGCCTCTGGGTTGGCAGCGGTGATGGATTCCCTGATGTTTTGTTGGTGGGATATGAACGGCTGACCGAGGCTGCCTCCCATGTTATAGCCGCCGCCATAACTATCGGTCTGAGCAGTACCCACAATCGCGATTGTCAGTTTTCCGGTAAGGCCTCTAAGAGGGAGAATCTTTCTTCCGGAGAAGTCATATTTACCATCTCTTGCGACGCCCTCCTCATTCCTAAGCAGGACCACTGCAGCTTTCTGCAGGTTGCGCAGCGCCTCTATGCGCTCTGGGGTGGCGCCGTTGTTGTTACTGTTGCCACCGCCGGCAGCGGCGTTCTGTTCGGCAATGCGCCTGGTTGCGTCGTCGAGAATTTTGAATCCGGTAGCAGCGGTGTTGTCGATTCTGATGGTGTCAAGCTCGCCCAAGGCAATACGTTCGGTCAATATAGTGTGGGCAGCTATATCAAAAGCGTGTTCTGTCAAGGTTCCCTTGTCGGTTTGGACCCCCATCATCGCGGCTTGAGTTTCTACTCTGTCGTATCTGTGGGGGTAGAAGCCGCCGCCGACACCGCCGGTACACTCAAGATATCCGCCGTACATCAAGCTCCAGGCAAAGGACTCGCCCGCTGTAGGAGCTCTGAGTACGCCGCCTGCACGTTCGGGGGGAGTACCGGTGTAAAGCAGGTAACCGGCCGATTTGTAGGAGTCGCAGTCACTGACCACATGACCCTTGAGACCGTATGTCTGGCGGAGAAGATTTGACATCAGGTAACTGCTGGCCGATGAGGATTCGGCTGTACCGTCTATGTAGTCATTATCGTTGTAGGCATCATATCGGGTACCAATAGGCCCGATTCGTACATGGCTGTACGCTGTCATAACGGCGCTGACGGTTCCCTTCTTTATAATGGTTGCATAAGGTTTGGTGAAGTAGTCCCGCAAGGCCTTCAGGCTGGTATTGGCACCATCGTGGATACGAGATGGCGGAAGGCGCATAGGAGAGTTGCCCAAACATTCGTGGTTGTTTGCTGTATAGTGTTTGAGAGTAGTGAGAGCGTTCTTGTAACCAGCAGGATCAAGAACCTCACCGGTATCGGGATCCACACCCTCAAATGCCGATGTGAAGAAGTTGGCCATTACGGCTGTCTGATACGGGTCTTCGCTGTAGATCTCGTCATTACGTCCCCAGCGAGGATCGCGGCCCAGGTTGATGGTTGGAGAGAAATAGGCTATGCTGACCGAGGGATTGCCACGACGGATGGCAGCTTCCCGCACGATTTCGCCCATATGGCTGGTGGTGGTACGAAAAGCTTCTTTGTCCCATGTGGCACCTACTGCAACAGCGGTCGGATAGCTAAAGGTCCCACTAAAGCCGTGAGAAGCCTCATTCCAAAATCTCCAACTGGCCAGGCCCTTTGTAGCTTTCGGGACTTTGCTCTTATCCAGCCCGGAATTGTTAGCGGCGTTGTTGATTTGGTCTGCGCTAATAGCTGAACTGGCGTCGGCCAACATCAGGACGCTTTTCTGAGCCAGGGATAGCCTGGCCACCAGGTCGGCCGCCCTCTCAGCAAAGCTGTATTCGCCACTGGAGTCTTCAAAGATCGGTGTTTCTTCCAGTGTTGCTGCCTGTGGCCCTACCTCATCTCCCTGCGCTTCTAACACGTAATCATAAGGCAACGCATTACTAACCGGCAGCATGCCGATTGTCATGACCAGCGCCAGCAACACTGGTAAAACACGTTTTGCAAAAATACGTTTTTTTAACATGATAAAGCCTCCTTTCAAAGTTAAATAATGAAATACATATAGGCAAAGCTTTGCCCATATAATCAGGCCGGACACTGTTTCGACCTGACACGCGCACCAATGCATTGGGCGCCAAAGAAATTGCTTGTCCTATCACCTCCAATCTTTAAAAAGATTCCGGTAAAAAAGTTATGAATAGCTATCGCAGCTGATGGTCGCTGTTTAAATCAGAAAATACTGTGGTGTCGGATAATCAGGAACTGATTGATTGTGTCATTGATTTTTGGCACAACGATTACGTATTCTTCCTAGTTGTCATAATTTCTCAATAGTCATTAGTTCGCAATAACCTGCTGCCTTGCCATAGCGTTAAACACCCTTAACTTCGCTGCTGAGAGCACTGAAAACTCGAAATCATCGCCTGCGGCCAGTATGCTGTCGCCACTAACCGCAATGCAGCGCAGGTCTACGTTACTGATGTCTGCTATCGCATTGCATGTGGGGCAGTCCGTAAAGGTCAGAAGCCTACCCCTGTCGCACGCCGCCAGCAATTCATTCCCGAAAAAACGAACTGAATATATAGTCAGCGGGAAAAACTCTTCTGGCGGGCGGTTGTTAATTTCCATGGAATTGACATAAATCCAAATATCCCCGCCGTCGGATGAAAACATGACAGATGGAGCGCTGGGGTTTTCATATTGCTGACCAAGAACGTACATGTTCTCCTCAAGGTTTACTATATTGTGGAACGACTGTAGTTCCGCAAGGTCCTTATAAACTGTATTGTAGTTTTGCATATCCCAATCTGCGCCGTCTTCGCTTTTATAAATATCCGTATCTTCAGTTATCGCCATTAGATAATAACTGTTCGCTGCAATTCCAGTGAGGGGCTTGTCCGACAGCTTTTTGTCGACTCCCCAGGATACTCCATCGGACGATGAGAGGATTTTACCACTGTATGTGCAGGCGTAGTATTTTCCTTTGAATTGGGTCAACCCCAAGATATGTTCCTCACCCACGCCTTTTGTGGGTTTGAATTTCTTGCCGCCACGACTGTAGACAAGAGCCCCCGATTCCCCTCCAACAAGCGTCAAATCCTCGGTTATGAGCACTTTGGTCAAAGCCTTGTCCCCAACCGGAAGCGGTATGTTTTCTACCGTGCCGTTCTCAAAAATCCGGTCCAGGCGGCCGTTTGTCCCACAAGCGAGGAATGTGGCACCTTTATCGGTCATCCCCTCATATTCGGCATCATGATAACCAGACTTTAATTCCAGAGAACTGAGTGAGCTGGTAGAATCGTCACAGCCAACCATAACCAGCATAATAAGAGTTGAGCATATTAATATGTACAGACAGACTTTCCTTAAAGATATACCCTTCAGCATCTTCTCAGCCCCCTAAAACAGCATAATTAGATAATACTCAATTACGTATGTTCTATCTGTAATTTAGTTATATTATGTTAAATAATCCATTTTTTGTAATTAAGGTGTATAGTCTTATGTGAGCATATGTTTCATTACCTTCAATTTGGATATAATTATGCCCTATAACTTTATATAAACTTGTTTTTCTCGGGGTAGGTCATAAAATAAGAACATAATTTGATAATTGTGGTTTTGCTCCTCCTTAACGCAGCTAATAATTGCATGTATCTTAAGTTCGTCAAGACTATATTGTAGACAGGCTGGGGCTTCAATATCCTCCAGACAGATGACTCCGTTATTGCCCAAGATAGACTGTATTCAAAAGCAACAATAAGTACAATTTGCAAAAATATTTTATCATGCTGTAATAATCAAACCGGATATTTCCCAAATATTTCTTTTATTATGTTAACAAAATGATATTCACTGTTCCCTGGTAAACTATATGTAAGTTTATCTTGGAGATGATGATTCAATAGGGAGATTGAAAATGACTTATGCCCTATCCCGAGGAGAATCCATTTCTCGGGATAGGGCATAGACATATTAGAAGTTTAGATTATGGTAATAATCGTGATAGTGTTAATAATTAATTTGATATGCTTAATGCCACATACGCCAGATCGGCAATATCTATGACATTATCATTGTTCATATCCGCAATCTTTGCTTCATTCCATGACGGACTTCCAGAATCTATGCCGTAGTAATAAGCAACAATTGCCAGATCTCCTACATCGATTGTTCCGTTAATATTGAGATCGGGATACTTATTGACTGAAGCCTTGAAGATGTCTATTGCATCATTTAGAGTTATTACAGCGCTGTCTACCTGTGATTGTGTTGCACCTGGATCATCTCTTACGGCTTTTGCCGCATTGATTGCATCAAACAGAGCATCCTTGGCTTCCTGCGGATACTGGCCGGGCTCTGTACCGACTTCTGATGTATCATATAGGCTCTGGGCATTATTAATTGCCGCAATCAAAGCTGTTTTGTCTATAACAGGCTGAGTATTTTCTATTATTATGCTCTTACTGTCAAGACCGGCCTCAATCACTGTTCCTTCTGGCGCAATACCAAGTTTTGCACTGGTTATGGCAATTCTTCCTGTAGTATCCGCAACACCGTCCTTAACCTTGAAGATTATATTAATAACCTCAGTATTGTTTTCCGATAAACCACCAATGTTGGCAATAAGAAATCTCACTTTTCCCAAAATTGAGCTGTCTTCTCCAACTATCCGAATATCGCTGTTAGCGCCGGCTGCACTCACATATTCAAATACATCAGCATCATATGTCAGTGTAATGTCCTCAGCAAAAATCTCCTGATCCAGGTTGTCCAATCCCACTCCTGCTTCAAAAGTAGCAGCAGGCTGTACTGAAGCCGGACAGGTAATTACTGCCGTTACTGAATCTTCTTCTACCTCATTAAGAGCAGCGTACTCATAGATCTTGACTTTGAATACGTCTCCGGGGTTATTGATATCCATGATCCTTTCGGCAACGAAACCGTTTCTGTTCCCGGCAAGGCCATAGTAATACTCTGTCTCGCCAGGCGTATATAGGAATAGCGTTGTTTCACCGGTAACAGGATCTATTGGTGTGTGGAACCAAACTGCCCTATCTAAGTCTTCATTGGTTATAAGGTTGTTTGAGATCAAGTTTAAAGTATTGGGATAAGTTGTTGTAGCATCCCGATGTATAATAAATGGTTCAATAAGGGTACCATGGACAAGACTTTGGAGGCCGAACCCAATGTAACCGTTCTCCTCTGTGTATTTCCCCGGATTGGGGTGTTTCAGAGGTTTTAACCAGAATCTTATGTTATCCTGGATCGGTGATTCTATTTTGTTATTACCTACGAATGTCTTTGTAATAATATCGTTTTCTGTAACTACCTCAGTACCAAAATAACCACGTGCGGTAGAAGTGGTTCCGTCAGCCGCCTGGACAGATGATCTGCCCTCATGAGTCAGAGCCAAATCTGAATTGGAGGAGACAATAATATAAGTTTTACCGGGTTCGAGGGGACCTTTTGTCAGTTTCCAGACATATTTCGGAGTATCCAAGTGTCCGACCTCTGTCTTGATAAACGGAAGCCCGGTCTCTGCATCAAGAACGTATTTCTTCAACTGCACTGTACTTAAAAACTCATCATTTAATTTGCTTTCAGTAGCGACAGCGAATGTGCCCTTTACATGCTTTGGCAGAGGCTCAAATTCCTCGCTGTTTACTAGTATCACTTCGCCGTTGTCAAGAGAAGTGAATTCCTGACGCAGGATCAATTTGGTTTTGCCGTCGCTGAAGCGGACCTTTACAGCTGAGCGGTATCCGGTATCCGGGTAGTTCCAGTCTTTTATCCATTCGACACTCATATGCCCAAAAGTTATTTTATACGTCGTCGTGTTATCTTCGTTATTCGGAGAGTCTTTCCAGCGCAGTTTAACCGTCGCTTCGCAAGGATTTCCCGGGCTTACCGCGCCGCCGTTTGACAGGGTAACGCTTATGTCAATATTATCAACGTCAACACCCTCGTCAAACACGAGATTTTCTGCGCCGAATTCGATCTTTGATATGTCTTTCGGCACATTTACATCATATTTGGGCATTACTCCTACTTCAAAATTTTCTCCTAAGAAATTAAACGATTTTAGCTTAGGCGGTTCAACCGGGATCCCGAGATAAAGCTCCGGGTATATTGTGGCCCAATATGCTTCTTTCGGAGTACCCCTGTTAACACCGTTAACAGTATTTCCCGAGGTGGTTGAGAATAACATCGGGTGATATCCGCTGCGCCAGCTTGCATTATCTGCCGTACCCCACCATGAAACGCGGTATATATAATCGGAGTATTTCTTAAGCAGCCTGAACAACCTGGCGTAGAATCTCGCCTGTTCCTGCAACTGAGCCGTTGTAGGGGTCGCTCCGTTCGGCTTCGGGATGGCTACGTCGATTTCGGTTATCTCGATCATACACCCCGTTTCAATATATGTCAGTAAATTTTCTTCCAAATTGTTCAAATCCATCCTGGTGTTGTAATGGCCTTGTATACCGATCATCTCGATGAGTTTCCTGAGATCCTCAGGATGTTCCTTCGCGTATCTTGCGTTTAATTCCTTGACCATCTCGGCAATTGCGATGGCTTTGTTGGGGAGTTCTTCGTCGTTAAAGTCATTGAGATTCAGTGTCGCGTCCGGGAAATACTTACGCGCCCACTTGAAAGCGTCATAGACATAATCATAACCGTTCCCGCCTTGAGCGTAAGAAGCGTGCCAGCTGCTGGGCCGCATCATGGGCAAAAAGCCTTGGCGAAGCGCGTTTCGCCAGTCTTCCGGATGTTCCGGGTTGTCTCTCATTACTTCGTTGGCAACGTCCCAGGCATCAAAAGCAGAAGTTTGTCCGGGAGTAAAGACAGTAGCCATTGTACTGATATATCTCTCTAATTGGGCATTTGCGCTTAGGCTGGAGTCCGGGTTGTTATAACTCCAGTAAAATGTAAGCGGAGTGAATACACCTGTCGATTCATTCCATGTCGGTCTGTCAGCCGATCTGTCAGGCCATCTGTTGGACTGATTATGCCACACCAATGCATGTCCTATCGTATAAATACCATTATTGTTGGCATTACTTACAGTGCTTCGATAGCTGGTGGACGGATTTCCTGATGGATTTGGCCATATAGATTGAGGTTTCGTATTGTTTTCAGGTGTCATCGCGTTGTAGTGATATAGCCTATGAGCGTCGGTACCCATAGTAGTGCCGATCAGGAAGTAGTCTGCAAATACTTCTTTCAATGGCAAAATCCCAGTTGCGGTCATATCTTTGCCTGCTGCTGCCACACCGGCTAAACCAGGCACGTCCGAATCATCAGTCGCCGGTGGAATACCCAAAGCCGAAACAGTAACCGGCATTGCGGCAGCGAAGATAGTACCCAATGTAATAATCAGAGCTAAAAAATACGTAAATAGATTCCTGGCAATTTTCTTCATAACTTTGATCCCCTTTTTTGTTTTTAGTGTTTTGTGGGTACATCAACAGTTGATACAATGACTCGCTCTGTTGCTCACAGCATATTACAGATGCATACAAATATTCTGTTTGATATCCATGGACGTTCCTGCAATCGCAGCTTGAAACTGTATACAACTTTAGTTGATCGAAGAAAATTTAGTGATGGGCTTAGGTCAATATCCTTCAAGCAGATGCCTCTGTTATTGCCTGGGATAAGCCTGTATTCAAGAGCGGCTACTTAGTTCTTAAAGTAGTAGTTTAAATGTTTGACATAATGCAAACGGTACCTACATCAATAGTAACTGAGTGCCTTAAGTAATTTTGATGCATTGCCTAATTTTTATTCAGAACAGATAAGTCATACAAATAATGATTTCTTTATATGATCCAAAGCTAACTTATACTATGACAACATTCCAGTCATAAAGGAATGTAACAAACTGACTATTCCTTGTTATGTAAATCAATATTCACACAAATAAATGTTCAGAGCCAAGAGCAAAAGAGAATATATACTTAAAAATATTCTATCATGGTGTAATAATCAAACTCGATATTTCCCAAATATTTCTTGTATTGGATTAGCAAGATGATATCCCCTTTTTACTGGTTGACAGGTGTTTTTACATCCAAGTGGGTTGAATGGATGGGATTGATGTGGAATCTGTGTATTTGAATTTAGAAGAATATTTCCCATCAGAATTGTATGTTATATTTGAAACGCTGAAAAAGGCTTATGCCCTATCCCGGACATAGATTTTACATTTCTCGGGACAGGGCATAAAGATTATACTTACTGTATATTTAATCTTACTGTATATTTAATGCAATATACACTTCAGGCTTATTCCTGGGTTGTAAAATGTCGTTTCCGGTTAAAATAACTTCGGGTACACTTCAGGCAGCTCCACTTACTGATCGTATTTGAAGACAACCTCTAATCTTCCGCTTGTCTCACCAGGATATACCCTTACTTCAATGGTACCCCATCTGGTCGAACCTAATCCAAACTCCATCAGGTCAGATGCAACGTACGTAGGCTCGGTGCTTGTCCCTATCAGTTGTTCTTCCGTCAGTTGTACCGGACCCCAGATATTCATACCAAAGGTATGATTCAATGTATAAGTACCAGGCACGATGTTTTCAAATACATAAACCTCGTCTCTACCATAGGTTTCATACGTCATTACTCTGTCTGTCGTTGTTGAGCCCCCTATTGGTTGTCTTCTCAAATCGAGTTCAGCGCCTCTACCCCTTGTTTCAAACGTGTTCTCCACGTAACGAGGGGTACCGCTGGAGAAGGCCTCTACTTCAAAATAATATTCAGGATCGACGTTCAGGCTGCGAATCTCTAAGAAATTGTCCCAATAAACCATATAGCTGTTATACAGTTTGTCGGGTTCAATACCGTAGCGTACCACATACCCTTCAGCTCCAGGTACCTGTTGCCACAACAAATGAGCTCTGCGGCGGTCTAACTGGTTACGAACAGCCCTTACATTTTCTACCTTTGTGAAAGTTGCCTTATCCGGATTACCGAAAACGCGGAATGCTTTTACAGCAAACCTTCCATTATCAGGTGTAAACACATTTGTAAGCTTCACATACCGTGCATATACGGTGGTAGGAAGCTCGACGTAATCGGTCCTCAAGTCCTGAGGATTATTGCTCTTGTCAATAATCAAGGTCCAGTTCTCGTTATCGTTGGATACTTCAACAGTATATGATTGATAACGGCTGAGTGGCTGGGTTCCGCTGGCGCCAGCTCTGTCCCAAAGTATCTGTATACCACGAATATCACATACTTCGCCAAGGTCGACGGTTATATATTCGCCCGGATCGCCTGTTTGAGCGCTCCAGTATGACTTCGGATCCTCATCTACCGCAAATGCCGGCCAGTAATTCTCAACAGTAGAAGATGTTTCGACCCGTTTGTCCAAGGATAAAAGTACCCATCCAGTATAATTATCATTGACCGGATCATCCTTGATTCCAGGCAAATATTGCGGATAATCGCCATATGCGGTATTTCCGTGCATTACGCCATCTTCGTCAACACCTGTGGGGAAGAGTTGCATAAGCGTGTTACCCCTTCCTCCATCCAGGGTGTAACCTGTCATACAGATGGTCCAAACATTACCATCCCTGTCAACGAATATACTGCCGTGGCCGGCTCCCGGCGCTACGCCTGTTGTCTTCATAGTAAGCGGGTTATGTTCACTATATACATATGGACCCATCGGATCGTCTGCTACGTATACACCATGCGAATAAGAGTAGAATTCAAGACCGATAGATGCATACAACAGATAGTATTTGCCATTGTACTTGAGCGGATGACCGCCTTCAGTCCATCCATATTCTTCGGGACGATATTCCCTGTGGTTGAAATATGGGAAGATAAGGTCGTCAGAATACCTGGTTTCCCAACCATGGTTATGGGGATCGCCCCAGAGGCAAACAACGGGTTCACCTATTTCCTTGAAGGTTGTTTTATCAATTTCAACAACACGAATACCTAAAATCTGTGACCATCCGTAGTACATAAACAGACGTCCAGTTTCTTCATCATAAAGCATAGCAGCATCGCCATAATTGTTGCTGGAGAATGTTCCTACATCATACCATACTCCCGATTTCGGATCGTCAGTCGCTCTTACTAGGATATTTGAATTTCCGGCGTAGCAATACATTTTGCCGTCAATGTTAACAACGCCTATTATCCCGGTCACTAAATTCGGCGCCTCGACCCATGTCCAGTCTTTGAAGTCATGTGACCACCAATAGCCACGTTGATGACTTACAAATAGATAGTAGTCATCTTCAAACATTGTGATAACCGGCTCGCCGCCTCTCAGCACTCTGTTCGAACCCTGAGTAAGCGAAATAGGATTACAGTATGTAGTTGGGTTTTGTATGAACGACTTTCCTGATGGCCCTACCGGTAGAACCGACGGATCACCTATGATGACCGGAGACTCTCCCTGGGCTTGTACCTCACTACTCATAAAACTAAAGTTCGCAATCGCGATGAGCAGCGATAAAAGGATGCATAGTAGTTTTTTCATAAAATTCCCCTTTCTGGAATTTGATCTTAGGGTTCTTGAAACTGTATGAAAGTTTTCTTGTAAAGAAAAGAAGAATAGATTAAAACTTTATCACCGGTAGAAACCAATGTGTTTGAATTTAGAATAATATATCCCAACAGTATTGAATGCTACCGTCGAAAACCCAATTATGCCCTATCCCGGGCATAGATTTGCATTTCACGGGATAGGGCATAAAGATTATACTTATTGTATATTTAATGCTATATATGCCAGGTCCTCAATGTCTATTTTATTATCACCGTTCATATCCGCAATCTTTGCTTCATCCCAGTCTTCCGATGTGGAGTCCTTACCATAATAGTAAGCTACTATTGCAAGGTCGCCTACATCAGTTTTACCATCTTCATTAATATCCGCGGACTTGTTTACAGCTGCCTTGAAGGCTTCAACAGCCTCATTCAGAGCCGTTACAGCATTGTCTACCTGTGCCTGTGTTGCGCTGGGATTATCCCTTACAGCTTTTGCGTCATTGATTGCAGCAAGCAGAGCATCCTTGGCCTCCTGCGGATATTGCCCGGGTTCTGTGCCTACAACAGCAGCATCATACAGGCTTTGAGCATTATTGATAGCCGAGATCAAAGCTGTCTTATCAACAGACGGTGTGCTGCCGCCTATTGAAATGCTCTTCATGGTAAGTGCTGCATCAAGTACTGCGCCTGAAGGAGCAACACCAAGTTTTGCCTGAGTAACTGCAATTATCCCGGTAGTGTTCTCAACACCACTTTTCACCTTAAATTTGATATTCAATACAGGGGAATTACTTCCATTCACCCCATCAACTAAATTTGCGGCAATTATTCTTAACACACCTGCATCGACAAACCTGGTTTCGAGGACCTCTATATCATCATTCGCACCTGTTACGTCAACAAACTCGAATACATCAGGGTCAAAGCTTAAGGTTATATCCTCTGCATATATATCTTGGCCAGCAGTATTCAGGTTTATTCCTACCGTAAATTCCGATCCGGGTTGTACGCTGTCGCTTCCAGTTAAAATAACTTTAGGATCCACATCTGGTTCTACCTGCTTATCATATACGAAGACAACCTCTAACCTTCCGCTTGTTTCACCCGGATATACCCTTACTTCGATGGTACCCCATCTGGTCGAACCTATACCGAATTCCATCAGGTTGCGTGCAACATACGTAGGCTCTGTGCTTGTCCCTATCAGTTGCTCTTCTGTCAGTTGTACCGGACCCCAGATATTCATACCGAAGGTATGATTCAATGTATAAGTACCAGGCACGATGTCTTCAAATACATATACCTCGTCTCTACCATAGGTTTCATACGTCATAACTCTGTCTGTAGTTGTAGAGCCACCTATTGGTTGTCTTCTCAAATCGAGTTCAGCGCCTCTGCCTCGTGTTTCAAATGTATTCTCCACATAACGAGGTGTACCGCTGGAGAAGGCCTCTACTTCAAAATAATATTCAGGATCGACGTTCAGGCTGCGAATCTCTAAGAAATTGTCCCAATAAACCATAAAGTTGTTATACAGCTTGTCGGGTTCAATACCGTAGCGGACTACATATCCTTCAGCTCCAGGTACCTGCTCCCACAACAAATGCGCTCTGCGGCGGTCTAACTGGTTGCGAACAGCCATTACATTATCAACTTTTGTGAATTTTGCCTTGTCCGGATTACCGAATACGCGGAATGCTTTTACAGCAAATCTTCCATTATCAGGTGTAAACGCATTTGTCAACTTCACATACCGTGCATATACGGTGGTGGGAAGTTCGACGTAATCGGTCCTTAAGTCCTGAGGATTATTGCTCTTGTCAATAATCATAGTCCAGTTCTGGTTGTCATTGGATACTTCGACAGTATATGATTGATAGCGGTCGAGGGCTCCGAATCCGCCGCCGCTGGTACCAGCTCTATCCCACAGTATCTGTACACCGCGAATATCACATACTTCGCCAAGGTCGACGGTTATGTACTCGCCCGGATTGCCGGTTTGAGCGCTCCAGTATGACTTCGGATCCTCATCCACTGCAAATGCAGGCCAGTAATTTTCAACCGTTGAAGATGTTTCGACCCGTTTGTCTAAAGATAAAAGTACCCATCCAGTATAATTATCATTGACCGGATCATCCTTGATACCAGGAATATATTGCGGATAATCGCCATATGCGGTATTTCCGTGCATTACGCCATCTTCGTCAACACCAGAGGGGAAGAGTTGTATAAGCGTATTACCATTTCCGCCATTCAGGGTGTAACCTGTCATACAGACGGTCCAAACATTATTATCTCTGTCAACGAATATACTGCCGTGGCCGGCTCCCGGCGCTACGCCTGTCGTCTTCATAGTAAGCGGGTTATGCTCACTATATACATATGGACCCATCGGATCGTCTGCTACGTATACGCCATGGGCATAAGAGTAAAATTCGAGACCGATAGATGCATACATCAGATAGTATTTGCCATTGTACTTGAGCGGATGTCCACCTTCAGTCCATCCATATTCTTCGGGACGGTATTCCCTGTGGCTGAAAAACGGGAAGATAAGGTCGTCTGAATATCTGGTTTCCCAGCCATGGTTATGGGGATCGCCCCAAAGAGCTACAACGGGTTCACCTATTTCCTTGAAGGTTGTTTTATCAACTTCAACGACGCGAATACCTAAAATCTGCGACCATCCGTAGTACATAAACAGACGGCCAGTTTCTTCATCGTAAAGCATAGCAGCATCGCCATAATTGCTGCTGGAGAATGTACCGGCATCATACCATACACCCGTTTTCGGATCGTCAGTAGCTACCACTCTGTTAATTGTATTTCCGGCATAGCCATACATTTTACCGTCAATATTTACAACGCCTGGTATTCCGCCCACGTAATTCGGCGCACTGACCCATGTCCAGTCTTTGAAGTCATGTGACCACCAATAGCCACGTTGCCCACGTGTAAACAGATAGTAGTCATCATTAAACATTGTGATAACCGGCTCGCCTGCTGTTATAATTCTGTTCGAGCCATTAGTAAGTGAAATAGGATTACAGTATGTAGTTGGGTTATGCATGAAAGACTTTCCTGATGGTCCTACCGGTAGAAGTGAAGGATCACCTATGATGACCGGGTTGCTGCCGCCTTCTCCTTCCTCAGCCAGGACCACGCCGCTCATTAAACTAAAGTTTGTGATCGCGATGAGCAGCGACAAAAGAATACATAATAACTTTTTCCTTTTCATACGATTCTCCTTTCTGTGGAATATTGTAGTAATATTTTTAATATAATGTTATTTTATCATAGCATAAAAAAAACTGGATATTTCCCAATTTTTTCTTGTATTGGCTTTGCGATATGAGATTTTCTGTTCCTTCGCCTAAGAGTGTTTTACACTCACCGTGGAAAAACTGGATATTTCCCAAAAATTTTTTATAATTGATCAGCAATATGACACGCTTTTTTCACTGGTTGAAGGATGGTTTCAAATAAATCGTGGGTTGAATGGATGTTATTGATGAGCTATTCTATTATCCGGTTTATAGAACTAATTGAAAAATAAGAGATGTAAATAAGATCCGGATGTGAGGCTTCCAGCATTTAAAAGCAAAGGAGCCGGTAAATTTTCACCTGCTCCCTTTTTTATTCAACTTTTTTCTTTATTCCATTAGTTATATAATACCTGGACCTCTTCCGCACTAGTGGCGGTGTATTCACCACGCTATTTAATTAATTACCTAATAGTATTTCATAACCTGCTTGCGAACCTGATAATATAACAATTACGTATGCCTTGTCACAGTATCCATAAATGCAAACAGACCAAACGGAACCTTTTATGCAGCATCATTTGTGAAAATATGAATTGTAAATAACGATGCTTTTAAGCATATATGACTCATAAAAACAATTAAAAGGTTTCCGGCATTCAGTTATAATCACTGAAACCCTGGAAACCGTTTTTTAAATGGGAACTGAATAATAACAGATTTTAATTTCCAAGCCAATCCTGGCTGCTATATTTTCAAGCTTACCAATTCTTCATTCAGATTCTTCAAGTCGGATGCAATATTTTCTACAGAAGAAAATGATGACGTTATTTGCTCCATTACAGCAGCTTGTTGCTGTGTTGCACTTGCGATGGACTGTATCTCGTTCAGGGAGCTATCAATCAGGCTGCTTATTTTTGAAATAACCTCTTTAAGCTTCTTGCTATGTGATGAGGAATTTACGGAAGCTGATTCGATATCGTTTACTTTCGACTTCATAATATCCTGAAGTTCTTTCAATTCATCAAATTTCTCTGCAGTCTGTATTACTCTCTGAATGGATGTTTTTATCGTATTTGTTTCGGATTCTATTGTCTCGTATACCGAGTTGGTTTTGTTTTGCAGTTCTGCAACTAGTTTACTTATATCTGTAGTAGCCTTTCCTGATTGTTCCGCAAGTTTTCTTATTTCATCCGCAACCACGGCAAAACCTCTTCCTGCTTCTCCAGCCCTTGCGGATTCAATGGAGGCATTCAAGGCCAGAAGGTTCGTCTGGTCTGATATTGTATTTATCATCTCTAAGATGCTGTTTATTGAACGGGTCGTCTCGAGAAGTGAAGTAATAACCTCTCTTGTATCAACCGTTGATTTTTCGACTATAGCCATATCTTGAATCGCAATATCCATATAATCCTTGCTCTGTTGTGTAGCCTGATAGCTGGCATTGAATACATCAGCCATCTCAGCGGATTTGATCGAAACTGTTTCCAAATCTTGTGAAATACTCATAATAAAATCTGATGAAGCTTGTACATACTTCAGGTTATCTTTGCAGCTATTCACCGCTGAGAGCGCATTATCGGCTATTTCTGTATTAGCCTTTGATGTTTCTTCCATTGCAGTCGCAAACTGATTGATTGAATCATAAAGCGCCTCGGAAGAATTCTTTGATTTCTCAGTTACTGACGCAAGGGTGTTCATAATCTGCTTTTGCTGCTCAGAATCGGCAAGTGAATTAAACATCCTGTCCAAACGTTTAATAAGCAGGTTGAACAAAAAGAACATAGCAACGAACTCAACTACAAAGCCCATCAGTATAGGGATATAATCGGCCGCATCTTCGGTGTGCAGTAATCTGAAATATTGAGAAACAGCCAAGTTTATCAATCCAATTATGAAAGCGGTAAAGGTAAGTTTTTTATCATAATAAAGACAGCTTAATATACTGGCAAATAGATATGTAAGATAAACACCGATATGGATATTTGTCGCCAGCATACCCACAACCATCGTGCTTATAAAAATATTGAGGTACTTCAGGAAGATAGGATTTATGCCTTTTCTGGTAAGTATAAAGTTCAAAATAACTAAAATCAAACTGACTATCGTGAAAATTGTCAACTGGACCAAATCGATTTTAAATAACCCTATAAAGGTTAATATAAACAAAACAGGATATACCACCAAACATACGACTAATAAAAGCGTTGAAGCAAGCTTGTTTACTTCCCTGGTGTTTGAAAGAGCAAACGTGTTTTTATCCATAATACCTTTCTCCTACAACATATTAAATTTTATTTCATACTAATAGACTTTGCTCTAAATAAAAAGCCCTTAGATCAAGGGTCTTTACGTTGAAACAGAGTAGCAATACAATATTAGAACCATGAACTTCTACCGTGTGAAACAGCCTTCTTCGAGCCAAATCACTATATAAGTAGATTATAAGACTGTATTTTAACCATCGTCAACTATTTTGTCGAATAAACCGAGATATTGACAGAAATACGCACATCTTTTAAATAAGAATATGAAAGAAAAGTTATACACAATAACTTATAGTACCATTTCGGTAAATGAAAACCGATATGCCCAGCCGGTGATCTATACTTGCTTTAGCAAAGCAGTGTTCTTCTTTTTATGAGAAATTCCTTGGTTTAATTCTCGGGAACAACTATAAACGTGAGCGGACCTATTACACTGGCCTCTGTCCCTGGATTTACAAGCTCGGCTGTAAGGGTATAAGTAACCGGTCGTCAAAAGAACTTTCCGCACTGTCCTGGACGCTGCAGACAATTTGACCTGTACCAGGCACCACGCCAAATTTTAAATATTACCTGTGTTGTTCTTCCGGTCAAAGCTTGCCAGCCAATATTAGCTCTTACGCTTCCAATGTCATTACCGGGACCGGGCGTAACCGTAATGAATGCCAGAGGTGTGGGTGTATTAAAAATAGGTATGTTAACTGCCCCTGAAGTGTTTTGAGGCAGAGTATAATACTGAATGCTCATATTTTCAATCACTCCTGGTAATATCTATTTGAGAATTTATACTACAAGATATGTAGGTTTGTAGGTATCATTTACAGTTTGCAGAAAAGTAACTTAATAAATCCTTCTTCTTACCGTCATTCCCTATGTTAAAAATCAGAGTTGAATTACTAGAGAAATACATTTGAAATGAAAAATTTTAAAAGATTTCGCAATTGAATACTCCAACCCTTGGTTTAAAACTTCATATTAAAAAACCGGCAGACAACCTTTATGATTATCTGCCGGTATCATAGAGTTATTCATTTTACTGACGAATTTTTAATCAACCTGAGTCGTAAGGAACATGGGCAATGTCATCTGATCAATCTGATCCAAGAGCTCCTCAAGTTCATCCATATGACGATCCTCGTCATTCAATATTTGTATGAGGATATCTCTTGTCGCATGGTCGCGCACTTCACCCGCAAGAGCGATAGCGTCATTATATGCTTTGATTGCACCTTCCTCTGCAGCACGATCATATTCAATTTGTTTTGGAACTTCATCTCCAATATGTATTTTGCTAAGTTCACTTACAATTGGTTTTCCGCCAAGGAACAGGATCCTCCCGATTAATTTTTCGGCGTGCTTCATTTCATCCAGTGCCCGTTTCTCAAAGCCTTCATGTAGTTTACCGTATCCCCAGTCCTCACACATTTCTGCGTGTACTATGTACTGATTGATAGCCGCAAGCTCGTCTGCAAGCAAAGCATTAAGTGTTTCAATTAGTTTTTGGTTTCCTTGCATTAGTATGTCTCCTTTCTTTAATATCGTTAATATTCTTAGGTTTTTGACCTAATATGCCTGTTTCATTAGCTCTTGGTGTTTATCTAAATCTTCCTGAAAACCTGATGGTGAAACATCTTTTTACACTTAGTTAATACCACTCTTTTATTAACTAAACCTATAATTACATAATTTTTATAAATTTCATGCATTCCTGTCTATGTTATCACAGATGCAAAACTTGTCAAATTTCTATTATGATCTCCCCATCATGTACGCGATCGCATTACCCAGCGATCAAATTCGGCACAAATTCCTGTTAATGCACTTTGTAGATTGTATTTTATTCTTTACTGTATGGTAAAATTTGTTTATAATAGGATATTATATAAATTTATGTTTGTTTGAGGGGGTTACTATGGGTTTAATCGGTGATTATAAGAATTCGGTAAAGGTACCTTTTTCAGCAGAAGATACCTTTGATGCTCTTAAAAAATGCATTGACAAATTACCATCTATCAAACTGGACAGTATTAATGAATTAACAAAAACAGTACATTTAAAATCAAGTATGCGTATGTTATCTTGGGGAGAAAACATAACGATAACCGTCCAGGAAACGGCGGATGGTATGTCTGAAATTCATGCATTATCCACTGCAAAAATGGGAATTTCATTAAAAAGTAATAACAGAAGAGTTATAGATGAAATAATGTCTGGTCTGGCAGGGGAATTAAAGAATTATCCCAAGATACATGCGGCGAATAGATAAAATTAATATTTGAATTTGTTCCCATATGCATGCATTTGATTATATATCCTTAATAATAGAAAATTTTCTTAAGGCTAAGATATCAGACAGCATGAATATATGCTTGCTTTTGATTTTTATTTCAGCATAGCATGTTGTCAAACAGAAAATAGCTGTTCTTAACGCTGCATTTAGCGCATACTTGCCTGATTTATTGAGAAATATGAAGAATACGATATATATCGGTCCCGTCTACCGGCCGACACTGATAAAAATAAAACATACTGTATTTCCACGAATCCGGATTATAAATACAAACCCTGCCTACAAAGCTGCTATCTTTTACATTTGACTGAACCACGCTATTGGTAAAACCGTTAAGCGATATCGCTGGTACGATCTCGTTGATTTCTTCCAGCACATATTTTGATGTTGAAAAATTCTCCGACAGCTCAATGAACATAGGTATCCCGATATTCACATGCTGCCAGCCGAATGATCTTATGATATTGTCATAGTATCCTCCAAACAGGAACTTGTTCATCCCTTCACTGGTTTTCCATACGTAGAGCGGAGCATACATATTTTCTATATTGCCGGCCTTTTTTTCTTTAATTAAGTAACACTTAAATAACAGCCCATCAAAACCATCGGTTTTATACCCGTTATCTTTCACTCTAGTGATAATACGTTCCATATCGTAATCGTCAGGCAAAGTAATCTTATATTGCATTCCTATCATAATGATTCCTCCTGTATTATCTTTTGATTATAGTGCAATATCCCGTCATTGTATAATTTAGCTGCTTCATTCAGTAAATAGTATAGCACTCTTGCCCCATAGATTAACCAGCAACGAAAATGAATTTACAGAAAATCTGCATTAGATACCGCATCTCTTTCATCCATAACACAAAATTTTTTGAAAAATATTTATGCCCCATCCCGAGCATCGACAGATTTACATTTCTCGGGAAAGGGCATAAAAGTGGTTCAAATTCATGTAATAATTATGATAAACATTCTTGTTTGATTTATAACAATAATTTTAATACTTAATCCTCTATCTTTAATGCGATATAAGCAAGATCTGCAATATCTATTATTTTGTCATTGTTCATATCCGCAATCTTTGCTTCATCCCAACCAGTGCTCCCGGCATTCTTGCCGTAGTAGTATACAACAACCGCAAGGTCACCTACGTCGATTATTCCGTCATTATTGATGTCCGGAGATTTTATAACTGCTGCCTTAAATATATCTACTGCATTGTTGAGTGCTATAACAGCACTGTCTACCTGGGATTGTGTTGCACCTGGATCATCTCTTACAGCTTTTGCCGCATTGATGGCCTCATATAATGCATCCTTGGCTTCCTGCGGATAATGGCCGGGTTCTGTACCGACTTCTGATGCATCATATAGGTTCTGAGCATTATTAATTGCCGCTATCAAAGCTGTTTTGTCTATATCAGACTGCGTACTTTCTATTGTTATGTTCTTACTGTCAAGACCGGCATCAATCACTGTTCCTTCTGGTGCAACACCCAGTTTTGCTTCAGTGATTGCGATAGTTCCGGCAGCAGAATGAACTCCAGCCTTAACCTTAAATGTTACATTCATAACATTGGTACTTTCTCCTGATATTCCGCCGATATCGGCTACAATGAACCTTACCTTCCCGTCATCAGCTTTGTCCTCTTTAACTATCTTTATGTTGTCAGTTACACCTGATGCACTTAGGTATTCAAATACATTTGAATCATAGGACAGAGTTATATCATGGGCATAAACCGTCTGCTCCAGGTTGTTCAACCCGATTCCCACTGTAAATGTAGCTCCGGCCTTCACACTACTATCTGCAGTAAGGACAGCTTCAGGTACTCGAACTTCCTCTTCTACTTTTTCGCCGTTCTGGGTGATCTTGAAGTAATCATAGGAAACATTTAAAACGCCTGGGAATTGAGCATCAGCATTAGAATTTGCCGAGTGTTGGTAAGTAATCAGACCGACCTTTGGCACTCCAAGGACATCACCGGGTCCTGTCCTGAGGGTTGGACGCAGATTACTTGCATCCAGCTTGAATGGTTTCCAGTCCTTGCCGTTATTAGAGAAGAACGCTATGAAGTTATTATCTCTCTTTTCGATCCTCAGCCAAATCAGTTTTTGCTCAGGGCCTGCCGCTCTAATGCTTACATCAGCCAAAGAATGGGTGCTGGAAGAAACTCTGTTTGTACCGATTTGTCTGGCAAATTCAAGCCCATACAATCCAGCGTTATAGGTGCTGGTTGCTGCACGTTTGCCCCAGGTTAGCGTGAAAAAGTTCTGGTCGTTCCAATAGACGATAATACCGGCCTTCTCAAGATTTCTGCCCGGTGTCCTGGATAGGTCTATCTTGGTTTCGATGGTCCAATCCCCCTCAGGGGCATCTCTCAACAGCACATTTTTGGCGGAAAAGTCTGTGTTCCTGAAATCCCCTCTCTGGGTCGTGATCGTCATCGCGCCGTCGACTATTTTCCAATTTGCCGGATCTTCATTTATCCAGGACCAACTTGAGTCCAGAGTCGAACCGTCAAAGTCATCCATGAAATCTTCGCTTGCGGCAAGCACCTTTACAGTATAGACGCCATTGGGTGAACCGGCATTCTGTACAGTAATAGTCGTGGTGTTACCAACAGTATTATATGATACCGTGGCGGCAGGATCTGCCGCTATTGCTTCAACGATATTATCCTTTGAAGGATCGGCATATACAGTATAAGAAGTTTTCGCGGGATTAAACGATTTAATAGGGATCCCGCCTACAGTTATCGCTTTCAAAGTATTAGCGTACTGGAATTCAAACGTATAATTCTGTACCCACTTGCCCCATTGTTTGGAATGATCCCATACATGCGTGTTGTAGACATCTTCCAATGTTACCTTTACGATTGCAGTGTCGCCCACAAACTCTGCCTGCTTGACGATTTCGACAATAGCATTCTCATTGTATGGGATAACTCTATCGATTGTCGGCACTTCTGTGCCAAGGGGAACATTAATAATATAATTCTGTGTACCTGCGCCGGATGCCGGGGCGTTGACTGAATTTATTTTCATTGTGGCAGCCTGGCCATTTGCATCTTTCCATGATGTAAGTGAGTGACTGATATCAAAATCGCCATAGCGCTGACCGGCAACTTCAATCTCGATGGAAAGCGGTGCGGTACCTGTTGGCATATCACGCCCGGTAATTGCTTGCCAGTATTCAACGCCTGTATCGCGCCACCTTGCCATGTTGAACTCCTGGGTGATGAGTTTTTTATTAACAGCATCCCAACGATAGGAATCGATTTTTCCCTGAAGGGATTCCCATGTCTCCCTCAGGAATGTCGCATACTGCACAGCCCTTTGCAGCCTGTAAATCATCTCTTCATAAAGTGTGTTGCCTGATTTCATGACGTAATCCCATGGAACATTATGGAACTGGAGCAGGAATTCTTCCGGTATCGTATTGATGTCCTCAAACATGGATTTGTTGGGATCAAACAATTGATTGGCAAGCGGGAAGAGCTTTTCTTCAACCGTGCCGGGGATCGGTACCGGAAGCAAATCGGCTTTGCGCCCTTCTACCGTTCTACGGAAACCGATACTGTCTTTCATTGCTTGGTTGTAGTATACCGGACACCAGTCATCCTGTCCGGCATTGTAATCCCACCATCCATCAGAGAAATGATCTCCTCCCAGAGACTGCGACTGCTGATGCAATAAGCCCAGTGTGTTTTGTGCGTCAACGACAGCCTCGCGGGAACCCATCATCATATCAACGATCGTCTCTACGACATCGTCATCATTAGTCCATGTCATTCTGACCCATTCTTCAGCGATGTCTTCTGATTTAAGGGTCCAATCCCAGGCCATACGCCCGAATGCATAGGTATTTGCCTGCAAAAAGTCGTGTCCGGTGATGTTGTCGGAGTTACCCATGTTATTTACACCGCATATGCCGGTGCGGGTCTGACCCTGAGCGCTGCCGTCGATGATATTGCCCACCAGCGTACCGGGGCCTTCAGCGTAAGTATCAAATTTAAAGAACTCCTCCCATAAGGGACCGAGGTATGTCATATAGTTGGCAAATCCCAGATATTCCATAGTAATCTGCAATTCAGCAGCCTGGTTCGTATTTTTCATCCGCCCGAACATTGGATGGGGTATCTCCCTTGCCTGGAAGTCCAGCGGGCCATTCTTGTTCTGGATTAAAATATGATCGGGGTAAACATCGGCGTCATCGCCATCATAGAAGCTCATATATGCCCTGACCAGTCTGTCATGGTCTTGTTGTGCGTCATATACGAACGAACGCCACCATAGCGTAGCCGGTCCGCCATCTGCTTCGGTAAGGTATCTTCCCATCAGCATACTGCCGGTGGTGTGGGTATCGCTGTGGGTTACGGGTCCTGGCTGGCCTTCGGAGCCGGCTTTCATCGTCCATCCCACGAAATCAGGAATGATCCTTCGTATCTGGTTGGTTTTTGCAAGCCACCAGCGCGCCCACTCATCTCCCTTTTCAGTTGTGGAATTCCAGTCACCTAAGAAACCTGTAGCAGGATCCTTGCCCCTGACGCTTCCGTTAGAGCCGGTTCCTAGAACTCTGGTGGTAAGGTCTGCCGGTATGTCCCTTGGCAGAACGTTAGAAGGCGAATAATTGTTTTGTCCCACCTGGTTGCATATTGTTGAGTTGGGACTGTCGTAACCGGCTGAAAGAGCAATATGAATGCCATATGGCCTGAACAGGTCTGCCAGAGCGGCTTCCTGCCGAATGACCCACTCACTTAAGTACGCATGTACTATATTGACATTGTTCAGGTTAAATTCGTTCACGCCTATTGAGGCAAGAGCACGAGCCACCACAACATATCTGTCCAGGATAACCGGGAGAGCCGGGCGATTTATAGCCGCAGCTGCGCTTGTGGTGTGGGCTGCATTGCCACTGGGATTATAACCCGGTACTGCAAGGTCGAAATTGAAGATATATCCGCTTTCACCATTTAACCCGGCAGATGGGTTGGTAGGATTGTTCCCGCCATACAGACGCTCTTTCTCACAGCCTAAAATGCGGCGGGACTGAATCCTGGGGAAATCGGATTCATCCAGATTAGTAATAGGTTTCTGTGTTTGGATCTTGCGTATGAATGCGAATGTACCGTAGAGGGCGCCAATTTCAGTGTTACCTGCGATTACGGTAACGGGTTTGCCGTCAACAGTCATAGACTTGATTATGTAGCCCTCATCCCCTACTTCTTCCAAATCTTCTTCAAGACCCAGATTCCTGATATACCCGGATGTATCCGGCGTACCAATGATGAGGGAATTGGCAACTACCGCGTCCGGGTGATCTGTATTTCCGATGGCAATGGGAATATACGGGGTACCCAACATACCGTTCAGAGCTTCCTCAATCTCATATTGTATTGCCTGAAGTGTTGTTTTGGGGATTCTTTGCACTGATCCCGCAGCCTGTCTCAGACCTGGCGTATCGTAGCCGTAGAAATCCTGGAATTCCTGGGTTTCTGAATACATATACAGTTTTGCTGCTTTATCTACCGGTATAACAACACGCTGTATCACACTTCTGTAAGCATTACGCAGTGAATTATTGCTTACAGGCACGTACCTCAGCCACATATCGGAACCGTTGTAGTCGTCTCCATAGATTTTCGGCTCTCTCGGCGGTGCGAATTCCACAGCATCTGTTGGCACCTCATATTCCTCTATACCGCCCTGGATGTTTTCTGCCGCATAAGTAATTCCTATATGCTTTTGGGAGTCAACCGAGGTATCCGCATTGATGTTATCTTCCGCTGCTGACATGGGCATAATGAAAAGCTGCATGAACATTGCCATAATTAAGAGTGCGCTAAGTAGTTTGCCTTTTCTAGCATTTACCATAATCCACACTCCTTGTTAGAATATTTTGAGTATTTGCTTGCGCTATGGACAGTCTGGGGCTTGACAGATGCGATAAAATGTAATATTAATGTAAGAATATTCTATATAGCAATAATCAAACTCTTTATTTCCCAATTATTGCCTATATTGGATTGCAAAGATAATTTATCGTGTATTCTGGTTGAAGGGTGTATATATCTCTGAAATCAGTAAGGAAAAAGCAGAAAAACTGAAATTTGGATTTGCTCCCTTGTATGCATTTGATGTATATCTCTTTTATTCGAAAATATTCCTGCGGCCATAGTATCGTCTTCGTTTTGTAGATTCTACAATGAAACTGGCAGACAGTCTGAACGACCATCTGCCAGAAACATATAGCTATTTCATTTTATTTTTTCACCTAATAATTGACGGAGAATTGCAAATCCTTATCAAACAGGTTCTTATCAGACCACACCAAACAGGAGATCGCCATAGGTGGGCATAGGCCACATACTTGCATCCACCTTGGTTTCAATCTCATCGGCAACGGCACGTAATTCTTCCATCAGCGGGATGATGACATCCTTATATGCACGGGCATGCCCCAGTGAATCTCCTTCATGCTTATCAACTTCCTCTAACTTCTCACTTAGTTTGTTGATAGATGCTTTCAGGTTGGATGTCAACGAGACAAGCGTATCGAGTTCTTCTTTAGCCACGGTGGAATCAGTTCCTGCTGTATTGAAGGAAGCAACCGTATCGGCGACCTTCTTAGCATAGGCAAGCGATACCGGAAGAATCTGCCTGCTTGCCATTTCAATCATAGTCAGAGCTTCTATGCGGATTGTCTTGATATAATTCTCCAGGCAGATTTCATAACGGGAATGTATTTCTGTTGGGCTTAAAACGCCATGCTTTTCAAGTACCTTGATGTTCTTCTCAGCGACAAGCACCGGAATGGCATCGACAGTAGACTTCAAATTGGGCAGACCTCTTTTCTCGGCTTCAGCTACCCATTCCTCGGAATAGTTGTTGCCATTGAAGATAATGCGCTTATGGTTCTTGATGATTTCCTTCACCACAGCATTCACTTCTGCATTATAGTCCTCGGCTTTTTCAAGGCGATCGGCAATCTGGCTGAGTGTTTCGGCCACAATGGTATTGATTATAAAGTTCGGGGTAGCGATGGATTGTGAAGAACCCACTGACCTGAATTCAAACTTATTGCCTGTAAATGCGAAAGGAGAGGTTCGGTTTCTGTCGGTGTTATCCTTCGGAAGCACAGGAAGTGTGGAAACACCGATTTCCAGGGTTCTGCTGTTTCCGTTGTTCTTGACAACTCCGGTTTCTATTTGCTCGATAACACTAGTCAGTTCATCACCAAGGAATATGGACATGATGGCCGGAGGTGCCTCGTTGGCTCCCAGTCTGTGGTCGTTCCCGGCTGTGGCAACAGAGAAGCGCAACAGATCCGCATAATCATCAACTGCCTTGATAACAGCCACCAGGAAAACAAGGAATTGAGCATTCTCACACGGTGTTGAGCCGGGATCCAACAGGTTCTTGCCATCGTCAGTCGAGATGGACCAGTTATTGTGCTTACCGGAACCATTGACGCCTGCAAACGGCTTTTCATGCAAGAGGCAGGCAAGCCCGTGCCTTGCCGCAACTTTTTTCATTATTTCCATGGTCAATTGGTTATGGTCAGTTGCAATGTTGGTGGTGGCAAACACCGGAGCCAGCTCGTGCTGTGCGGGTGCAACCTCGTTATGCTTTGTTTTTGCTGAAACTCCAAGCTTCCAGAGCTCGGCATCCAAATCATGCATGAAATTGGATATCTTTTCTTTCAGAATTCCGAAATAATGATCCTCAAGCTCCTGTCCCTTGGGCGGCTTGGCACCAAAGAGGGTCCTACCGGTATAAATCAGGTCTTTACGCTTCATGAAGTAATCTTTGTCTACAAGGAAGTATTCCTGCTCGGGTCCTAAGGTGGTTAATACACGTTTAGTGGTAGTATCGCCAAAGAGTCTCAGAATACGAATGGCCTGTTTGGAGAGTGCATCCATTGAGCGCAAAAGCGGGGTTTTCAGATCCAGCGCTTCGCCCGTATAGGAGCAGAAGGCTGTGGGAATATACAATGTTTTATCCTTAACAAATGCAGGTGAGGTACAATCCCACGCGGTATAGCCTCTGGCCTCGAAGGTTGCACGAAGGCCGCCGGAGGGGAATGACGAAGCATCAGGCTCGCCCTTGATCAGCTCTTTACCTGAGAATTCCATAATGGCTTTGCCGTCTCCTGTAGGTGTCAGGAAAGAATCATGTTTCTCGGCAGTAACTCCGGTTAACGGCTGGAACCAGTGGGTAAAATGGGTGGCACCCATTTCTACCGCCCAATCCTTCATAACGCATGCAACAACTTCAGCTACATCCGGATCGAGTGGAAGACCTTCCTTAATTGTTTTCTTCAGCTTCTTATAAATCGGCTTTGGCAGACGCTCCTGCATTATCGCATCATTAAACACTGCTGAACCAAACATGCTGGAACCGACCTCATTAATACATTTTTCCATGACTTATTCTCCTTTCAAATACTAAAATTTGTTCGATCTTTCGCTTAATTTTTAATAATTTATAAATTTTCAGTTCATCACCGGTTGTAACTCAATAAAAATACAAAAAAGGCGCTCCACTCCATTGGTGAAACGCCTTTGTTTCTGTTAAAACGCTATTTAAAAACCATTGTAATAATCATTAACAATACTGCCGCCCTGGCTCATCGAACAATTCAAATTCGTTTTTATTTTAGCAGACTTCTAAACATTTTGCAAGATGTAAAATAAAAAATTTCATTTTTTATTTTAAATACAATAATGCGCCGACATGATCCATAGTTTCTGTTCATCTTATACAATAAGCTGAAAATTCGCTATTTCACGCCTTTGTCTTTATTTTTTCTCACTTGCAGATTAAAAGACACCTCAATTTACTCTTACCAACCTTACTGCCAATTGACGGCATCATCATCTATTTCCTGCATTTTTTATTATCCCATCAATTTTCGCAACAAGGCCTCGGCCTTGCGAATATCTGCCTTTCCACCGGTTTTTTTCATAATGTAGCCGAACAACATGTTGATGGCCTTATCCTTGCCGCCTCTGATATCTGCTACTGCTTTGGGATTTGCATCGATGGCTTCCTTGCATAAGCTTTCAAGCTCCTCATCGGAGATCCCCACAAGATCCTCCGGCTTAATAAACTCATCTACCGATTTGCCGCTTTCCAGCATCTTTTGCAAGGTACTCTGGGCAACTCCTATGTTGATTTTTTTCTCATCGGCGAGCTTAACAAGCGCAGCAAACTGGGATGCGGAAATCCTTATATCGAATAATTCCTTTTCCTCCTCGGTGTCCATATTGGAAAAGATGGTGCCGACAATAAGGTTAGCCGCATTTTTAACGCTGGCGCCCTCAGCCAACGCGCCTTCGAAAAATTCTGCTACCTTTTTGTACTTTATAATCTGTCTGGCTGTGGCTTCAGAAAGCCCCAGAACATTAATGTACCGTTTAAGCTTGTCAAATGGAAGTTCAGGCAAAGATGCCCGTATTTCTTCTACCTTCTCATCATCGATACAGAATCTCAGGATATCTGGATCAGGGAAATAGCGGTAATCATCGGAGTTCTCCTTATCACGCATAGGGGTGACGCTATTGGTCCCCTCGTCATAACGCATGGTCTGCTGGACAATGGTCCCTCCCGCGTCCAGAATATCAGCCTGCCTTTCCGCCTCAGCCATTACGGCTTTTTGAATGAAACTTAAGGAGTTGATATTCTTGGTTTCGGTTCTCACTCCGAAATTGGGATCACCGGGCTTCCGCAGCGAAAGATTGACATCGCAACGCATGGAGCCTTCCTGCATCTTACAGTCCGATATACTGATATAACGCATTGTAAGCTGCAACTTTTCGGCAAACTCTCTTGCCTCTTCGGCAGAAGAAATATCGGGCTCAGAAACGATCTCAATCAGCGGAACACCGCTGCGGTTATAGTCAATATAGGTATGCCCTTTATCATGGATGAGCTTTCCGGCATCCTCCTCGATATGAATACGGGTTATGCCGATACGTTTGCCGCTGTCCAGCTCGATATAGCCCTTTTCACAGAGAGGCTCATCATATTGCGAGATCTGATAGGCTTTTGGCAAATCGGGATATACATAATTTTTTCGATCCATATGGGATTTGGTATTTATTTTACAGTTCAGCGCCAGGCCAGCCTTGATGGCATATTCCACCACTTTTTGATTCAGGATGGGCAGGGACCCCGGCTGACCGGTACAAACAGGACAGCAATGGGTATTGGGCTCTCCCCCGAATTCAGTGGTGCAGCCGCAGAAGATCTTGGTTTTCGTGGCCAGCTCAACATGGGTCTCAATACCGCAGACAATTTCATAATTCATGCCCTGGCACCTCCTTCGTAAACGCCGGCTTTAATACCTGAGTTTTGCTCATAAAAATTGGCCATTTGAAGAACCGTTGGTTCATCAAACTTCCTGCCGATGATCTGCATACCGATGGGCAAGCCCTTTGAATCCTCACCACAGGGGATCGAGATGGCCGGAATTCCCGCGATATTGACCGGCACTGTGCAGATATCCGACAAATATATCTCAACCGGGCTGGCTCCCTTGTAATTCAACGGGAACGCAGTATTGGGCGCAGTGGGAGCAATAAGCACATCACATTTTTCGAAGACGGCATCGAATTCCCGATTGATTTCTTCACGAATCAGACATGCTTTCTTGTAATACGCATCGTAGTAGCCGCTGGACAACACATAGGTCCCCAGCATGATACGGCGTTTGACTTCGTCACCGAATCCCTCGCTCCTGGTTTTTACGATCATATCTTCTATACTGGTATAAGATGATGCTCGATGACCGTAGCGAATGCCATCATACCGGCCCAAGTTGGAGGATGCTTCAGCACAGGCGATGATGTAATATACCGGAAGCGCGATCTTCAAGGCAGGCAACCTTATATTCTCAATAATCGCGCCATTCTTTTCAAACAGGGCGATCGCTTCCATAATCTGAGATTTGATCTCCGGATTTATTCCATCAAAAAACTCTTCTGCCACACCGATGCGCATGCCCTTGACATCCCGGTCAAGGTATTCAGCCAGAGAGACGCCATAATCATGATCCACACTGGTCTGATCACGTTTGTCGCATCCTTTGATAGCATCAAAAACGATGGCAGCGTCCTTCACGCTTGTTGTCAGGGGACCAATCTGGTCCAGAGAGCTACCGTAAGCGATGAGTCCATAACGGGATACCGCACCATAGGTAGGTTTTAATCCAACAACACCACAGAATGAGGCGGGTTGACGAATGGAACCACCGGTATCCGAGCCCAGGCTGTACACCGCAAGATCGGCGCATACGACCGCAGCAGACCCCCCCGAAGAACCACCTGTTACATAGGCCGTGTTTATTGGATTTAATGGCGCGCCATAGCAACTGGTTTCCGAGGTGCTTCCCATGGCAAACTCATCCATATTGGTCTTGCCTAAAAGTATAGCCCCCTGGGCTCTCAGCTTCTCCCATACAGTGGCGTCATAATAAGGCTTAAAGCCATCAAGGATTTTGGAACAGCATGTGGTGGGAAGCCCGTCAGTGCAAATATTGTCCTTAAGGGCCATGGGGATGCCGCAGAGCAGCGGCGCATCGTCCTCTTTTAACATTTGATCGGCCTGCTCAGCAGTCTTCAGAGCAATGTCAAATGTCAAATGCACATAGGCATTGAGGGTTGGATTCAGTTTTTCAATGTTATTAATATATGTTTTCGTCAGCTCCACTGCCGAAATCTCGCGCTTGCGAAGCTTGGAGGCAAGTTCAGCTATTCCCGTTCTCATTTTTTGCTCCTTTCCACGCTAAAGAATCCGTTATACCCTTCGACATTGGAAAGGATCTTATCGTTGGGCAGGGACGGCGCTACCTCGTCGGGACGCAGCGCTTCAAATGAAACCATCCTGGCACCGACACTTCTGATCTGTTCGGTTCCGCCCTCGATGGATTGGTTGATGGTATCAGCAAATTCAATAATTGCATCAAATTCAGCCGTGAATCTTTCGAGTTCGTCGTCGGAAAAGCTCAGCTTTGCAAGCTTTGCAAGTTTCTCAATCTCGGTTTTCGTAACTGCCATATTCCTCACTCCATTTCTGACAGCAGTTGGTATTCATTTTCAACAGTTGCTTCAAACACCGTCAGTTCCTGATTTTAATATGCACCTCACGCAGCTGTTGTTCGGTCACTTCGCTGGGAGCGCCACACATCAGGTCCTGTGCGTTGCTGCACATAGGGAAGGCAACAACTTCCCGAATGTTTTCTTCATTTTTAAGGAGCATGATTATCCGGTCAACCCCTGGGGCCATCCCGGCATGGGGCGGCGCTCCGTACTGGAATGCATTATACAGAGCTCCGAACTTCTTTTTCAAGGTCTCCTCATCGTATCCCGCAATCTCAAAGGCTTTCACCATGATATCCATGTTGTGGTTCCTTACTGCGCCCGATGAGAGTTCAACCCCATTACATACTATATCGTACTGGTATGCCAGTATATCCAGGGGATCCTTGGACATCAGCGCCTCCAGCCCGCCCTGCGGCATGGAGAATGGGTTATGGGTAAACTCGATTTTCCCCGTCGCTTCATCGATTTCGTACATCGGAAAATCATTGACGTAGCAGAAGCGGTAAGCGTTTTTCTCACAGATATCCAGGCGCTTGCCCAGCTCATTGCGGATAAGTCCCGCGTATTTGCAGGCCAACTTTTCCTTATCGGCAATAAAGAAAATCCCGTCGCCGGGAATGAGTCCTGCAATTTGAGCAAGTTCCTTTTTTAGTTCCTCGGGTATGAATTTATCGATTGGACCTTTATAGGTCATATCATCTTGTACTTCTAGATAGCCCAGACCAGGCATTCCTATAGATTGTGCATATTCCAGCAGTTTCTCATGGAAGCCCTTGGACATTTCGGCATGAACTTTGATGGCTCTTACCGTCTTTTTATGGAAGGGTTTGAAGGTGCATCTCTGGAAGAAATCGGTAACATCTATAATGCGCAAGGGGTTTCTAAGATCCGGTTTGTCGGTGCCGAACTCCAGCATAGCCTGTTTATAGCTGTAGACAGGGAACGGCGCATCGGAAACTTTATACCCTTCGGGAGCGAACTTTTTGAAGGTTGCAGTCAGTACCTCCTCGCCCACGCGGAAAACGTCTTCCTGGGTCGCAAAACTCATTTCAAAGTCCAGCTGATAGAATTCGCCCGGAGAACGGTCCGCCCGCGCATCTTCGTCCCGGAAGCAGGGAGCGATCTGGAAATACTTATCAAAGCCTGAAACCATCAATAACTGCTTATATATCTGGGGTGCCTGGGGTAGTGCATAGAATTTTCCTTTATATTTTCTGGATGGAACGATATAATCCCTTGCCCCTTCAGGAGAGGATACCGACAGAATGGGTGTCTGGATTTCGACAAATCCCATTTCGGTCATCTTCTGTCGCAAGAAGCTGATTACCTGGGATCTGAAAAGGATGTTCTCTTTCACCTTCCTGTTTCTCAAATCAAGATAACGATACTTGAGACGCACTTCCTCACGAATTTCCTTGGAAGTGGTAATTTCAAACGGCAAATCCTTATATACCCGGCCTAAAACCGTGACCTTTTGTGCCGTAAGTTCAATAGTGCCTGTGGGGATTTTCGGGTTGTAGGTTTCTTCATCCCGTTTTTCAATTACACCTTCAATGGACAGGCATTCTTCTTTTCTGATGCCTTTTGGAAGCTCGATGTTTCTGAATACCACCTGCATGATACCGTACATGTCTCTGAGGTCGATAAAGGACACGCCGCCGTGATCACGGATGTTTTCCACCCAACCGGCAATTCTTATAACTGAACCAATATCTCTTTCGGTGATTTGATCCATTGTTTTGCTGCGATAAATCTCTGACATAAATTCTCTCCTTCCTTTTTTAATTAACTGTTGTCGGGAGAGCATCTACAAATACAAAAAGCTGCTCGCCCGAAATATAAGAATTTCAGGGCGAACAGCACTATAATCGTCCGCGGTACCACCTGAATTACT